>JGI12109J20283_10950541_pt1 | contig 35416 bp, 30 predicted proteins | sample ElkSlonscriptome_12_FD_20283 | JGI IMG/M metagenome (IMG submission 20283)
CGGGAGCAGGGTTCGCGCGGATATAACTCACCAGAATACACTGCACCCGGATACACCTCACCCGGATACACCTCACCCGGATACACCTCACCCGGATACACCTCACCCAAATACGCCGCGCCTGACTACACCCCATATGCCGATCAGGATAAGAGCCGGCTTGAACCGGATCGCTATGATTCCGATGAGGATTCTGACTGGTATTCGTCCGACTGGGCGAGTGAGCAGGTTGGTGCTGATTGGCGCAGGGATGAGCGGCGGTCCAGGCAAGGGGCAAGACCCGTCCCTGAAGGGCGTTCTGATCCTGGCCGACCATCCTACGGCGAATCGGACGACTGGCGTGCGCGCAGTCGGACGCCGAGTTATCGCTTCCGCGAGGGCCCACAGCTAGAACGCGGGGGTGTCGTCCGCGGAAATGACGGCTATCGGTTTCGCCCATTAACGGCGAAAGAGCTTGAGCGTAAGCGGGAGACTGGGACTGCGAGTGGTTTTCGTCCGTTGCGTCAGGATCGACGACAACCCGGCACCTATGCGCCGGGCGGCGAGGTGTATGGTTCTGAGCCCAACGGGGTGCCTGGCGGTTTTTACCAGCATTACTATCGAACCGATGATTGATTCGACGCAGACTGTTTGCCACCCCTTGCATGCTGATTGACCCCGGCTGCGCCGGATGAGGAGATGTGCGTCCATGATTACCGTGGTTGGAACATTGAAGGGAGGTTCTGGGAAGAGCACCCTGACCTTCAATCTTGGCGTCTGGCTTGCCATGGCCGACGTGGATGTGCAGTTGATCGACGCCGATCCGCAGGCGACCCTGTTGGATGTCGCCGAGGTGCGCACCGAGGAGGGCTTCAAACCCGGATTGCTAGTACGGGACCGTGCGGCGCTGACTCCCGAGGGCATGCGAGAGCATGAAGAAACCCTGATCGATGTCGGCACCGCGGATATGGATGCCGTGCGCACGGCAATCGGCCTCTGCGATCGAATCGTGGTACCGGTTCCCCCGTCCCAGGCAGACATCTGGTCGACGCAGCGTTTCGTGCATCTGGTCCGCTCGATTGAGCGGCAAGGTCGACCGGATATTGTCGGCTTCATCAATCGCGGCGATACCCACCACGCTGTGCGCGAAACCAACGAGGCAGCCGCGGCCTTGGTGTCGCTGCCCGATATTCGTTTTATCAAACCGCGTCTGTCACAGAGAACCGTGTTCCGGCGCTCGTTTAGCGAGGGGCTGGCGGTGTTCGAGCTTGAGCCCAGGGGCAAGGGCGCCAAGGAATTTTATGCGCTGACCGCGGCCCTGTTTCCGCATCTTCTAAGCTGAGTTGGCGCCCTTAGAGCCGCGCGGGTAAGGGCGATTCTCGGATTGCGGCGACTGCCAAGTAAGGGCGCGGAAGGGGCCCGCGATGCGTTGTCGCAATGGTTTACCTTAGCCTTTGTGTTAGTCTTTTTGTAACATCAGCCGTTTTAGCGTTCTAACGCGACCAACATCAGTGGGCGAAGATCACCGAAATACAATCGCCGAGAGAGTATCACTGAGCTAACAAGAATTCACAGGTGCGAGGTGGCAGGGCAATCCGCGACCCTGCGTTGACCATTGCACCACGCGGAGGTGGACAATCCCATGGCGCCTATCAACCAAGACCAACCCGGTCGCGCTACGCCCGATCCAAACGCGTTGCCGGACGACCCGACGCTGGATGTTAAGGCTAACGCCTTCGCGATGGACCGGCTATCGCAGACCTTCGAGAACAGCGCCCGGCGTTGGGAGCTAATCGTTTATCCGTCTCTGTTTGCGTTCATCATCCTCGCCGCCTATGGCTTCTATTTGGTCTTTAGCCTGGCCAAGGATGTTCACTATCTCGCGATCAGTGTTGATTCCAACATGACCGTGCTCGCAAGCAACATGCAGGCGATCTCCGACAACATGGGGCAGATTACCTCCAACGTCCGTACCATGGCGGTCGGCGTGGATTCGATGGCCCGCGACATGACCAGCCTGGAGCCCATGCTGACCTCGATGCGGAGTCTGGATCAGTCGGTGCAGACGATGACCTACACAACGGCCAACATGCGAGACGACCTCGGCGTTATGAATCGCAGCATCAGCCGTCCCATGCATTTCATGAACACCTTCATGCCTTGGTGAAGTCGGCCGGTCGGACTTTGGCATCGGTGGCGAAAGACGTGAAGACTTGAATTTAAGCGTGCTCCGAGACGATCAAGACTCAGCGCTCGAACCAGCGCCGCCGCTCAGCGACGGCGGATCTGCTGCCCGGTCGGATGCCAGCATTCGGCTTGTGGTTGCCATTTCATCCCGTGCGCTGTTTGACTTAAGCGAGTCGCATCGGGTGTTCGTCGAGCAAGGCGTTGCCGCCTATCATGCCTATCAGGTCTCTCACGAAAACGACGTGCTGAGTCCGGGTGTCGCGTTTCGGCTGACCACAAAGCTGCTAGCCCTAAACGAGCAACTCGGAGAGCGCGGGCGCGTGGATGTGATCCTGCTCTCGCGCAACAGTTCCGACACAGGCTTGCGGGTGTTCAATTCGATCCGCCACCACGGGCTCGACATCAGCCGAGCCGCATTTACCGGCGGCGCCAGTCCCTACCGCTATGTAGAGGCGTTCGGGGCGCACTTGTTCTTGTCCGCCGATCCCAGTGACGTGCGCCAGGCACTCGCCGCCGGTTGTGCGGCGGCGACCATTCTGCCCGCCCAGCCGCTCGGCGATGGTGCCGCGGATAAGCCGCTGCGCATCGCCTTCGACGGTGACGCGGTGTTGTTCTCCGACGAGGCTGAGCGCATCTATCGGCGCGACGGGTTGGATGCCTTCAACGCCAATGAACTCGCCGCGGCCTCGGTGCCGCTCTCAGACGGCCCGTTTAAAGGTTTTTTGATGGCCTTGCAGCGTATTCAGGCGCTGTTCCCGGCCAACGAGTCGCCACTGCGCACGGCGCTGATCACTTCCCGCGGTGCGCCTTCGCATGAGCGCGTGATTCGTACGCTGCGGGCCTGGAGTATCCGCATCGACGAGGCCTTGTTCCTAAGCGGGCTGAACAAGGGGCCGTTCTTGAGGGGCTTTGATGCCGACATCTTCTTCGACGACCAGGAGAATCACTGTCTGGATGTGCGCGACCTGGTGGCTACCGGGCACGTGCCTCACGGCATCGCCAACGCGGGTTAACGGGCCGCTGCGCCTAAGACCGCGTGGGAAAGCCGAATGCTTGCAGATGAGTCAAGCTTGATGGCAGTTACGGGCTTGCGCCTCGCAACGATCAAGCGGGCCTGTCCATGCTCTGCATCGCGCTTTGCAAGAAGTTGCCTTGCACATAGTCGATGCCGGCACCCCAGAGCAACGCCAGCGAGCGAGCGTCCTCTACCCCGGTGACGATGGTCTTGACCTTGTTGTCCTGGGCCATCTTGATTAACTGCAAGAGCCGTCTTTGCATTGCGGGATCGTTTGCGAGACCGATGGCAAGCTCCGGTGCGAATTTGACATAATCGGCGCCCATCCTGGTCATCGCCAATTCAGGGTTTTTCTGCATACCGAATTGATTGATGCAGATGCGGCATCTAATCTTCTTCAGTCCTTCGGCGAGCTTGTTCCATTTGTCTGCCAGCGACATTGCCTCACGTTCCTGGAACTGGAAGGTGACCCAACTACCGCGCACCTCGAACTCCCGCAGCGTATCGCAGATCCAAATCAGCAGCCGTTCATCTTGCACGATTTCCGCGGACAGGCTCAAAAAGCAGGCGACCTTTTGCCCCGACCGGCGCCGCTTGGCCTGTTCTTCCAGAGCGCGCTGGATGACCCAACGATCGACGTCCGGCAACGTGCCGGCCCGTGCTGCCGGCCCGAGCAGTTCGTTTGCCGTCAGCGTGCGTTCATGTTCGCGGCGCAACCGCAGCAGAACGCTGTAATGCTCTTGACTGTCGCCCATCAGGCTGACGATGGGCTGGTACATGATACCGAAGCCGTCTGTTTCGAGCGCCAGCTCGATCGCCGTGGTGATGCTGTCTTCGAGAACCCGGGTGCCGCCGTCGTCGGCCTGGTCCCGCATCGAGACTGGCTGAGGCATCAAACCCGGCTCGGGTATCGAAACTGGCGCCGCCTGGATAGTGGAGGAGAGCCGAGACGAGAGGCGGACCGCGGAGGTGGCTTCGGCAGAGAAGGTGTCTGTGACTGATTCGGAATCTGTCAGGCCTATCGACTGCGCCACCGACTCGAACGCGCTCATCGATTCGCTGCTCTCATGGACTAGTGCCCTTGCCGGCTGGCGGGCGAGACTGTCGGCATAGGCAAGGTCGAGAAGTCGCGATGCAGACAGCTCACCCGGCGCTCCGAATGCGATGCCTAGACGACACCTGGCGGCGGCTCCGTCGGTCTTGTTTGCGGCGAGCAGACGCGCGACGCGCTTCGCTAACGCGGTCGCATCCTGATCGGTGATCTCATTGAAGACGATGGCGCAAGCGTCGTCGCAGATGCGGGCGGTCAGCGTTTCTTCCGGCATGACCGAGTGGATGCTTAACGCGGTCTCGGCCGCATGCCGCAACCCGCGCCGGAGTCCGTCTCGCTCCCGGACAGCGGCAACCTCCTCCATGCGCGCGCAGACGACAGCGACGTCGCGTTCAATGGGGCTTTCGTCGGAGAGCCGTTGCGTTAGCACATCCAGCAGCGCGCCGCGGTCTGGAAGACCGGTGTCCGCGTCGACGGATAGGCCGCTCCCGCCGAGCGTCGCTTGGCGGCCTAATTGGACGAACACAGCAAGTCGTGATTCGTTGTCGAAATCAATTGGGTGAAATGATAGTCTGGCTTCGACGATGCTGCCGCCCGTGCCGACCAAACGAGTGATGTCGGGGGTGCTGTTGTCGACTTCGAGGAGTTGAGCGCGATCTAGCAGCGCGTCTAGATCCATAGCCTCTTTTTGAGGGGCAAAGGCAGATAGGCGCTGGCCGATGAGTGCGCCCCTATCGGAAAAACCCAGCAGTTCCAATAGGGGGGGGTTGATATCGACGACGACACCGTCTTTCAGTAACGCAATCGCACCGGGACAGTGTTCGATCAGGCCGTGCAGCGTGTTCGACATCTGCTTTTTTGATTGCCGCGGCTGGGAGTGCCGCGGCTGGGAGTGCTGCTGCTCGCCGACGTCGGACTGCTTGATCCGCTGTTGAATCAACGCGCCGAGGCGACGGTCGTCGAGGTCTCGAATCAGCCCTTGGGCACCTGTTGCCATCAGCTCAACAAGACCCGCCGCGTCATGACCATCAAGGTCGAGGATCAACATCGGCGTGTCGAGATGCGCCTGGCGACAGACTGAGGCGACCTCGGTCGCCTTGACCTCGTCACTGACGCTAACCAGCAATAAGTCGCATTGATGCTTACGCAAGAATGCCGGCAGCCTGCTGGGGCGCTGCGTGAACAGGCCCCGGACCGGCAATCGAGCCGCATGCAGACGCTTTAAAATCGTCTGCGCGTCGCTCGATTGGGCGGCAACGATGAGAATGCGAAAGTGCTTTGTTCCGGTGGCCATTGTCTTTGTTGGAAATCCCCGGTCACCTCGTGAGAAAAGACCTAGCCGGGATTATCCTCCTTGTCATCCGACTTTAAAACCTCGGTAATCGCCGTCTTGCTGTCTGCACCGGCGATCTCTCGCACCAGGCGCGGCACCAGATAGCCCGGCAGGCGCGCACGTAAGGCGCCGAGGAGATCGAGCGCGCGATCATCGCTGACTTCGAAGTGCGCGGCGCCTTCAACCTTGTCGAGCTGATGCAAGTAGTAATTGCCGACACCAAGATCGAACAACCGCTCCGCAAGCATCATCAGGCTGTCCGCATCGTCGTTGATGCCGCGCAGAAGTACGCTCTGATTGAGCAGCGGAATGCGCGCCTCGCCGAGCCTCCTCAGGGCATCGGCAGCGGCGGTTCCGAGTTCGGCGGGGTGGTTAACATGCACCACCACCACCGTGCGCGGCGGGCCACCGCTGAGCAACTCGCACAGTCTTGAGGTGACGCGACTCGGCAGCACCACTGGCAGGCGCGTGTGCAGTCGTATTCGGCGCAGCTGTCTGATCTCTTTGAGCCGTTCGATGAGCTGATACAATGATGAGTCGTCAAGCATCAGCGGATCACCGCCGCTGAGGATGACCTCATGCAGGTCCGGCGTTGAACGGATCATTGCTAAAGCCGCGTCGAAACGCCCTCCTGACGCCTGTTCCGCGTAAGGGAAATGCCTCCGGAAACAATAGCGACAATGGATGGCGCAGGCGCCGGTTGCGATGAGTAGGGCGCGTCCGGAGTATTTTTGCAACAGGCCTGGTGCTCTAAGCGCGGCGCCGTCGTTGACCGGGTCGGCGCAATATCCAGGTGCGCCGAGCAATTCCGCCGCGCCGGGCATGACCTGGAGCAGCAGTGGGTCGCGCGGATCACCCGGCCGCATCAGCGCGGCGAATCCCCGCGGCACCAGCATCGGAAAGCCCGTCATTGCCGATTGCATCGCGGCAATATGGGTCTGCTCAAGGCCAAGGTATCGCAACAGGTCGGCTGGATGCCGGAAGGCTTGCGCAAGCTCGCTCTTCCAAGTTGCCCGGGGATCTGTCGACAGGTCGCCTGCAGCGTCAGCGATCATTTGGCCAGCGCATGATCAGTGACGCGGCATCGAATGCATCAACCGGCGGCGGCCAGCCCCTTGTCGGATAGTGAATGCCAGGCCAATTGCCGTAAAGTGGCATACACTTGCGGATGGCTGCTTGCGCGGCGACGCTTGCCAACAGCAGTTTGGCGAAGCATGCGAGAATGGGTGCTCGGGTCACTTGGCGATCCTCGACGCGGGAAAATGACCGCGATATGTTAGCCAATGCCGGCCTGCTCGTGCATGCCTTAACGGTCATGGCGCCGTGCCAACCCGCAAGATGAAGCCATCGTTTCATCCTATGCTGAAAAGCTGATACGCATCGAATCGATGAGCAACACCAACACGCTGGCGCAGAGCCTGGACGCCTATATCGCTTGCTTTGATGCATCTTGGCAAAGGGATGCGCCGCTGGAGCAGGTCCGCTTTGTCGTGCTCGACTGCGAGACGACGGGCTTGGATGCACGCCGACACCGGATCATCAGCATCGGCGGGGTCTCCGTTTCACAGTGCGAGATCGATCTGGGCGATACATTCGAGGCATTGCTGCAGGTGCGCTTCAACACCTACGCCACCCTAGTTCACGGCATCACGCGCGATCAGACCCGCGCTGGTATGGATGAGTCCGAGGCCATCGCGAGGCTGTTGACCTATCTGCGTGATGGCGTCATTGTCGGCCATCACATCGGCCACGACCTGGCCATGATCGACGCCGCCTTGGGTCGCCATTCCGACGGGCAGCTGCTGAATCGACATATCGATACCGGCGAGTTGGTCCAGCGGCTGCTCCTGGACGGTGCACTCGAAGATCGAGCGCCACCGAAAGACCTGTCTCTAGACAGTATGTGTGCGGTTTTCGGCGTCTTGCCCTATGGTCGCCATACCGCCCCTGGCGATGCCTTCTTGACCGCGCAGATTTTTTTACGTCTCTTGCGTATTGCGAAGCGAAGCGGGCGCGGCACATTAGATCAACTATAGCGGCCCGGCTGATGGCGGCTCGGTTGGATGCGTCCCGGCGACTTCCCCCCGCCGGGGATTCTTAGGCATCGAGTCGGGCAAACCGAGTTGGGTAACTGGAGTCTTGCCGATGAAAACCTTTTGTTGCAGCGTCTGCGGCCAACCTGTCTATTTCGAGAACTCGCGCTGTACGCACTGTGGTGCGACGCTCGGATTCTTGCCCGATCTGATGCGGCTCGCGGCCGTCGTCGAGGGTGACGATGGCCTTTGGCTCGAGCCCGTCGAGAATCCCAAGCCCTTGGTCAAGGCGGAGCCGCGGGCCTACAACAAATGCGGCAACTATGCCCGCCATGAAGTCTGCAACTGGATGGTGCCGGCGGACACCGGAGAGGACCTATGTGCCGCCTGCCGTCCCAACCAAGTCATTCCGAACCTCGCCCGGCCGGGCAACCTGGATCGCTGGTTCCGCATCGAACGGGGTAAGCGCCGACTCGCTTACAGCTTGCTGCGGCTGGGGCTGCCGATGCCAAGTAAGTCTGAAGACCCGAAAGGCGGATTAGGGTTCGCTTTCCTGTCGAGTTGCGATGCACCGCCCGGCGAGACGGTAATGACCGGACATGCCGGGGGTCTTATCACCATCAACCTTGACGAGGCCGATCCGGCCCATCGTGAGCGCATGCGGCTGGATATGGATGAGAAGTACCGCACGCTGCTCGGCCACTTTCGCCACGAAATCGGTCACTACTACTGGGACCTGCTGATTCGCGACGGCGAGCGTCTTGATGGCTTTCGGGCAGGCTTCGGGGACGAGCGCGCGGACTATGGCGACGCCCTTGATGTGCACTATAGCAAGGGTCCGCCGGTTGATTGGCAAGATAACTACATCAGCAGCTATGCGGCAAGCCACCCATGGGAGGACTGGGCCGAGACCTGGGCGCATTATCTGCATATCGTCGATACGCTAGAAACGACGGCGCATTTCGGCGTCGCCATTGAGCGCCAGATGCCGGACGGTAGTGTGCAGCGAGCCGATCCGGATTACGATCCCTACAGCGTCGCCGACTTTCAAGCCCTTATCGAGGATTGGTTGCCGCTGACCTTTGCATTAAACAGCATCAACCGCAGCATGGGCAACACCGATCTATATCCGTTCGTCCTGTCGCAGCCGGTGATCGACAAACTGCATTTCGTGCACCGGGTGATCTGCGCGAGTCGGTGCACCCAGGGCTGATTGGTGTTTTCGTAGCCCAGTGTCGTCATTCACCAATGTCGTTTTTGAGCTGCCCTCCAGTTGTGCGGGGTTCAATCCTCGCAGGACAACTCGTGCGCAATCAGACCTTCTTCGAGGTAGTCCGAGACCATCGGATGCGCGATCACGTACTCGCCTGCGCGAATACTGAAGTCGCCGATGGCGTCGTCCACCGCCTGCTCCCACTCATCGATGCCATAGTCGCCGCGCCCCAGCCACATCAGCGCAACCAGTTCGGCACGCTGGCGCTCGGCCATGTCCCCGACGATGCCGCTGAATTCAGCCAGGCTGTAGTCGTCGCAATGGTCGGCCAGTACCTGTAACGCCCAGTCTTCACTGGGGCTGTCCGGTACATCTGGAATGACCACGTCTTCTTTCGCCTGAAACTCCCGCGCGAGGGCGATTAGGCTGCAAATGGTTTCGTGCCGGATATGCAAGCGCATGCGCGCCTCCTCAGGGTCTTATGATTGCCGATGGCGGTTGCCGATGGGCGCCGCAAGCCGTCATCGCCGTTGCGGTGGCTGAAGACGGCAGTAAGGCCGCTTGCGCCTTTCGGTTGATACATGGAGTTTACATCGAAGCGCCGATATTGGCGGCTGACCGGGAACAAGTCTCAGTCGAAACGCCCGTGAGCCAGATTGCAATGATATCCGGGCGCCGTGGTTTTTTGCTAATCGGCGCCATTTATCGGCGGTAGTGACTGCGATAAAGGTAACCTTTATGATCAAAAGAAGCTGGCCGAAGTTGCTCGCCGTTCCGCTGGCGACTGCTCTGATTGCGCTGATTGGACTGCTCGCCGGCTGCGCGTCGGCGCCGGAGTCGGGCCGCAAACAACTGCTTCTGGTGACCCCATCCGAGGAAGCGCAACTCGGCATACAGGCGTTCAATCAGATCAAGCGCGAGCAGCCGATCATCAAGGCCGGACAGAACGCGGACATGGTCCGCAGGGTCGGCCAGCGCATATCCGGGGTCGCGCCCTTGCCCGACGCGAGGTGGGAGTTCGTGCTGTTTAAAGACGACTCGCCCAATGCCTTCGCGCTACCCGGTGGTAAGGTCGGCATTAATACCGGCATCCTGGCCATCACCAAGAACGAGGCTGGCATGGCGACCGTCATGGGGCACGAGGTAGCCCATGCGGTAGCGCGGCATAGCGCCGAGCGGATGTCGCAAGGCATGGCCGTGCAGGTCGGCGGTCTCATCTTGGGGGCCGCGTTGGGTACCGAGGCGAGTCTGACAAAAGACGTCGCGATGCAGGCCTACGGTTTGGGGGCGCAATACGGTGTGATGCTGCCATACTCGCGCACGCACGAACTTGAGGCCGACGAACTCGGCTTGCTCTACATGGCGCGCGCCGGCTACGACCCGGCCGAGGCCATCGAGTTCTGGAAGCGCTTTGCCGCCTATAACGCCAAACGCGGCGGCAAGCCGCCAGAGTTTCTGAGCACCCATCCGCTGGACGCGCGACGCATCGCGCAGCTTAAGGAAATGATGCCGCGGGCGCGGCTGGAATACGAACGCGCCAAAGGCATCTCCGGCTGATCGGCAATGACTAGGTGGCGTCGCTTCCTCGGTCGCTTGATACCTATGTTCCTGCTTGCCGCGCTGGTCGCTGGCACTTGGCGGTTTTGGCCGGATGAGGCCGCGCCGATTGCCGGCGGTATCGATCCCGCTGTGTTTGCCGCCACGTTGGAAACCAACGCCGAAGGCTTCGCGAGGGTTAGTCCGGGCTGGGACTTCGTCTTTCCGCGCGACCAAGGGGCGCACCCCGACTATCGCACCGAGGTCTGGGACCTCAGTGGCCAAGTCGTTGATGCCGATGGTTTGCGCTACGGCCTCCGCCTCACCTTTATCCGCATCGGGTTGGCGCCCCCAACAAAGACTCGTGTGTCGATGCTGGCGGCAAACGCGGTCATGTTGGCGCGATTCGCCTTTGCTCCAGAGGACGGTGTCGGTGCCAAGATCAGCCAGCGTGCCAGCCGTGCGGCGGTCGGGCTGGCCGGGGCGGATGTGGCGCCGTTGCGGGTCTGGCTGGAGGACTGGTCGCTGGAGCAGGGTGCGGACGGTGGCCTGTTGCTGCGAGCCGGTCTTGACGAGCTGCAACTGACCTTGGCATTAACACCGCGCAAGGACGCCGTCACCGAAGCCGAGACGCAAAGCGGGTCAGGGCTGTTCGCCAGCGCGACCGGCGGCGAAGGGCCGAGCTTTCACTTTTTTCTGCAACCACGCTTGTCAGCCACGGGAACGCTGAGGCTTGGCTCCGGTCTGAGGTCGTCGATCGGGGGGGCTGCGGAAACCAGTCGCGGAACCGCTAACGAGATTGCTGCCGAGCCGCTGGATAGGCCAGGTGTAGAGCTTCGTGACGTCATCGGGTCGGCCTGGCTCGAGCGCGCCTGGGGTGCGGTTCCGAGCAACTTCGCCGGTGGCCGCGGACAACTCGCGCTGAATCGATTCACGCTGCAACTCGACGACAACACCGAGCTCGTCTGCGTGCACCTGCGAAGAAAAACCGGCGGCGGCACGCCGGTCCCGAATTGTCTGGCGATCCTTGATGACGGCAGTTCGCGTCAGTTTCAGCGTCGGCAGGTTAGACTGGAGCCGGTTGAGAGCGGCTGGACCCGCGCCGCCGATGGCTCCTTGTATCCGCTGAGCTGGCGGCTCGCGTTGCCGGACTTGGGGCTGGAACTCAAGGTGCAGCCGCTGTTGGCGGAGCAACCGATGTCCGTGGGGTTTGGCGAACCGTCCTGGAGCGGCGCGGTAACGCTGTCCGGACGCCGCGGCGATGATGTCGTCGTCGGCAGCGGACGAATGGACCTGAACGGCTACGCCGCTGAAACTGAACTTTGACCTCGATTATGCGCACTGACCACAGACTAACGATCGTCGCCGTGCTGACTATGCTTGTACTCAGCGGTTGCGATGGCAACGGCCCGGCCGAGGCCACCAAGGCGGAGCCGGGTGTGATCCCCGCGACAGCGCAACGGCCCGGTGATCCGGCCGCGGGCTACCACGCGCTGATCAATCGCGCCGTGGTCACCTGCGGTTTGCCCTATCGCGCCTATGCCGCCAGCACCGGCAATCCGGCGCCGGAGTTCGACCTGCCGGGGCGCGTCGGTCGCAACGCGGATTTGCCCTACGCTGTTACGGCCTTTACCGCTGACAGCGGCGTCGAACTCGTCACCAGCAACTGCCTGGGCTGTCACGCGGCGCCGCTGAATGGCGAGTTGGTCATCGGGCTGGGCAATGAGTTCCTTGACTTGACCGGCGACCCTGTGATGGCGGTCGAGGCCGCTGGCGCCTTTGTCGAAAGCGACGCGGAGGCCGTCGAATGGCAGCGCTGGGCCGATCGCATCTCCGCTGTTGCACCCTGGGCGATGACCGATACCGTCGGCGCCAATCCCGCGGTTGCGCTCACGGCAGCACTTATGGCGCACCGCGACCCAAAGACCTTAGCCTGGTCGGATGAACCCTTGATGGAACCGCCGCCGGTAGACATGATGCCGGTCAGCGTGCCGCCCTGGTGGAATGTCGGCAAGAAGCACGCGATGTTCTACAATGGCGAGGGTCGCGGTGATCATGTGCGCTATATGATCCTGGCCTCCACCACCTGCACCGACTCCGTTGCCGAGGCACGCGAGATTGACGCTTGGTTCAAGGACGTGCGCGCCTACCTGGCGACGCTGCGCGCCCCCGCCTATCCGTACCCAATCGACCCCAAACTGGCAGCGACTGGGGCGGAGCTGTTCAAATCAGAGTGCAAGAAATGCCACGGTAGTTACGGCGACAACGCCCGCTATCCAAATAAGCTTGTCGCGCTGGACAAGGTCGGCACCGACCCGGTGCTGGCCGAAAAATCTTATTACGATGGCGAGCGCTTCGTGCGTTGGTTCAACGCCTCTTTTTACGGTGACGGCCAAAGCAGCCAGCCGGCGCTTGGCTATGTCGCGCCGCCACTGGATGGCGTTTGGGCCACGGCGCCCTACTTGCACAACGGCTCTGTACCGACGTTGGCGGCGCTGCTCAACACCGAGTCGCGCCCTCGACACTGGCGCTTCGACGGTGACGACCCGGCCTATAACCAGACCGAACTCGGCTGGACCTATCTCAGGTTGTCGCAGGGCCGCGAGCAGTTCGCCAGCCTGGATGAGCAGAAATGGGTCTACGACACCACACGTCCCGGTTTCGACAACCAAGGGCACGACTTCGGCGATGTGCTCAGCGACGATGAGCGCGGTGCGTTGCTGGAATACTTGAAGACGCTTTAATCCAAGAGGACTTCCCATGACCCAAATTCGCGTCGCAATCGCTCTGTTGCTCGCCCTGGCGTTGCTAGCTGGCACCATCGCCGTCGCCGATGAAGAAGGGGACCATCACTCTCCGTTCGAAGGTATGCCGCTGCTCATGTTGATGCACAACATGCAATACTACGGCCACAAGCTCGGTCTGGCGATCGACGCCGGAAACCGCGATGTGCAGGGCTTCTATGTCCACGAGGTGGAAGAGGTGATTGATGCCGTGTCGGAGATTGACGACTACGACGGCATCGCTATTTCGAGGCTGTTGCAATCGACGTTGAAACCCGCCTTTGAGCAGCTGGAGGCCGCCATTGAGGTCGGCGATCAGCCCCGGGTCAGTGCCGCATACGACGAGTTCCTGGCCGGTTGCAACGACTGCCACAAGGGCGCCAACCGGCCCTACATCGTCATTGAGCGCAACCGGGATAATCCCTATCCGCAGGACTTTACGCCCAGGCAATGACGACATCCGAGTCACGAGCAATTAATTCCCCCCAAAGTCTTGCCAAGCCTGTCGGTAGCCGCTAATATAAGCGGCTCAGTTGCGGGGTGGAGCAGTCAGGCAGCTCGTCGGGCTCATAACCCGAAGGTCGTAGGTTCAAATCCTGCCCCCGCTACCACTACCAGAAAAAATTAAGGGCTTAGGGGATTTCCCCTAGGCCCTTTTTGTTGGCGGATTGGGTTGTGTATGCGCTGAGGTAGTGATGCTGGTAGAAGGCAAACTCCCGGTGCCCGTGCGTGGCGTCCTCAGAGTGGTCCATATCCAGAACGATGACCTTCGGCGGCACATTGTAGCTGGCGATGAACTGGTCGACGAAGGCGTGGGCCATGCGGTAGAGTTCGCGTAGTGAGTGGGTGAGGTAGGAAGGATGACGTCGGTCGTCGAACGCCGCACTCAGAGCTTCCGCGGTCTTTCGACATTTACCCGTCCGTCACCTCGTCGGTCCAAACCTTGAAGCTGGCCAGGGTATTTGGCCCGAAGGTGTTGCTGATGGCGACGTCGGCGGCATCGCGGCCACGGGCGATCAAGACACGTCCGATGCGCGGGGTATTGTTACGGGCGTCGAATGTGTACCAATGGCCGTCAAGATAAGCCTCGAACCAACCCGCAAAATCCATCGGCGCGCTGGAGGGCGGTATGCCGATGTCGCCGAGGTAGCCGGTGCAATAACGCGCGGGGATATTCATGCAGCGACAGAATGCGATGGCGAGGTGCGCATAGTCGCGGCAAACGCCGGTCCGCTCGTGGAAGGCGTCATAGGCGGTCTTGGTGGGGCGCGCATACTCATAGCCAAAGGTAATATGTCGGTGGACGTAGTCGCAGATCGCCTGGACGCGCGCCCATCCGGTCGGAGTTTTTCCAAACAGTTGCCAGGCCGTCTCGGACAGGCGATCAGTCTCGCAATAGCGGCTTCCCAGCAGGAACAAGAGGGTCTCATCCGGCAGCGCTTCAACCGGCGTGTGCCTCGCGGATGGAACAACCGCGTCCGGCAGGCCCGTATCCCGCACGAGCGCGTCGGTTGACAGCCTGACCCGACCTTTGGAAGCAACGATACGACTGCACCAGTTGCCATAGCCGTCGCGATAGGCGGTGAGCGGGACGGGCGGGTCGGCGATCAGGTGGTCGGGCACGATCATGTCGGAGACGCGCGAGTAGTGCACGCTCAAAGTCAGAATCATTGGGGTGGGCTGTGGACAGTCGTAGATCAGCTCGTAGCCGATACGGATCTTCATGCGTGGACTCCTAAGCCGCCCGTGCTAACTAGGGCAGGCGCTGGCAGTTTGGGTTGTTGGCGTCGGGTCCGCGCCGTGGGATCCCGGCAACGCGGTTCGCACCTGCACTTCGGTATCGCAAGGCTCTCAGGTTCGTCGCGCATCTCGATCGGCATGCCGCCAGACAAGTTGCCCTGAATCAAGGCGAGCGGGCGGGCTATGCGCCTCCGCCGTCGGGCCAGGATGGGTCGTGCCTTCCATGGTCCAGCCTATACATGGAAGTTTCTCCTGTGTTGCGTACTTTCCGCCCGAACGGATGGCCTGACCGACTATTTTCGCTGGGCGGTACCATGCCTGGAACCTCAGCCCGGCACCACCATCGGGTCTTTATGCTGGGGGTTGGCGCGAAAATAGATGGCGATGTTGCCGATGCGCTGCACCAGGTCGGCGTTGGTGCGTGCTGCGATGGTTGCCACCTCCGCATCGCGTTGGTCGCGGTCGCCGCCGTTGACCCGGACCTTGATCAGTTCGTGATGATCGAGCGCGAGTTCGATCTCGGCCAGCACGGCCTCGCTGAGGCCGTGTTGGCCGAGCTGTACGACCGGCTTTAAGTGATGTGCCTGCTGCTTCAGCCAGCGGCGTTGTTGGTTGGTGATAACGGATGTCTGCGGCACGGTCTTGTTCTCGCCTCTTGCAAGCCTGGTTTGAACCTGGATAAGGATGGATGATACGCGCGAGTCGTGCGCGGCACTCTCCAGATTGCGCTCGCCCGCGGAGGTCCGTCGCACTCGCGCTTGAGGAAGTCGCCGCGTTTGGCGGTGCCAGTTGGGTCTGTACTGAGGCTTAGAAGCCAGCCTGGAACATCGCCGATGCAGACGGCGGGGGCCGCGCTCGTCGTCAAGCCGCTCCGTGCGGAGGGGCCCAACCGTCGTTTTTAGGCAGAAAGATCCACAAGGACACGCCCTTGCGTGCGGCCCGCGAGCATGCGCTCGAACAATTCGGGCAGGGCCTGTAGGCCGGTGGTCTCGGCAAGGATGCGGTCGAGATGCTCGGGCTGCCAGTCGCTGGCAAGGTGTTGCCAGAGCTGGCCGCGGAGCGGGTAGGGCACGTCCACGGAGTTGCAGCCGAGCAGGCCGATGCCGCGCAGTATGAAGGGCATGACGGTGGTCTCAAGCGCCGTGCCGCCAGCGAGACCGATGCTGGCGATATTGCCGTTGGGTACGATGGTGCGGGTGATCCGACTGAGCATCGCGCCGCCGACGTTGTCTACCGCACCGCCCCAGGCCGCCTTCTCCAGCGGTCGGTCGCCGCCGGGCAGCTCGTCACGGCCCAGGATCTGCGTGGCGCCTAGGCTGCGCAGCCAGTCGTGTTGTTCGGCCTTGCCGGAGACCGCGGCCACCTCGAAGCCGAGTTTGGACAAGATGCTGATGGCGATGCAGCCGACACCGCCAGTGGCGCCGGTGACCAAGATCGGCCCCATTTCCGGTGTCTGGCCGTTGACCAGCATGCGATGCACCGCCAGCGCGGCGGTGAAGCCTGCGGTGGCCAGGATCATGCTCGTGCGCGGGTCGAGGCCATCCGGCATCGGCACCAACCAGTCAGCCGGAACGCACAGGTAGTCCGCATAGCCGCCGTCGTGGTCGAAGCCAAGGCCCCAGCCGGTCGCGATCACCGCGTCGCCGGGCTTGTAGCAATCCTGGCGCGACTGCTCAACGACCCCGGCCGCATCGACTCCCCCCGTGATCGGAAAGGTCTTGATCACCCGGCCCTTGCCGGTGCCGGCCAAGGCGTCCTTGTAATTGATGCCGGAGTGGCTGACGCGCACCAGCACCTCGCCGTCGGCGGGCTCGGGCACGGCGATGGTCTCGACGCTCGCGCGATAGCCCTGGTCGTCGTTATGGATGCGAAAGGCTTTTTGTTCTGGCATGTTGGGCTCCAGTGTGGTGGTTCAGGGTCCGCGGTTCTGATCGGGTCGGCGTTGGGACATCGACCCTTGGGATGTCGATGGCTGCCATCCTAACCCGGCGGAGCCGGAATCAAGAAACCTGTTCTTTGAAGCGCGGGCCCAGATCCAGCCGACTTCTTTCTTACCTTTGCACCTCTGCGCCGCGAGTGCCTGCTGAAGTCAGCAGGGATTGCTACACTTCACGGTCGCGATGGCCGAACACCGGCGAACCGTAATGAGCGAGTATCAATCTTTCGAATTTCAAGCCCTTGATCGGCCTCTGACTGCCGAGGAAATGGATGAGCTGCGGCGCTGCTCGTCGCGCGCCGAGATTACCCCCGCCCGGTTCTGGAACGAGTATCACTGGGGGGATTTCAAGGGCAATCCGCGGCGTTGGATGGAGCGCTATTTCGATGCCTTCCTGCACGTCGCCAACTGGGGCACGCACTGGCTAATGCTGCGCCTGCCCCTCCAGTTGCTGACGGAGCGCGAGATCGGCGACTTTCTGCTCGAAGAGGGTTTGGAAGCCTGGCAGAGCGCGGAGCACCTCGTGCTCTCCTTTAGGTCGGAGACGGAGGATCAGGGCTGGGAGGAGGGCCAAGGCTGGCTCTCGTCCCTACTCGGGGTGCGTGCGAGCCTGATGCGTGGTGACCATCGCGGTCTTTATCTGGGTTGGCTGGCGCAGGCCGGCGCTGGCTGTTTGGACGAGGCTGCCGATGAGCCGCCGGTTCCGCCCGGCCTTGGCGAGTTGGATGCCTCCCTTCGTGCCTTGGCCGAGTTTCTCCGCATCCCGAACGACCTGCTCGCGACCGCGTCAGAGTCGAGTGCCCCGCTGCAAGCCCATGAGATCGGCGCGGCTGACATCCAATCCTGGTTGGCCGGCCGCTCGACGGTCGAGAAAGACGCGCTGCTCGCGGAACTCATCATCGGCGACCAGCCCCACCGCCTTGCCGTGCTGCGGCAGCGCATCAAGCGCGAACTGAATCCATGCGATGCCGCGGATCGCATACAGCCACGCCGAACGGTGGGCCAGTTGCTCCAGCGCGCCGAGACGCTCGGTCGTGCGCGTCGGGAACGCGAGGCCGCGGAACGCGCCGCCGAGCAAGCACGCAGAGCGACCAAGGCGGCCGCGGCGCGCAAACACTATCTCACCGGGTTGCGCGGTCAAGAGGAAAGGCTATGGCGCGAGGTCGATGATTTGATCAAACATCGCCAGGCGTACGCCTACCAAGAAGCGGTGGACCGCCTCAAGGATTTGCGCGATCTTGCCGAAGCCGATGGCGCACTCGACGCCTTTTCCGCGCGCCTGCGGCGGCTGAGAGACCAGCAGAGCCGCAAGTCGGCGCTGATCCGTCGGCTCGATAAGGCCGGGCTGAAGGACTGAATTCAATCAGCGAGACTACAGGCATTGCCGATCCCTCGGCAAACCTGGGATCGGCTGGTACCTGGGCTCTCTGGAAAGGCCAGACGCGACCTGGGTATTCGCGCTCAACTTCGATACCCGTGACGCTGGCGACCTTCCGCTGCGCAAGCAGCTGGTGATGGATGCGCCGCAGGCCAAAGGCGTGCTGCCGGCGGCGTTCGGGCTCGGCCGCTAGACGCGCGTTGATCTGGGCCTTAGTCGCCTCGATGAGGCGTTGGCCGGCACCGAACCACGCGGGACGCGCACAGGCTACGCGGGGTTCGGTGCGGGTCGCTACTCGACGACGACAGGTATCTTGCCGATACGCCGCTGCCATTCTAGCGGTCCGGTCTTGTGCACCGATTCGCCACGGCTATCGACGGCAACGGTGACCGGCATGTCGACCACATCGAACTCGCGGATTGCCTCCATGCCAAGGTCATCGAAGGCGATGAGCCGCGACCCCTGGATGGCCTTGGCGACCAAATAGGCGGCGCCGCCGATGGCCATCAGGTAGACCGCGCCGTGTTTGCGGATGGCCTCGATTGCGACCGGACCGCGCTCCGCTTTGCCGACCATGCCGATGAGTCCGGTCTCGGCGAGCATCTGTTCGGTGAACTTATCCATGCGTGTGGACGTGGTGGGGCCGGCGGGGCCGACCACCTCGTCGCGCACCGGGTCGACCGGGCCGACGTAGTAGATGAAGCGCCCATTCAGGTCGACGCCTTCCGGCAACGGCTCGCCGCGGTTCAGCATATCGGCGATACGCTTGTGGGCGGCGTCGCGGCCGGTCAGGAGCTTGCCGGTTAACAGCAACCTGTCCCCAGGCTGCCAGGTTGCAATCTCGTCGCGGGTGATGCCGTCGAGATCGACGCGGCGCGCGCCGGCGGTGGGGTCGTAGTCGAGCTTGGGCCAATCGTCCAGGCTCGGCGGAGAGAGTTGCGCCGGTCCGCTGCCATCGAGTGTGAAGTGGATGTGACGTGTCGCGGCGCAGTTGGGGATGATCGCCACCGGCAGCGACGCCGCATGTGTGGGATAGCTGTTGATCTTGACATCCAACACCGTCGTTAGGCCACCCAAGCCCTGGGCGCCGATGCCGAGCGCGTTGACCTGCTCATACAGCTCCAGTCGCAGTTCCTCGATCGGGTCTGATGCCCCGCGGGTCTTAAGCTCGTGGATATCAATATCTTCCATCAGCGCTTCTTTGGCCATCAGCATCGCCTTCTCGGCGGAACCGCCGATGCCGATGCCGAGCATGCCCGGCGGGCACCAGCCGGCGCCGAGGGTCGGGACGGTCTTGAGCACCCAGTCCACAATACTGTCGCTGGGGTTCAGGATGGCAAAGCGGGACTTGTTTTCGGAGCCGCCGCCCTTCGCCGCGAGACGCACCTCGACCTTGTCGCCTGGCACCAATTCGACGTGCACGATGGCCGGCGTGTTGTCGCCGGTGTCCTTGCGTGCGCCAATCGGCGGAGCCACCATTGATGCGCGCAATAGGTTGTCCGCATCGGTATAGGCGCGGTGTACGCCCTCGTCGATCATCTGCTGCAAGCCCAGCTCTGCCTGCCAGCGCACGTCCATGCCGACCTGCAGATAGACCACGACCATGCCGGTGTCTTGGCAGATGGGCCGATGCCCCTCGGCGCATAGACGGGAGTTCACCAGGATCTGAGCCATCGCGTCCTTCGCCGCGGGCGAGGCCTCGGCCTCGTAGGCAGCCGCTAGCGCGTGGATGTAATCCGGCGGATGATAGTAGGAGATGTATTGAAGGGCGTCGGCGACGCTTTGAATCAGGTGCTCTTGTTCGATGATGGTCATAGTAGAAGTTCTCCCGTGATGGTGTCCGGTCAGTATAAGGGAAAGCGGCGAGTCGCTTGTTTTGAATAGTTCGGTTTCCTCGTCAGAACAGAAGCCTATTTGCTTATGATGCGTTAACCGAATCAAGCGGCCATGGTCCTGTCTGCTGGGGCCTGACCAGCGCGGCGCACGCGTCGTCTGGATGCCCGATCAGGCTTGGCGTCCCTATGGCGGGGGCGATGCATTGACGGCGTGTTACCATGCCCGGCGAATTGGTACGATCGCTTGAGGGGGAGAGATGGCATCCGACCAAAATCAAGACGGCGAGATCCAAGCCGGGGGGCCCGTGGACCCTCCGGTAGAAGTTCCGGCAGCTGTGTCAGACGATGCGTGGGTTGATGTCGACGGCAAACGCATGCGGCTCTCGGCGTTGGTGGCCGAGCACAGGGAGATGCGCGATCGCGTCGCGCGGGTGAAAAAAGACACCCGCATGGCGGTGACCAAGCGCCGAGCGGAGAAGGCACTCAAGCCATTCCAGGCCGAATTGATTGGGATGCAGAAGCACTTGGAAGAGACCGAGACGCGCATGATCGTCTTGTTCGAGGGCCGCGATGCCGCGGGCAAGGGGGGCACGATTCGCCGCGTCACGCGCTACATGAACGCAAAGCACTACCCTGTGGTCGCGCTCGGCAAGCCCACCGACCACCAGCGCACGCAGTGGTTCTTCCAGCGCTATGTGGAGCAATTTCCGTACGGGGGCGAGCATCCGCTGCGGCAGTGGAAATTGTCCGAAATCAATGTGCAGGCGCAGGACCGCTGGGACGACTTCACGCGTCAGAAATACGAGATGCTGCGCCGCACCCACATGTCCTGGGCGCCTTGGACTATCATCCGCTCCAACAACAAAATCAAGGCGCGGCTGAACGCGATCAAGGCCATCTTGAACGCGGTGCCCTATCAACGCGGAAACCGAGAGCTCGACTTTGTGCCGGACTCCGATGTCGTCGTTTCCGGTGCCAGGGAGTTAGAGATCATGGAGGCGCAGATGTTGCGCGAGGGGCGGTTTACGGTTTGACTATCGAGTCTTTCGCAAGCATGTCTTATTCAGTCCAGCCTGGCCGGCGTTATCCACCTGGCGCCTCACTGACCGACGAGGGAATCAACTTCTCGGTCTACAGCCGCCACGCCACCGGTGCGACGCTGCTGCTGTACGCGGACGCCAACAGCAACGAGCCGTTTCAGGTCATTGACCTAGACCCGGAGGCAAACCACAGCTTTTTCAGTTGGCATGTTTTGGTATTGGATCTACCGCCCGGCATCCGTTACACCTGGCGCATGCAGGGGCCCTGGGACCCGGCCGGTCAGGGTTGGATGTTCGATCCAAGGGTCGAATTAGTAGACCCTTGGGCGCGCTCGGTCGATACCACGCGATGGGACCGCGCGCGCCGCTGCCGCGATGGCGCTCGACCTCATGATGCGATTCGCGCCATCGTGCTGGCCGAGGACTATGACTGGGAGGGTGACGAGCCTTTGCGGGTGCCGTCCGAGGATATGATCGTCTACGAACTGCACGTGGGTGGTTTTACCCAGCATCCTTCGTCTGGCGTCCAGCATCCGGGTAGTTTTTTGGGACTCATCGAGAAGATTCCTTATCTGCAACGGCTCGGCGTAACCCATGTGGAGTTGATGCCGGTGATGGCCTTCGACGAGCAGGACGTGCCGGCGCAGGTCGGGGCTGCCGGGCTGCGCAATTTCTGGGGCTACAGCAGCCACAGCTTTTTTGCCCCGCATCCCGGTTTTTGCGTCAATCTGGAGCAACAGCGCCGCGAGTTTCGCGACATGGTCAAGGCCCTGCACCGAGCCGGCATCGGTGTGTTGCTCGATGTGGTCTTCAACCACACAGCGGAGGGCGGGCAGGGCGGTCCGGTGATGAACTTCAAGGGCATTGGCAACGAGACCTTCTATATGCTCGAGGCCAAAGATCGGACGCAGTATCTCGACTTCACCGGTTGCGGCAACACCGTCAACGCCAATCACCCCTTCGTCGCGCGCTTCATCATTGACTGCTTGGAATACTGGGTGCGCGACATGCACGTCGATGGCTTTCGTTTCGACCTTGCCAGCGCGCTGGCTCGTGACGACACCGGTGTACCCATGCAACATCCGCCGGTGCTCTGGGGCATCGAGCTCTCCGATGTGCTCGCCGGTAGGAAGATCATCGCCGAGGCCTGGGACGCCGCCGGACTCTACCACGTCGGCTCGTTTCCGGGGTATCGCTGGATGGAATGGAACGGGCGCTATCGCGACGATCTGCGCGCGTTCGTGCGTGGTGATCCAGGCATGATCGCCGATATCGCGACCCGCATCGCTGGCAGCAGCGACCTCTATCAGGCCAATCTGCGCCATCCGATCAACAGCATCAACTTCGTTACCTGTCACGACGGCTTTACGCTGTTAGACCTGGTGAGCTACAACCAAAAACACAATCAGGCGAATAACGAGGGCGGCAACGACGGCTGCGACCATAACCTAAGCTGGAATTGCGGCGTCGAGGGCGACACCGACGACGGCGAGATCCGTGCCCTGCGTCGGCGCCAGGCGAAAAACCTGATGACGTTACTGTTGCTGAGTCAGGGCATTCCGATGATCAACGCGGGGGATGAGATGCTGCGTTCCACTGACGGCAATAACAATACCTGGTGTCAGGACAATACGCTCGCCTGGATCGATTGGTCGTTGGCGGAACAGAACGCGGACATGTTGCGTTTCGTTGCCGGGCTCATTGCGCTGCGCAAGCGCCATCGCAGCCTTCGCCGACGCCATTTTCTCAGCGGTGATGACGTACATTGGTTTGGTGCGCTGGGCGAAGCCCCGAACTTTGGCGATGCCGACGCGCAGGAACTCGCCTTGACGCTCTATGGTCGCGATGAGCGCGAGCCGCCGCTGCACCTGATGCTAAACGCCAGCCGCAAGGCTCAGACCTTCGTCATCCCTATGCTCAAAGACTGGTCTTGGGCCATTGCAGTGGACACCGGGGCCTCGGCGCCACGAGACCTGATGGCGCCCGAGGAACAACGCCGCATCGGTGCGCGTCGCTGGCGTGTTGGTGCCCGCAGCGTGCTGGTTTTGGAAGGCAGTGCAAGACAATCAGTTTAGCCAGGCAATGCCTCAGACCAACGAGAGCAGGGCGCCGTGTTGCTTCACCTGTGCGTTCGTGCAAATGGGCCAGGCGCCAAAATGGGCCAGGTGCCAAGGGCCGCGGCACGGGCCGATTACGCATTTTGGCCTTTGGCGCTCGACCCTAATTAACGGCGCAGGAAGCGGGTTGTCGTCATGCAATTTGACGCCCCCGCGAACATTGCTGGCCTCAAGCAATCGAATGGTATCAGGCCAAGATGGCCTGACCACGCACCTGGTTTCGAGATCACCGATGAGGCAGGTGCGTAGTATTTTGTCCTCTGAATCAGGCACAATTGCATGCAATTCATCAACAGCAACGTTTAGATGACAGCACCCAACCTGTTCCATGCCCGGCGGCGGTATGCGCATCGGCCAAAAAAGGAGCTGGAACTGCCGAGCCTGTTCGCGACAGTTGTTCTGAATGACCAATGCCGCGATCGATGCGGATGGCAGTTCTTTCGGGCCGATCATGCGAGCTGAGTCGCCAGCGTTCGATAACCCAACGCTCGCCGGCGTTGGTGACGCAGCGCCGCTTGAGCCCGTGTTTCCTGACACGGCCGAGCATCCGCGCCTCGTGCTTTATCAGGCCATGGATGGCGGACTGCAACTTCGCTGGCATCTCGACGCATCGCTGCTGGAGAATGCCCGTGAGGCCTTCGGCAACGGTCCCGACATCCCGACGCCGGTGTTGCGCATTCACCGGCTCAATGGCGACGGCTCGTCCCGGATCATCGCCGATGCCCCGCTGAATGATCAGGATCTGGCGCTAAGAGGGCTCGCGAATTGCGAGGCGGACGGGGCCAATGGACTGCTCCGAGCGGAGATTGGACTCTCTACCGTTGCCGGTGGCTGGTTGCTCGTGGCGCGCTCAAACCAGACGCTGGCAACGAGGCCAGTCGGCGCGTCCTTGCTGCGCCAGTCTGAGACCCAGTTACTAGCGCAAGTCATCGCCGTTGCCGAGACCCTAGCCGCGAGCCGAAGGCGCCAATTGCTAATGGGTTTGCATCCGCCAGCATTGCAGCCAGCGGAGGTTGTGCCCGGCACCTTTCCGCTGGTCGAGCCGGAGCCCGGCGCTGGAACGGACGTGATGCCGCCGATCACCGGACTGACGTTAGCGATGTCGCCGGTGCGCGGAGACGGCGCGTCAGGACAGGAAAACGGACAGCAAGAGGGGCAGGGGGAAACGCAGACCGACGGGCAGAGTGAAGGAAAAAGCGACTTACAGAGCCGAGAAGAGAAAGAAGAACCTCGGCCCAACGGCCCGGTGCCGGGCAGCGGCCCGATGCACGCCCACCGTGCCGATGCGGACAGGGCTATTGGCGCCGAGCTACTGGTGCATGGCAGCGCGGTGCCGGGAACCCTGCTCGACCTCGGCGGCCATCCCTATCGCGTTGGCGCTGGTGGCCGATTCTCGTTTCGAGTGCCCTTGGCGGATCGGGCCTTGATTATGGGCTTGCTTGCGATGCTGTCTGAGTTGCCCGTGCAGTGCCGTCCCGGGGACGAGCAGGCCTCGTGACGTCATGCCCCAGACCAATGAGCCTGAGTGCCGTTTTTCTTGACCCGCGCGTATTTCAAGTGGGCCAAGCGCCCAGGGCCGAGGGCCGAGGGCCGCGGCACAACAGGGGGCTTGCGCCTCTTTGGCCCCTGGTATTCGGCCTTTGTGAATCGCTCAGAAAGCGGCTCGTCGCGATGAAATTTGCGATATTTTATAGCCCTCAAGCAATCTAAGTTAGGTATCTGCATGTACATCATCATGGCCAGCCCCGAATGTGCTCCGGTCGCAAAGGCCGGGGGGCTCGGGGATTTTGTCCACGGGTTATCGCGAGAGCTGGCCAATCGCGGCAACCGGGTCGAACTGGTGCTGCCCAAGTACGATAGTCTGCGCAGCGACCGCATTGAAGGTCTGCATACGGCTTTCGGCGACCTCTTGGTGCCCTTTTACGATGGCCACATCCGCTGCGATGTCGAGTGCGGCGACGTGGATGGTGTAAGCTGCTGCTTCATCAATGCGCACTCCGAGCAGCGTTTCTTCGACCGCGGTCAAATCTACGGCGAAGTGGATGACCCTTTGCGCTTTGCGTTTTTTTCGCGTGCGCTGATGGAGTTTCTGCACAAGAGCGATCGGCATCCTGACATCATTCACTGCAACGACTGGCACACGGGCCTAGTGCCGGTGCTATTCTACGAGGCCTACGCGAGGCTCGGGATGGACCGCACCAGGCTCTGCTACTCGCTGCACAACTTGGGCCACCAGGGCTGGACCGACGCCCAAGTGCTGCATATGAATGGGCTTGACGCGGGCCGGCTGATGACGCCGGATCGGTTGCAAGACCCCGGCAACCCCGGCACCGTCAATCTCATGAAGGGCGGCATCGTCTTCTCCAATTTTGTCACGACCGTGTCGCCGCGCTATGCCTGGGAGGTTCAGCACTCCGAGCAAGGCGTTGGGCTTCAAGGGGTTCTGCTGACTCACGACGGTAAGTTCGGTGGCGTGCTGAACGGCATTGATTACGACACCTGGAATCCTGAAACCGACCCGCTGATTCCGCAGCACTACGGTCCCGACAGCCTGCCGCTCAAGGCCAAGAACCAGATCGCGCTGCGCGAGCGAGTTGGGCTGGCGCAGGCGGCCAAACCGCTGGTGGCCGTGGTTAGCCGATTGGACCGGCAAAAGGGCGTGGAACTGATTCGCCACGGCATCTATTACGCGTTGGAACAGGGTTGCCAGTTTGTGCTGCTGGGCAGCGCGCTTGATGCCGAGGTGAATGCCGACTTTTCGCGAATCAAACAAGAGATGGAAGCAGACCCTGACTGCCATCTCGAACTCGGCTACGACGAGGAGTTGGCCCATCTGATCTATGCTGGCTCGGACCTGATCTTGATTCCCAGTGTCTATGAGCCCTGTGGGCTGACCCAGATGATCGCGATGAAATACGGTTGCGTGCCCGTCGTGCGGCGGGTTGGCGGCCTCGCCGACACCGTGTTCGATGCCAACTACAGCGACCGCCCGTTCGAGCAACGCAATGGCTATAGCTTCGACGAGGGCACCTATGATGGCGTTGAATCGGCCCTCGGCCGCGCCATCGGTCTATGGAAGCGCTATCCCGAGTATTTTCGGCAACTGCGCGTCAACGGCATGCGTATGGATCACTCCTGGCGCCAGCGGGCGCAGCACTATCTCAACATTTACGACCATATCCGAAGCGAAGCGGTAGACTGAACCCAGCACAGGGCTCACTCCGTCGTATTGAGTTCCTGGCGGTCCCCGGTTAATCTGTGGCGTTTTACTCTGCCGCCGCGCATTGGCGGATGGCACCCGAAGACGGCATTCTCTATGGCCACGCCAAAAACCCTCTACGAAAAGATCTGGGACGCGCACCTGGTGCGCGTGGACGAGCATGGCACCACCTTGCTCTACATCGATCGGCAACTGGTGCATGAAGTCACCTCGGCGCAGGCATTCGAAGGTCTGCGCCTTGCCGGTCGCGCGCCGCGCCGGCCCGAGGCGAATCTGGCGGTGCCGGATCACAACGTACCGACCACCGATCGTCATCTCGGTATTGTCGATCCGGTCTCGCGGCTGCAGGTCGAAACCCTTGAGGCCAACTGCCGTGAGTTCGGCATCACGCTGTTCGAGATGGGCGACAAGCGCCAGGGCATCGTGCATGTGGTAGGGCCGGAGGAAGGCTTTACGCAGCCGGGCATGACCATCGTCTGCGGTGACAGTCACACCGCGACCCATGGCGCCTTCGGCGCGCTGGCCTTCGGTATCGGCACCTCTGAGGTAGAGCATGTGCTGGCCACGCAATGCCTGCTGCAAAAACAGTCCAAGACGATGCTGGTTAGCGTCGACGGCGAGCTGGGTCGCGGGGTGACCGCCAAGGACATCGTGCTGGCCGTGATTGGCGAGATTGGCACCGCTGGCGGCACTGGCCACGTCATCGAGTTCGCCGGTGAGGCAATTCGCAACCTGAGCATGGAAGGACGTATGACGGTCTGCAACATGGCGATCGAGGCCGGCGCACGCGCGGGGTTGATCGGCATCGACGAGAAGACCATCGATTATGTCCGCGGCCGGCCCTTTGCGCCGAAGGGCGAGCCGTTCGAGCAGGCGGCAGCCTACTGGCGCAGCCTGAACTCCGACCCAGGTGCTAGCTATGACCGGGTGGTGCGTATCGATGCCGCGAGTATCCGTCCTCAGGTTACCTGGGGCACCTCGCCGGAGATGGTGTTGCCGGTCGACAGTCAGGTGCCAAATCCGGACGAGATCGCCGATCCGGTCAAGGCCGGCGGCATCCGCCATGCGCTCACCTACATGGGGCTGAAACCCGGGACGCCGTTGACTGAGATCGCCCTCGATAAGGTCTTTATCGGCTCTTGTACCAATGGCCGTATCGAGGATCTGCGTGCCGCGGCAGCGGTGGCCAAGGGGCGTAAGGTGGCGGACAACATCAAGCTCGCGCTGGTGGTGCCGGGCTCTGGCTTGGTCAAGGAGCAGGCCGAGGCGGAAGGGCTTGATGAGGTCTTCACCAAGGCCGGCTTTGAGTGGCGTGAGCCCGGCTGTTCCATGTGTCTGGCGATGAACGCTGATCGGCTGGAGCCTGGTGAGCGCTGTGCGTCCACCAGCAATCGCAATTTTGAGGGCCGTCAGGGACAGGGTGGGCGCACCCATCTGGTCAGCCCGGCCATGGCAGCCGCAGCGGCCTTGCATGGGCGTTTCATCGACGTCCGGGAGATCTGAAATGAAGCCGTTTGAAAATTTCCGCGGTATCCTGCTGCCGTTAGATCGCAGCAACGTCGATACCGATGCGATCATCCCCAAGCAATTTCTGAAATCCATCAAGCGCACCGGCTTTGGCCCGAATCTGTTCGACGAGTGGCGCTATCTGGACCAGGGCGAACCGGGGCAGGACTGTTCCGATCGCCCTTTGAATCCGGACTTTGTGCTCAATGACCCGAAATATGCTGGCGCTAGCATCCTGCTGACACGGCACAACTTCGGCTGCGGCTCGTCCCGTGAGCATGCGCCCTGGGCGCTAGCGGATCACGGCTTTCGGGTGCTGCTGGCACCGAGCTTTGCCGATATCTTCCACCAGAACGCCATCAAGAACGGCCTGCTGCCGGTGGTGCTGGACGAGGCCTTGATCGACGAGTTGTTCGAGTTGGCGGGGGCAGATCAGCCGCTGGAGATGGAGGTCGACCTGCACAACCTGCGGCTGCATCCCTGCGGAGGGAGCAGCGCCCCGATCGAGATCGTCATCGATCCATTCCATCACCATTGCCTGATCCACGGCCTGGATGACATCGGCCTAACCCTGGAGCACGTGGATGAGATCGGCGCCTTCGAGCACCGCCGCCGCCGTGAGGCGCCCTGGTTGTTTGCCTGATGCCGACCGACCGGCACGCGTTGAAGTGATGCGTTAGCCCCTGACTCAGCCAGGTTTGAACAATCCGTCGAAGCTTGCTCGTTGTCGTTGCCGTTGTCGGGATCGAGTATGCGTACGACAAAGATTCCGGCTCTGCCGGGTTAGCATGAAACAAGCCCTTCATCTTGCGAGCCTTCATCTTGCGAGCCTTGATCTTGCGAGCCTTAATCTTGCGAGATGGCACTGCGCCATGAACTTAAATCGGCGGCATGATTAATGATTAAGAGGGGAAGATGAGCAAGAAGATTCTGATTCTGCCGGGGGACGGCATCGGGCCGGAAATCGTCGACGAGGCCGTGAAGGTGCTGGCCTGCCTGCGCGATGAGTTCAGTCTCGACCTCGACATGGACGAGGCGCTGCTGGGCGGTGCCGCCTATGACGCCGTCGGCCATCCGCTGCCGGGTGCGACCCTCGATTTGGCGCGGGAGGCTGACGCGGTGCTGCTCGGTGCAGTTGGCGGCCCCAAATGGGAACCGCTTGATATCTCGATGCGCCCGGAAAAGGGTTTGCTAGGCTTGCGCGCTGAGCTTGGGCTGTTCGCCAACCTGCGCCCGGCGATCCTGTACCCGCAACTCGCTGCCGCCTCGACGCTGCGCGCCGATGTCGTGTCGGGGCTCGATATCCTGATCGTCCGCGAACTGACAGGCGGCATTTACTTCGGCCAGCCGCGCGGTGTCGAGGCCCTGCCGTCCGGTGAGCGCCGCGGCGTCAATACGCTGGCCTATACTGAGTCGGAAATCGACCGCATTTGCCGCGTCGCGTTTGACATCGCGATGAAGCGCGGAAAGCGCGTCTGCTCCGTGGACAAGGCCAACGTGTTGGAATGCACCGAGCTGTGGCGAGAGGTCGCGATCAGAGCGGCTGGCGACTATCCTGAGATCGAGCTAAGCCACATGTACGTCGACAATGCCGCTATGCAGTTGGTGCGTGCGCCGAAGCAGTTCGATGTGATGGTCACGACCAACATGTTCGGCGACATCCTGTCCGACTGCGCCGCCATGCTCACGGGGTCCATCGGCATGCTGCCGTCGGCATCGCTGGACGCGGACGGCAAGGGCATGTACGAACCAATCCACGGCTCGGCTCCGGATATCGCCGGCAAGGGCGTCGCCAATCCGCTTGCGACGGTTTTGTCGGTGGCCATGATGCTGCGCTATTCGCTTGATACCGCGGAGCACGCGGAGCGCATCGAAAAGGCGGTATCCAGGGTGCTCGATAGCGGTCTGCGCACGCCGGACATCTACTCGGATGGGGCCGAACAAGTCGGCACTGAGCAGATGGGCGACGCAGTGGTGTCCGCTATGCGCGCAGTTTGAACGTTGAACAATGAAGGGTGAATTGAGAAGGGTGAAGTATGAATCGGGTCGGTTTCGTCGGATGGCGCGGCATGGTCGGTTCGGTCCTGATGGACCGAATGCGCGACGAGGGTGATTTTACACAGATCGCCGAGCCGGTCTTCTTCAGCACCTCACAGCAGGGCGAGCCTGGACCGGATGTTGGCCAGGGTAAGCGGGCGCTGCGCGATGCTCAGGACCTGGATGCACTGGCTGCGATGGATGCCATCGTCACCTGCCAGGGCGGGGACTATACCGCCGCGGTGTTTGAACCCTTGCGGTCTCGGGGTTGGCAGGGCTATTGGATCGATGCCGCCTCGACGCTGCGCATGGCCGCCGACAGCACCGTCATTCTCGATCCGGTCAACCTAGAGGTGATCGAGCAGGCGATCGCGGCGGGCAAGCGCGACTTTATCGGCGGCAATTGCACCGTGAGCCTGATGCTGATGGCGGTCGGTGAACTACTGCGTCGGGACTTGGTAGAATGGATCAGCGCCATGACCTACCAGGCCGCTTCCGGTGCCGGTGCACGCAACATGCGAGAGTTGCTGGCCCAGATGGGTGCACTGAGCAATGCTGCCGCTGACCTGTTAGCCGATCCGCAGAGTTCCATCCTCGACATCGATCGTCTTGTGACCGAGCGGATGGGTGCCGCCGATTTTCCGCACGAACTCTTTGGGGTGCCGCTGGCCGGCAGTCTGATCCCCTGGATCGACAGGGCGCTCGACAACGGCCAGTCCCGCGAAGAATGGAAAGGCCATGCCGAGACCAATAAGATCCTCGGCCGAAGCCAGGATCCTATCGCCATCGACGGCACCTGTGTGCGCATCGGTGCTATGCGCTGCCACAGCCAGGGCCTGACCATCAAATTGCGTCAAGATATCCCGGTTGATGAGATCGCGGATATGATCGCCGGTGCCAACCATTGGGTCCGCGTCCTTCCCAATGAACGCGAGCAGACCATCGCCGAGTTGTCGCCGGCCGCGGTCAGCGGTACGCTTGGGATTCCGGTCGGTCGCTTGCGCAAAATGAATATGGGGCCAGATTTCTTGTCTGCGTTCACGGTGGGCGATCAGTTACTCTGGGGTGCCGCCGAGCCGCTACGCCGGATGCTTAGGCTCTTGTTGTCGCGCTGATGCCGATAGCGCCTGAGCCCGACTCCTTGGTGCCGCGTGTGGGAATCCGCTATAGTCTTACAGCTACCGCTGCCGCCTGTGTCAATACGCCGCTTTGGCGAGGATGGAGGATGTTTCGCACACCGCCCCCGAATCCGATTTCGGCCCAGATTTCGGCCCAGATTTTAGCCCAGTCTTGGAGGCAGAATCCGTTCCAGATCCGTTGGCTGCTGCGCACCCTGTCCCTCGCACTATGCTTAGGTCTTGCCGCACCCTATGCGATGGCATTGGGTTTGGGCAGCATGCGCACGCAGTCGGCACTGAACCAGCCGTTCTATGCCGAAATCGACCTGTTCGACGTCGAGACGGACGAGCTTGACACCGTCAAGCCGCGACTGGCGAGCCGAGAGGATTTTGCCGATGCCGGTGCCGAGCGGCCGCATTTCCTAACGCGGCTTCGGTTTACGCCGATGATCGGCCCGGCTGGGCAATCGATTATTCAGGTCACCAGCCGCGAGCCCATCCGAGAGCCCTACCTCGATTTTCTGATCGAGGTGCTGTGGCCTGAGGGGCGCATGGTGAAAGAGTACACGGTGTTGATGGACCCGCCGAGCAGTAGTTCCCGACCAGCACCCCGAGTGACCGCGCCCAGCCTTTCTCAATCCGCTGTTTCGAGAGCCGCGGTCGCGCCGACGCGAAGACCGCCACCGCAGCCGGCTCAGCGAGCACCAGCACCAGCACCTGCGCCGACACAGCGTGCACAGCCCCAGGCCCAATCGCGGCCTCAGCCCCGAACCGAGACCCCGACCCCGACCTCAACCCCGACCCAGGCCCAATCTCGCACCCGAGGGGCCGCGGCACCGCGCCCGGTGTCGAGCGAGGCGGACGCGATTGCCTTTCCGTTGCGTTACGGCCCGGTACCCAGTGGTAGCGGTCTATGGCGCGTGGCGCGGCGCTTGGCACCGCCGGGAGCTACGCTAGAGCAGACCGCGATGGCCCTGTACCGCAACAATCAAGACGCCTTCGTTCGCGGTAACATCAACGTGCTGAAGGTCCGCTCCGATCTCAGTATTCCGTCCGCCGAGGAACTGTTCGCCCTCGACCCTGAGACCGCGGAGCGGCAGTTTCAGGACGCGATGGCCGGCCGCGACGTGCCCTCGCAGCCGATAACGGACGTTCCCGTAGAGCCGGAACTGAGGATTGCCGCCGCGCCGGCCGGTGCGGCATCGGATGTGCCCGGGATGCCCGCGGCCATGGATTCGGGAGCACCGCCGGAAAATATCGGTGATCTTGAAGATGACCTGCTGCGCGTGCGCGAGACGAGCGAGAGTAATCGGCAAGAGACGACCGAGCTACGTGATCGCATTCTCGAACTTGAGCAACAGCTGACTGACATCCGCCGGCTGTTGGAGTTGCGCAACGAGCAGCTTGCACAGATGCAGCGCGGGTTGGGGGAACCGGCCATGGCCGAGGTCCTTCGCCTCGATCTGCCCAATACCGGCGAGGTCGAAGTGACCGCGTCGGATGCAACCTCGCCGCAACGAGAGTTGTTGCCAAGAGGACCCGCCGAGCAAGCTGGGGCGCTCACCGCGGGACCGCCTGAGTTGCAACCGCTCGAACAGCAATCGACTAACGGTGATGCCGAGCGATCCGGGGCGCCAGACGCGGAACTGAAGCCGCGGCCGGCCTCGTCAGCGATGCCTGAGCAACAGGCCGTCGAGAAGCCGGGGTCCTCGGTCGCGATGGAACAGCCCTCCGCATACGAAGGCGAACAATCGGCCGCCGGTCCGTTCGGATTCGTGATGCGCATCATCCGTTCGATCCCGTTGTGGGCCGTCGCATCTGGTCTCGGCGTTCTGGTGCTCGTCGGTCTAGCCTTGCTGCTCTACCGGCGTCGCAGACAGCTTGCGGAGAGCGATGCGCAGCCTACCGACGTCGAACGCGATGAGCTGGAACCAAATATGGCGGTTGTGGGGCCGGATGTAACGGCGTCCTCGCCGCCCCACGGCGGGGTCCAGATAAAGGAAGCGGTCGAAGAGGATTCGATGTCTATCGATCTCGATATGTTATCAGATACCTTTGCTGAGTCGACTCCGGAGCTGGACCCGGAGTTCAATCCGGAGTTGGACCCGGAGATAGTAGCGTCGATGGCAGCGGATAGTGCATCGAGTGCGGCGGCTCCCCGCACCCCAGTTCGGGACTCGGACTTCAATTTCGATGTCCAGACCGGTTTGCCGGTCAATGTGGCGTCCAATATGGTGCATGGTGCTTCGCCGGATACCCAGGAGGTCGAGGTCCTAGCCGAGGCCGACATCTACATCCTGTATGGCCGCTATCGTGAGGCGGAGAGCATCTTGCTGGAGGCGCTCGCGCATTCGCCAGCGCGCGCCGATCTCAGGTTCAAGCTGGCGGAATCCTTTATCGGTAGCGGCAATCGGGATGCGTTGGCGAAGCTAGTGGAGCAGATGAAGGCCTCGGGCGAGTATCAACTGGATGCCGCCAAGTGGGCCTCAATTGAGCAAGGCCTTTCTGCGATGGCGCCCGTGGCCGGACAGGGCGGTAGTGAGCCTCCGTCGCCCGGCGGCAGTCCGGCCAATACCTCTCAAGCTGACTCGCCTGATTCCGCTGGCGTGACGCTGGATATTGGCGCTGTCGGAAAGGGCAAACTTGGCAGCGACGACTTCCGCGACAGCGAGGATTCCGGGCTCGGCTTCTCTGTCCGTGAGGTCAGCCCCTCAAGCGCCGGGCGTCTCAATGCGCAGATGGAGGACCTGGAACTCGATCTGCAAGACTTGGACGATCTGGGTTCGATCGGCAAGTTAGGCACGGACTCCGGCTCATTGCCTGGTGACTCGGCTTCGGCCCCAGTGGCTGCATCGGACCTTGAGCTACCCGACGAACCCACGCCTGAAGCCGAATCAAGGGCCGAAGCGGGCTTATCAACGAATTTCGAGGACGATCTTGATCTAGACCTTGATGCGTTGGATAAGCTTGCGAACTTGGACGAGGCCACCCAACCGCCGGAAACGACCCAGGCCGTTTCCGATCTTGAAACCGCTGATTTTGGAGACGACAAAAAGACTGAGCCCCTGGCCGACCCGACGCTCGACAGCTCCATGTCGATGGAAGACAGCATCTCTAGTGATGCACTGTCCTCGCAGTGGCGCGCGGACTCCGGGCTTTGGGACGAGGCGGCGACCAAAATGGATCTGGCTCGCGCCTATATCGAAATGGAAGACTCCGATGCCGCGCGTGCAATCCTCGAGGAGGTCGTGCAGGAGGGCAGCGCAGATCAGCAGGCGGAGGCGAACGCGCTGCTTGCCAAGATCGGTTGATGGCCGCCAAGGGTTGTGCGTGCTCGCGGATAGGGTGAAGGAGTCGGTGTCGGTGGACGGGGCCGGGGATGCTGACGATCGGCCTGCCGAGAACGCCGAACGGCGCATCGCGATGGCGATCGAGTACGACGGCAGCGATTACAGCGGCTGGCAATATCAGCACCACGCCCGTTCCGTTCAGGAATGCCTAGAAAAAGCCGTCTCCAGGGTTGCCGATCATCCCGTTCGTGTGCATTGTGCCGGGCGCACCGACAGCGGTGTACATGCGTTGGGCCAAGTGGTGCACTTTGATACCGGCGCCCCGCGCAGCATGCGTTCCTGGGTGCTTGGCACGAACGCCAACCTGCCGGACGACGTTGCGGTGCAATGGGCGTCGCCGGTGCCATCGGACTTTCACGCACGTTTCAGCGCCACTGGCCGGCATTACCGATATCTGATCCTGTGCCGTCCCGCGCGCTCCGCGCTCTGGCGCAGTCGCGCCATCTGGACGCATCGGCGGCTCGCGATCGCGCCCATGCGTGAGGCGTCCAAGGCGCTGGTGGGGCAACATGATTTCACCAGCTTTCGCGCCTTGGCCTGCCAGGCCAAAAGCCCTGTGCGGACCATCCGCTACCTGGAATTGGAGCGGCGCGGCCCATTGATCGAATTGCGGGTTGGTGCTGACGGCTTTTTGCACCACATGGTGCGTAATCTGGCCGGTGTTTTGATTGCCATTGGTTGTGGTGACGCCAAAGTCGGGTGGGCGCGCGAGTTGCTTGATTTGCGCGATCGTTCGCGGGGCGGCACTACCGCGCCCCCCCAGGGTTTGTATCTGGCCCAGGTTGATTATCCGGTTAAGTTCGGCCTGACTGGGGGTTCGTCCCGAGGGGTGCCACCAGGGGACGACGCGGACTCACTATCTATGTTGTAATGAGCGGTTTTCGCCGCGCGGAGTCGACCTATGCGAACGCGCGTCAAGATTTGCGGTCTGACCCGTGAACAGGATGTGCGCGACGCGGTGGAGCTCGGGGTCGATGCCATCGGGCTCGTGTTTTATCCGCCGAGCCCG
>JGI12109J20283_12115401_pt1 | contig 35206 bp, 25 predicted proteins | sample ElkSlonscriptome_12_FD_20283 | JGI IMG/M metagenome (IMG submission 20283)
CATCCTTTTTTCACAAAACATTTTTCACTTTGTGAAAAATGTTTTGTGAAAAAAGAGAAAAACGTACCATGCTGCCGCAGGCGGAACCGTTCTGTAGCGGAGCAACCACCCGGTTTGTCATGCTACCGCACAGGTTCTGCTATTTGAAAGGTATTGGGTCATGGGGCGACGGCCCCGGCGCGGGCGTCCCGGCGTCAGCCGGGGTGTGGCCGGAACCGGCTGACGCCGGGACGCCTGGGGCGCGGTCCGGTGGCGCAGGGCACCCCGCATGCCGTGGGACCGCCGCGCATCAGCTTTTCAGACAGGCTCTTAGTGCTGAGGTTTTTATGAAAGTTGTTTTAACTATTCACCATTTCCCTCCTAACTATCGTGCCGGTGCCGAAATTTATACATTCCGATTGGCCGGTTGGCTCATTCGACATGGACACACAGTAGAGGTGGTCTGTGTTGAGTCGATTACGCATGGAGAGAATAGTGACATTGAATGTATGCATGAAATATATGAAGGTGTTTCAGTGTGGCGTTTATATTTTAATCTTGAGCAGAAGTCTAATCCTTTTTATTATGGTTTTGACAATCCTGAGATTGGTGTCTGGTTTACTGAATTTTTACAGCGAGAACGTCCAGACATTGTACATATTAACAGTTGTTATTTGCTTTCAGTTAGTACGATTAATGCAGTAAAACAACTGTTACTACCACTTATTGTTACGTTGCATGATTTCTGGTTTGTATGTCCGCGAATCACGTTGCTCAAGCCGACAGGTAAGCTGTGCAGTGTTCCAGATAATCCAGCAGAATGTGCCTGGTGTCTGGCAACTGAAAAGCGTCGCTTTCGTTGGATCGAAAAGAGATCAAGCCAAACTGCAAGTATTCCGGCTCATACATTTCTTGTATCTCAGCCAGTCAATCATTGGCTAGGGATTTATCCTGACACAAATGCGATACTTGAGCGTCGAAAGATATTAATAGATGCGCTGAGGCAAGCAGATTTGATTTTGTCTCCATCTGAGTTCCTGCGCAATGTTTTTATTAAACAGGGTATTGCTCCTGATAAGATTGTGTACTCCCGATTAGGGTTAGACACCAGTCACTGGATAGTTCCGGAAGAGATGCAACGTGAGCAATCTGATGATCTGCATATTACCTATATTGGACAAATTGCCCCACACAAGGGTGTCCATCTGTTAATAAATGCCTTTAAAAAGCTTGATTTCTCCAGACGGAACGCTCGATTAAAAATATATGGTGACCTGACTGTTTTCTTCAAATACACAGTATCGCTGCAAAAAGAAGCGAAGGGAATTACTTCTATTGAGTTTGCCGGTCGATTTGAGAATTATCGGGTTGCAGAGATTTTTAATCAAACAGACGTTGCTGTTGTTCCGTCAATCTGGTACGAAAATTCTCCTATAGCTATTATGGAGTCGTTAACAACCGGAACGCCTGTCGTTACCGCTGATCTAGGCGGGATGCCTGAACTGGTCAAACACGATGTGAATGGACTACTTTTTGAAGCAGGAAGTTCTGATGATCTGGCAAGACAATTACAGCGGTTACTTGACACCCCGACTTTAGTAGCTTCTCTGGCAGCAAATGCACGTCCCGTACGGTTGATCGATGATGAAATGGTACAAATCGTTTCACTGTATGAACGTTTTCAGCTTTCTAAAATTGGCCCCTTTATCAAGACCACATGATCGCCAAAATAAGTAAACTGTTTCTGCCTGCTCCCGACTGCTGTCGGCCCTGCCCTGCGCAGTCAGGCGACCCCCAGCAGGCCGAGTCGAGACCAGCGATGTCTGGCAATTCCGCTTCGTCGCAGGTGGTCTTGACCGGTCTGCGAGACTGGGACTAACCCATCTCCCCGCTTTTTGTGCAAAATGTCTAATGCAAAGAAACTTGCATAAGAATATTATAAATAAAGATATCTCAAAAACGGTTTACCTGTTCGCATAATATAATGGTTGGCGTATGTCGTGAATGTGCCGGCGGCGCGATCACGCGGCATGCGTCCGGTTGCTGTATGCATCCGGTGTGCTGTCGCCGGGTAGCCCTGCACAGAAACGGCGCTGAAGTGACAATGCTGGAGAGTGAGAATATGTCTGATCCGACCGGAACGCTGCTCGTTGTTGATGATAGCCACCTCAACCGCGTGCGCCTCTCCTACAGCCTGAACCAGCAGGGCTATACCGTCGTGCAGGCGGAGAACGGCCGGCAGGCACTGACGATGCTACGGCAGCAGCCCTACGATCTGGTGCTGCTGGATATTATGATGCCGGAGATGGATGGTGCGGAGATGCTCCGCCGGATGAAGGCTGATCCGGCGCTGCGCAACCTCCCCGTGATTGTGGTTTCTGCCCGCGACGATATGGCCTGCGTGGTCCAGTGTATCGAATTGGGGGCCGAGGATTACCTGACGAAACCGTTCGACCCGGTGCTGCTGCGGGCGCGGATTAGTGCCAGCCTGGAGAAGAAGCGGCTGCGCGATAACGAACAGGCCTACCTGGAGCAGGTAGCCCGTGTGACCGCCGCCGCCGCCGCGGTCGAAGCCGGTACCTTCGATGTCTCCAGCCTGGATGCTGTGGCCCGCCGCCCCGACGACCTGGGCCAGATGGCGCGGGTATTTCAGCAGATGGCCCGCCAGGTGTTTACCCGCGAGCAGCAGTTACGCCGACAGGTCAACAGCCTGCAGATCGAGGTTGACCAGGCCCGGATGCGCCGGCAGGCCGCCGAGATTACGGAAACCAGTTACTTCAAAGACTTGCAGCAGCAGGCCCAACTGTTGCGTGATGAGATGAGTCAGGAACATGAAACGTGAGGCGTGAAACGTGAAACGTTCCAACGTGCTAACGTGCTAACGCTTCAACGTCCAACGTTCTAACGCTCGCAGGAGACGTTATGGCAAAAATTATATCAATTCACTCCTTCCGGGGAGGTACCGGGAAGTCCAATATCGCCGCGAATATCACCACCCTGCTGGCAGCAGCCGGGCAACGGGTTGCCGTCATCGACACCGATATCCAGTCACCCGGCATCCATAACCTGTTTAACCTGGAGGGCGAGGCAATTACCTACGCGCTGAACGATTATCTCTGGGGGCGCTGTTCGATCCGGCAGGCCGCCACGGATGTAACGGCCCGACTGGAGACGCCCGTCGCCGGGCAGATTTTTCTGATTCCCTCAAGCGTCAAATCGGGGGAGATTGCGCGGATCTTGCGCGAAGGCTGCGATGCGCGCGTACTGACGGCCGGCCTGCGCAAGGCGATCAGTGAACTGGAACTGGATACACTGGTGATCGATACCCACCCCGGCCTGAACGAAGAAACCATGCTTTCGATTGCCGTCTCGCATGCGCTACTAATTATTATGCGGCCCGACCGGCAGGACTACGAGGGCACCGGTGTTACGGTGGAAGTTGCCGGCGCGCTCAATGTGCCCCGGATGGCGCTGCTGGTCAACAAGGTGCCGACCAGCTTTGATCCGGACGAGGTGCGTGAACGGGTGACCCAGACCTTCAACTGCGAGGTGGCGGCGGTCTTGCCCCACTCCGACGAGATGATGCTGCTCGCCAGTGCCGGTATTTTTGTGCAACGCTATCCCGACCATCCCGTAACCGCAGCACTCAAGCAGGTAGTGGCAACGTTGATGGTATAGAAACCAGGAAGAGTTCCATGCAAGATAACCCCAACCGCGACGATCTGCAGGCACTGGTGGGCGACCTGGCGGCTATTGCCTCGCCGCTCCAGGCCTATCTGGAAGAATTGCACAGCCGATATCACCCCCTGCGCGACGGGGCCGTCGCCGACTATATTCCTGAACTGGCGAAGGCCAATCCCGACTGGTTCGGCATCTGCATTGTCACCGTCGAGGGGCAGGTGTTCAAGGTGGGTGACTATACGCAGGAGTTTACGATCCAGTCGGCGTCCAAGCCGTTTGTGTACGGGCGGGCGCTGGAGGATCATGGCCGCGATTTTGTCCTCTCCAAAGTGGGGGTTGAGCCTTCCGGCGATGCCTTTAACTCGATTGTGCTGGATGAACTCTCGAATCGCCCCTACAACCCGATGGTCAACGCGGGCGCAATCGCCACCGCCGGGCTGATCCAGGGCGATAATCCGGCCGACCGGATGAACCGCCTGCTTGAGATGTTCCGCCGCTACACCGGCCGCGAGATCCGCCTCGATGTCTCGGTGTTTGTCTCCGAGCGCACGACCGGCGACCGCAACCGGGCAATTGCCTACCTGATGCGCAACTTTGGCATGCTGGCGGGCAACCTGGAGGAGTCGCTCGATCTCTACTTCCAGCAATGTTCGCTGCTGGTCAACTGTCACGACCTGGGGGTGATGGCGGCAACCCTGGCAAACAACGGCATCAATCCGATCACCGGGGAACGCGCCGTCGCGGCTGAATATGTGCAGGATATGCTCAGTGTGATGTATACCTGCGGCATGTACGATTTCTCCGGAGAGTGGGCCTACCGCGTCGGGCTGCCCGCCAAGAGCGGCGTGGGCGGTGGCATTATCGCCGTTGCGCCCAACCGTCTGGGCATCGGCGTCTTCTCGCCGCTGCTCGACCCGCGCGGCAACAGCGTGCGTGGCGTGCAGGTCTGTACCGAGATTTCGCAACACTTTGGGTTGCATGTCTTTCACAACAATGCCGACGACTCCCGCCTGCGCGCCGCCCTGACCGGGCGCATGTAAGAACGGAACAACAGCGAACAAAGAACAGAGTAACAAAGAACAAATGCTCACCTCATGACACAGCAACCGGCATTCCTTGTTCTCTGAGACTGTCTGAAACGGGTGTGTTATGGGGATACAGCCCCGGCGCGGGAGTCCCGGCTTCAGCCGGTTCCGGTCACACCCCGGCTGAAGCCGGGACTCCTGGGGCGCTGTCTGGTGTGTCAGAGCAAACAGCATGCCGTGTGACCGACGCGAACCACCGTTTCAGACAGGTTCTCTGCTCTTTGTTCTTTGTTCTGTGCTCTCTGCTCTTTGTTCTTTGTTCTGTGCATCATGCAGAATACCTCACCTCACCATAAGTAAAATTACCCTGGCGCACGCCGGGTTGCCTGATTTATGATAGACCCGTAACCCGCAACCTGTAACCTGTAACCCGCTACAGGAGGCAACCGGATGAACCGTTATGGACGGAGCCTGGCAATTATGCTGCTGGTCAAGGCAGCGGTGGCGGCGGTGGTCTTCGCCTACTTTGCCTATATCGACCGGCAGACCTTCGACGCCAACAAAGCCTTCTGGCGCACCGAGACGCTGCCCGACTGGATCACCTACACCTGGATTATGCTGCTGCTGGGCCTGGTGGAACTGGCGCTGGCCTGGTACTATAGTCGCTCGTTGCACGTCGCCGAAACGCGTATCGCGCAGGGCGAAGCGGCTGCCGACCTGCCGGGGCATATCCGCCGTCGCGCCGCAACCTACCCGCTGATCCTGGCGCTGATCAGTCTGGTGGGCTGGAGTGTGGTCGCGCTGTTTTATGCGCGCGGCGGGCTACCGCTGCTGGCTCCCTATGGCCTGCTGCCCTGGCCCCAGATGGAAACCGTGCTGCGCATGCTGCTCGGCCTGACCCTGCTCACGAGTCTTACCGGCTATACCCTGATCACGTTCCTGCTGGATCGAGCAGTCCGGCAACCCCGCCGGCAGGTGCTGCTTATCGGCGCGAATATCGCCGGCTGGCTGCTGGTCGGCTGGCTGTTTAACCGGGGTGACATGATGCCACCCACCGCCGAGACCTTTGGACGCACCTTCATCGGGTTGGGGCTGATTGGCGGGCTGACGGCAGCAACGATCATCTTCTTGACGGTGGATGCGCTCTGGCGCTGGGCGCTGCCGCAGTTCTTCCCCGACGGCAACCTGGCCCTGCCGGGTGTGCCCCGCGTGTCGGTCGGAATGCGGCTGCTGGTGACAACGCTGCTGACCGGGATGCTGCCACTGCTGGCCTTGAGCGTGGCCGTCTTCGCCGGGGCCGCCAACCTCGCCATGATCGTGCTGTTTGTAGCGGCCTTCGGGATTGGCAGCACAATCCTGTTTAGCCTGCTGACCGCGCGCAGTCTGCTGCAACCGCTGCACGATCTGAATATCGCGCTGGCGAGTGCCGGGCAACATCCGGATCAACTGAACATGCCCGCGCGGCTGCCCAACGACGAACTGGGCGACCTGACCACCCACTTTCGCCGCCAGATCGAAGCCAACAACCAGTTGATCGCCGAGAATACCCGCCTGGAGAGCGCGTTGAGCATTCAGAACCTGGAGCAGCAGGTCGCCGCACGCACCGCCGAGTTAGCCCTGGCGCGGGACGAGGCCGAAGTGGCGCGGCAACTGGCGGAGGAGGCGAACAATGCCAAGGGCGCATTTCTGGCGATGATGAGCCACGAGATTCGCACCCCCATGAATGCGATTATTGGTATGACCAGCCTGCTACTCAACACCCGCCTCGACTCGGACCAGACCGACTTTGCCCGCACCATTCAGCAGAGTGGCGAGAGCCTGCTGACGATTATCAACGATATTCTCGACTTCTCCAAGATCGAGGCCAATCGGTTGGAACTGGAGATCCAGCCGCTCGATCTGCGCGACTGCATCGAGGGGTCGCTGGATCTACTGGCAACCCGTGCCACCGACAAGGGGCTCGATCTGGCCTATGTGATCGCGGAGGATACACCCGAGGCGATTATGGGCGATGAAACCCGCCTGCGCCAGATCCTGATCAACCTGCTCAACAACGCAATCAAGTTTACCGAAGCGGGCGAGGTCACGGTGACGGTGACCGGGCACAGACTATCCGGGGATGACCCAGAGATGCCGTATGAACTGCACTTCGCCGTGCAGGATACCGGGATCGGCATTCCGCCGGAGCGCATGGATCGGCTCTTCAAGGCGTTTAGCCAGGTAGACGCCTCCACCACACGACGCTATGGCGGCACCGGCCTGGGGCTGATCATCAGCCGGCGGCTCAGTCAGTTGATGGGCGGGCATATGTGGGTTGAGAGCCAGGTCGGCCAGGGTTCAACCTTCCACTTCACCATCCAGGCCCACCCGGCGGGCGCAACCCGGCATGCCTATCTGCATCGGGTGCAGGATCAACTGGCGGGCAAGCGGTTGCTGATCGTCGATGACAACAGCACCAACCGGCGCATTCTCCGGTTACATGCCGAGGCGTGGGGCATGCAGCCACGGGATACCGCCCATCCCGCCGAGGCGCTGGCCTGGTTCCAGCAGGGCGATATCTTCGACGTTGCCATCCTCGATATGCAGATGCCGGAGATGGACGGAATGACCCTGGCCGCCACCATCCAGCGTAGCGGCAATCCACACATTCCCCCGCTGATTATGTTGACCTCGCTCGGGGGCCGCAGCATGATTGAGCAGACCGACGGCGCAGAGGTGGAACTGGCGGCGTTCCTGACCAAACCAATTAAGCCGGCACAACTCTTCAACCTGCTGGTCAACATCAGCCGGGGCACCCATGTCGCAGCCGCTCCCCCGGCGCAACCGCTGACCGAGACATTCGACACACAGATGGGCCGGCGACACCCGCTGCGGATTCTGCTGGCTGAGGATAATGTCACCAATCAGAAGCTGGCGCTGCACTTCCTGCAACAACTGGGCTACGGGGCCGATGTTGCCGCCAACGGCCTGGAAGCACTGACGGCCCTGCGGCAACAGCCCTACGATCTGGTGCTGCTCGACCTGCATATGCCGGAGATGGATGGCCTGGAAGCCGCCGCGCAGATCCTCCAGGAATGGTCGGGGGCCGACCGGCCACGCCTGGTGGCGATGACCGCCAGCGCCATGGCCGGGGATCGCGAGATGTGCCTGGAGGCCGGGATGGATGACTACATCAGCAAACCGATCCGGCTGCCCGCCTTAGTTGCCGCCTTGGAGGGAACAACTGCCCGCCCGGAACGCACCCTACCGTCTGCCCCGACCACACCTGATCTGGTCGCTGTCGCGGTTAACGGCAATGGTCAGCATGGTCAGCATGAGCAGGCAGAGCAGCCCCACCCGCCGGACACGAAGACAAACGACATGTCGGTCACAACAACCAACGGCAACGACCAGTCGGTACTACCGGCCGACGCGCTCCAACGCATGCTGAGTGATATTGGTGGCGACACCGCTTTTCTGCAGCAGCTTATCGCCGGCTTCCTGGACGACGCAACCCGGCTGCTGACCGATCTGCGGCAGGGCTGGGACGCCGGAGATATCGAGCGGGTTGAGCGCGCAGCCCACACGCTCAAATCCAACGCGAACGAGTTTCAGGCCGGCACGGTCGCCGCGCCCTGCCGGGAACTCGAACTGGTCTGCCGGACGGGCAACCTGGACAACGCACCCGCACTTATCGACCAGATTGAAGCGCGCTACGCCCGGTTGCAGGCGGAACTGAAAACATATCTGCAAGAGCAGGGGCAACCATGCTAATGATACGCATAACCGGGTTAACCCGCGCAGCCGGCGGAAAGCGCAGCATCGGTTTCTCCCGCCACTACGTTGGCGCGGTACAGTCGATCAACACATAAACAGACCCACCGGGAGTGCTCCCGGTGGGTACATCTATACAGATATTTTACACCTTGTCCGTTATTGTGGAGTAGCGCTCAGGTTACGCCGGCCCTACCCGCGCACCTGCTATGCTGAAAAGAGCGCAACCAGCAGGATTGCCAGCAGCATAACCACCAGGAGTGCGATAATGCGCGCACAGCCCGCCGGGCGGTGCGGGGGCGTCTGGACAATAATAATCTCACGCGGTTCGGTCATACCCCGGTCGAACAACAAACCCAAGAGAAATAGACCAAGCACACCGATCAGAATCAGCTCTGGTGCAACAGTCATGATTTGCTCCTTTCGCGTACCGTCGGAAGCCACCAGGGGTGAGGAGTAGCTCCTCTATATTCTTTATCGGCAGCGCTGTTGCATTCTGGATGCAACCTGCCTGTTTGTGCTGGAACTTGCGCGTAATATAATTCAAACAAACGCGCGCAAAGCCGCAGTTGATGAAGTTTAAGCAAATAACCTGGATATGCCATCCGGGAGTCCCGGCTTCAGCCGGTTGAATGCCCGCCGGGTCCGCAGCATACTGAAGGGAACGCCCGATCCGGCTATGAAATGACCGGGAGTCCTGGCTTCAGCCGGTTGGATGCCCGCCGGGACAGCGGCATACTGAAGGGAACGCCCGATCCGGCTATGAAATGACCGGGAGTCCCGGCTTCAGCCGGTTGGATGCCTACCGGGACAGCGGCATACTGAAGGGAACGCCCGATCCGGCTATGAAATGACCGGGAGTCCCGGCTTCAGCCGGTTGAATGCCCGCCGGGTCCGCAGCATACTGAAGGGAACGCCCGATCCGGCTATGAAATGACCGGGAGTCCTGGCTTCAGCCGGTTGGATGCCTACCGGGACAGCGGCATACTGAAGGGAACGCCTGATCCGGCTATGAAATGACCGGGAGTCCCGGCTTCAGCCGGTTGGATGCCTACCGGGACAGCGGCATACTGAAGGGAACGTCCGATCCGGCTATGAAATGACCGGGAGTCCCGGCTTCAGCCGGTTGGATGCCTACCGGGACAGCGGCATACTGAAGGGAATGCCTGATCCGGCTGAAGCCGGGACTCCTGAGCGGCGATATCTGGATTCAATTTTCAACCTTCATCAACCGGGACTCCGGTCCAGCCCATACCCGGAATAAAAACGCAATGCTCATCATGCCGGGCTTTTGCCGCACGAAGCATGAGAGACGCGCTGGGGCGCGTCTCTCCGGGCCTGCTCTGCCGGATGATCTATGACAGAGCATCGTAACCTGTTATGGTACGCTCTTATTGCCCTGCTTCCGAGCAGGGCAAGCGTGGTCGGCACTACTGGTCGCAACCTGCCGGGCTAGGACGCGTCCGGATCGTCAGACAGCCTCATCGTGTCCGGCTCTGCGACGGCAGGCGCATCCGGCTGTGATAGCACAGGCAGTGCCGCAAATGCCTGGATCACCGCCTGCATGGGTACGCGCTTGCTGCCGACTACCCGGGCCGGCCCCGGCGCGGATGTGGCGACTATGACCGCCCGCTGTTGCGCCGCCAGCAAGCGAATCTCACCCGGCGTCAGCGCGGCCAGTTCTTCTGGCGTAAAGGAGAGCAGCAGCAGTGCTTCTGCCATCCGCTGAGTCGATAACTTATCCATACTCTTCCTCAGACAGTGACTAACTGTCAGCGTACCATAGTTTCCGGCGGCTCCGATTGCTCGGCGGAGAGCTTCCCGCCAAACTGGACCGTCAGCCGGCGCGCGGTGGGCAGTTCCAGGAGTTGCTGCGCATGGTTGGACATACCCACACCAATGATCTCGACGCGCTCGGCCTGATCCTGGTAGGACCACGCAGTGACCGGCCCGGTTACCGGTTTTATCGAAGCTGTCGGCGTACGCGTTGCACTGGCCGTCACCGTTGGCGTTGCCGTCGCCGTGGCGCTGGCGGTGGCCGTGGGCGTTGCCGTCGCCGTGGCGCTCGCCGTCGCTGTGGCGCTCGCCGTCGCTGTAGGCTTCATTGTTGCACTGGCTGTCGGCGTACTCGTTGCGCGGGCGGTAGCCGTGGGCGTTGCTGTCGCCGTGGCGCTTGCCGTCGCTGTGGCCGTGGGTGTCGCGGTTGCGCTGGCGGTCGCCGTCGCATTCGCCGTTGCGCGAGCGGTAGCCGTGGGCGTCACCGTCGCCGTGGCCGATGGCTTCGCGCTGGGCAATGCGGTTGCGCCGGCTGTAGCCGTTGGTACCGCTGTGGCCGCGGGCTGCGGGCCGGCGGTGACTGTTGGCGTTGCCGTGGTGCCGGCAGTTTCAGTTGCAGGCGCAGGCACCGTCGGACTGGCGGTTATACTCGCCGTCGCTGATGGCACTAGCGCTGTCGCGGTTGCCGATGGCACCGGACTGGGCAACGCGGTTGCATCGGCCGCTGTGCTCTTGACCGGCGCAGGCGTCATCGTCGCCGTGGCTCTGATCATCGGCGTATGTGTCGGATTGGGTGTTGGTACCACCCGGTTGTCAACCGTTGAACCGGCATCTGCCGTTGGGGAGGGTGGCTGCGGTGTGGGCAGCCTGCTGGTAGGGATCGCCCGCTCCGGCGCGTCTGGTTCGAGATGCTCCGCCGATGTAAACCTGGCCGGCGGCATGTGCGCCATCTCCGGCGTGGCACGCGTCAGCACGGCAGTTGATTCGCGCACGGCGGTAGCATCAGCCTCCATCTGCAACAACCGGGTCCGGTCAATTCCAGGGGATAGTTGGATTGATTGGGCCACAACCGCTGTTTCCGGCGGAACTGGCGCGGTGACCCTTGCCGGCGTAGGTGTATGCACTGGCGCATGGGCCGCGGATGGCAACGCTACCGACGTTGCGGATACAAGTACGGCGGTCATCACCAGGAAGAGCATAACCAGAGGAAGGGTCGAGATTTTGCGCAACGCCTGGCGCAACCGCTCATCACTATTAACCACTTCCTGCAACTGCTTTACCCCCCGCGAGACGGTACTGCGGACACTGACTTCCTTGACGCCGAGTTGCTGCGCAATTGCCTCATAGGAAAGCCCCTCATAAAAGAAGAGGCGAATCACCTGCGCACGCTTTGCCGGCAGCCGCTGCAGCAGTTCTTCCATCTCGCGGCTGGGCCGAGTTGTATCGGCGGGCAGGTGTTGCTCGACCTTATCTGCTTCCGCGTGTGCCACCGCATCAAGCGTTTTTGGGCTGATATGTTTGGTTGCGCGGAGAAAGTTTAACGTTTCATAGTGGAGTAAGACATTCAGCCAGGTGGCAACCTTCGCCACCTGGGGATCATAGCGCTCACCCTGATGCAAGGCACGCAGCAAGGTATTCCGTGTAATATCATCACGATCCTCCGGCTGCAAGAAGTCGTTAAATGTACTCCGGTAGAGGCTGCGCTGCAACTGCGGGAGGTGGGCATCGAGCAGGAGCAACGCCGCCGGATTGCGCTGCTGCAGGAAGTACCCTAACATTTGCTCACGCGCCAGGCGCGCCAGCCACTCCTGCGCCCCATCGCCGGCGGGATTGAACTGCTGGACATGCGCGCGGGCCTGCTCCAACGTCTGCCGGACCAGGCTGTTCACCTCCTGCTCCGTGACATACCCTCCGACCTGGGTAACAATCACTTCCCGGATATAGGGAGCCTGGCGGTGCAGCAGGTGAGCGAAAAGCTGTTCCTGAGCCAGGTCCGTCAGCCATACCTCCGGGTCAGCAGGTATAACTGTACCTTGCTCAAGCGCTGCACGGGCATGATCCAGCGTTGCCCGGATCAGGGCATGGCGCTCCGCTGAAGAAAGAAACTCGCCGGCAGCCTCCAGCATGACCTGTTCAATTCGAGACGCAAAATCACCAAGTGGAAGATCTGTACTCATCGAAGTTACCTTCGGCAGAAACATACCAGTTTTGTGGCATGCTCCGCCTGCACGCATACACCACGGGCCGGACCGGGTGGCTCGATGGGGGGGAGAACGATGGGAGCGACCACGTAGCATAAGCTGGTTACCCACTGTTCGTACGTTGACCATGGATCACAACAGGCTGATTAAACGGGTATCTGCCGATTCGCACGCACACACTCCAGGATCGCGTCTCACCAAAATGGGCGGTTCTTCTCCAGTGCATCAGGTATGAATGGTTGCATCCGCCGCAGGAGTAGCGAGGCAAAACCGGATCGGGCAGGTTAACGGCAGGGACTACGGGATGTCTGCCCAGGACATTCCCGGTAGTCCTGTCGCGCCACACCCGGATTTACATCGAGTTATCGCCTACGACAGAACACAATTAGAAGATGGACAAAGTCGGCTGTACCATGGCCCTCCTTACGTTGCGTAACACTGCCCGCTATTTTCTTTATCGGCAGGCATGTTGCACGGACCGGGTTTGCGTGAGAATATGACAGGTGGGTGGTGTACTTCAGGCAGGCATGTGGGATAGCGGAAGTAGCTACAGGTGTGATGCATCCTCACCAGAGTCCCTAAAAATCGGTGTAACGACGCGACACGGCGGTCAGAACTCCCCGGTGGCGGGGCAGGATAGCGCACACCAATGGGCTACCGGGGCGGTTTACTAAAGCGGGCAGCATGGTCCATCACAGCGGAAAGAGTCCGGTGATGGGGTAGGTTAAGCCATGGTTTGAACAAAGTAAAAAAACAGCAAAAAGACGGACAGTGCTACCAGACAGAACGAAGGAATATTCTGCCAGGGTTACAGTACAGCGATGGACTTGCGGGCAATACTGGTTTGCGACGAAGCAGCCGGGGTATTTCCATCGTAGTGTACCCCGCGCCTCCCTGGATAATTGGTACGAACGGACGTATGCCAGAACCCAACATCATTATGACATCTCAACAGCCGCCCATGTAATCCACAAAAAGTACTATCTTTTGTAGAATTCCAATGTTGACAAAGGGTTTTTGAAATGATACGATGGGTTGATAATACGACTGCTACGCTTGTATTCCTCTCGTCTGAACTAGTTTTACTCTGCTTTAACTTTGCCCCAAGTTCTGTGAATATATTCACTCTGAACACTTTATCAAGGATGGCCCATTGCGCCCTGCCGGAGGCGAATTCCATCCACTGAATGTACGACCGCGTAACTCCTGTAACTCATGTGAATTACAAAAACCCCCGCGCGGCAACGACCACGCGGGGGATGTTCTCAGAGACTGTCTGAAAAGATGATGCGCGTCGGTCCCACGGCATGCCGGGTGCCCTGCGATACCGGACAGCGCCCCAGGAGTCCCGGCGTCAGCCGGGGTGTGGCCGGAACCGGCTGACGCCGGGACTCCCGCGCCGGGGCCGTCGCCCCATGACCAACCCGTTTCAGACAGGCTCTCAGAATAGGCAAACTGGAGACCGTTGGATCAAACCATGGGCGGCTCCTCGGCCAGGGCGACCGGCGGCGGCGTTTGCCGTTCTGCATCGGCCTGGGAAATAAAGCTCTGAGCATAGCTCGTGGCCCACCCCAGCCGCAGCAGCTTGATCCAGAGCCAGGCCAGCACGAACAGTTGCTGCCCGATAATTGTAACGACCAGGTTATCCACGCCGCTCAGCACCCCCCGGTAGAGCAGCAGCAGCCCGCCGTGTAGCAGCAGCCCGAGCAGCGCCAGCGCCAGCACCCCGCCCACATGCCGGCGGCAAAAATATACCGCCATCCCAAACATAACCAGGGGATTGCGCCGATCATGCACCACCCCGATTGCCCGTGCATACTCCCCCACCAGATTGATCACCTGGAGCAGCAGTAGTGCAATAATCAGGGAAGCGGTTCCGCCCACCAGGCCACCCAGCAGTGCCACGCCTACCAGGGTCAATGCAGCCAGGATCACCAGGATCAGTCCCAACCCGGTAAACGACAGCAGATTGCGCCGGCAACCGGCCCAGAAGGAACGCACGTCGGTCCAGACGCTCAGAATTCCGCCCGAGAAAAAGTTGTATGCCAGGCTGAAAACCAGCGTCAGCAGCAGCGTCGTGAGGAGCCAGCCCGTCACCGCCACCACCACCGCAACATCGTAGGATCCGTCCAATATCAGGTTGAGCAGCGCATCGCTTCCGCCGCCCGCCAGATCTTCCATCACCGGGTTGTTGAGCATGCCATCCGCGGCGGCATAGAGCAGCGGCCAGGTCTGCACCAACCCCAGCAACAGGCCCGTCAGGTAGAGCGGCAGGAGCAGGCGTAACCGCAACGCGCGCTGGATTCCCTGCGTAAATACTGTTTGTAGTCGTTGCATGAGTTTTCCTCCACTTATCCAAACAGGCCGACCGTCTGGACAACCGCCTGGAACAGGAAGAGCAACCGCCCGCCCAGCGTTGTCGTCGGGCCAACTTCTACCGTGGTGCTGATGCCATTGTCCATCCGGTCAAACTCGGCGGCGAGTTTATATTCCGGGTCGATCTTCACCTGCTTCACCGGATCACCCGGCGGAAAGGTCAGGCTGGTTTGCCCCTCCCGGGCCTCCCAGGTGCGCATCTGCTGTGCGCCGCTCGCCAGCGTTACCCGGATCTCGACCGGCACACGCACTTCGCCGGTTCGCGTCACCGTGACGGTGCTCCCGGTCGGCGTATTCTCGATCTCCCCGACAGCATAGTCAATCACACCTGCGCCACCGATAAAGTCATCAAAGAACCAGTCCAGATCCGTGTCGAGAGAGCTTTCGAGCGACTGACGGAAATCGGCACTGGTGGGATGGCGGTAGCGGTAGGTTTCCAGGTAGTCGGCCATGGCCTGGCGAAAGCGCTCCGTCCCCACAACCTGCTCCAGCGTGAACAGCCCTAACGAGGGCTTGCTGTAGGCCGCCACGCCATAGTCAAAGCCGTCATACTCCCACGCCGGCAGGTCGGACGGCACATCCGGGTTGGCGGCATAAGCAGCGCGGTCCATGGCAAATGCGCCCAGACTGAGCGCATCAACGCCGGAGCCCACCCGCAGACCGGCGGCATGCATGTAGCGACTGCCGCTGTACTGGGTCACCCCCTCGTCCAGCCAGGGCTCACGGCCCTCGTGCGTGGCGGTCTGCATGGGCCACCACTGATGCCCGATCTCGTGCGCCACCACCAGTGCGACAAAGCCGGAGTCGACCGGCGCGCCCAGGGTGCCACCCGTGATCAGCGTGGGATACTCCATACCGCCCGCGCCCGCAGCACTATCCGGCACATCGACCACCGACAGGCGTGGGTGGGGATAGTCGCCGTACCAGTCGCTGTAAGCCTGAAGTGAACCAACCGCCACGTCCATGTAGGTATCAACTGCCGCGGCATGCTCCGGCAGGTAGTAGAGCACCACCTGGCTATCCCCCGCCTGCGCCGTGCGTGTCTCGAAATCGGGTGACGCGGCAAAGGCAAAATCGGTGACATCTTCGGCGATAAAGCGCACGGTCTTGCGGCCATCCTGCTCTACCGGCTCGCCGGACGGGACGCCCGCGCCCGCCACAACATACTCCGACGGCGCGGTAATCTGCACATCGTAGTTGCCAAAGTCGTGGAAGAACTCCGCATTGGCATGCCAGGGGATCGTATCCCACGCTCCATCGGCATACACCACCATCTTGGGATACCACTGCCCGACCATGAAGAAGGTATCGTCGCGCCCACCGTAGCCGGTACGGGCAAACACCCGTGGCAGCTTGCTGGTCCATTCTACCTCCAGATCGATGGTCGCGTCCGGTTCCAGCGGTGCGGGCAGCGGAACGCGCATCAGGGTACCGCTGATCGTGGAGCCGGCGAGCAGATCGGTCCCATCGGGCAGCGCCAGTGCGCTCACGGTGATATCCCCCAGACTCTCCTCATCGGTGGTGAATCCGCGATGGCTCCCGCCCGACTCCTGCATCCAGACGGTATCCGGGCTGCTGAAGGCTTTGAGATAGAGCCGCAGCCAGAGTTCCTCCAGCGTGTCATCTGCGGGGTTGCGATAGGTAATCCGCTCCGACCCGGTGACGGTTTTGGCGGCCGGGTCGAGTTCAACCTCCATCTGATAGGAAGCCACCTCCGGCGCGTCAGTTAGCGGCGTGGGCTGAGCTAACGTGACGGCGGGAACGAAGAGCGCAGCCAGGAAGTTGCTCTGCCAGACGGTAACCAGCAGCACCCCGGCCAGTAGTGATCGATAACGCATGAAATCTCCTCCGTTGGAAAGAACAAAAAACCAGATAACAAAGAACAAAAAAGGTATCTGATGGAACGACGAAGCACGCTTTGTTCTTTGTTCTTTGTTCTTTGTTCTTTGTTCTTTGTTCTTTGTTCTTTAAATACCACACTGGTTTTGACGAAGTGGGTGGCGCAGTTGATCCAGGTTGGCAGGGGCAATCTGTCGGCCCACTCGACATGGAAAGGACGATCAGCGGGGCGACCGGGTGACGCGCCGGGCCGGCACACTCATGGTACTATAGACAGAACAGACAAACAGAGAACACAGCACAAACCTGGTACTACGTGAGTACCACACACCACGCATCACGTTTCACACACCACGCATCACGCATCACGCATCACGTTTCACGTTTCACGCAACTTCCCGGTTCTTGCTGCAAAAAAGGAGAAATCACGCCGATGAGCGCGCCTAAATACACCAATCGCCTGGTTCACGAGAGCAGCCCCTACCTGCTCCAGCATGCCCACAATCCGGTGGACTGGTACCCGTGGGGGCCCGAAGCACTGGAGCAGGCCCGCCGCGCGGATAAGCCCATCCTGGTCAGTATTGGCTATGCCGCCTGCCACTGGTGCCATGTCATGGAACACGAGAGCTTTGAAGACCCCGACACGGCGGCCCTGATGAATGCGCATTTTATCAACATCAAGGTGGACCGCGAAGAGCGCCCCGACATCGACACAATCTACATGACCGCAGTCCAGGCGATGACGGGGCAGGGCGGCTGGCCGCTCAACATGTTCCTGCTGCCGGACGGCACGCCCTTCTATGGCGGCACCTACTTCCCGCCGGAGGACAAAGCTGCGCGCTACGGCGTGCCCAGCTTCAAGCGGGTGCTGCAGAGCATTATTGATGCCTACACAAACCGCCGCAGCGAGGTTACCAGTTCCGGGCAGCAATTACTTGACCATCTGCACAAGATCAGCAGTCGGCAGTTTGAAGGGGGCGAACTGAATGCCGAAGTGCTGGATGTGGCCTTCCGCGATCTGGTCAGCAACTTCGACAGCCAGGCGGGCGGCTTTGGACGCGCGCCCAAGTTCCCCCAGCCGATGACGCTGGAGTTTTTGCTGCGCTACTATATCCGCACCGACAACGCGGATGCCCGGAACATGCTGGAGCATACCCTGCGGCAGATGGCCCAGGGCGGCATTTACGACCAACTCGGCGGTGGCTTCCACCGCTACAGCGTCGATGCCGTCTGGCTGGTACCCCACTTTGAGAAGATGCTCTACGATAATGCACTGCTGGCGCGTATGTATGTCGAAACCAACCAGGCCACCCAGGATGGCTTCTACCGGGTGATTGCCGAGCAGACCCTGGACTACATCGTGCGCGAGATGCGCCATCCAGACGGTGGCTTCTACAGTACGCAGGACGCCGACAGCCTGAACACGCTGGGACACAAGGAAGAGGGCGCATTCTTCACCTGGACCCCGGACGAGATCCGCGAGGTGTTGGGGGCGGATACCGCGCTCTTCTGCCAGATCTTCGATATCACCGCGCGGGGCAACTTCGAGGGGCGGAATATCCTGCACCTGCCGCGCCCGCTGAGCACGATTGCCCGTGTCACCGGCGCATCGGCGGAACGGCTGGACGAGGTCATTGTGCAGGGCCGCGACAAACTATTCGCCGCGCGGGAGCGCCGCCCCAGACCCGACCGCGATGAGAAGATCTTGACGGCCTGGAATGGCATGGCGCTGCGGGCCTTTGCTGTGGCTGCCGCCGCCTTTGAGCGGAATGACTACCTGAAGGTGGCCCAGGATAATGCCGACTTCCTGCTGCGGGCGTTACGCCGCGAAGATGGACGCGTGCTGCGCAGTTGGAAGGATGGCAAGGCAACCTTGCCGGGCTACCTGGAAGACTACGCCCTGCTGATCGACGGGTTGCTGGCGCTCTACGGCGTGGATGGCAACCCGCGCCGGCTGCGCGAATGCCTCACGCTGGCCGATGCCATGCTGGACCTCTTCTGGGATGACACGCTGGGCGGCTTCTACGACACCGGCACTGACCACGAGACGCTGGTGACCCGTCCGCGCGATGTGAGCGACAACGCCACACCATCGGGCAGTTCAACCGCAACCGAGGTGCTGCTGCGGTTGGCGGCGCTGACCGGGAACGACACCTACCGGCAGCGGGCCGAGCAGATTCTGACGAGTCAGACCGAGATGCTGCGCCGCGTTCCGCTGGGCTTCGGGCGTATGCTCTGCGCGGCGGATTTTGCCCTGGCCCGCGTCCGCGAAGTGGCCCTGGTCGGCGATCCGAATGCTGCGGATATGCAGGCACTACTGGGCGAGATTCATCATGGCTACCGGCCGCATCTGGTGCCGGCACAGTTGCACCCCGGCGATACCGAAGCCGCCCAACTTACGCCGCTGCTGCGCGACCGCACCCAGATCGAGGGCAAGGCCACGGCTTATGTCTGCGAAGGCTTTACCTGCAACCTGCCCGTGACCGATGTGGAAGCCCTGCGCAGCCAGATCGGGCCATCCGGCGTCTAGGCTCTTATACCAGGTTGCCGGCAAACCAGCAATGTGCCGTAATATCGGCAACGGACGCAGGGGCAGAACATCTCAACGCCTCTGCGTCCCCGGTATCCTCTGTGGCTATGATAGCAAGTCCATAGTAACGACCATGCATTTTCTGCACATTGTCCAGCTCTACCGGCCGGTGCCGAGCGGCGCGGCGCGCTACTTTGTCGAGATTGGCGAGCGCCTGGTGCGCGACGGCCACCAGGTCACGGTGCTGACCACTGACGCCTTCGATCTGGAGCATCTCTGGGCCGCCGGTCGCCGCCGGATAGCCGAACCCGAAGACAACCATAACGGCGTGCAGGTGCAGCGCTTTCCGGTGCAACGGCTGCCCGGCCCGGCCCTGCTCTACCCGGCGGTGCGCCGACTCATGCTGGAGTTGGCACGGCTACCGGGGAAGCGGCAAACCCGGCTGCCACTGCTGCGCCGCCTGGCCCGGCTCACACCGCGCCTTCCGGCGATGCAGCGCTATCTGCAGACCGCGCCGGAACTGGCCGATGTTGCGCTGGTGCATACCACCAACATCACCCTCGACTTTGCGATCCTGCCGGTGCTCGACTGGGCCCGGCAGCGCGGCATTCCGCACATCTGCACGCCGTTTGTTCACCTGGGCGAGCCGGGCAACCGCTACATCCTGCGCTACTACAGCATGCCCCACCAGATCGACCTGCTGCGCGGGAGCGACCTGGTGATCACCCAGACCGGGCTGGAGCAGCGCTTCCTCCAGCAGGCGGGGGTGCCGGAGCAGCGCATGCGCACCATTGGCGTCGGCGTGACTCCGGAGGAACTGGCGGGTGGTGATGGGCAACACTTTCGCGCGGAGCAGGGCATCGACGGCCCGATTGTGCTGACGATTGGTACCGCCGCCTACGACAAAGGCACCTTCCATGTTGTTCAGGCCATGCAGCGGTTGTGGGCTGCCAGCAGCAACGCCACCTGGGTGCAGATCGGCCCGCTGATGGGTCACTTTGAGCAGTTCCACGCCGGCTTGCCCCCGGCGGAGCGGGCGCGGATGCGCGTCCTCGGCTTTGTCCCCGATCAGACGCGCCACAATGCGCTGGCGGCTGCCGATCTGTTTGTGCTACCGTCGCGCACCGACAGCTTCGGCATCGTCTATCTGGAAGCCTGGTGTTACGATCTCCCCGTGATTGGTGCGGACGCCGGGGGCGTACCGGAGGTGGTGCAGCATGGGCAGACGGGGCTGCTGGTTCCCTTTGGCGATGTACCCACACTGACCCGATCAATCAACCGCCTGCTGCAAGATCGGGAACTGGCGCGGGCCCTGGGCCGCCTGGGACATCGCCAGGTGCTCCGGACAATGACCTGGGAACGGAAGTATGCCCAGGTACGTGCCGCCTACGAACAGGTGCTCGCCGGCAGGGCGTGAGGGCGAACGACACAAAAACAGACGCCGAATTGTATACATATGGTATAGTTTTGGTAATACGCGGGTGCTATCCTGAGGAGACAGGTAACTCAACATCACAGCACAAGGAGGTGCCCTATGTACCGGTACCATCGAGACGAACGGAACGACTGGAAGAGCGAGGAAGCGGATCCATACGCCACGGGGTGGGGCTGGCTGGTTGATATTATCGTTGTGATGCTGGTCATCATGGCGGTCATTTCGACGATATCCTAGCCTATCGTATTTCTGTTTCAGGCACACCTCTGGAGTAAGTAGGGTTCTCCACCTACCGGCCCATTTCGCCCCATCCAGATCTGCCGGTACAGAACAAAGAACACAAGACACAGAACAAATACATTGTTCGTAGCGATATGCACATCATGTTCTGTTCTCCGTCACTCTGTTCTTACTCTTTTTCTATGCCCGGCGCTCAGGGATACATAATGGAAGTACACACGAGGATCAAAGAGGCAGATGCCAGCATAGCAGGAGGATAACGCGCCGGGCCCGGCCAGCAATGCAGATTGTTTTCATCTTTATAAACGCAGGTCACGGCCCAATTGTTACACCAGATCTTGTCGTTTTTGATAAAATAACGATAAACAATTTTTCAGCAACTCCCGCAGAGATAGAACGAACAGACAAACAGCGGACAAAGCACAAACCGATTGTGCGACATCTGCTTTCTCTATCGAGTATCCTGGACAGGAGGCGCACGATATGCCATTCCCTCCCGAAGAGCGCCAGGCACTCCTGGCAATAAAAGGCGTTGGCCCCACTGTGGTTGCCCGACTTGAGCAGATGGGGTTTGAGTCACTTGCCCAACTGAGCACGGCCAATGCCCTGGATATCGTCACGCAAGCTTCAACCATCGACGGCTCCACCTGCTGGAAAAACAGCCCGCAGGCGCGTGCAGCAATTCAGGCAGCCATCGCGCCGGCGCAAGCACGGCAGGCATAACAAGTCGTTGCAACGGACGTTATGCCGAGTCCATGTTATGAAGAAAGAGCAGGTATATGGAAAAACCCTATCAATCTCTGATTACCATTAATCCCAATGTCCGTGGCGGGAAACTGATTATTCGCGGGCTGCGCTACACCGTCTACGATATTCTCACCTACTTAGCGGCGGGGATGACGCCTGCCGAAATCCTCGAAGACTTCCCCGATCTCACGGAGGATGACATTCAGGCATGCCTCAGTTTTGCTGCGGATCGTGAGCGAACCGTGGTTATCGTACCGGCATGAAACTCCTTTTTGACCATCAGCATGACATTGCTATTCGCGGCGGCATAATGCAGAGCCACGCCGTACTGTGTAACGCCCGTCAGTTTCTCCTCCCTGGTTCTTCGTTCTTTGTTCTTCGTTCTTTTTCTGTGTTCTTCGTTCTTCACCCCCCAGATATGCTATAGATGCAGGGGACAGGGTGTGCTGAAACCTGCAAACGTGCAACGTTCTAACGTTAGAGACTGTCTGAAACGAGTTGGTCATGGGGCGACGGCCCCGGCGCGGGAGTCCCGACGTCAGCCGGGGCGTGGCCGGAACCGGCTGACGCCGGGACGCCTGGGGCGCTGTCCGGTGGATCAGGGCACCCCGCATGCCGTGGGACCGCCGCGCATCAGCTTTTCAGACAGTCTCTGAGAACGTTCCAACGCGAAAACGCGAAAACGCAAAACCGTGGGAGGAACCCATGCCTGCCAACCGCGCGCTGGCCCCGCAGATGGTCGGGCGGCAGGCGCACCTGCGCGAACTGGAGACACTGCTACACACGGCATGCCGGGGCTCCGGACGGCTGGTCTTCCTCGCCGGGGATACCGGGGTGGGTAAGACCCGGCTGGTGCGGAGGCAGATCCGGTTGAAAACCACGCTCCGGCCCTGACCGTGCCGCAGGTGCGCATGCTGCTGGAGGCCGTGGTGCCGCGTCGAGAGGGTGATGCGGCCGAGGTGGCGGCGCGCCTCCGCTCTTACCAACGGCGCAACGCCGTGGCGGCCACCGCCCACCGGAAACAGCTCGCAGCCTGGATTGTCGCTATGGATGTGTAAACCCTCGCTGTAGTACTAGCTTTTGGTGCGAAACTCATTAGGACGCCATGAAACGAGTTGCTCCCAACATCCATGCGGCACCGACCAGCGCCAACTGCGACGGGTCAGGCCGTTGTGCGGGCAATCACCCGCAGATTGTGGGCGATCAGGCCCAACCCGACCCAGCGGTGCATCCCGGCGTCGCCGTGGGAGTGTTAGCAATGCACGGACGAACAAGTAAACTCCGCAACGTTGCGCAGAAGAGAACATCCAGACTGCGCTATCCTCTTCTGCACAACTACACGCAATACTCAGATCAGTCGCACTAGCTCTAAAATCCTACAATCCTTTCACACATCCAGATTCCGCACCTCAGTCGCATGCGCCTGGATGAACTTGCGGCGGGGCAGGACCAGATCGCCCATCAGCATCGTGAAGGTTTCGTCGGCCTTCTGCGCATCCTCCAGCGTCACCTGGAGCACCACGCGGTTCGTCGGGTTCATCGTCGTCTCCCAGAGTTGGTCGGGGTTCATCTCGCCGAGCCCCTTGTAGCGCTGAATATCGACCTTTACACCATCCGAGATCTGCTTCAAGTACTCGTCGCGCTCGTTGTCCGAGTAGACATAGGTCTGCTGCTTACCATGCTTAAGGCGGTAGAGCGGCGGCTGCGCGATGTAGAGATGCCCGTTGGCAATCAGCGGGCGCATATAGCGGAAGAAGAAGGTCAGCAGCAGCGTACGAATATGGCTGCCGTCCACATCCGCGTCGGTCATAATCAGAATGCGATGGTAGCGCAGCTTGTCGGTGCTGAACTGCTCGCCGATGGCCGCGCCGATGGCGGTGATCATCGCCTTGACCTCGGCATTGGAGAGCATCTTGTCGATGCGGCTCTTCTCGACATTGAGGATCTTCCCGCGTAGCGGCAGGATCGCCTGGAAGCGGCGGTCGCGGCCCTGCTTCGCACTTCCCCCGGCGCTGTCGCCCTCCACAATATACAACTCACACCGCGCCGGGTTGGTGTCGGAGCAGTCCGCCAGCTTGCCCGGCAGCGAGAGCCCCTCCATCGCGCTCTTGCGGGCTGTCTCGCGTACCTTCTGAACGGCCAGGCGCGTCCGGGCGGCGGATACGGCTTTCTCGATGATCCGGCGGGCATCGCCGGGGTTTTCGTCCAGCCAGGTGGAGAGCGCATCGCTCACGACGGTAGCCACGGCACTGGCGGCCTCCGGGCTGACCAGTTTCTCTTTGGTCTGCGAGCTAAACTGCGGGTCTTTCAGCTTGACACTGATCACGGCAGTCAGCCCCTCACGCACATCGTCGCCGGTCAGGTTGGCGTCGTTCTCTTTCAGCATGCTTTTGCTACGGGCGTAGCTGTTGATCACCCGCGTCAGCGCGGTGCGGAAGCCGGTCAGATGCGCGCCGCCGTCAGTGTTGTTGATGTTGTTGGCAAAGTTGTAGACCGAGTCGGTATCGTAGTTGTCGGTATACTGCATCGCCACCTCAACCGCCACATCGTCCACGGTGCGCTCCACATAGAACGGCACGCGATGCAGGGCGTTCTTGTCCTTGTTGAGATGGCGCACATAGGAGATTACCCCGCCCTCAAAGTAGAAGTTGACCTCGTTGCCGGTGCGTTCATCCAGAAAATGGAAGCGCAGCCCCTTGGTCAGGTAGGCCATCTCGCGGAAACGCTGGGCCAGCACGCGGAAGTTGTAGTCCAGCCCATCTTTGAAAATCTTCACATCCGGCAGAAAGCTGATGCTGGAACCAGTGCCCTCGGCGTCGGCAATATCCTTGACCGGCCCTTGCGATTTACCGGCGAAATACTTCTGCATCCAGAGCCGCCCATGCCGCCGAACCTCAATCTGCATCCACTCGGAGAGCGCATTCACCACCGAGAGACCCACGCCATGCAGCCCGGATGAGACTTTGTAGCCGCCCTGACCGAACTTGCCCCCGGCATGCAGCTTGGTCGCCGCCAGTTCCAGCGCCGAGATATTATGCTTGGGATGGATATCGACCGGAATACCACGCCCATTGTCTACCACAGTCACGGAGGCGTCCGACCTGATTATGATCGTAATCTCATCGGCAAAGCCCGCCAGCGCCTCGTCCACCGAGTTGTCTACCACCTCACGGATCATGTGATGCAGCCCGTTGATATCGGTCGGGCCGATATACATACCAGGGCGCATGCGTACCGCTTCGGTCTCTTCGAGCGCCGTGATCTGATTCGCATCATAGGAATTATCGTCAAACTGTTGTTTTGCTTCTGCCATAGGTTATGTTTGCTCCTTTTACGCTACGGATACGAGCGACCGTTCGCCTTTCCAACGCTGCAATCGGTCACGATAGAACACTAACCGCGCGGCGATCAGGCCGCTCTGAATATAGGCGCTACTGCTGACGGAACAACCATCCTCAGGTAGTTTGTCGCCCGTGCGCGCCAGACAACCGCCAGGCCGGACTCAATCACCATACTCAGCAATAGCAGCACCGGCACGCTCAACGGATTGTGTCGGACAATATGAACACTGTTGTAGATGGCCCGCAGGGGACCGACATCGCTGATCAGCATGGCCTCAATCCCAAAGCTGGTGTAGACCCAGACCCAGAACAGGGCAATCGACCGGTTTTGCACCAGACGTTGCGGGCTGCGCAATGTCCGGCGAAATCGGTGCCGGCGCAGATGCAATCCGGTCACTCAGACTGCGGATAAGAGGCGCGAGCGAGAGGCGTGTCCCCAACCAGAGGGAGAGAGCCGGAACAATGGGCATCACTACGACCCGGTGTCGCCGGTTCAGGGCCACATAGCCTGCGCTGACAGTGTCGATGAGACCTGGAGTTTGAGGCTTTACAACGGCCAAGGCGACCTCCTCGTAACATCTTTATTATACCACATCCGGGCGCTTCTGGGAAATAACCCCGTACATTTGTGCATCAAATTCGGGAAGGTATTATACCGCAGAGCAGCACCTGTGGCTAGAAGCCGCAGCTACAAAAGCCGTAGGGTACATGCTATGCACCGTTTTTCTCGCGCACAACCTGGGCTATTCTCTCAACGTTCATTTTGAGCACATACTCTGGATAGGCCATCCGGGAGTCCCGGCTTGAGCCGGTGGATGCCTGCCTCGGCAGCCGCATACTGCCAGGAACGCCTGGGCCGGCTGAAGCCGGGACGCCTGGGCGTCGTTGTCGGGATGGTTTCAATGCTCATAAACCGGAACTCCTGTCCCCTATCCCTTTTCCTGGCAAGTCCAAAATTGGAACAGCACGAAAGTTTCTGGTACAATCAGGCCAGGAGCGCGCTACATCTATACTGGATAGAACTACACTATTTCGCATACATACCCCGGTGAGAAGCGCGACAGCGTCGGGCCGGTGCGCCGGCCTGGCCGGGGCAGGACGATACACGGAGAGGTATCAACTGAGATGGGGACGATGAGACAAGTATTCGCGCTGGCCCGGGGGCTCCGCTGGTGGCTTGCCCTCAGCGTATTGCTGGGCCTGTGCGTTTTTGCGCTGAATGCGCTGCAAATTACCCTGATTGGTCTGGTGATTGATCAGGCGCTCCAGGCACGCATACCCTGGTGGTGGGTGCCGGTCGGCATTGGCGTATTTGCGGTCGTCTTCCTGGTGCGAGCCGGGTTTGCCTGGCTGGCGCGCATGACCGCCCACCGGGTTGCCACACGCACGCGCACCGTGCTACGCGACCGGTTGTATACGCATATTCTGGCGATGGGGCCGGAGTTCACCTCGCATGAACGAACCGGCGCGTTGACCAACCTGGCGGTCGAGGGTATTGCCGGCATGGAGGGCTACCTCAGCCGGTATGTACCGCAGATCATTCTGGGATTTACCGTGCCGGTGCTGCTCCTGGGCTATGTAGCTCTGCTGGATCCGCTGGTCGCCCTGGTGCTGCTGGCGGTGCAACTGCTGCTGCCACTGGTCTTACTGTTGCTCCAGCGGGCCTTTGGCACAGCGGGCGGGCGCTTCTGGGAGACGGTCAGCACCCTGAGTGCGCAGTTCCTCGATCTGCTGCAGGGCATGACCACGCTCAAGATGTTTACCCGCAGCCGAGACTACAGCGAGAGTGTCCAGTTTCAGTCGGATAAGCTGCGCTGGATCACGATGGATCGCATTTTTATCACGATGTTTTCGCTCTTCTTTCTGGAGTGGATCGCCACGCTGGGCACGATTGTAGTTGCCGGCGGGATGGCTGCCTGGCGGCTCGAAACCGGCGCAATCTCGCTGGGCATGGCGTTTGTGATTGTGCTGTTGAGCGTGGAACTGGCGCGCCCGCTGCTGACCCTGGGCGGCACCTTCCAGACCCTGGCGCGCGGCTTCCCGGCTGCCGACCGCCTCTTCGCGCTGCTGCGGACACCCCCGCTGGTACAGGATGCGCCCGACGCGCTTGTGCCGGAAAACTGGACGCCGCATATTCGCCTGGAACAGGTCAGCTTCTCCTACGCGGCAGTGCCGGGCAACGCGCCCGAGGCGCTTGAGACGCCCAAGGAGCGGCGCAAACGGCTGCGCGAGGAGAAGCGCGCCGAGCGCGCGCGCCGCAAGGCCGAACGCGCGCAGCAAAAGGCCGAGCAGAAGCGCTTGAAGGCCGAGCAGAAGCGCTTGAAAGCCGAGCAGAAGCGCTTGAAGGCCGAGCAGAAGAAGCAGAAGCGGAGAGGTGCGGCCACGCCGGAAGAGGTTACGCCGGAAGAGGTTACGCCGGAAGAGGTTACGCCGGAGGAGGTTACGCCGGAAGAGGTTGCCCCCGTTGCGGACACAGCCGGCACCGCCGCAGCCGAGCCCGAAAGCGCTTCGAACGAACCCGCCGTTGAGATTGCCGGGCCACTGGCGCTGAACGCGGTCTCATTTGAAATCAAGCCGGGTGAAACCGTAGCCCTGGTGGGATCGAGCGGCGCGGGCAAAAGCTCCGTGATCAACCTGCTCTTCCGCTTCTACGATCCGCAGGCCGGGCAGATTACGCTGAGCGACTACCCACTGACGCAACTCTCGCAAGACTGGCTGCGTAGCCAGATGACCCTGGCCGCCCAGGAGACCTACCTCTTCTACGGCACGATTGCCGAGAATCTACGGCTGGCCAAGCCCGATGCAACTCAGGCCGAACTGGAAACAGCGGCGCGCTCCGCCAACATTCACAACTTTATCACCACCCTGCCCGAAGGCTACGACACCCAGGTCGGCGAGCGCGGTCTGTTGTTGAGCGGTGGGCAGGCCCAGCGCATCGCCCTCGCCCGCGCCCTGCTCAAGGATGCGCCCATCCTGGTGCTGGATGAAGCCACCTCGCAGGTGGATGCCGAAACCGAAGCGGTCATTCAGTCGGAACTCAAGCGCCTGGCACAGCGCAAAACTGTGCTGATGATTGCGCACCGCCTGAGTACGGTGCGGCATGCCGACCGCATCCTGGTGATGGACGAGGGCCGAATACTCGAGGCCGGAACCCATGCGGAGTTGCTGGCGCAGTCCGGTCCCTATGCGCGCCTGATCGAGGCCCAACGGGTTGTCACCGCGCTGGTTGAGGAAGAATAAGCCATGAACCAACGAGCAATTATTTTGCGGCTGCTGGGGCAGATTCGCGGCATGTGGGGCTTTGTGATCTTTGCGATCCTGGCCCGCCTGCTCAACCAGATCGCCGGGATTGCGATCCTGGCCATGGCCGCCTGGGGTCTGGGGCAGGTGGTTCTGCAAACCGACCCCGGCCGGCAGTCGTTTATCCAGTCCTATTTCATGATCAACCTGGTGCTGTTTGGCGCGGCCAAAGGTATCTTCTACTACCTGGATCACTATCTGGGCTCCTACATTGCGCTGCGCCTGATCGAAACCCTGCGCGTCCGGCTGTTTCAGCGGTTGGAACCACTGGCCCCGGCCGGCCTGACCCATATGCGCAGTGGCGACCTGGTTTCGCGGGCTATCGCCGATATCGACCGCCTGGAGACCTTCTACGGACAGACCATCGGCGCGGCGGTTGTCACGGTGATGATCCCGCTGGTTGCGCTGTTTGCCATCTCGCTCTTCAGCGGCTGGCTGGCGCTGCTCTTCCTGCCCTTCCTGGTGGCCGTCGGGCTGGTTGTGCCCTGGCTGATCGATGACCTGAGCCGCCAGGCCAGCCTGCGGTTGCGCACGGCAGCGGCGGATATGAATGCCTACATCACCGACAGCATCCAGGGTCTGCGCGATATTGTCGCCTTTGGCGGTCAGGAGCGGCGGCGGCAGGAGGTGCGCGCCCGCGATGAGCGCATGACTCGCATCCAGGGCCGCCTGTCGGATGTCTCCGGCTTGCAGGATGCGCTCAACGACTCGCTGGTCTCCACCAGCCTGGTCAGCCTGCTGATCGTCGGGATGATCCTGGCAAACTGGGGCCAGTTGCTGCTGGTCGAGATTCCGCCCATCCTGGCAATCGCGGTCGCCGCCTTTGGTCCGCTGGCCGGGCTGCGGAATGTGGTCGGCGGGTTTAACGAGGCCGGTGCCAGTGCCGGCCGCCTCTTCGCCATCATGGACCAGGAGCCACTGGTGCAGGAGACGGCGACCACGCCACCGGAAGAGCCGGTTGAACCCTCCATCCAGTTTGACGCGGTCTACTTCAACTACCCGACGAACGGCCAGCTCAAGCTGATGGACGACATGATCCTGCTGACGCCCAACCAGCAACCCGCAACCAACGGGCATAGCCCCAACGGTGGGCAACCCGCGCCCACCAGTCAACCACCTGCGCCGGAGGCCGACCAGGACGCCACGCAGATCGAGCGCAAAGCGCGGAAGGCGCGCAAAGCACAGCAGACAAAGCCGGAGGCGCGGCGCAGATGGTTTGGCCTGTTCGGGCGGCGCAAGCCCAGAGCCGCCGAAACCAGCGCCGCAACCCCGCCGGAATCCACTGTCCAGAGCCCGCCGGCACCCGGACCCGGGCCATGGGTGCATAACAACTTGAGTTTCACCATCCCCGCCGGGCAGACGGTCGCGCTGGTGGGGCCAAGCGGCGCGGGCAAAACCACCGTGATCAACCTGCTGCTGCGCTTCTGGGAGGCGGACGCGGGGCATGTGCGTATCGGCGGGGTAGATGTCCGCGACTTCCCGCTGGATGATCTGCGGCGCAGGATCGCGGTTGTCTCGCAGCGCACCTACATCTTTAATGCCACGATCAAGGAGAACATCCTGATCGGCAAGCCCGACGCCACCGACGCCGAGATCGAGCGGGCGGCGCAACTGGCAAACATCCACGACTTTATCGCCGCGCTGGTGGATGGCTACGATACCCGCGTGGGCGAGATGGGCGCGCGGCTCTCGGGCGGGCAGCGGCAGCGGCTGGCAATTGCCCGTGCCCTGATCAAGGACGCGCCCATTCTGATCCTGGACGAAGCCACCTCCAGCCTGGATGCCACCACCGAGCGCGAGATCCAGATGGCGGTCCAGGAACTGATGCAGGGGCGCACCACGATCATCGTTGCGCACCGCCTTTCAACCGTGGTCAACGCCGACAAGATCCTGGTGATTGATCAGGGGCAGGTAGTGGAACACGGCAAACATGCCGAACTGCTGACGCAGCGTGGCGTCTATGCGCGCCTCTTCGCCAGCCAGCAGGATGATCTGTTGTATATTGAGTAGGTTCCAGGTTACAGGTTACAGAGAACGACGTAGGGGCTCTTCCGCCCTGCCGGCGGCGAACATACCTGCCGGGTCAGTGACCGCGTAACTCCTGTAAATGACACGACGTACGCGGTGAACAATCAAATCAGGCATGTGCCTGGATGAACGGCCCGATTCGCCGGGGGCAGCATGGTACTCTTTTCTCTTTTTCACAAAACAGTTGCACGCTGTGCAACTGTTTTGTGAAAAAGACAGGGATCTTCCGCCCTGCCGGCGGCGAAGCCGGCCTTTATCGGGCACAAACACCCAGTTTGATCGCCCACCGCGTAACTCCTGTAAATGACACAACGTACGCGGTGGGCATAGACATCGGACATGTACACCCACAACGGTCGTCTTCGCCTGCGACAGCATGGGACGTTATGGATCTTGTTCACACCCATGTTGCACACAGTGTAACATGGGCGTGAACAAGAAGAGCATCTGCCGCCCTGCCGGAGGCGAAAGTTCCTTTTGGGTGAGCAACCGCGTAACTTGTGTAAAATACAGGTTCAGGTTATAGATTTCAGCGAACGCCACCACGGAGGGGCGCAGCGTGCTGCGTCCTATCACTATCCCACGGTCGCATCCTGCACCCGCCTTTCCAAATTTCGTATCACCCCATCCTGACGATGCACACCCTGGATGTTGGAGAATGCGCTATGATGCATGAACATACGCCGCCCGACGCAACAGACGACCGGGCCGAAGTTGCCCGCCTGCGGCAGCGCGTGGCCGAGCTAGAACAGCAGGCCGCCGCGGCCCAGGCAGAGTGCGCGGCGCTTTACGAGGGCATGTTTGTAAAAAACAATGCCGTCAAACTGCTGGTTGACCCTGAGACCGGCGTCATTGTTGATGCCAACCCGGCCGCCGGCGACTTCTACGGCTATCCGCCGGATCTTCTGCGCCGCATGAATATCACCGATATTAACACCATGAATCCCATAGCGATGCAGGCAGAACTGCAGCAGGCCCAGAGCGAAGCTCGCCGCTACTTCTGCTTTCATCACCGCCTAGCCTCCGGCGAGATCCGCGATGTGGAGATCTACTCCGGGCCGATTACGCTCGCGGGACGCTCCATGCTCTTCTCGATTATCCATGACATCACCGAGCATAACCGGGTTGTGGAAGCGCTGCGCGAGAGTGAGGAGCGCTACCGCACTATTGCCAATTGGACCTACGATTGGGAGTACTGGATCGATCCGTCCGGGCACTACCGCTATGTCTCGCCCTCCTGTGAACAGATCACCGGCTATCACCCGGCGGAGTTTATCGGCGATCCGGCCCTCCTGGAACACCTGATCCACCCGGTGGATCAGGCACGCGTGAGCCATCATCTACATGCCGAGATGACCGATGAGGAAGCGGCCGAGTTGGAGTTTCGGATCATCACCCGGAGTGGCGTAGAGCGCTGGATCGGGCATGCCTGCCGGCCGGTATATGCCGCCGATGGCCGCTGGTTGGGGCAGCGCGCCAGCAACCGGGATATCACCGCCCGCGTTCAGGCAGAGGAGACACTGCGCCAGACCTATGCCGAGCTTGAGCAGCGAGTCACCAGTCGCACTGCCGAACTGTACCGTACCAACCAGGTGTTACATGCCGAAGTTGACCAGCATCAACGTACCACCGCAGCCCTGCAGGAAAGCCAGGCACTGTTCCAGGCATTTCTGGAACACTCGCCCATGCTGATCTTTGCCCGCGATCTGGAAGGGCGCTACCTGTTTGTCAACCATGAGTATGAAGCCATGGTGGGACTCCCGCAGGCGCAGATTGTGGGGCAGACCCCCTACGATGTGTTACCGGCACCGATTGCCGAGCAGTTTCTGGCCCAGGATCAGGATACGCGTACCACCGGGACATCCACGATACGCGAGTATACGCTGACCCTGCATAACCGGACGTTAGTCTATCTTAAATATCGCTTTCCGCTCTATGATGCCCAGGGAACGATGTATGCCGTTGCGGGCATTTCTACCGACATTACCATGCGCAAGCGCACGGAAGAGGCGCTGCACGAGAGTGAGGCACGCTACCGGCGACTGACCGAGAATGCTCCGGATATTATCTATCGCTTTCGGCTGCAACCCACACCGGGCTTTGAATATGTTAACCCGATCGTTACCCAGATCACCGGGTACACGCCGGAAGAACACTATGCCGATCCGGACCTGGGGAGCAAACTGATCTATCCGCCGGATCAGGACATCCTGGCGGCGATTGTGCAGAGCGAAGTACCCTTCGGCACCCCGATTGAACTACGCTGGGTGCATAAGAATGGCACTATTCTCTGGATCGAACAGCGCAATGTACCCATCTATGATACGGTGGGCATGCTGACGGCGATTGAGGGCATTGCTCGCGATATTACTGCGCGGAAAGCGGCCGAACAGGCGCTGGCGGCCGAGCGCGCCAACGTCGAAGCCCTGGTCGTCGAGCGTACCCACGAGTTGCGGCAGGAACGGGACCGCACCCGGGCGATCCTGGAAGCGCTGGGCGAAGCAGTGATGGTGGTCGATATGGAAGGCATGGTGCAGTATCTCAACCCGGCGGCGGTGGTCCTGACCGGTATGCCCAACAATGACCCCGCCCGGAGCCGACACTGGTTACAGTGGCAGCATCTGGCTTCGCCCGAATTGGTCGAAGAACTACGGACGGCCATCCGAGGCGGGCAGACCTGGCGCGGCGAGGTGCTGCTCAAGCGCGTTGACGGCACCTGCTACGATGCCGCGCTGACGGTTGCCCCCCTGTTCGATCCCGAGCGGCCGGAACAGCCAAACAATTTTGTCAGCGTTCAACGCGATATTACCGCCATGAAACTGGCCGAGCGCATGAAAGACCAGTTTGTCTCCAATGTCTCGCATGAGTTGCGTTCGCCCATGTCGTTGATTACCATGCTCACCGGCAGCCTGGAATTGCTCTACCCGCGCATGGATGATGCCCGGCGGCTTGAGATTATTCAGGATATTCGTAAACATACGCGGGTGCTGAGTGATCTGATTGGTGATGTGCTGGAAATCTCGCGCATCGACAGCGGGCGCATCGACAGCGAGCAGCAACCGCTCAACCTGGCACGCCTGGCAATGGATGAGATTGATAGCCTGGAGCCGATGGCCCACAAGAAGGCGATCACGCTTACGCTAAGTTGTGAGGATGACCTACCGGTACTGGGTCACACCGGGCAGTTGCGCCAGGTTATGCGCAATTTGCTAAACAATGCGCTCAAATATACGCCCGATGGCGGCTGGATCACCTGCGTCTGCCAGGTGGTGACCACACCCATACCCCGGACGGAAGCACCGGCAGCTATGCCGAGCGCGCTCACCTGGCCGGGCAACCAGCGTCTACCGCCCGGCCGCTGGGCCGCCTGTCTGGTCAGCGATACCGGTATTGGCATCGATCCGGTTGATCTGCCGCATATCTTTGAGCGCTTTTACCGGGCGCAGACCCAGGGCGATATTCCCGGCACCGGACTGGGCCTCTCGATTGCCTGGGAACTGGTCAAACGTCATGCGGGCTATCTGGAAGTAAATTCAAAACTCAATGTGGGAAGCAGCTTTGCGCTGTATCTCCCGCTTAAGGAGGATCCGTGTGACACCTGAGACACACATTTTAATTGTGGATGATCAACAGGACCATCTCAAGGCGGTGCAGTTGATCCTGGAGGGCATGGATTACCGTGTTATTCCATGCACCCATGCAACGGAAGCGCTGGAAGTCCTCCGGGGGCAACCGGTTGATCTGATTCTGGCCGATATCGCCATGCCCCATATCAATGGCTATCAATTCTTCGAGGAGGTGCGCCGACATCCGGAGTGGGCGACCGTTCCTTTTATCTTCCTGACGGCACGCGCACTGGATAGTGATATTCGCTATGGTAAAGCCATGGGCGTAGACGACTACCTGACCAAACCGATCCAACCGGAGGATCTGCTGGCGACGGTTGAGGGAAAACTGCGCCGGCACCAGGAACTCCAACAGAGCATGCCGACGGCTCCCGCACCCGCGCCGGATACCACCGCACCGCTGACGGTCGGGGTGCTGGAAATTGATCCTGCCGGGCATCAGATCCGGTTTGCGGGCCAACCTGTGAAGTTGTCGGTGCGCGAGTTTTCCCTGCTCGAGTATCTGGCGCGGCATGTCGGGCAGGTTGTGGATACGTGCGAACTGCTCGAAGTGACGCATAGCGTCACCACCGAAGATGCGCAGGAAGCACGCGAGTTACTGCGCCCATTTGTGCGCTCGGTGCGGCGCAAACTGGGCTATGGCGTGGGTGAGCCGGGTTGCATCGAGACTGTACGCGGGTTAGGCTATCGGCTGGTTGAGCCAACCACCACGGCTTAACGTATGTCACATAACGGCGATTGTCCAAAACTTCCCGCAAATATCCCGCCCAACCCGGTTGATTGGAAAAGGTTGATCTGGTAGGCTACGTTCACAACGTATGTAGTGGGCGTTCAAACTGAATGTTTGAGCAGATGACAGGAGTTACGCGGTGGGCGTAGAAATTAGAGATGTACGCCCACAACAGCCGGCTTCGCCTGCGGCAGTATGGTACGTTTTGATCTTTGTGACAAAAACGTTACACTTTGTGCAACATTTTTGTCACAAAGAATGGAATCTTCCGCCCTGCCGGAGGCGAGATTCGGTGTCAGGTCAATGACCACGTAACTCCTGTCAGAGACTGTCTGAAACGGGTTGGTCATGGGGCAATACCTTTCAAATAGCAGAACCGTTCGGTATCGGAGCAAACCGGGCGTTTGCTCCGATACCGAACGGTTCCGCCTGCGGCAGCATGGTACATTTTTATCTTTTTTCACAAAACATTTTCACAAAGTGAAAATGTTTTGTGAAAAAAGAATGGTATCTTCCGCCCTGCCGGAGGCGATCGCTCCTTCCAGGAGAGTGACTGTATACGTCGTCTTATTTGAAAGGTATTGGGTCATGGGGCGACG
>JGI12109J20283_10106535_pt1 | contig 35130 bp, 35 predicted proteins | sample ElkSlonscriptome_12_FD_20283 | JGI IMG/M metagenome (IMG submission 20283)
CGCAAACATCTCAGCGAAGGTGAGGCGACACGGTTGAACCGGCACTGGCGCGCGCTTTTTCTCGATTATCTCGCAGAAAGCTCGAACGTGTCTGAATCAGCGCGCAAGGCAGGGATCAATCCCAGCCGCGCCTACAAGGTGCGCCGCGAGGAACCCGAATTCGCCCGCGCGTGGTTTGCTGCGCTGTGGGAGGGATATCTTCACCTGGAGATGGAGGTTTTGCGCCGATTGCGCGAAGGTGATGTGCTGGCTGGCGGGAAGGAGAAGTTCGATTTTGCCAACGCGATCAGGCTGCTCAATGCCCACCGCGAGAACGCAGCGCGGGGACAGGCCCAGCAGCGCAATGTGAGCGCTGCCGAAATCCGCGCCTCGATTGATCGCAAAGTGGCCGCCATCCGACTGCAAGTTCAGCGAGAAAAGGCCCGGGCTGCGGATAAATCATGAATACGCGGTCAGGCTTCACCGCTGAGGATGACGGGACGATGCGCGCGCGCGTGGCAAACGCGCTGAATCAAGACGAGCGCGCCGAATTCCCCTATCACTGGGGCCTGAACGCTCGCCCTGCCCAGCTAGCGCCCGATGGGTTGTGGCGTATCTGGATGATTATGGCAGGGCGCGGTTTTGGCAAGACGCGCGCGGGCGCTGAATGGGTGCGCGAGATCGCTGAAAGCCTGCCCGATGCCCGCATCGCGCTGATTTCATCCTCGATAGCGGAAACGCGTGCGGTGATGATTGAAGGCGAAAGCGGTATCATGGCCTGCTGCGCCCCTCAGGACCGCCCGCTGTTTGAACCATCGCTTCACCGCTTGCGCTTTCCCAACGGGGCACAGGCGCAGATTTTCTCGGCGGCAGAACCAGAAAGCCTGCGCGGCCCCCAGCACAGCCATGCCTGGTGCGATGAAATCGGCAAATGGCCGCTCAGCGCTGAGCGGGCAACACGGTGTTGGGACAATTTGCTGATGGGCCTTCGCATCACCAGCGATCCGCGCATTCTGGTAACGACCACCCCGCGCACCGTGCCACTGGTAGAGCGCCTGCTGAAACAGGAAGGAAGCGGCGAAGTGGTGGTCACGCGCGGTTCGACATATGAGAATGAAGGCTTTCTTCCCGCCCGTTTTTTCGAGGCGATAGAGGCCGAATTTGCAGGCACGCAGCTGGCCCGGCAGGAGATCGAAGGCGAATTCCTCTTCGATAACGAAGGTGCCTTGTGGACCCGCAGCCTGATCGAGGCATCGCGCGAAGGCGTGTTCGATCCCAAGCCGGACAGCCGACGAACCATCGTCGCAGTTGATCCGCCGGCTTCTTCTGGCGGCGATGAATGTGGCATCATCGTCGCCCAGCTTGGCGCTGATGGAGTAGCCCGCGTGCGCGCCGATTGCAGCGTTGCAAAGGCAAATCCGGCACGCTGGGCCGAGGCGGTCAGCAATGCGGCAGTTGAATGGCGCGCCGATCGCGTTGTCGCCGAAGCCAATCAGGGCGGAGCCATGGTGGAAAGCGTGCTGCGCGCCGCTGACCGGCACATGCCGGTCACGCTGGTGCATGCCAGCCGCGGCAAGGTTGCACGCGCCGAACCGGTGGCTGCGCTCTACAGTGCCGGGCGGGTGCGACATTGCGGGGCATTTGCACGGCTCGAAGACCAAATGTGCGGCTTGATGACCGGCGGCGATTACGCCGGGCCAGGCCGCAGCCCTGACCGCGCCGATGCGCTGGTCTGGGCGCTTACCGAACTGATGCTGGGCGTGCGCGCCGCGCCCAGCATCCGCCGGATTTGAAAAGGAACACACATGGCTTGGATGGATATATTGCTCTCCGCCTTCAAGGGCGGGGGCCCTGACCGCGTGCCGCTTGCCCCTGGATACACGCCCGGTTTTGCAACCGGCATTCCCGGCGATTGGTCAGGCGCTTTTGATCTCACTGTGATGCCTGCATTCGATTATGGCAGCGCTGTTCACCAGAGCTTTCTTGCCAATCCCATCGCCCAGCGGGCGGTGCGGATCGTGGCCGAGGGGATCGCGCAGGCCCCGCTCGAAGCCTCGCATCCTGAACTCATCGCGCTGGTTCATGCCACCAGCGCAGGCCAGCCCCTGATCGAAACGCTCGCCGCGCATCTGCTGCTTCACGGCAACGGATTTGTGCAGATCGCAAGAGATGCGAGCGGCAGGCCGTGCGAGCTGTTCGCCCTGCGCCCCGACCGTGTCGAGGTGTTGGTGGATAGCGCGGGATGGCCCGCCGCGATCAATTACAAGGTCGGCGGCGAGGCGCACCGGATGCCCTTCATTGACGAGGATGGATGGCCTGCCATCGTCCAGATCAAGGCGTTGCACCCGTTGGAAGACCGGTATGGAGCGGGCGCATTGGCAGCGGCGCATCAGGCGGTGATGATCCACAATGCCGCCTCGGCATGGAACCGGGCGCTGCTCGAAAATGCGGCGCGTCCTTCTGGCGCACTGGTTTATGACACGGGCGATGGCGCAGGGCTGACAAGCGATCAGTTCGAACGGCTCAAATCCGAACTGGCCACAGCCTTTTCAGGCGCGGGCAATGCCGGGCGGCCGATGCTGCTGGATGGCGGCCTCAAATGGCAAAGCATGGCGCTTTCTCCCGCTGACATGGATTTCGCAACTCTCAAAAGCACCGCTGCACGAGAGATTGCGCTGGCCTTTGGCGTGCCGCCCATGCTGCTGGGGCTGCCGGGTGACAACACCTATTCAAACTATCGCGAAGCCAACCGGGCGCTGTGGCGGCTTACCCTGCTTCCGCTGGCAAGCAAACTTCTTGGCGCGCTCGCCGAGGCGCTCGATCCGTGGTTCGCCGGGGCCAGTCTTACCGTTGATCTCGATCTGGTGCCTGCTCTTTCCGAAGATCGCGAGCGGCTGTGGAGCCAGGTTTCTGCCGCAGACTTCCTGACGGATGCAGAAAAGCGCGAATTGCTGGGCTTCCCGGCCAACCCCGAACCTGAACCTGCACAAAGGACGCAGCCATGAGCGATCCCGCCACCCGCACGATGATGCGCGAAGAAATGCTCGCCAGCCTGCTTTCCCAGGCAAGCAGCGAAGGTGCAACGATCGGCACGCTGCGCGCGATTATTGAGGAGACAAGCGAGCTTGCAGCAGACCGGGTGCTGGTGCGCATGGGCCTTGCCGATGCAAATGCCGAGGAAGACCTTGGCCAACTGCGCGAACTGCTTGCCGCATGGCGAGATGCCAAATCGAGCGCGTGGAAAGCGCTGGTCGAATGGGCGGTGCGCGCGGGGCTTGCCTTGCTTCTGATCGGGATTGCTGTGCGCCTTGGCGTGTGGGAGCTGTTGTGATGACGGGCCAGCCCATCCGCTTCGCAGGCTATGCAGGCCTGTTCGATATCCCCGATGCCGATCGCGATGTGATCCGCAAGGGAGCGTTTGCGCAAACGCTATCGAACCGCAACAAGGCCATTCCTCTTCTGTGGCAGCACCGCCCCGATCAACCCATCGGCACCATCCAGGCCATCGCCGAAGATGAACGCGGGCTTCGCGTGATCGGGCGCATTGATCGCACCGAGAGCCGCGCAGCCGCCATGTTGCGCGCTAATGCCGTAAACGGGCTGAGCTTCGGCTATCGTGCGCGCGCCTATCGCCGCAGCAATGCCGGGCGCGAATTGCTCGGCATAGACCTCATCGAGGTAAGCCTTGTGACCATGCCTCTGCAACACGGCGCGCGCATCCACCTTATCAGCTGAAGCGCGACAAACCGCAAAACACACACCCCGTTTTCCGACCGGCCGCCCCAAAAGGCGGCCTTTTTTGCCTCTCACAACCCTGTTTCAACACCGCCAAGAAAGGTCCAATCCATGGATAACCCTCAGACCCCCACTATCGCTTCCACCACGCAAGCGGACACGGACCCGCTCGATCAGAGCTTCGATATCGTCGCGCGCCAGGATCAGGCCGATGCCGCCATTGCCGAACTCCAAAGCGATGTAAGCGAAGTCAAAGCCCGGCTCGACAAGGTCGCCCGCGCTGCCTCGCGCCCGGCAATGGGCGGCGGGTCTGATGGCAGCGAGGAGGTGAAGAGTTTCGTCAATTCCTACCTGCGCCGTGGCCGCACTTCAGAGGTGAAATCGCTCAACACTGCTCAGCCGGGTGATGGCGGCTATGCCGTGCCGCGCGCGATTGACCAGATGATTGCCCGCGAACTGATCGAAATCAGCCCGATCCGTGGCCTTGCGCAAGTGATCCAAACAGGGACCTCGGGCTATCGCAAGCTTGTCTCCACCGGCGGCACCGCTTCAGGCTGGGTCAGCGAGATCGCCGCGCGCGGCGAAACCGATGCGCCGCAATTCGCTGAAATCGCACCGCCCAGCGGCGATCTGTTCGCCAACCCGGCTGCCAGCCAGACCATGCTCGATGACAGCGCATTCGATGTCGAAACGTGGCTGGCGAGCGAAATTGCAATCGAGTTCGCCCGCGCGGAAGGCGCAGCATTCATCAGCGGTAGCGGCACCAATCAGCCCGAAGGCTTGCTCACCGCGCCCAATTCAACCGCCGAAGACGGCGTGCGCGCCTTTGGCACAGTGCAATATATCGGATCTGGTGATGCGACCGGCTTTGATGCGGCACCCGAAGCCAAGCTGATCGACCTCATCCATTCGCTCAAAGCGGGTCACCGCCAGGGCGCGAGTTTCGTGATGAACTCATCCACTCTCGCCGCCGTGCGCAAGCTGAAAACCGCTGATGGCGCGTTCTTGTGGCAGCCGGGCATGGTTGAAGGACAGCCCGATCGCCTGCTCGGCTATCCCGTGGTCGAGGCAGAGGACATGCCCGCCGTCGAAGGCGGCGCCTTCCCGATTGCGTTCGGCAATTTCCGCCATGGCTATCTGATCGCCGAGCATTCCGCCACCAAGATTCTGCGCGATCCCTTCAGCAACAAGCCGTTCGTGCACTTCTACGCGACCAAGCGCGTCGGCGGCAAAGTGCTCGATTCAAACGCGATCAAGCTCCTCAAGATCGAGGCCTGATCGACAGCTGAAGCGCCCCCTCCCGGCAAGGCTTGAGCAGCCACTCTCCCCTTGTGGCTCTCGCTTGCCGGCACCCTGCGCCCGCGCCGCCGCCCTCACATCGTCGCACATTGCCGCCCTCAGCTTTGGCTTGGGCGGCTGCCTTGCGCGCGAGGTGCCAGAGCGGCGCGGGCGCCTTTCATATTCAATCCAAACAGGGAGAAGCCGCAATGCAGCGGACTGTCACCATGCCGGCGAACCTTAGTGGAGACGCGCTGGATGAACTCAAAAGCTGGCTTGGTATCAGCCGCCCGCGCGAAGATGCCCTGCTGGTTGATCTGCTGGGTGCAAGCGTTGCGCTGTGCGAAGCATTTACGGGGCAGGCCCCGCTTGAGCAGACTATCGAAGAGATCGTGAGCGCAAAGTCTGGCAGCCACGCTTTGGCGACGCGCCCGGTGCGCGCGCTATCGCGGGTTGATTGGATCAGCCCTACAGGGGCGCGCTCTCCTGCAGCGCCGGAAGACTTCGATTTTCGCATCGATGCCGGGCAAACCGCCTGCATCACCATAAGCAATGGTGCGGATGCGGTTTCCATGGCGGTTGCGGTGCGCGCGGGGATTGCTCCTGATTGGCGCGCTCTTCCCGAACCCCTTCGCCAAGGCATGATACGGCTGGCAGCCTTCCACTATCGCGATCGCGAAAGCGGAGACGATGCACAGCCGCCGGCAAGTGTTGCTGCCCTGTGGCGTCCATGGCGCATCCTTCGTCTCGCATGATCAGCGTTCGCACCGCCGCCCTGCTTGGCCGATTGACACAGCGCCTGCGCTCGAAAGCTGAGCGCGCTGCCCGGCGCCGCATATCGCGACACCGAGCGATCACCAGCCATCCCTGGCGAAGCCCCACCCAGCTTTGGCCAGATATTTTCGAGGAGCGATAGCCCATGGAAACCCGCCTGCGCGCAGACCTCATCACCTGGCTGCGCGAAGACCCTGCCCTGATCGAAATCAACGCCATCGAGGAAGAAAGCCCGCTGCGCACCTCTCCACCCTGGCTGGGCATTTCAGCAAGCGCTTCGGTTGACTGGGGCACCAAGGACAAGCCCGGCAGGGAAATCCGCCTCGCGCTCGAACTGGAAACCCGCACCGACGAAACGGCGGCCAACAGCGCACTTCTGGCCGCGATCGAAACGCGCGTGCTTGACCTGCCGCCGCTTTCAATCGGCTACGAAATTGCCTCGATCCGCTTCCTGCGAGCCCGCAGCGAACAGCGCGAGGCCAATCGCCGTGCCTCACTGCTCGAATTTCGCTTTCGCCTCTTTCACGCTTTCACGGAGTAAAACACCATGCCTGCACAAAACGGCGCCGCCTTCCTGTTGAAAATCGGCGATGGCGGCAGCCCCGCCATTTACGAAACGGTTGCTGGCCTCAGAACCACGCAAATGACGATCAACGGTGATCCTGTTGTCGTCACGCACAAGCAATCGGGTGGCTGGCGCGAATTGCTGTCTGGCGCTGGCACCCGCTCTGTTTCGGTCAGCGCTTCGGGAATTTTCCTTGGCAGCGCAGCCGAAAACACCGTTCGAGGCCATGCGCTCGCGGGCACAATCGATGATTATGAGCTCTCTTTCGAAGATGGCGGAAGGCTGCGCGGACGATTTTTGGTCCAACGGCTTGATTATTCGGGCGATTTCAACGCGGAGCGCACCTACACAGTCCAGCTTGAAAGCTCGGGCGCGGTGATCCCGGTATGATCCGCAAAGCCAATGCCCAGCGCGGGGAAGCAACCCTTGATGTGGCAGGCAAGCCCCGTCTTTTGCGCCCGAGCTTTGAAAACCTAGTCGCTGCCGAAGAGGAATTGGGATCGCTCTTCGCGCTGGTCGAACGCGCATCAGCCGGAGAACTTACTCTCCACGAAATCGCGGCTCTGTTGTGGCATTGCCTGCCGCTGGAAGAGCGTCCGGCGCGCGAGGTGGTGGGCAAAGCCGTGATTGCGATGGGGCTTGTTCAGGCCATCGCGCCGGTCCGAGCGATCCTCGCGCAGGCGCTGCAAGGCGAGGCATGAATTTCGCTGATTGGGCGCGGCAGGCGTTCTGGCTGGCCTCGCAGGCCCTTCACTGGCGGCCTGACGAATTCTGGCAGTCCACCCCTCGCGAGCTTTCGGATGCCCTGCGCAATCCCGATGGGGTCGAGACCCAGTGCCCCCCTGACCGAGACCTGATCCAGACAATGATGGAGCGCGATACCAATGGACGATAATTTCGATGAACTTGTGGTCGATATCCGGGCGAGCACACAGAATTTCGCAGCCGACATGGAGGATGTGCGCTCTTCGATCGATGGCTCGCTGGTGGATGCTTTTAACAAGTCCAGTGCATCGCTGGAGCGCGGATTGCTCTCTGCGCTTCGCAAAGGATCGATCGGCTTTGATGATCTGAAGCGCATCGCCTTTCGCTCGCTCGACGAGATTGCAGCCCACGCCCTCAAAGCCGGCATTGGCGGGCTTTTCGGCGGCCAGTCAGGCGGAACCGGTGGCGGGCTGGGTGGCATTGTCGGTCAATCGCTGGGCGCATTGCTCGGCTTGCCGGGCCGCGCCACCGGGGGGGCGGTTTCTCCAGGTCGCGGTTACATCGTTGGCGAAAGCGGACCGGAATTGTTCGTTCCAACGAGTGCAGGCCGGGTTGAAAGCAATGGCACAATGAATGCGCCTTCGCGCGATGTGCGGGTTGCCATCAACATGAATGCCCCGCGCGGCACCACTGCGCCGGTCGCAATGCGACGCTCCTCGCGCCAACTCGCAAGCGCCGTGGCCCGCGCTCTTCAGCAAACCTAGAGGATAAGGGGACACCGCAATGGCTTATTGGTTGGCGAGCGAACGCAATCCTGAAAGCACAAGTTTCATCCAGCGGTTTGATCCGCGTTTCTGGACGGTCAATTTCCCCCGTCCGGCAATGGCATCGGTGATCACCACCGCGCCAGATGCGATGCAAATCGATGTCGAATTGCACCATGAAGGCGAACTTGTCGGGCTGATCTGGAACACCGAAGACACGCTGGATCATCCTTTGCTCGCCTATGAAACAGATCGCGATTATTCATTCACCACGCTCAGTTTCCGCTGGCAGTCGCAAGGGATCATCCCGCTGGACGGGATTAACGGCCCGACGCTGACAATTGAAGGGCTGGATGAAACCGGCAATGCACGCACTTGGTTTGTGCGCCTGTGGAATTACGCCGATGGCACGCCAGAAGATGCGATGGTCACCATTGCGTTTTCGCAGCTTGAGGCAGGCTTTCTCCTTCCCGGCGAACCGGTGGTGCCAACTCGGATAGACCGGATGTTTATCTCGCTTGTGGCTCCCGGCTTTGTTGCCGGATCCGATGCGCCGCTCCCTTCGCGCGTCAATGGGCGGGTTACGCTCTCCCAGATCAATGCCGATGGCGGCCGCGCAATGCTGGAGATCGGCGATGTCCGGGTGCCCGAGCACGGCGAACGCATCGCAACCGCCTATGATGACGCGTATGACCAGACGCCGGCGCGCCTGCTGCGCAATGTCATTGGCCTCGGCTACCGCGAAGACCTGGTGCATTATGTCGGCATGAGCCATTTCATGCGGCTCGAACGCGACGGCGTGGGTGTGCTGAAAGCATCCGGCAGTGCGCAATTGGCAGAGCCTTGCAGCCAGTGGCACCGCAATTTTTTCGAGCAATCCGCGGCGAATGATCTCGAGGTAATCGCATCCATCTCTTATGAGCTGTTTGACGAATATTGCCCAGAAGACTGGAAGCAGCGTACCGCCAGCGGAGCGCCTGCTCTCACAGGGTGGGTACCGCCTTCAACGCTCCTTTCGCCGGCCAATTCTGCCGCAATGGGATGGCTGCAGGCAAGCGCCAGCCGCTTTGTCACACTACTGGAAATTGCTGGTTTGCCCGTGCGGTTTCAGATCGGAGAACCGTGGTGGTGGACCACTTTCGATGATTTCGAGATTTGCCTGTATGATGATGCAGCGCGCGCGGCCTTTGGCGGCTCGCCGCCGGTTATCACGGATATGCGCACCAGCCTGGATGCAGGCCAAATTGCGCTGCTTGAAGCAGCCGGCGCGCTGCTCGCCCAATCGACCGCCGATCTGACACAGGCCATCCGCACTGCGGCAAGCGGCGCGGCGCAAGTTCTACTGCTCGCATTCACGCCGACGATTCTCGATCCGCAAACACCCGAAGCCTATCGCGCCAATCTGCCTTCTGGCTGGGCACGGCCCGCTTTCGATCGCTTGCAGGTGGAGGATTATGACTGGTTGACAGGCGGCATGGATGCAAGACGCCGCGCCGCATACGAATTCGTGAATGCGCGCCTGCAATACCCCATCGAAGAGCAGGACTATCTCGCCGGCTTCGTGCTGTTGCCGCAAGATGCAGAGCTGTTCTGGGCCCGCATCGATGCAGGCCTTGATGAAGCGGCCAAACGCTCCGTCGCGCGCCGCTATGTCTGGGCTCTGCCGCAGGTCACGCGCGATGGTTACACGCGTCTCCCATCAAACAAGGATACCTCTATGCGGGCATTTGATGATGTGCTTTACCCCTTCGCGCTCGGCCGCGACACGGCGGTGGGGCCAGAATTTTCGACCACTGTCACAGTGCTTGCATCGGGCCATGAGCGGCGCAATTCGCTCTGGTCCGATGCACGGATCAACTTCGATGTTGGCCCGGGCATTCGATCTGAAGCGGAGCTGTCAGAGCTTATTTCATTTTTTCGCGCGCGGCGCGGTCCCGCCCGGGGATTTCGCATCAGTGACCCGTTTGATTTCAGCTCAAACCAGATGACCGGCACGCCGACAATGATGGACCAATTGATCGGGGTTGGCGATGGAGCACGCGGCGTTTTTCAACTGTCCAAATCCTATGGCGACAGTGATGAGCCGCAGGTCCGTCCGATCACCCGCCCACGGGCAGACACGTTGATCGTCAGCGTGGACGGTGTGGCAACGAATGACTGGGTGCTTAGCGATGGGGGTGTTCTCACCTTTGACGAGGCCCCCGCAATGGGCGCGCAAATCAAAGCGGGTTTTCTCTTCGATGTGCCCGTGCGTTTCGCCGAAGACCGCATCGATGTATCGGCTGTGAACTTTGCAGCGGGCGAGGCGCCCAGCATCCCGCTTATCGAACTGCGCGAGACACCGGAATGAGAGTGTTCTTCAATCGCGAACTCGATACCGCGGCGACCTTCTGGCGTGTCTTTCGAGTTGACGGTGTGGCGCTGGGTTTCACCAGTCATGACAAGGACTTGTACTTTGGCGGCATACGTCACCGCGCGGCCCCCGGAATGCTTCCCGCTGCCATCCGCATGACGAGCGATGTGAGCGATGACAGCGCCGAGGTAGTGGGCGCTCTTACGCATGATGCAATCAGCGAGACCGATCTGGCTGCCGGCTTGTTCGATCATGCGAGCATCCTGATAGGGGTCGTCGACTGGGAGACGCTTGAGCACGATGTCCTTTATTCAGGAAAGATCGGGCAGCTTGAGGATGATGGGCAGGGCTTCAGCGCGCAGCTGAAATCGGCAAAACACATCCTTGATCATGATATCGTTCCGCGAACCAGCCCAACTTGCCGGGCTGCATTCTGCGGTAAAGGCTGCGGTTTGTCCGCCGCCCGGTTCACAACACGCCATGCCATCATCGATTTCGACGAGGATGCAAATGCGCTGCAACTTGATGCACCGGTAGGCGCAACCGCCATCGATGGTCAGATCCGCATGCTCGCAGGTCCGCAGACGGGTCTTGCATTTGGCATCATTGAAGCGGCGGGTTCGTGGATCACACTTGATAGACCGATCCTTGCGCCGATTCCCGCTGGCACGCGCCTTGAGCTGAGAGAAGGGTGCGATCACACTCTTACAACGTGCTCCAGCCGCTTTGGCAATGCGAAGAATTTCCGTGGTGAACCGTTTCTTCCGGGCAATGACCTGCTGTCTCGTTACGGTCGATCCGGCGCATGACAAAAGGCGAAAGGCTCGCCTTGGCAGCCTCCGTGTTCATTGGAGTGCGGTACCGCCTTCAAGGAAGAGATCCCGCGACAGGTCTCGATTGCGTGGGCTTGCTGGCCGTAAGCCTTGGAGCTCTCGGTATCCCGATAAGCGCCCCAATCGGCTACGGGCTGCGCAACACAACAATTGCGGGCTGGCTGGAGAGCAGCGTTCCCAGCGCCTTTGAAAAAGCGGGCGGCGCCATTCGCACTGGCGACGTGCTGCTTACCCGCCCCGGACCACAACAGCATCATCTCCTCATTGCCGAAGCCCGAAATCGCGTCATTCACGCCCATGCCGGTCTGCGCAAAGTCGTTTGCCAGAGGCGCGCGGACAGTGAGCAAATCTTGGCCAAATGGCGCCTCAGAAACGATTGACCCTGCAAAGGAAAAATGAATGGCAACTTTGCTACTCACCGCTGTTGGCACAGCAATTGGCGGGCCGCTGGGAGGGGCTCTTGGCGCTTTTATCGGCCAACAGGCGGATAGAGCAGTCTTCGGTTCCGGCTCACGCGAAGGTCCGCGCCTCAAGGAACTTGCGGTCACCACTTCAAGTTATGGCCAGCCGATAAGCCGAAATTTTGGCCAGATGCGGGTCGCAGGGACAGTCATCTGGGCTACCGATCTAGTTGAGGGTTCCACCACGCAGGGCGGCAAAGGCCAACCCAAGACGACAACCTACAGCTACTCCGCAAATTTTGCTGTCGCGCTTTCATCCACTCCCATTGCGCGGATCGGACGGATTTGGGCCGATGGCAATTTGCTACGCGGGGCGAATGGTGACCTCAAGGCGAGCGGGCAATTGCGTTTCTACAACGGGCACGGAGATGCCTTGGTCGATCCGCTGGTCGAAGCCGACAAAGGCGATGAAGCGCCCGCCTTTCGCGATTGTGCCTATGTCGTTTTCGAAGACCTCCAGCTTGCAGATTTCGGCAACCGGATCCCCGCGCTAACTTTCGAGATATTCGCAGATGGGCCAGGCAGCGTGTCTTTATCCCAATTGGTGCCTGGCGCATCGCAGAAACCGCAAGACACACCGCTCGCCAGCGCACTGGGCTTTTCAGATCAAGGCGGGGCGCTTGCAGGCACTCTTTCGGCCATTGATCGCGTCTATCCGCTTAGCTGCATCACCACGCCGGCTGGTCTTCAGCTTTCCTCTGCGCTTGATCATCCAGCCTCCGTGCCGATCCTGTCAGAACCTTTGCTGCCCCGCGGCGAGGAGGAAGGGCGCAGCGCGCTTAAGAAAAGGTCCGAAACTCAAGGTGCCGAACCCATGGCGCTGAGATATTATGACCTTGACCGGGATTATCAGCCCGGCGTGCAGCGCGCGATTGGGCTCAGAGCCAATGGGCGCGAAACGATCCTGGATCTTCCTGCCGCCATGACAGCCGATGGCGCCAAACTTGTGGCCAATCACAACGCACGCAATGCGCGCTGGCGGCATGAGACGCTGCTATGGCGCACAAGCGAACTTGATCCTGATGTGCGCCCCGGCAGTGTCGTGCGCCTGAGCGATCGAGGGGGATTTTGGCTGGTGAGAAGCTGGGAATGGTTTGAGCATGGGATCGAACTCCAACTGGAGCGCTTGGCTACCGGCCTGCCAGCGCCCGGAGGCTCTGACAGCGGAGCACAGCTTCCACCCAGCGATCTGGCTCTTGCGCAAACGCAATTGCTGGCATTTGAAGCGCCGCCAGAAGACACAAGCTCCCCTTCGGCCAGCGTTGTCCTTGTTGCCGCATCGTCATCCAGTCCCGCGTGGAAGGGCGCATCCTTGTTTGTCGAATACGGCGATGCGTTAGAGCCGATCGGCTCAACGAATGCACTTCGGGCAGTCATTGGCTCTCTTGTTGATCCTCTTGCACCTTCTGCCAGCCATTATCTTGAGCAAAATGGAGTCATTCTCGTTCAACTGGCTGCCGATGATCTGGAATTTACAGGTAGCAATATTCAAGGCCTCGCCGCCGGCGCCAACAGGCTTTTGATCGGCAGCGAAGTCGTTCAGTTTCTCCAAGCCGATCCTCTGGGCAGCGGCATTTGGCGGCTTACCGGTCTGCTAAGAGGCCGGGCCGGAACCGAGGAGCAGGCGCTCAGCGGGCACTTGGCGCAAACTCCAGTCGTTGCGCTTGATCAGCGGATCACCGATATCTCTTATGTTGGTCTTGCCCCCGATCTGTCGACCAGGATCGGTGCCATTGGCCAGGGAGATAGCGAAGCGGTCATTGCCGCGTTGGCCAATCCCGGTCTTTCCCGAAGGCCGCCAACTCCCGTTCACCCGCGCACGATACACCACATGGATGGTTCGATTGAATACTGCTGGAGCCGGCGTGCGCGCGGCCAATGGCGCTGGGATACGCCTGACGAAGTTCCCTTGGTCGAAGAATTCGAGCGCTACCGCATCGGCTATGGGCCGGTGAACGCGCCGTATGCCGTCTACACCGCCAATAACAGCAGGATCATCTTTAGCAGCACCGAGATCAACGCTTTGATCGGGCTTCATGGTCCAGCAGCAATGTGGGTGAAGCAGATCGGGACCTATTCGAGTTCTGGCGCTCTGCATTTGAGCCATATCCAATAACCCCCGAAGGAGACGCCCATGGCGCAGCCCATCATTTTCCCATCGACAACCCCGAATCTTGAACTGCCGCTGCTGTACAGCGGCCAAGCGCAGAAGGAATTCACGCTAAATCAGGCTTTCGCAGCTTTGGATGCGATTGCCGGAAAAACCGTCGAAGGCGTTTTCAGCGCCCCGCCCTCCGATGCTGCGGAGGGCCTATGCTATCTTGTGGGCCCTGGGGCGTCGGCGGAATGGTCGGATTGTTCGGATTGCATCGCGCTGCGCATCGCAGGTGGCTGGCACTTCGTTGCCCCGCAGGAAGGATTCGAAGTGTTTGATCGATCAATTGATCAAAAACGGGTGTTCCGCACCGGCTGGGAAGCGGGCACGGCTCCAGCTGAACCAGCTGGCGGCAGTGTCGTCGACGCAGAAGCCCGAGCCGCCATTGTCCAGCTTATTTCAGCCATGCAGATGGCCGGTGTCATCGGTGGAAGCGCCTGATTTTCTCAGCGTTCGGGTCGAAACACGTCGCCAAAACCAAATTTCGAGGCCGCAGAACGCTCGAAATAAGCGCTGGCGCCCCTAAAGCGGTATTCTTGCAACAGTCGGCTGCGATTGATTGCTTGCCACTCAACCGTGGAAAAGATAGAGCCTGCGGGAGCCTCATGTTCAAAAAAGGGGAAATTTAGAATGCGCAAATTCGTCATTGGAATGGCGATGGCTTCGACTGCACTCACCGCGCCCGCCATGGCCCGCGAAGGTCAATGGTACATCCAGGGTGAAGCTGGTGCGATGATTGTCGAAGACGTCGACTTTGAAATCGGGGGTAGCCCCGGTGAAGCGTCAGCTGATTATGACAACGGCTACGACTTCGCAGCAACTGTCGGTTATGACTTCGGAGCTTTCCGCGTGGAAACCGAAGCAGCCTACAAGGGCGCGAATGTTGACACACTAACGGCGGGCCCACTCGGCCTGCAGAGCGGCGCGGTGATCCCGGGCGGCTCTTTCACAAATGAAACACGCACGGCTGCTGGCGAAATCAATGCACTTTCGTTCATGTTGAACGGCTTGTTTGATTTTGGCCCGGATGACGGCCTTCAGGCATTCGCAGGCGCCGGTATCGGCGTTGCCCGGATTGACTTCAGCGGGTCTACCAACCCGAACGGTCCCGGTGCGTTCGACGATTCCGATACTGGTCTTGCATGGCAGCTGATCGCTGGTGTGCGCGCTCCGATCAGTGATAACTGGGACGTTGGCCTGAAGTATCGCTACTTCAACGGTGTCGATGTGAACTTCGTAGACACACGCGGCCTCGACTTTACGGCAGATCCGAGTTCTCACTCGCTTCTCGGCACATTGACCTACAACTTCGGTGGCGAAGCGCCGCCGCCGCCTCCGCCGCCTCCGCCGCCGCCACCTCCGCCGCCTCCACCTCCGCCACCGCCGCCACCGCCGCCACCGCCGCCGCCGCCGCCGCCGAAGGTTGAGTGCAATACCGGTCCTTACACCGTGTATTTCGACTTCGACGAGTCGACGATCACGAGCGGTGCCGCGACAATCCTCAATCAGGCGGTCACATCCTACGCCAATTGCGGTACGGCCAGCGTCATGCTTGCTGGGCACACCGATGCTGCGGGTCCGAAGACCTACAACATGGGTCTTGCTGAGCGTCGCAATGAATCCGTTCAGGCTTACCTTGTTGGTCGCGGAATTCCTGAAGCTCGCATCATGGCGCAGGCCTTTGGTGAGACTGATCTTCTGGTACCCACTGCCGACGGTGTACGCGAACCAAAGAACCGCCGCGTCGTGGTTACTTACGGGCCGAACTCCGGCATGTGATTTCGCCATTGGCGATTACCCACAAACAAGAAGGGGCCGGGAAACCGGCCCCTTTTTTTGTCTGCAGTACAAATCTTACTGATGCAGTATGCCCAGGCGCGGGGCCAATTCAGGCCGGTCCTATAATGCACTCGAACAAGGGCCGAAGCAGGCATCAATTCAAAGCCGTGCCGCCCTCGACTTGGCGCTGACAATCAATTCCCTTCTTCAACTGCCCGTTACATTCTGCCCGGGAGCGGGCTCGCCGGCGCGCTGCGCACGCGCAACCACCGTCGCATTAGCCTCCGGCACAAGTTTCAACGCAGCAATCAGCAGCACCAGTCCGATCGGAGTGATCCAGAGCGTGGAGATAACGCCGATACTCAAATTGCCCTCGTTCAAAGCCGAGATATAGCCCGCAGTGTACGGCCCCAAAGCGAGGCCAACGAGCGTAGTTGCAAGAAAAAATGTGGCAGTTGCAGTTCCGCGCATTCTTGGAAGAACAAGAGCCTGACTGCTCGCTGCGGCCGCACCAAGAGCTGATGCTGCCAAGGCGCCAACCACAATGTTAAGGATCGTGAAAAGTGCGAAGCTCGGCGTGGTGTATTGGATATACGCAAACGGGATCGGGCTGAGCAATCCGAACAAGACCACCCAAATCCTGCCACCCGAAGTGCGAGAAAACAGGAAGTCCGCCATTCTTCCGCCAAGAATGACGCCAAGAAATCCGCCCATGGCACCGCCGCCCCCAAGCCAAAAGCCCAATTCGCCTTTGGACACATCAAACACTCGCTCGGCATAGGGAGCTCCCCAATAGGATGCCGAATAAGCCATAAAGGCAACCGTGCCATAACCCAGGATGGTGCAAAGGAAGGCTGGCGATCCCCAAGTCAATGCGAATGTGGGATAGTCTCTGACGCGCAAAGCGCTCGCCCAGCAAAAAACGGAATAATATCCGATAGCCAACAAAAACCACTGATCGGTAACCGCCGGCAGTTCCACGCCGAACAGGGCCGCTATCCCCGCCATGATTGCCCCCTCACCGGACGCAAGAACCGACGTGAGCACCACCGCTGCACCAAGTGCTCCTGCAAATACGACGAGGTTGATCACAAAGGGGACCACGCCGCGGCGAGCCGCTCCGATGAAGGTGAATGGCGGTATCACGGTGAACAGTTCTGCGAAAAAACCTTTGAACGGGTGGGGGTTTTCCGGCGTCTCCAAACCGTCAATCGCGCCTCGCACCGGTTCGCGCAGGCTCAAGACCCACATCGCCAAAACGAGGCCAGGGATGCCAACCGCGATAAATGCCACCTGCCAGCCAGCGAGGCCTAGCGATCCTCCCTCAGGATAGGCTGCATTCCATTGATCGACGATGATACCACCGATCAAAAGCGAGATACCGCCGCCAATATAGATGCCTGACGAATAAATCGCGAGCGCAGTGGCCCGAAGACGAGCGGGAAACCAGTCTGAAATAAGCGAATAGGCCGAGGGGCTGGCGGTGGCTTCGCCCACCCCGACACCGATGCGCGCTACCGTGAGTGTCGCAGCATCTCGTGCGAAGCCTGAAGCCGCAGTCATGGCTGACCAAAGTGCAAGCCCGAGGGTCATCAGCCTGACCCTCTTCCAACTGTCAGCGAGTTTCCCGAGAGGGATGCCGAAAAGGGCGTAAAAAATTGCAAACGCGGTGCCATAAAGAAAGCCGAGATAGCCATCGTCTACCCCGAGATCTGCTTTGATGTCGTTCGCGAGGATCGACAGAATCTGGCGATCGATAAAGTTCAGAACATACACCAGCACCAGCACGCTCAATGCGTACCAGCTATATGTTGGCACAGTGTCCTGCGAGGCAGTCTCTTGCGCCGCATCCAAATTGTTCAATGAAAATCCCCTACCGTTCAGCCGTGGCAGTCTCGATCGCGCTGCCTTTATGCTGCATAACTTGTGCTATCTTTTAATCCCGCCTCGGCAAAACCCTTTTTGCGCAGTCTGCACGAATCGCACAATCCGCACGCACGCCCATCAGGCGTCGGATCGTAGCACGACCAGCTCCAGGCTGGATCGAGGCCAAGGCGCGCGCATTCGCGAGCGATGTCAGCCTTGCTCATATTCTGCAGGGGAGCGTGGATTGTGAATGGCGCGCCGCCGACGCCTGACTTGGTGCCTAGTCGGGCTGTCTCAGCAAAGCTCTCGATAAATTCGGGCCGGCAGTCAGGATATCCTGAATAGTCCAGCGCATTCACGCCGATGAAAACATCCCGTGCACCGGCCGCTTCCGCGCAAGCCGTTGTCAAAGCTAGAAAGACCAGGTTCCGGGCAGGAACGTATGTGACCGGAATATCAGTTCCGACGCCGGTTTTGGGCACGTCGATCGCATCGGTTAGCGCTGATCCCCCGAATACCCGAAGATCGAGTGCGATCTCATTGTGCCTTGAAAGTCTCAGCTCTTTCGCAATGCGATCCGCTGAAGCCAGTTCAAGCCGGTGGCGTTGCCCATAATCGATGGTTAGCGCGTGGACTTCGTATCCTTTTTCCCCGGCAATGGCCGCAGTAACCATCGAATCCAGCCCTCCCGAAAGAAGCACGACTGCGATTGGCCGTATCTGAGTGGTATCGTTCTGAGGCATAAGAGGGTTGCGCTTATTGGGCTTTCAAGGCCTCAACAAGATCCGGTTCTTCGAGCTTCGGCCACGAACTGGAATGGGAGACCTGATACGATCCCCTGACTCTCGATCTGAACAAGCGATCTCGTTTCACGACGGATGTTCGTTCGCCCGTACCCGTCTCCCGGACACGTATACTGAACCGTCACCTTTGCCGCGCCATCTTCGACGACGAAACGGCTGCATTCTGACGTACGGTGCTGAACCTGGATCAGTTCTTCTCCTGTGCGCACACAGATTTGCGTAGATGAAGATCCATCGCGATAGTTTATGGTCCATTCACCTTTTGATAGGTTGTGCAGCATTTCGAGGCCGTCAGCCTGAGCCGCCAATGGCACCGTGCACATGAAGCCAGTTGCCGCGGCCAAGAGTCCGGCCTTTATCCTGCGCTTTATTCTACTGCACCACATGGCGTCACCTCCAGCGCGAGGCGCACGGCTCCCACACATGCGGAATGAAGGGCGCGCGGCTTTGCGTTTCCGATCAACGATAGAGCGTTAGACCGTCAAAGCAAAGACGCGTGAGCAGAATGCGCAATCCACCTCAATCACGCCATCCTCATTTTGCATTTCGCGCCGCTCTGCTTCGGGAAATTGAGCGATGACGGACTCGTAATGGGTTGCGCTGCACCGACAGCCTTTCCCAAGTCTGGGCCCATGCTGAACGCGCACTTCTGCCTCTTCATGAAAGAGCCTCCATACGATCGCCTCCATCGAAAGCGCAGCATCAAGCAGCTCTTCGTGGGTAATTGTGCTGGCGATCGTCTCGACATGCTCCCAGTCAGGGTGGTCCAAGCGCACATGCAAGCGCTCGCGCCCTTCTTCGCCATCGGGAAAGTGCTGGACGAGTATTCCGGCCGCAATCCGTTGGCCGTCCGCTGATCGACTTGCGACCCGGATGAGCGTAGGGATCTGTTCGGATTGCTTGAAATAATTTTCGCAAGCTTCCGCCAACGTATCGCCTTCAAGAGGGACGATGCCCTGATAGCGCTCTATCGCGCCCGTTCCGCTGTCAGTTTCGAACGTCATCGCGAGAAACCCCTCCCCGAAAAGCGTCGAGAGTGAAGGATTGGCACCAAGCTCGGCCAGCGCTTCGCGATCGAAATCCGCATAACCGCGCATCATTCCCTGGCGAAAGTCGCACACCAGCAGCCGCACGACGCCGTCCTGCGTTTGAGCCTGCATCGTCATCTGCGCGCCGTCGCCTTTGAGAAGGCCTCCCATGAGCGCAGACAAAACAAGCGCTTCGCCTAGCAAATGGGTGATCGGCGCCGGATAGTCATGCGCTGCAAGCACATCACTGACCACATCATCAAGCCGTACCAGCCGGCCGCGCGTGCTGCGGCTGGGCACTGTGAAGCCAAGTAAGGTATCGGCGAAAGTTTCCGGTTGCGTTTCCATTCGACTTATATGGGATTTGCCGAGCCTGCGGGAAGACCCAGCTTCGTGCAATAGTCAGGCAAGCTGGCCAAAGCTCCACAACAGCACCGATTTCTGGGCATGGATGCGGTTCTCCGCTTCATCGAAGGCGACAGATCGGGTGCCTTCGAAGACCTCCTCACTGACTTCCTCTCCGACATGCGCGGGCAGGCAATGGAGGAACAGCGCATCTGGCTTGGCAAGTGCCATAAGCGAAGCGTTCACTTGAAACGGCACCATCGCTTTGCGCTTTTCCTCGGCATCCGACTGACCCATGGATATCCAGGTATCCGTCACCATCACGTCTGCATCCCTTGCCGCTGACTGCGGATCCTGCGTGAGCGTGACACAAGCCCCGCCACTCCTGGCAAGAGCGATAAAATCCGGATCGGGCTCAAAGCCGGCCGGCGTTGCAATCCTCATATTGAACCCGAACAGGCCGGATGCCTCAAGGATTGATTGGAGGACATTGTTGCCATCGCCAAACCATGCAACTTCGAGACCGGGCAATTGCTTGCCATGCTCGATAACAGTCAAAAGATCGGCAACCGTCTGGCATGGATGCGAACGATCGGTGAGGCCGTTGATCACGGGAACACTGGCGTGTCGGGCCATTTCCTCAATCTTGGCGTGATCATCGGTGCGCAACATGATCGCATCGACCATTCGACTCAGGACTCTGGCGGTATCAGCGATTGTCTCTCCCCTGCCCAGCTGGCTTGACCCCGCTTCAAGCAACAGGACTGACCCTCCCAATTGGCGCATGGCGATATCAAAGCTCACCCGCGTACGGGTCGAATTTTTCTCGAAGACCAGAGCGATGACACGGCCCTGAAGCGGCGCATCGCTATCAGGCGCGCCTTTGGCAAAGCCCGACCGTGCCGCTTTGCGATCCACTGCATCGGCAAGCATCGCAGCCAGCGCATCTGCGCCCGCATCTCCCAAATCCAGAAAGTGCCGGGGGCCGTGGCCGTCGCCAATCGTCATGCAGGTTCTGGAATCTTGAAGCTGGCCGCTCCGGCTGAGAGCTTGTCGAAAAACTCGTCGATCTCGGCGTCACCAATCACCAGCGGAGGAATGATGCGCAGCGTTTGATCGCCAGCAGCCACTGTCAAAAGCTGATGGTTATCCCGCAGATGGACGAAGAACGGGCGGCTTTCGACCTTCATTTTCAGCCCCAGCATCAGGCCTTTGCCACGCACAAGCTCGAAGAGCTCGGGGTAGTTGCCGATAAATTGCTCCAGCCGCGCCCGCACCCGCTCACCTTTTTCTGTGACTTCGGCGAGAAATTCGTCATTGGCGACCGCGTCAATCACAGCGCTTCCGGCGGCCATGGCAAGCGGATTGCCGCCATAGGTCGATCCGTGCGTACCGAATGTCATGCCACGAGCTGCCTTTTCTGTCGCCAGACAAGCGCCCACGGGAAATCCGCCGCCCAGCCCCTTGGCAGAGGCCAGAATATCGGGCTCAATCCCGTAATGCTCATAAGCATAAAGCTTGCCCGTGCGCGCCATGCCGCACTGCACCTCATCAAGGACAAGCATCAGATCATGTTCGTCGGCAAGGGCTCTTAGGCCCTGCATAAATTCAGCGGAAGCCGGGCGGATCCCGCCTTCACCCTGGATCGGCTCCACCAGAAAGCCGGCAGTATGCGGGCCGATCAAAGCTTTCGCTGCCTCCAGATCATCGAACTCGGCATATTTGAACCCATCCAGCATGGGCGAGAAGCCATGGTGCATCTTCGTCTGGTTCGATGCACTGATCGTGGCCATGGTGCGGCCGTGAAATGCGTTGGCGAAAGTGATCAGCTCAAACTTTTCCGGATTGCCGTCAGCACCGGCATTCTGATGATAGGCGCGCGCGCATTTGATCGCCGTTTCGACAGCCTCTGCACCAGAATTGGTAAAGAAGACTGTGTCCGCAAATGTGTGATGCACCAATTGCGCCGCAAGGTGTTCGCCCTGCGGACTGCCGTACAAATTAGAGACATGCATCAAGGTTTCGGCCTGCGCCTGAATGGCTTCGATCAGTCCCTTATGCGAATGCCCAAGCAGATTGACAGCAATCCCGCTCGCGAAATCGAGGTATCGCGTGCCATCCTCGCTGATGAGGTGACAGTGATCGCCCTTTACAGGCCGCACTCCGCAGCGCGGATAGGTTGGCATCAGCGGTGTGATCGACATAAATTCAATCCCAATAATTTCGACGAGGCATAAGCCTCTTTTCACAAAAGCAAATGGCGGCCCTTCGTAGGGCCGCCATTCAATAAGATAGGGCCGCTACCACATCGGGTCAAACGGCGCGTCGGATAGCCACAGACTACTCTTGAACCGGCACCAGATTGACAGCTGAATATTTGCCTCGTCGATCAACTTCGAGATCGAACTCGAAACGCTCGCCCTCGTTGATCGCGGTTAGGCCAGAGCGTTCGACAGCACTGATGTGTACGAAGGCATCTGGTTGACCATCATCGCGCACGAGAAAGCCGAAGCCTTTCGTCGAGTTGAAGAATTTCACCGTTCCCGTCGTGCGTTCGCCGGTAAGCTCACGCTTGGGCGGTCCAGCTTGCGGGGCCGCAACAACGTCGCCCACAATCTGCAGATCCTGAGCGGAAATCTTGCCGCCGCGGTCTACGAGGTTGAACTCTAGCTCTTGCCCTTCAGCAAGGCCTTCAAGCCCGGCACGCTCAACTGCGCTGATGTGTACAAACACGTCTTCTCCGCCGGTGGCCTGCTGGATGAAACCAAAGCCTTTCTGGCTGTTGAAGAATTTGACAGTGCCTTTGCCAGTGCCAACAACCTGTGCCGGCATCCGGCTTCCGCCGCCAGCACCGCCGCCGCCGCCGCGGAAACCGCCGCCGCCGCGATCGCCGCCAAAGCCGCCACGGTCAGACCCGTAGCGATCACCGCCACTGCGATCGCCGCCAAAGCCGCCGCGGTCATTACCATAGCTGGGAGGGGAAAACCCCTCATTGCCGCTGCCAAACGGATCAAAACTGTCCTCGCCGAATCCGTCGCGCTTGTCCCGACCGCGCCGACGTCCCCTATCGTAACCCATAACTCAAACAATACCTTGTCACACTGCCCGTCTTTCAATGCGCCAGCGACGCGGACAGCGCACCTCGCCTGACACAGGTGACATGCCGGTTCGTCCAGCTTCACCCCTTTTGCGGTTTATAGCGCACAAACATTAGTCTGGCGAATGATTTAACCGGCAAAGGTACACTTGCCGATATTTGTGACAATTTCAAAGCAAACCACAACGCTTTCCTGTTTGCCGGTTACACCGATGCACGGGACATGTCTGCGCTTGCACGGGGCACAAGCATTGGTCATGACAAGGTTATGGAGATATTTTCCCTTTTGACCGATCCCGCCGCGTGGGCCGCACTGGTGACGCTGGTCGTCTTGGAAGTGGTCCTTGGCGTCGACAATCTTATTTTCATTGCCATTCTCTCGAACAAGCTTCCGGCTGAGCAGCAACAAAATGCGAGGCGAATCGGGCTGTTCCTGGCGCTGGGCATGCGGATCGGGTTGTTAATGCTGATCGGCTGGCTGGTTACACTCCAGGCCCCGCTCTTCGATCTTGGCATTGTCGGGCCAAACGTCGAGGGAACGAACAAGCCGGCTTTCGAAACCGCTTTTTCAGGACGCGATTTGATCCTTCTTGGAGGGGGCCTGTTCCTCCTTTGGAAAGCGACGAAAGAGATCCATCATGCGATGGAGCCGGACCAGTCGAATGACATGTTGAACAAGAATAAGCCGGGCGGTGCGCAGATTACCTTTGGCGCGGTAATCGCTCAGATCATTGTTCTCGACATGGTTTTTTCAGTCGACTCGATCCTCACCGCCGTCGGGATGACAGATCAAATCCCGATCATGGTGGCCGCAGTTGTCATCACCGTGGGCATCATGCTGGTTGCCGCCGATCCTCTTGCCAATTTCATCGAAAAGAACCCCACGCTTGTCATGCTGGCACTTGCCTTTCTGGTTATGATCGGACTGGTTTTGATCGCGGACGGTTTCGGTTATCACGTGCCCAAGGGCTATATCTACGCTGCGATGGGTTTTTCGATCGGGGTCGAAATGCTCAACATTTTCAAACGCAATGCCAAGCGCAAAAAGGAGTTGAAAGCGGCATGAGTGACTTTCGCAAATTGTCGCAAACCGTCTTTGCAAGCCCGCAGATTGACCTCTCAGATGTTGAGGCCGCCAAGGCTGCGGGTGTTACTGTGATCATCAACAATCGGCCTGATGGCGAAGACCCCGCCGCACCGCAAAGCGCCGATGTCGAAGCGGTGGCCAGGCAGGCGGGGCTCGATTATATCGCGATCCCGATAGGGCATTCAGGATTTAGCGAACCGCAAATCGATGAAATGATTGCCGCTCTCGAAAAGACAAACGGCGCCGCGCTTGCCTATTGCCGATCAGGGACACGCTCAACCCTGCTTTGGGCCTTGGCGCGTGCAAAATCAGGCGAGGATCCCGAAACAATCGCGAGCGCGGCGATAAGCGCAGGATACGATGTCGCCCCTATTCGCCCTATGCTGGACATGCTTGCTGCGCGCTGATGCGCACGCTTGTGCGAGCAGCGATCATCTCTCGATCCGATCCAGAGCCCTCTCATGGACTACGCGCCCCTATTGCTCCAATCCGCTGGATCACTTGTTGCCATCCTTGCCCTGGCCGCGCTCGCATGGTGGCTGAAACTTGGCGGCAAGACCGCGCTGACCGATGAGCATGACGTAGCGCGCGCCGCCGGTGAGGTGGATGACGGGTTCGAACCGGCAAGGGTCTCAATTTCCCGCGGTGGCAATGCGGCACTGGCGCGCGATGCCAGTGGCCGGATCATGGTGATCAAGCACCATGGCAACAAGTTTGTCGGCCGCATCCTCACACCCAGCGCCAACGTATCTGAAGAAGTCGATGCGCTGATCGTCAAGAGCGGCAGCGATACAGACAGCGCGCGTTTCGGCGTTGTGCGGCTATCGCTTGAAGACCCTGCCTATTGGGCAGACGCGATCAACAGGCTATAGGGGATACAGAAGAGACAATGCCTGATTTCAGCCCCACTCAATATGCCGTCCCGCTTTTCGTCGTCGCGATCGTGATCGAGATGATATGGGCCCGCCTCAAGCGTCCTGAAAGCTATGAGCCGATGGACACACTTGTGAGCCTGGGATTTGGCTTGGGCTCAACCATTTCGGGCGCGCTGTTCGGCGGCTTGGCGGCTTACGTGTTTATCGAAGCCTATGAATACCGCTTGTTCGATCTGGGTGAGGCATGGTGGGCTGTGTGGTGGGCATGGCCGCTCGCCTTCGTGTTGGACGATTTCAAATATTACTGGGTCCACCGCGCCGGGCACCGTATCAGGTGGATGTGGGCGGCGCATGTCAATCATCATTCCAGCCAGCACTACAACCTGTCGACAGCACTCCGGCAGACATGGACTGGCAATTTCACCTTCGGGCTTTTGTTTGCCGTTCCGCTCGTGCTTTTGGGCTTTCACCCTGCGATGCTCGCAATCGTGGGCGGGTTCAATCTGATCTATCAGTTCTGGATCCACACCGAGGCGATTGACCGCATGCCCCGCTGGTTCGAAGCGGTGATGAACACACCCAGCCACCACCGCGTGCACCATGCGACCAATCCGCAATATCTCGACAGGAATTATGCCGGAGTTCTGATCGTCTGGGACAAGATGTTTGGCACGTTTGAGCCTGAACGCGATGATGAGGTGATCCGTTATGGCATCGTCAAGCAACTGGGCAGCTTCAATATTGTGTGGTCTGTGTTCCACGAATGGATCGGCATGGTGACAGACATCTGGCGCGCGCCGTGGAAATACAAGCTTTCATATCTCCTGCGCGAGCCCGGCTGGACGCATGATGGCAGCCGGGAGACTTCGGATATGATCCGCGCAAGATGGCTTTCGGGCGCTCACCGCGATGGCAACAGCCATTTGCCAAGCAATCTTCAGCAAAACGCAATTGCACCCTCTGAGGAAGCCGCATAGTCTCTTTTCCCAGAGGAGAGAGATATGGAGAGTTTCGACTACGTCGTTATCGGCGGTGGAAGCGGCGGGAGCGCTGTCGCAGGCCGCCTAGCAGTGGATGGCACCCGGCGCGTATGCGTGCTCGAAGCGGGCGGGCGCAACGATAACGCGCTGATCAAAACGCCGGGCTTCATGCCGTTCATCCGCAATTCGTCGAATTACAAATATGAAACCGTCCCTCAGAAAGGCCTGAATGGCCGGATGGGCTACCAACCGCGAGGCAAGGGGCTGGGCGGCTCATCAGCGATAAATGCGATGATCTATATCCGCGGGCACCGCTGGGACTATGATAATTGGGCCGCCATGGGTTGCGCGGGTTGGGGGTATGACGATGTCCTGCCCTATTTCCGCAAAGCCGAAGCAAACGAGCGCGGGGCAGACGCCTATCACGGCGAAAACGGCCCGCTATTCGTATCAGACCAGCACTATCCCAACCCTGTAAGCGAGGCGTTTGTCGAAGCGGCAAGCGAATTGCAGCTGCGGCGCAACGATGACTTCAACGGCGAGCGTCAGGAGGGCTTTGGCCTCTACCAAGTCACGCAGCGCAACGGGGAGCGCTGGTCAGCCGCGCGCGCTTACGTTGAGCCTGTGCGCGATCAAGGTAACGTATCGATCCGCACCAACACGCTGGTGGAAAAGCTGGTGGTGGAGCAAGGCCGGGTGACCGGCGTTCTTGTTCGCAAAGGCAAAAAGCCGGGCAGCGGCTGCGAGATGATTTACGCACGGCGTGGCGTGATCCTGTGCGCGGGCGCGTTCAACTCGCCGCAAATCCTCATGCTCTCAGGCATCGGGCCAGCCGGGCATCTGCGCGAACACGGGATTGATGTCGTGCTCGACAAGCCTGCGGTGGGTTCGCATCTTCAGGATCATATCGATTATGTCTCGGGCTGGGAAACGCAGAGCGATGTACCGATCGGCAGCTCGCTAAAAGGCACGATGCGGATGGCCAGTGCGATTATCGAGCACCGGCGCAAGCGCACCGGTGTCATGACAACGCCCTATGCCGAAAGCGGTGGGTTCTGGAGCGTGATGCCCGATGCGCCCTGCCCTGATGTCCAGTGGCACTTTGTGCCGGCTGTGCTGGAAGATCACGGGCGTGAGAGCGTCAAGGCACACGGCTTTTCGCTGCATGCCTGCGTGCTCAGGCCCGAAAGCCGTGGCACAGTGCGACTGGGTTCACGCAATGCCGGCGATGCCCCGGTGATTGATCCCAACTTCCTCGACGATGAACGCGATATAGCGACACTGCGCGCTGGCGTGCGGCTGTCATCGCGCATCGCGGATGCTCCTGCTCTCCAGGCCTTTGGCCCGACAGACCGCCACCCCGTCGATCTGGATGATGATGACGCGCTCGATCACATGATCCGAGAGCGCGCCGATACCGTTTATCACCCCGTCGGCACGTGCCGGATGGGCGCAGATGCGGATGCGGTCGTCGATCCTCACTTGAAGGTGCGCGGGCTCGATGGGCTGTGGATCGCGGATGCATCCATCATGCCCAAGATCGTGAGCGGAAACACCAATGCGCCCAGCATCATGATCGGAGAGCGCTGCGCCGATTTTGTCAAAGCAGCTGAATTAGAAGCGCAAGCGGCCTGATAAGTTGCGGGAAGAGGCGGCTGTTCAACGGCGCCTCTTCCCGCGATCAGGCTTCAATTATAAGCCCGCTCGCCGTGCTCGGCGATGTCGAGACCATTGACTTCATCTTCTTCCTCGACCCGCAGGCCCACAACTGCCTTGGCGATGAGGCCTGCAATGACAGAGCCAATGCCAGCCCAGGCAATCGTGATGAGCACACCCTTGATCTGGATCCAGAGCTGTTCGCCAAGCGGGACCGCATCATCAGGCGCGGGGCCACCGAGGAATTTCTGGTAGACAATAGCCGTACCGATCGCGCCGACAATTCCGCCAACACCGTGGATGCCAAAAGCATCCAGCGCATCGTCATAGCCGAACTTCGTCTTCATTTTCGCAACGAAGAAATAGCACACGGCTGACGAAACGATGCCGAGCAGGATCGCGCCAAACGGCCCGCTATTGCCCGCAGCAGGGGTTACCGCGACAAGTCCGGCAATCACGCCCGAACAAAAGCCAAGCGCTGAGCCTTTGTGGCCGGCCATCCGCTCGACCACCATCCATGCCAGCCCGCCAGCTGCGGTCGCCACGAAAGTGTTGATCATGGCAAGGCCTGCCGATCCATCCGCCTCAAGCGCGGAGCCTGCATTGAAGCCAAACCAGCCGACCCACAAAAGGCCGGTTCCGATCATCGTCATCACAAGGCTGTGCGGCGGCATTGGCTCTTGCGGCCAGCCCCGGCGCTTGCCGACAAGATAGGCCAGCACCAATCCGCTCACCCCTGCATTGATGTGCACCACAGTGCCACCGGCAAAATCGAGCGCGCCGTCCTTGAACAACAGCCCGTCTCCCGCCCACACCATGTGCGCGATGGGGAAATAGACGATGGTCAGCCAGATCGGCACGAACACCATAACCGCATTGAACTTCATCCGCTCCGCAGTCGCCCCAAGGATCAGCGCAGCGGTGATCGCGGCAAAAGTCATCTGGAAGCTGATGAAGACATATTTGCTGATCACTTCATCGGTGAACGTCGCGGCGGTGCTGGAGGCATCGGTTCCGCTGAGGAAATAGCTCCCCCCGCTCACAAAATTGCTCAGCCACCCGTCATAGCTCGTATCACCGAAAGCGAGGCTGAAGCCCCACATCACCCAGATAATCATGGCAAGGCTTGCCGTGGCTCCGATCTGGGTCAGCATCGATAGCATGTTCTTGGACCGCGTAAGCCCGCCATAGAACAGCGCCAGCCCCGGCAAGATCATCAGCATGACCAGCACGGTCGAGGTCATCATCCAGGCATTATTGCCAGGATTGGGCGTGGGTGCGGCAGCAACAGGAGCCGCGGCAAAAGCAGGCTGCGAGGCGATAAAAGCGGCTGCAAGCCCTGTGAGGAGTGCGTTTGATCTGATCATATGTCTGGCTTTCCTTAGAGCGCGGTTTCGCCGGATTCGCCGGTGCGTATCCGGGTGGCCGAGGCAAGATCGAGCACAAAGATCTTGCCATCGCCGATACTTTGGGTGTTCACCGTTTGCTGGATGGTCTCGACCACCTGATCAGCCACCTCATCGCTGACAGCGATTTCCAGCTTTACCTTGGGCAGCATGTTGGTGGAATATTCGGCACCGCGGTAAATCTCCGTCTGGCCTTTTTGGCGGCCGAAGCCTTTCACTTCGCTCACGGTCATGCCGGCGATGCCGATGTCACTCAGCGCTTCGCGGACCTCGTCGAGCTTGAATGGCTTGATAACGGCAATGATGAATTTCACAGCCTTTTCCCCTGTTCGTGTTTTTCGGGCGCGATTTCCCGCAAGGCGAAAAGCAAATCTCGTGCCACAGCGGTGATCGGTGCGAGATCAGGGAAAGGACGGCTTGCAGCACCGCTTTTACGGGTGATTGCGTGCCTTTGGTTTAATCTAATGCCTAAATTTTGGGCGCTTGATTGCCGCCTACACAGGCTCGTCACTCATCCTCGCCCGCAATGAAGCGATCGGTCGGGCGGGTCGGCAAACCGTCAATACTCACCACCCGCTGCGCTGCCTTCGCGGTCCAATCGGCCGGGTCGGACTGCCGATGCGCCTTTTTCAGCGTTTCGCGCTCGCCCTGCAATTGCATGAAGGGCACCCCCCAGCCGCACGAGGTTTGCACGCTTTCAACCGCGATATCGAAGATCTGCCGGGTGCCAGGCAACAATGTGAAGCGCTGCGCCAGCCCCTCCCACTCAGCATCCTGCGGCAGCACCGGCTTGCCCCGGCCATAGATGCGCAGGATGAGGGCGGGACGATCAAAGTTGCAGAACATGATCGTAATCCGGCCATCCTTGGCAAGGTGCGCATGGGTTTCATTGCCTGACCCGCCAAGGTCGAGATAGGCCACGCGGTCCGGCGCAATGACGCGAAAACTGTCATAGCCCTTGGGCGACAGGTTGATGCGCGCATCGGCGGCCGCTGTCGCAACGAAGAAGACAGGCTGCTTGCCGATCATCTCAATGTGCTTGCCGGTAAGGCTATCGGTAAATTCTGACATATCTCAGCTTTCAGCGATCAAGGAAATCGCCCACCACTTTCATGAAGCGATCAAATTGATCGTGATGCAGCCAATGCCCTGCCTTTTCGAATTCGATCACGCGGGCATTGTTGAAATGTTTGATCCGGCCATCTTTCTGAGGGTTCGAGGCCCAGCTATCTGTCCCATACAACAACAGCGTCGGGCAGGTGATCGCGGCCCACGTCGCCTCGATGAACTCATCAGCCACATCCTCGATCGCCCAGACATTAAGATGCGGATCGAACTTCCAGCTATACGTGCCATCCTCATTACGATTGACACCGTGGATGGTGAGATGGCGCGCCTGTTCTTTCGTAAGGTAGGAATTCTCCTCGATCATCCGCGCATAGGCGGCCTCAATGCTTTCATAGCGGCGCGGCACACGGCCAGCAGCCTTGCGCTTCTTTTCGATCCATTCGCGCATCCGTTCTGGATAGGGCGTGCTGCGCTGCTTGTCCTTCCATTCAGGCGATGGCCCCAGCCCTTCGATTGCAACGATCTGTCTGACCATGTCGGGGAACATGCCAGCATATCGCAGCGCGACATTGCCGCCCATCGAATGCGAGACAATCGAAACCGGGCCGCGCCCGAGCTGGTGCACGAGCTGGGCCAGATCATAGACCATATCGTTCGACGAATAGTTCCCGTCCGACACCCAATCGCTATCACCATGACCGCGGTGGTCCATCGCGACCACATGCCAGTGCGGTGAAAGCTGTTCGGCCACCCAATCCCAGCTGCGCGCATGATCGCGGCCGCCATGGACCAAAAGCAGGGGCGGCGCATCGTGGTTGCCCCAGTCGAAATAATTGAGACGCAGGCGCTGCGAGATGAACGTTTGCGAGTTGGGACCGAGAGGAATCATCCCCAATCCATGACGCGAAGTTGCCCCCCCTGCAAGCATGGCCTGCAAGTATGCGCTGGCGACCTTTAGCGCTCTTTGGTTGCCGAGAAGGAGAGGTCGGGGTTCTTTTCGATCTGGTAGTTCACATCCCACGGGCTTTTCGCCATGAAAACAAGATCACCATCACGATCGCGCGCCAGATTGGGTCGGTTGAAGCTCTCGAATTCATCCATCGCTTTGGCATCGCCTTTGAGCCAGCGGGCGGTGGAGAAGGGGGCAGGTTCAAGCGCTGCCTCCACCTTGTATTCCGCTTCCAGCCGGGCGATCAGCACTTCGAGCTGTAACTGGCCGACAACGCCAACAATGTGATTGGCGCCGATTTCAGGATAGAACACCTGGATCACGCCCTCTTCGGACAGGTCATCAAGCGCCTTGCGAAGCTGCTTGGTCTTGGTCGGGTCTTTCAGTTGGACACGGCGCAGGATTTCAGGCGCAAAATTGGGCAGGCCGGTGAACCGGATCTGGTCCTTCTCGGACAGCGTATCGCCTACTCTCAGCGTGCCGTGATTGGGTATGCCGATGATATCGCCCGCCTCGGCAGTATCGGCAATCTCGCGGTCCTGCGCGAAAAAGAGGATCGGCGAATGGATTGCAATCGGCTTGCCAAGGCCCGATGGCGTCAGCTTCATGCCGCGTTTGAAAGTGCCCGACACCTGCCGCATGAAAGCGATGCGGTCGCGGTGGTTGGGGTCCATATTGGCCTGCACCTTGAAGATGAACCCGGTGACTTCATCGCGGGCCGGTTCAATCTGTTCCTCACCGGCGGGTTGCGAGCGCGGCGGGGGCGCATGGGCGGCGATCGCTTCGATCAGTTCGGTAACGCCGAAATTCTTGAGCGCCGAGCCGAAATAGACAGGCGTGAGATCACCGTTGCGATAGGCTTCGGCGTCAAATTCGGGATAGCCCACCTGGGCAAGCTCTGCCTCTTCGGCGAAGGTTTCCGGGATGGAGGGGTTCTCATCGCGCTTGCCCAGGAACTCTTTCGAGCCGCCTTCGGGCCGGGCCACCGTACCCGTCGCGTAATCAAGAATCCCTTCAAACTGTCCGCCCATGCCGATGGGCCAGTTCTGCGGGCTCACATCGAGCGCCAGCATATCGGCCACCTCGTCCAGCGTCTCGAACGGATCGCGCCCCTCGCGGTCCACCTTGTTGACGAAAGTGATGATCGGCACGCTGCGAAGCCGGCACACCTCGAAGAGCTTCCGCGTCTGCGGCTCGATGCCTTTGGCGGCATCGATCACCATCACCGCTGAATCGACCGCGGTGAGCGTGCGGTAGGTGTCTTCGGAAAAGTCTTCGTGGCCCGGCGTATCGAGCAGGTTGAAGGTTACGCCATCACGCTCGAACGTCATCACGCTGGAGGTGACGGAGATGCCGCGCTGCTGCTCGATCTTCATCCAGTCCGAGCGCGCCCGGCGTTGCTGCCCGCGCGCCTTGACCTCGCCCGCCAAATGGATCGCGCCGCCTTGCAGCAGCAGCTTTTCGGTTAGCGTCGTCTTACCCGCATCGGGGTGCGAGATGATCGCGAAGGTTCTTCTGTTCGACATCGCCCGATCAACCGCGCAGCTGCGCGCCCTGCTTGGCGGCGGCGGCGATGATGTCGTCCGAGATGGCTTTCAGATCGGCTTCCTTGAAGCTTGTCTCGCCCGGTTGCAGCACCACTTCAACGCCAAGCGATCTGGTGCCTTCCTCAAGATTTCCGCCGGTGAAGACATCGAAGATGCGCGCGTTTGTGATGCAGTCCTTACGAGCAGATAGGATCGCGCGAAGCAGCGTTTCGGCCTGTGTGTGCGAAGGCAGGACGAAGGCGAAATCGCGGGCCACCGCTTGCAGCGCGGGCGGCGTGAAAGGCGCGCGCGCCAATCCTACATTGCCTTTCTTTTGAGGGACTTGCTCAAGAAAAAGCTCCACCGCCGCCACCGGTCCATCCAGATCGAACGCCTTGAGCGTCAACGGGTGCAGCATGCCAAAGCGCGCCAGCACCTTTTTGGGGCCGAGACGCAGCGTTCCGGACTGGCCGGGGTGAAATTGCGTGCCCGAGCCTTGCGCCACCGGCTCCATCACCATCAGCTTGTCCACCGGCGCGCCCGCTGCGCCCAGCAGGCCCAGCGCCGCCGCCTTGGCATCATAGGCATCAAAGCCCTGCGCCTTGCCGCTATTGATGCGCTGATCCCAGCCGCGCGCTGTCTTTTCGCCCGCCAGCACCACGCCAAGCGTCGCGCGTTCATCGCTTGCGCCATCAGAGCCGCGCAAATAGCGCCGGCCCAGCTCGAACGCCCGCGTCGTGGCACCGCCGCGATCCGCATTGCGCTTGGCCGCCATCAGCAGGCCGGGCAAAAGCGAGGGGCGCATCGCTTTCATGTCTTCGCTGATCGGATTGTCGAGGACCCACAAATCGCTGCCCTCGGGCGCGAAATGCGTCGCCGCATCCACCGGCAGGAACGACCAGGTGATCGCTTCATCCAGCCCGCTTGCCGCCGCCGCGCGGCGCAGCTTGCGCTCCATGCGCTGTTGCGGCGTCGCCGTGGGCCGCGCCACCCCGTCAAGCCGCGGCAGCGCCACGCTTTCGACAGCATCGAGGCCGTGAATACGCACCACTTCCTCGACCAGATCGGCTGGCCCTTCGATATCGTGGCGGCGCAAGGGACAGGTGACCTGCCAATCATCGCCAACCTTGAAGCCAAGGCTCTCCAGAATACCGCGCTGCTCGCTCTCGGGCACGTCCACTCCGCCCAGCTTTGCTGTCAGCGCCGGATCGAAAGCGAGCACTTTCGCCTCGTCGGGCGGGCTGCCTGCATGCACAGCCTCGCTCGCCTCGCCGCCGGCAAGCTCCACGATCATGCCGGTGAGAAGGTCCAGCCCCTGTTCCAGAAAAGCGGGATCAACCCCGCGCTCAAACCGCGTGCGCGCATCGGAGGCAAGGCCCAGCTTGCGGCCCGTCACACCGATGCGGGCGGGATCGAAATAGGCGATTTCAAGCAGGACATCGGTGGTGTCCTCGCTCACGCCTGAATCCTCGCCGCCCATGATCCCGGCAATATCGTGCACCTGCCGGTCATCCGCGATCACGATCATCGTGTCATCGAGCGTGTAGGTCTTTTCGTTCAGCGCCAGCACCTCTTCACCCGGCTTTGCCCGCCGCGCAGCGATAGCGCCTGAAAGTTTCGCCAGATCATAGATGTGCGCCGGGCGGCCAAAAGCCAGCATCAGGTAATTGGTAAGGTCCACCAGAAGCGAGATCGGGCGCTGGCCTGCGCTTTTCAGCCGCTGTTGCAGAAAATCTGGCGAGGGGCCGTTTTTAACGCCTTTTATCGTGCGCCCGTAAAAGGCGGGGCAGCCTTCGGGATCATCGGTGCGGATTTCGATCGCGCAATCGCCCGCCGCATCGAACCCGGGAACGGCAATCGGCTTCAGCGTGCCAAGGCCCGCCGCCGCCAGATCGCGGGCAATCCCGTAAACGCCCATGCAATCGGGCCGGTTGGGCGTGATTGCCACATCGATGATCGGCGATGATCCCCGATAATCGGCAAAGGAATGGCCCACGCTTGCATCATCGGGCAATTCGATAATGCCATCGTGATCCTCGCCCAGATCAAGCTCGCGCGCGCTGCACATCATGCCGGTGGATTCCACGCCGCGGATCGCCGCCTTGCGCAGTTCCATCCCGTTTGATGGCACCACCGCGCCCGGCAATCCCAGCACGCCTTTCATGCCTGCGCGCGCATTGGGCGCCCCGCACACAACCTGCACCGGATCGCCTTCGCCTGTGTCCACTTTCAGGACTTGCAGCTTGTCTGCATCGGGGTGTTTTTCAGCGGAAAGCACATGCGCAACTTTGAACCCGGCGAGCGTTTGCGAAGGGTCTTCCACCCCTTCCACTTCAAGCCCGATCGCGTTCAGCGCAGCGGTGATCTCGCCAAGCGTTGCATCGGTTTCGAGATGGTCTTTGAGCCATGTGGTCGAAAACTTCATGGTCTTGCTCCCACACCGGCGGAAAGGGTGGGCTGATCGAACGGGGAAAAGCCGTAATGCGCCAGCCAGCGCGGATCGCCATCAAAGAAGGCGCGCAAATCGTTCATCCCGTATTTGAGCATGGCGATGCGATCGATGCCAAGGCCAAAGGCAAAGCCCTGATATTCATCAGGATCAATCCCGGCAAATTCGAGCACGCGGCGGTTTACCATGCCGCTGCCGCCCAGTTCCATCCAATCGTGGCCCGCGTCATCGCCGTGCCCGCCAACCACGCGGCGGTCTCCCTCATTGGAATAGCCGACATCGACTTCCACGCTGGGTTCGGTGAAGGGGAAGTAGGACGGGCGCAGACGCAGCACGATATCCTCACGCTCGAAAAAGGCCTTGAAGAAGGTTTCCAGCGTCCATTTGAGATGGCCCAGATGGATGCCCTTGTCGACAACCAGCCCTTCCACCTGATGGAACATCGGCGTGTGCGTTGCATCGCTGTCGCTGCGATAGACGCGGCCCGGCGCGATGATGCGGATGGGTGCGCCCTGCTCTCTCATGCTGCGGATCTGGACGGGCGATGTGTGCGTCCTGAGAAGCATGCGTTTTTGTTGGCCCGCCGCTTCGCTACTTGAGGCCGTATCCGAAAA
>JGI12109J20283_10135100_pt1 | contig 34931 bp, 37 predicted proteins | sample ElkSlonscriptome_12_FD_20283 | JGI IMG/M metagenome (IMG submission 20283)
GTCTTCTCCTCGACGACGTGAACACGACCTGTCTCGGATGCCACGACACCGACGAAGCTTTCTTCACCCAGCATCGGAGCCGGGCGATCGCCGATGCCGAGTGCACCACCTGCCACGACCCGCACGCCTCGGGGCTCGCGGGATTGTTGCGCGCGAACCAACACGCGCCCTTCGCCAGCGGCTCCTGCGAGAGCTGTCATGGGGAGCTGAACGCGGAGTCCACCTTCCAGGTCGCCGACACGCGCGATCTCTGTGAACGCTGCCACCGTGGTACCAAGGACTTCGAAACTTCGCTGTTCCACCACAACCTGGACAGCGAGGAATCCTGCAACCAGTGCCACAACCCGCATGCGTCGAACGTCAACGCTCTGCTGAAGGCCGAGCCGGCGTCGATGTGCGCGAGCTGCCACTTCCAGGGCGAGGACTTCACCAAGGCCACGGCCGAGTACGTCACGCACGACGGGATGGATTGCACCGAGTGTCATCTTCCCCACGGAGCCGACAACCCGCAGTACCTGATTTCACCAGACGGTGAGTTCTGCCAACCGTGTCACGAGCAGGCCCACCAGGTGACGCATCCCATCGGCGAGGACGTCATCGACGCCCGGACCGGGAACCCGGTGACCTGTCTCAGTTGCCACTCGTTGCACGGCGCGGACTTCGACATGTATCTGCCGCTGGACCCGTCGCGGGACCTCTGCATCCAGTGTCACCGACGCTAGGTCAGCGGGACATGGCGAATTCCGAGTCCGAGGTCGTCCGCTCGTGGCATCCCGTGCAGAGGTCGGCATAGGAGCCACCGAGTTGCACGAGCATGTCGTTCTCGTCGCGGAAGACGTCGTGGCAGGTCGTGCACTCCATGCGTCCGTCGACGAGTTCCAGCCGCGGGTCGATGTCTCGCCGGATGGTGAATCCACCCCGGCTCGATCCGCGGACTTCGACACCGTAGGGGTGGCTCGCCTGGACATGGGGGCGTGGGGGATCCCAGCCACCGGCAGCGATCGCGTCGGGCAGATCCCGTTCGCTGTCGTGGCAGCGCAGGCAACTCTCGCTGACCGATTGGTTCAGGACCTCGGTCGGAGACGAGTGGTAGTAGGCCGCAGCCGCGCGGTGACCGGGCGTCAGGAAGTCCAGGCTGGCGTCTCCCCGCCCGTGGCAGGGTACGCATGCCGCAGGAAGGTCCGATGCCTTCGCGGTGATGATCCGGAGATCGACCGGCGGGGCGTCGTCGGGAAGCAGGAGCAAGCTCGGATCATGGAAGCCGTGACAGCGACTGCAGTCTTCGGCGGCATCGTGGAAGGTGGAAGCACCCCAGGGGCGTTTCGATTCCGGGCCGTGACACGCGCGGCACTGCCGATCGGTCGAGTCGTGACCGCGCGCGGCGGGACCGTGGCAATCGGCGCAGTCCGCGAGGTCGTGGGGGTGTTCCGCCGAGAGGGCGGGCCCGGACGTGAAGAGGATGAGCGCGATCGCTCCACAGATGATGTCGGATCTCGTGGTGCACATAGTGCCCACGGAATCGGCAGTTTCGACCGAGACCTTGAGCGAGGAATCGAGCCATGACGAACCGAACCACGATTCCCGTCGGACGGAAGATCCTCTTTGCCGCGATCATGGTGGGGCTGGTGTTGGGCTCCGTCGAACTCGTTCTTCGGGTCGCGGGAGTCGCTCCGGCCGTTTCGACCGAGGATCCCTTCGTGGGATTTGCCGGCAGCGTGCCCCTCTTCGAGGAAACGGTCCTCGAGGACGGAACCCGGCTCCTGGTCACCGACGAGGCCAAGCGCGGTCACTTCAACGTCCAGAGTTTCTCCGAGAAGAAGCCGGACGACGTCCTGCGCGTCTTCTGCCTCGGGGGGTCGACGACCTTCGGCCGACCCTATTCCGATGCGACCTCGTTCTCGGGTTGGATGCGCCAACTTCTCCCGCAGGCGGACGGCAGCCGTCGCTACGAAGTCATCAATGCGGGCGGCATCAGTTACGCGAGCTATCGCGTCACGCGGATCGTCGAGGAGGTTCTCGACTATGATCCCGACGTGCTCGTCATCTACACCGGGCACAACGAATTCCTCGAGGAACGTACCTACGGCAAGGTCAGGGACCGTTCGCCGTTGTTGCGGGCAGCCCTCGACGTCGTGAATCACACCCGGATCGGTTCCCTCGCGGCGAGTGCCCTGGGAGCGGACACCGAGGCCGTGGACGGGCGCACGATCCTGCCCACCGAGGTCCAGGCCCGTCTCGACCACTCGGCGGGGCTCGATCTCTACTCGCGCGACGATGCTCTCGCTTCAGGAGTGCTGCGACACTACGAGAAAGCTCTCAGGACCATGGTCGCCGCCGCCCGCGCCGCCGACGTCGGCGTTGTTCTGGTGACGCCGGCGAGCAATCTCGCCGATTTCTCGCCCTTCAAGTCGGAAGCCACCCCGGGGGTCGAGACCTCCGAGGCGGACGCACGCCGTCGAGCCGCGGCGTTCGCGCTCGATTCGGGTGATCTCGACCTTGCACTCGAGGCTGCACGAGAGGCAGCCGAACTGGATCCCCGTCATGCGGGAACACAGTTCGTGCTGGGCGAAGTGCTCCGCGAGGCCGGCCGCTTCGAAGAGGCCGCGGCTGCCTTCACCCGAGCCCGCGACGAAGACGTCTGCACGCTTCGCGCGCCGAGTCCCCTGGTCGATGCCTGCCGACGCATCGCCGAAGAGGCCGGTGTCACGACGGTCGATGCGGTCGAACTCTTCGAAGTCGAGGCCCGACGCACCATGGGTGCGCCGCTCGTCGGTGACGATTTCTTTCTGGATCACGTTCATCCGACGATCGACGGACACCGGCTCCTTGCAGTGGCCCTGGTCGACGCCTTCGTCGACGCGGGTTGGATCGTGCGCGCCGATGACTACGGCCCGGCAGCGATCGACCGGGTCGCGCAACGTGTGCACGGCAGCGTGACCGAAGAAGAACACGCACGCGCGCTCGCGAACCTCGCGCTGGTCCTGTCCTGGGCGGGCAAGGGCGAAGACTCGCGCAAGCTGGCCGACCGTGCGCTCGCGACGGGCGTCGAGGACCCGACGATCTTGCTCATGGCCGCACGCCACGCGACGCTCGAGGGCGAACACGATGCCGCCCATGCGTATTACCGACGGGCAGTCGGTGCCGCGCCGAACGATCCGGAGATCCGTTCGCAGATGGGCTTCTTCCTTTCCGGAATCGGAGCGCACGAGGCGGCGATCGCTCAGTTCTACCTGGCCAGTCTGATGCAGTCGAAGAACGAAACCTACCACCAGCGCTTGGGCTTCGCACTCGAACGAGCGGGGCATCCGGACCTGGCCCTGGCCGCGCTCGAAACGGCCGCACGGCTGGCACCGCAAGACGAATCCCTGGTCCAGCGCGTGGAGGTCCTTCGCGCTCGGATTCCGGCCGCGCAGCGTTTCGCCGATCTCGAGCCGGTCATCGAGCGGCACCCGTCGGGCTACCCGAAGTCCCTGACGACCACCCGTGACCTCGGCGACGGCACGCGCCGACCCGACGGAATGCGCGTCACCTGGTACGACGACGGCGAACTCGAGAGCTTCGCGCATCTGCACGACGGCCACGCGGCCGGGATCTCCGTCCGCTGGGACCGGGACGGGCGGGAGATCGAGCGTAGCGGCCCCGAACCGCGGCGCTGAGCCCGCAGACCGGAATCCCTGCAACTTTTCCTCCGCCGATCCAGTCCGACCCCGATAGCCCCGTTGCCCGACCATTCGATCCGAAAGGACGCACCCATGCTGCTCGCCCGATTGCTCGCCCTGATCGCTCTGTGCGCCTTCGCCACGACGCCGGCCCAGGCCGGCGGCCCCGCCACCTTCGAAGAAGCCCTCGCGCTGGCCGAGGCCGAGGACAAACCCGTCGTCATCGACTTCTTCGCCGATTGGTGCGGCCCGTGCAAGCGCTTCACCGCCGACTACGAGGCCGACGCCGCGGCCCAGTCCGACTTTGCCGAAAAGGCCGTACTCTTCAAGATCGATGCGGAGAAGGGCGACGGCGTGGGCCTGGCCGCCCGCTTCAACGTCAGCGCCTATCCGAACTTCGTCGCCGTGAACGCCGAGGGCGTCGAGATCGACCGTTGGGTCGGCTACGGCGACCTCGACACCTGGATGGAGCAGGTCGACGCCGTTGCGGCGGATCCCGTGACTCTCCGGCAGCGCGTCCGACGTTTCCGCACCGAACCGACTGCGGACGACGGGCTCAAGATCGGCAAGAACTACGACGCACAGGGTCTCTTCGGAGAGGCGCTGGCCTATTTCCGGCGCGTACAGCAGCTCGATCCCACGGCCGAGGGGCTCGGTACCGAGATCTTCGGCGCGATCTCCAGTGGGGCGGCCCGTCGCGGTCTGTACACCGGTGCCGAAGTCGTCGCCGCGGCCGAAGAAGCATTGGCAGGCGCCAACGTGTCCGACGAAACGACGCGGGACATCGTCTACCAGGTCTATCAGGCGGCTCGCGGTCTGGACCGCATCGACCTCTACGTTCCCTTCATCGAGCGCGGTCTGGCCGCGACCGAGGGCGTCACGGAGCCCTGGCCGGTGATGATGCGCAACAACATGCTGGTGCACGAAGCGCTCTACGTGAAGGAAGACGGAGCGCTCGCCTTCGCGCGTCGCAAGGACGCTGCGCCCGAAGGTTGGGCCGACGACCCTGCGCAGCTCAATTCGATTGCGTGGTGGTGTTTCGAGAACGAGGTCGCGCTCGAGGAAGGCCAGGATCTCGCTCAGCGGGGCGTCGAGCTCGCGCAGGACGACGGGCAGAAGGCGAACATCCTCGACACACTGGCCGAGCTCTGCAATCTGGCCGGCGACTGCGGTCAGGCGCTCGAGTACATGCGCCAGGCCGTCGCGCTCGCGCCGGACAACGAGCACTTCCAGGAACAGATCGAGCGCTTCGAAGCGATTCTCGCCGCGCAGGGCTGATCCGACGTCACAGTCCCTGCCTTGCGCATCGACGGCCGGAGGTCTCTGACCCGGCCGTCGATTTTTTTGTGCAAGACCGTCACTTCGCGAGCATAGACTTCCGTATTCCCTTTCGAACCGGCCCTGCGAACGAGTGCCGCGAAGGAAGTCGAACGAAACGTGGATCTGAGACGCTCCGCGCGTGACCTGCACCACCGAAGCCTGATGGCCCGCGCCCGCGCGGGGCACGAGGCGTCGTTCCGCGCCCTCTACCGGGCGCTGTACGACCCGGTGTATGGCTACGTCCGGCGGCGACTCGGTGACGACACCGAAGCCGAAGACGTCACGGCCCGCGTGTTCCATCGCTTTCTCGACCAGCTCGATCGCTACGAGCCCGAGCGTGGAAGTCCGTGGACCTGGACCATGACTCTCGCGCGCCACGCGGTCGTCGACCACTGGCGCGCGCGCCGACCGGAATCCGAGTCCATCGACGGTCTGGCCGACGTGCTGGCGAGCGAAGACGATACGCCGCTGGAACGCCTGGTCCGCCGCGAGGACGAACAGCTGCTGCACACGGTGCTGCGTGACGAGCCCGCCGACACGCGGGAGATCTTCGCCCTGCACCTCGTGGAGCAGATGCCACACCGCGAGATCGCCCAGGTTCTCGGCCTGAGCGAGGACGCGGTGAAGCAACGCTACGCCCGAGCCAAGCGACGACTGCGCGAACGGCATGCGTCCGCGGGACTGAACGAAGACGACATCGCACCCGAGGGCGCTGCCTGATCACGCGCCCGAGGGCGCGAACACGAACGAACGGACGGTGATCGAGCATGAAGGGCAACCACCACCGCGATCGGTTGGAACACGAGCTCGTGCACCGCTACCGTGCGCGGCGCGCGCACGACCGAAAGGGGAGCTTGGCGATGGCAATGCAGACCAAAGCGATTCGATGGGCCGGGGTGGCCGTGGTGTTGGCGCTGGGCGTGGTGGCGTGTACGTCTCCGACGTCGACCGAACTCGAGATGGGCAAGCAGATCCAGTTCTCCCTTCCCACCGAGGAGGGGAAGATCGACGCGGACGTGAAGCACGTCCTTCAGGATCTCGAGGAGCGAGGCTTCGACGAGGTCTCGATCGCATTCCGTGAGACCAGCGACGGGATGCAGGTCCTGGACCTGGCCATCTGGGATCCCGACCTGGATGCCGAACGCGCGATCCGTGAGCTCACCGAGCGTCACGCTGCCCTCCGTGCAGCCGACGTCGACGTCACGTCGTTGCACACGATCGTCGAGGAGCCGCTCTATGCGAAGCTCAGCCGCGACGTCCTGAAGATCGAGGTCGGCGGCACCGAGACCGACGAAGAACTCAAGGCGCGCATCCTCTCCGAACTCGCGGCCAAGGGCCTCGATGGCAGCACGGTCGACGTCATGACCAAGGACGGCGTCACGACGATCGACATGACCGCTGAGGGCGACGGCGTGCACGACCACGACGTGATCGAGCTGAAGGTCGACGCACCGACCGAGGTCGACCTTCCGGTCGGCGGCGGCGAAGGCGAAGACGGCGTGGTGGTCGAAGAGGTCGAGAAGAAGAACTGACCCCGAGATCACGACGGCGCACGACACGAGGCCGCGGGTACGACCCCGCGGCCTCTTCGCGTTCCCGAGGAATCCGGCGCACCGCGTGCCACGTGTCGGCCGGGAGAGCCCACGCGCAACCCTGGCGCGTGGATCCCGTAGACTCCAACTCCAGCTTCCAACCCGCCTCGAGGAGTCGCGTCGATGAGCACGATCCCGTCGGCCGTGATCAAGGAAGCCATCGAATCCGGCAGTCCTGCCGTTCTCGGCACCGTCCTCACCACCGACGGCGCATTGGCCAACGCACGCGTTTCGTGGGACGGGCGGGAAGTCGATGCCCTGACCTACGCCATCCAGGCGCCCTTCCACGGACTGTGCCCGCGCGGTGAAGAGGTCGAACTGGTCCGCGTGCTCCTGGACTTCGGCGCCGACGCCGATTGGGACGCCACGACCGATCCGCGGGGCGAGACGCCGCTCATGTCCGCGGTCAGTCTCTACGAGGGCGGCATGGTGGAGGAGTTGATCTCCCGGGGAGTCGACCTCGAACGCCAGGGCGCGATCGTCGACGGCGGCACCGCACTGGACAACGGGGTCGCCTTTGCCGCGTCGCGAGAGATCGATCGACTGATCGCTGCCGGCGCCCGCACGGGCACGAGCTTTCGCGCCGCCGGGGCAGGAAAGGTCGAGGAGCTCCGCGGCTTCCTCGCCGACGAAGCGCCCCGCGGTCGAGACCTCGTCGCGGTCACGATCAACGCACGCCTGGATTGCCTGGCCGCTCTGATCGACGCTGGCGCCGACCCCCGCGGACGCTACGAGGACGCCACGCTCCTGCACTGGGCGGCATGGCACGGACGCGTCGACGTAGTCGAGCACCTCCTGGGACTCGGATTGGATCCGGACGCCAAGGACACCAACTACGACCTCACCCCGAAGGGCTGGGCGCTCTACCGCCGCGACGAGAAGAAGTGGCCCTTCCCGGACGGGCTGACCGCGGTGATCGAGCGCCTGGAGGCCTAGCCCGGCCAATCCTGTGAGCCCTCTGCACGCTGTGTCCTGAATCACACTTTCGCGACCTGACATCGGCTCCTCTTCGTCGACACTGTCGTCGGCAACCCGTCGAGGAGGACCCGATGATCATCGGAATGCCGCACGAGACCTGGGGCTACGAACATCGCGTGGGTCTCACGCCCTTCGCCATCTCCAAGCTCACCGACCTGGGTCACACCGTCATCGTCGAGCACGGTGCCGGGGAAGACGCCCACTTCAGCGATACCCGCTACGAACGCGCGGGCGCGCAGATCGTCTACAGCAGCGAAGAAGTCCTGCGACGCAGCGAGCTCGTGTGCTGCATCGGTCGCCTGGACCGCGAGCAGACGCAGTATCTCATGCCGGGTGCGACCGTCTGCGGATTCCAGCACCTGGCCGTCGCCGGACCCGAGATCGTGAACCCGATGCGCGATCGCGAGATCACGCTGATCGGCTACGAACTCATCCAGGACGGCAGCGGCGAGGCGCCGATCCTCGTGCCTTTCGGCGAAATGGCCGGGCACATGGTGCTGCAGATCGCCGCGCGCTACCTACAGAATGGCGAAGGCGGCCGCGGCATCCTCCTGGGTGCGGTGCCGTGCGTCGCACCGCCCACGGTCCTCGTGCTCGGTGCCGGACGCGTCGGCCATGCCGTCGCGCGCCACGCCCTGGCCGCCGGCGCGCACGTGATCGTGATGGACAGCGACGTCGGCAAGCTGCGTCGACTGCACGACGAGACCTCGGGGCAGGTCGTCACCATCGTCGCCGGAAGCGAGCGCCTGGACAAGTACACCGCGATCGCCGACGTGATCTGCGGTGCGGTGCTCATTCCCGGTGGCCGTTCGCCCTTCCTCGTCAGCGAGGACATGGTGCGCGAAATGAAGCCGGGCAGTGTGATCGTCGACGTCTCGATCGACCAAGGTGGTTGCGTCGAGACGAGTCGGCCGACCACGCTCGCCGATCCCGTCTTCGAGCGCCACGGAGTGCTGCACTACTGCGTCCCGAACATGACCTCGAACGTGGCGCGGACCGCGTCGCGGGCATTGGCCAGCGCGGCCCTTCCCTACCTGGTGCAGCTCGCGCAGCGTGGGCCCTCGGGAGCGCTCCGCGACATTCCGGGTCTCGCCGCTGGCTGCTACATGTTCAAGGGTGAGCTCGTCCAACGTCAGGTGGGCGACACGCTCGACATTCCCGTGACTCCGATCGAACGCCTGCTGGGGGAATGACACGATGACCTGGGTGGACGACTACAAATCGAAGCTGCGCAGTGCGGCCGGGGCCGTGAAACTGGTCAAGAGTGGTGACCGCGTCTACTACGGTGGCAACGCGGCCATTCCGACGGCGCTGATCAGTGCGCTGGCCGAACGACGGGACGAGCTGGAGAACGTCCAGCTCAACCACGTTCTGCTTCTGGGAGAAGACCTGCTGTCGCAGCCGGGAATGGAAGGGCACTTCCGTCACAACTCGCTCTTCGTGGGGCCGGCCGATCGCGCCGCCGTCAACGACGGGCGCGCGGACTACATGCCGATCTTCCTGCACCAGATCCCGCGTCTGTTCAGCTCGGGCATCGTGCCCCTGGACGTGACGATGGTCATGGTCTCGCCGCCCGACGAGCACGGCTTCATGAGCCTGGGCGTGGAAGTCCTGGCCTCGAAGGCGGCGACGTCGTCGGCGAAGAAGGTGATCGTTCAGGTCAACCCGAAGATGCCACGCGTTCTCGGAGACGCCTTCGTGCACGTGAGCCGTGTCGACGCGATCGTCGAGCACGAGGCGCCGATGCCGAACCTGCAGCCGAAGCCGGCCAGCGAGGTCGAACAGGCCATCGCGGGTCACATCGTGCCCCTGATCCGGCCGGGGGCTACTCTCCAGATGGGCATCGGTGGCATCCCCGATTCCGTATACCAGGCGCTCGAGGGCCAGCTCGACCTCGGAATCCACACGGAGATGCTCAGCGACGGGGCGATGAAGGCGATCGAACGCGGCGTGGTCACGGGTGCGCAGAAGACGTTGCACCCGGGCAAAGTGGTCATCACCTTCGCGCTCGGCAGCGACGAACTCTACGACTACCTCGACAACAATCCTCTGATCGAATCGCATCCCAGTGAGTACGTGAACGACCCCTTCATCGTGAGCCAGCACGAAAACATGGTCGCGATCAACTCGGCGATCGAAGTCGATCTCACCGGTCAGATCTGTTCGGACTCGATGGGGCCGTACATCTACTCGGGCTTCGGCGGACAGGTCGACTTCATTCGCGGCGCGGCGAAGAGCAAGGGCGGTACGCCGATCATCGCGCTGCCGGCGACGGCGAAGAAGGGCACGCTCAGCCGCATCCAGCCCTTCTTGAAGCAGGGTGCGGGTGTGGTGACGAGTCGTGCGGACGTGCACTGGGTCGTGACAGAGTTCGGCGCCGTGAATCTCTTCGGCAAGAACCTGCGCGAGCGGGCCGAGGCTTTGATCAGCATCGCCGCGCCGCAGTTCCGCGACGAACTCGTCGAGCAGGCCACAGAGCGGAATCTGATGGGCTGATTCGTGACGACGGAACAACTGCGGACACGGGTCGCGCGACTCACGCGCATCCTCCTCGATTCCGGGCGTGACGCAGCTGCGTTGCGCCCGGAAGTCGTTGAACTCGCGGGGTGCCTGGTCCGGGCCTCGGGGCATGTCGCCGACGACGTCGTCACGTCCGGGGAGACGCGCACGACCGCGGGCCTGGCCCTTTCGCCATCGATGGCTGCGATGTGCATCGACGACTACGTCCGGACGATCGCTTTCCTGCGCGGTGTGCACGAGGCCGTCGAATCGATCGACGTCGACCGGCGTGTGCGCGTTCTCTACGTGGGCTGTGGTCCTTTGGCGACGATCGTCGCGCCCCTCCTGACCATCTTGGATCCCGACCGGTGGACGTGTCGTTGGATCGACATCCATGACGAGTCCGTGGCGTGCGCACGACGCGTGGCCGCGACTCTCGATCGGTCCACGGTGGTCGAGGACGTATCCCATGGCGACGCCCTCGAGCTGCATCTCGAACCGGAGGCGTTGCCGGACGTCATCGTGCTCGAGATCCTCCAGGCGGCCCTCGAACACGAGCCGCAGGTCGCATTGACGCGGCACCTCCTCGGCCAGGCCCCGCGAGCGCTCCTCGTTCCAGAACGGATCGACGTTTCCTTGGAATGGACGGACGTCGGCGCACGCGTTGCCGGCGAAGACGACGCGCATCGGGTCGATCTCGGGACGGCTTTCACTGTCGATCGTGAGATCACCGCACGCACGGTGGAAGGCGGCCGGCTCGAAGGGGCTACGCTCGCCCTGCCGGATCCGCTGCCACCTGCGGGCCAACCGATGCTCTGTACGCGACTCCAGGTGTTCGGCGCGCAGACGTTGGGGGACTTCGAGTCCGGGCTCACCGTGCCGCGCATCCTGCCCGGACCGTCGACTCTCGTTGCGGGGGCCCAGCTCCGTTTTCGCTACCGGCTCGGGGACGCGCCGGGGCTCGAGGTCGAGGCCATCGATTCACGTTGAATCGGGATGACGAAGTGAGGGCCCGCTCCATCGGGAACGAGCCCCCACCCTCCGCCGTCTCTCGGGAGCCGGGCGAATTGTGATCCGGTCGTGGAGCGATCACCAGGCCCAGGTCAGGCCCGAGGCGACACTCCATCCCTGCCAATCGTAGGCGTCGATCGTGGACGCCTGGTCGCGCCAGGCCACGGACAGCCGCAGGTCGGCGTGTCCGCCGGGCGCGAGGATCGCACGGGACACGCTCGTGAAGACCGACGTCGCGTCGTCACGGCGCGTGGTTCCGGCCGGCGAGCCGTCGGCGAAGCGGATCGCCCCGAAGTCGTCCCGTGCGACGGCGCCTCCGACCTCGAACCACAGCTGGGACGGTCCGAGCACCTTGAGCACGCCTTCCGCACTCGGACCGTTGCGGGCATAGCGGTCCAGCAGTGGGCTGTCGTAGACATCGGCGTCGGACCAGTAGGGGAAGTCGGTGATCGCATGACGCATCTGTGCTCCCACACGCAGACCGACCCGCTCGCTGATCGATTGCGAGGCCTGCAGGGCGACCGTCATCTGCGTGGTCGTCGGCGTGCCCTCGACGGCCCAGACGCGGGATGCCGCTGGGTCGGTGAACCACTTCGATCCCAGACGCATACTCGCGCCGAGCATCGACCCCGCTTCGAAGAAGCGTTTGGTCTCGAGGAAAGCGTAGGACTCGACGTTGCTCTCCTCGGGGAGCGCGGCGTAGTCGCGTGCGCGGAAGCCGACCGATCCACGCACGAACTGGCGTGTGCCGACGTAGCTGCGGAAGGCGAGATAACCCGTCCACGCGTCGTAGTCGTAGTGGGCGTAGAGGTCGTCCTGGCGCCTCACGCCGAACTGCACGCCCGCGCTGAGCGAGAGGTCGAGGCGCGGATGGAGTTGCTTCCACTCGACCCCGGCGGCGTGCCAGCGGAAATCCAGGCCGCGCTCGGGGTCGAAGCGTACGTCGCGCGTGGACACGCCGAACTCCACCGCATTCGACGCGAAGGTCTCGACGGCCTCGAGTGTGAGGCCGGCGTCGACGTAGGGGGTGGAGGACTCCTCGGCGAGTCCGACCGCATGGTCGACGTGACCGGCGTCGATGCCGAGCCGACCGTTGACGGTGGTGGCTCCGGCGGTACCGAGGAAGACGAAGAGTCCGGCCAAGCTCACGACGAGCAGAGCGATGATCAGGACACGCAGGGGGGTCATGGTACGTGCTCCGGGAGCGAGGATCTCCAGGGGGCGGGTCCCGCCCCCTGGAGGGGTTTCGGGCAGATGGATCAGCGGCGGCCCTTGCGGTGGCCCTTGGGCTCGTTCGCGGGCTCGCCGGTCCCGTCGCAGTCCTGGCTACCCGCGCCGGTGCCCGGACCGAAGCCCGTCCCGTCCGCGGGACCGACGCCAGTGCCCGTGCCGTCGGCCAGACCGTGGCGCCAGGCGTTCGCGTTGCCCATGGGCTCAGCGAGTCCCCGACCCTTCTGGTGCTGTGCTCCGGAGCCGTCTTCCGGCTTCACGTAGTCCTCGTCGAAGCGGTTGGGGATGCCGTCGCCATCGGCGTCGGGGGCGAGGTCGTTGAAGCCGTCACCGTTCTCGTCGATGAAGGTGCAGTCGTCACCGGTGCCGTCGCCGGGGCCGAAGCCCTGCGCGGCGGCAGGAGAAACGGCGAAGGCGATCACCGCCGTGATGGCCAGCGTGGTGAGAGTCTTCTTCATGGGGGTCTCTTTCGTCGGTATCGGATCGATTCCATCGAACACCGGATCGTGTTCGTTTCGATGGCGGTGCACCCGGCGGTCCAATCCGTGCGTATGCCCAGAAGTGACGTCGTGACCCCTTGTTACCGATCGGGTTGAGTATTCACGTGTACGTGGACGTGCGACGGCAGGAGGATCTCGTACGACTGCGTACGGTCGAGGACTCCGAGCTTTCGTGCCGGAGTGTCGTGGCGGCGATCCGAATGATGCAGTTCGATCATACGGACCCGCTTCGAGCCGAGCTGGGATCCCGTGACATTCAGTCCGCGTGGACTAGCTTGTGCACCCCGGTCCCCCCCAGGAGAACACCGTGCCCGTCCTCACCCTGGCATTCGGCGTCGCCTTCGTCCTTCTCGGCGCCGTGTCGTACTTCATCACCGGAATGCAGAGCGTCACGGCCCTCATCCCGGCTTTCTTCGGTGTCGTCTTCATCGTGCTCGGCGTGATCATGCGCGACGAGGCGAAGGTCAAGCACGCGGGCCACGCGGCCGCGACGCTCGCCTTGCTCGGGATCTTCGGAAGCGCACGCGGCGTGCCCGGCGCGATCACGTTGGTCCAGGGTGGCGAGGTCGAGCGCCCCGAGGCCGCGATCGCGCAGACGATCATGGTCGTCCTGTGCATCGCCTTTGTCGCGCTCGCGATCAAGAGCTTCATCGACGTGCGCAAGGCGCGCGAGGCCGCCGAGAGCGCGGCCGGCTGACACGGGCGCGCTCCCGCGCGTCCTTCGGCCTTGGGGAGATCTCCCGACGTCCTACTTGGGGGGCGCACCCATGCGGATTCCCGTGAGGACTCCATGGGCCGTTTCATCAGGTGGTCCGACGTTCTTGAGGCACACCGGCAAGACGCCGTGTCGAAAGGACGACCCATGAAACGCATTCAGCACGCTGCCCTTTCCATCCCGCTTGCGCTGGCTGTGGCCGCGCTCCTGACGGTCGGCTGCGGCGGCTACGACAACGACAGCGACTGGCAGGAACAGAAGCAGTCGATGCGGCAGGACATCGAGGCGTCGATGTCTTCGCTCGAGGACAACATCGACGAGCTGGAGACACAGCTCGCCGAGGCCGATCGTGAAAGCCGCGAACGCATCGAGTCGCAGATCGACGAACTCCAACGTCAGGATCGCGAACTCGAGGAAGCCATGTCCGAGATCGCCGATCAGACCGAGGCGACATGGGACGAGTGGTCTCGTGAGGTCCAGGCCGTGATCGACGGCCAGGATTCCTGAGTCGCTTGGCTTCGAGCACCCCATTTCACAAACGATCCCCCTTCCCGGAGGACCTGACATGTTGAGCTGGTCGATTCTATTCTTCGTCGTTGCGCTGATTGCAGCCGTCTTCGGCTTCGGCGGCATTGCCGCCGGCGCGGCATCGATCGCCAAGATTCTCTTCTTCGTCTTCCTCGTGCTCTTCGCGCTGAGTCTGGTGCGGGGTCTGTTCACGAGGTCTCGACCCTCGGCGCGCTGACGTATGTCACGACTCGAGAGGAATCCGTGATGATTCCGGACAAATCCTGGTTTCGCGGTCTCGCCGCCACGTTCGGCCTCTTTCTGGTCGCCGGCGTGGCGGGCGATGTCCGTGCGAGCAACACAGGCGTGGGCGTGATCGTCGGCGAGCCGACGGGGCTGTCGCTCAAGCAGTGGACAGGCGGCTCGAAAGCCTTCGACGCGGCAGCGGCCTGGTCCTTCGTGGACGAGGGCGCGCTGCACCTCCACGCCGATTACCTGTGGCACTGGTTCGATCGCGTCGAAGGTGTCGAGGGCGGCAGTCTGCCGCTCTACATGGGGCTCGGCGGCCGGATCAAGTTCGGCGAGGACGACGAGTTGATCGGCGTGCGCGTCCCCTTCGGAGTCAACTTCATCCTCGACGATGCGCCGGTCGACATCTTTCTCGAGATCGTGCCGATCCTCGATCTCGCCCCGGAAAGCGACCTGCAGATCAACGCGGCGCTCGGTGCGCGTTTCTGGTTCGACGGCGACTGAGCCGATCAGTTGCCGGCGACGAAGGTCGTCATGACGCGGGTTCGATCTCCTCGAATTCTCCGATGTCGCGGTTCTTGCGGACGTTGTAGGCATCGAAGACGCGACCGTTCATGGCGACGTACACGCCGTCGTCCTGTGATTCGGCGAATGCGAGAGCCGCGCCGAGATTGAACAGACCGTCGCTCGAGCCGAAGGCGAAGGGGATCATGGCTCCGGTCAGGATGATCGTCTTGCTTTCGATGTTCGCGTCGGCGAGCGCACGCGCCGTTTCTGCCATGGTATCGGTGCCGTGCGTGATCACGATGCGATCGACCTCGCACTTGCGGCATTGGTTGATGATCAGCTCGCGGTCGTGATCGTCCATGTCGAGCGAGTCGACCATCATCAGCGTACGGACCTCGACCGGCACACGGCAGCGGCCGAGCCGCAGCATGTCGCGCAGGTGCGTGTCCTTGAAGAACAGCTGGCCCGTGCGCTCGTCGTATTCCTTGTCGAAGGTTCCGCCGGTCACGAAGATGCGGATCGGGTGGGGCATGATGGGCTCCGAGGCGTGAGGGTGCTCGGGGAGTCTAGAGGGACGTCTCAGGGCTCACCAGGTGGTTTCGAAGGGACCTGTGGAGCGCAGTCCGTGGCAGGTCGGGGTCGGACATCCGCGACCACGTCAACCTAAGGACATCGTTGCCCCGTCGCCCCGTCGCCCACGTCGTGCGGTGCCCGAGAATTGTCATCGGCGGGGGTTTCGGGCTAGGCTCGTCCTCACTCCCGGCTCGACCGGCTCGCGCCAACCGAGGTGCCGCCATGACCGAAGCCCGCAAGGCGCCCGCTCATCTTCGGGTCGTCGCCTGCGGGACTACCGTGTGGGGCGCCGTGGTCGGTTCGCTGTTCCTGCTCGAATCTCGGGAGATGGCCCAACGCGGTGTGGTCGCGTGAACCAGCCCGCCCCGACCGTCGAAGGTCGGGGCACTTCCTCGAACGACCCGGAGGTCGGATCCGTGCGTGGTCTTCTCCTGCTTCTCGCTCTGCTCGTCGCGTCGCCTGCTGGCGCCCAGAAGGATTTCGAATGGCCCGAGTTCACCAAGAACATCCAGGTCCTCGGCAACGTGCGTGGCGAGGAGCTCGGTCAGATCATGCGCGCGTGGTCGAAGAGTCTGGGCGTGAGGTGCACGCACTGTCACGTCGGTGAGGAAGGCCAGCCGCTCTCGACCTTCGAGTTCGCGTCCGACGACAAGCCGAACAAGTTGGTCGCGCGCGAAATGGTGCGCATGATGGAGTCCATCAACGAGACGCTGACCGAGGTCCAGCAGCCGCTCGAAGAAAAGGCGACCGTCGGGTGCGTGAACTGTCACATGGGCCAGCCCGAACCGGAGCACCCGCGCGCACTCTTCGAGAAGATCGATGAGGAACGAAAGCAGGGCGGACGCTGAGTCCGCCCCGACTCCGGGTCAGTCCAGCCGCACCACGTCCTGCTCGTAGACGGCGAGCAGGTCGATTGGCCCCAGGCGCCATGACACGCCCGTGACCTCCACGGGCTCGGCGACGTAGTCCAGGATCCAGTCCTTCAGCGGAAATCCATCCGCCGAAACGAGCACGGTCTGCCGCGCTCCGTCGGTGTGTCGCGTCAACAACACGGGTGGGATGCCTCCGCGCAGACAATTGACCGCACACGCGCGGTGCGGCTTCAGATGCCCGGGATTCATCACGCCCAGGTAGCACTTCGAGTCCACGATCTCCCCGCGCATCGTGACCACTTCCGATGCGGAACTCGCCAGCGCCGCATTGCCTTCGCCCAGGTCACGCACCGTTCCCGAAACGACCTCGAGCATGGCCTGCGACCCGCGTTCGATCAATGTCGCTTCGAGGGCGACGCGCCGGCCGGTCAGTTGCTCGCGCGCCTGAGGATCGAAGGCATACTTGAAGGGATCGACGAGGAAGTAGACGCGGGATTCGGTCACGAGCAATGGCACCGGTTCGCCGACCAGCACGCCTTCGTAGTCGTGTGTGGTTCCGAACTCGAAGGTCGCGTTCTCGGCCACCGTCCTCTGCAGCGCGACGAAGCCGCTGCCGAAACCCAGGGCCAGCACGAGCAGTCCGATCGACACGCCGCGCAGGAATCCCTTGTTCGCGCCCCCGTCGGCGTCGCGCCAGATCACGAAGAAATCGTCGTCGCGCTTCATGTCAGTCCACCTTCGCGGGTTCGACGAACGTTCCGGCGGGCAACGGCGTCGGGTGTACGTACACGCGGCCGTCTTCGATCTTCACGCGGAAGGTCGGGAGCTTCTCGGTGAAAGGGGCGGGGGCGCACCCGTCCTCGACCCGATACTGGAATCCGTGCCACGGGCAGGTCAGACAGCCATCGATCATACGGCCTTCGGCCAGCGGGCCGTTCTGGTGCTGGCAGATACCGCTCACGGCCGAGACGCCCCGGTCGGTCTTCACGAGGGCCACGCGATCGCCGCTCAACGAAACGCCGAGCGGTCGGTCGGTGGGAAGGTCGTCGACTGCGGCCACGTCGACCCAGTCCGTTGCGCCCGCGTGGGGATCCTCGTCGAAGGCACTCTGCTTCCATGCGGACGCCAGGTGCAAGCCGCCGACCACGACGATCGACGTGCCCATCGCCCCGAGTAGGAGCGGATGCGTTTCGCTCTGCAGAACCCCCATCGAGACGTGCACGATCAACAGCAGCCAGGCCGCGTAGACCAGCATGTGGAGAGCCTTCCACGCCGGTGCGCCGAGCGCGGCCAACCAGAAGTCGTGCGAGGTCGCGGCCATCGCGAAGAGGACGAGCAGCGCGAAGAAGCCGAAGGCCTGGAAGGGAAAGGCCGCCGCGCGCATGCCCGCGTCGCTGACGAAGATCGAGAGCAACGGATCGAATTCGCTGCCCGCGTGATAGGTGCCGATCACGAGGACGGCGTGGATCAGCGCGAGCAGGAAGCAGCTCACGCCGGCGTGGCGACGGTTTGCGAGAAGGGGAAGCCAGCGCCGATCGAGGCGGGCGAGTGGGCCGATCACGAGGATGAGATTCAAGAGGAGGATCGCCGCCGTCCCGAAGGCGCGGATCAACAGGATCTCGGGCGTGATCTTCGGGAAGAGCGTGAAGCCCACGCCGACGAAGGCGACGAGATAGGTCACGACCAGTGCGATCAGCATGCCGTCGAAGCGCTTCTTGAAGGGCGTCCAGCTGACGGCGACGCGTGCGTGCGACATTCAGCGCACCTCCGTCGTCGTCGAATGATCCGGACGGACCTGGATCGACACGACGAAGGTCGTGAGCGCAGCCACGAGGATCAGGATCCACACGAGGCGGTGGACGGTACGATGGCTTCTCTGCATGTCAGACGTCTCCTCGGTCGGCGGCGTTGCGATGCGCCGAGCGCTCGACCGGAAGCTCGCGTCCGCCGATCCACAGCCACAGGAGGCGTGGCCAGAAGATCGCGACGCCGGGGATCAGAATCAGGCGCACACCCCATTTCGAGTGCACGGCCGCCGGATCGATCCGCTGGATCCCGAAGACGACGAAAGCGATCGCGAAGGGGAGTCCGATCCCCAGCCAGACCTGCATGAACAGAAGGAGTGCGGTGATCTGATCCACTAGCGTACTCCCGCGTAAGGGATGCCCGTGAGCATGGCGAGATCGCGGTCGAAGGTCGTGATGTCGCCGATCGTGAAATCGGCGAGCGCGCGGTGGCCGCAGGCGCGGGCGAGGACCTTCATCAACTCGACCGACGACTCGAAGTAGCTTTGGAGACGATCGGCGGCGGCATCGACCGGAAGGCGTGCACGCAGGTGTTCCTTCTGCGTCGCGATGCCGACCGGGCAGTTGTTCGTGTTGCACGCGCGCATGCCCAGGCAACCGATCGCCTGCAACGCCGCGTTCGAGACCGCGACCCCGTCGGCGCCCAGGGCCAGGGCCTTGGCGAAGTCGGCTGGCGTGCGCAGTCCGCCGGTGATGATCAACGTGACGTCCGGAGCCGCCGTGTCGAGGTGCCTGCGCGCGCGGGCGAGCGCGACCATCGTCGGCAGTGAGATGTTGTCGCGGAAGATCAAGGGGGCGGCGCCGGTCCCGCCGCCGCGGCCGTCGAGGATGATGTAGTCGCAGCCGACCTCGAGCGCGGCGTCGATGTCCTTCTCGACGTGTTGCGCGCTCAACTTGTAGCCGACCGGGATTCCGCCCGTGCGTTCCTTCACCTCGGTCGCGAAGTCGTGGATCGGTGCGATCGAGTCCCAGTCCGGGAAGCGCGCCGGTGAGATCGCCGCCTGACCTTCCCGTAGGCCGCGCACCTCGGCGATCTTCCCACGCACCTTGTCGCCGGGAAGGTGACCGCCGGTTCCCGTCTTCGCACCCTGACCACCCTTGAAGTGGAATGCCTGCACTTTGGCGACCTTGTCCCACGAGAAGCCGAAGCGTCCGCTGGCCAGCTCGTAGAAGTAGCGTGCGTTCGCCGCCTGTTCTTCGGGGAGCATGCCACCTTCGCCGCTGCAGATTCCCGTGCCGGCCTTCTGTGCACCCTTGGCGAGCGCGACTTTCGCCTCTTCGCTGAGCGCGCCGAAGCTCATGTCACTCACGAACAAAGGAATGTCGAGTTCGAGTGGCTTCGTCGCGCGCGGGCCGATCGTGAGGCGCGTGTCGACGTCGTCTTCGTCGAGGAGCGGTGGGCGGTGCAGCTGGGCGGTGAGGAACTGGACGTCCTCCCACTTCGGGAGCTTGTCGTGCGTGACGCCCATGGCGCCGGCCGGGCCGTGGTGGCCGGTACGCTCCAGGCCGTGAGCGGCGAGTTCCTGGATCGCGCCGACATGGGGTTCGTCCGGGGTGCCGTGCGGGTCCTGGTAGCTGCCCTGGTAGGCGTCGCGGTCGAAGGGCTGTGGGTGGTCTTTCTCCCAGGCGGCGATCTCGTCGGCATCGACCCAGACCTGGTCGTCTTCGATCCAGCCCGCGAAGCGATCGAGGCGTTCGTCGTTCTCGTATTCGGAGACGCCCGTACGATATCGATAGTCCCAGCCGTGTACGCCGCAGATCAGATTCTCGCCGTCGACGTGCCCGTCGGCGAGCAGTGCTCCACGGTGGTGGCAGCGGCCGTAGAGCACGCTGACCTGGTCGTCGTAGCGGATCACCACGAGATCGACGTTCGAGACCAGGGCGTGGACGGGGACACGGTCGGCGAGTTCGGACCAGCGGGCGACGGGCGTGCGCTTGGACAAGGCGGGTCTCCTACGGTTTCTACGGATTCGGATTCCCTGGGCGGAACGGGACCGGGCGAGAACTGTGACACGGAGTCGTGCCGGCCGTCACGCTTCCTTGTCCATCGTCGGTCCGTCGCCGGGCAGTCGCCGGGCCGCCTCGGGGTTGATCGATTCCGCCGTCGACCTAGGTTGTTGCCCGAGTCTCGCCTCCCCGTCGCCCCGTCTGGAGCTCCACCATGGACATGCCCATCCGCCGCCTCGGCCGCAGTGGCCTTCCTGTCAGCGCCCTGTCCTTTGGGAGTTGGGTCACCTTCGGCGAGCAGATGAACGTCGACGCCGCCGCCGCAACCATGCGCGTCGCCTACGATGCCGGGATCAACTTCTTCGACAACGCCGAGGCCTACGCCGGCGGCCAGAGCGAAACCATCATGGGCGAGGTGTTGAAGCGAGAAGGGTGGTCGCGCGACTCCTACGTCGTGTCGAGCAAGGTCTTCTGGGGTGGTGACAAACCGACCCAGCGCGGCCTGCATCGCAAGCACGTGCGCGACTGCTGCGACACCGCGTTGACGCGCCTTCAGGTCGACTACCTCGACCTGTACTTCTGCCATCGCCCCGACGTCGACACACCCGTCGAGGAAGTCGTCTTCACCATGGATCAACTGATCCGTGCGGGAAAGGTACTCTACTGGGGCACCAGCGAGTGGAACGCGCAGCAGATCACCGAGGCAGTCGGGGTCGCCCGGGCGAACGGATTGCACGGCCCGACCATGGAGCAGCCGCAGTACCACATGTTCCATCGCGAAAAGGTGGAGGCCGAGTTCGAGCCGCTCTACGAGACCATTGGCCTCGGCACGACCGTGTGGTCGCCGCTCGCGAGCGGGATCCTGACGGGAAAGTACCGCGACGGGATCCCCTCGGATTCGCGTGCCGCGCTGCCCGGCTACGAGTGGTTGCGAAGGCGCTTCGAGTCGGAAGAGGGCCAGGCGATGATCGCGAAGGCGCGGCAACTGGAGCCGATTGCGGAGGAGTTGGGGTGCAAGCTCGGTCAGCTCGCCATCGCGTGGTGCCTGACGAATCCCGATGTGAGTACGGTGATCCTCGGGGCGTCGAAGGTGGAGCAGCTCGAGGAGAATCTCGGGGCGTTGGCAGTGCTCGATCAGTTGACGCCGGAGGTGTTGACGAAGATCGAGACGGTGCTGGCGAATGCGCCGGAGGGGGCGCAGAGGTTCTGATCGCGCCGATCAGAGCTCGTTGATCACCCCGATCAGCTTCTTCAATTGACCGTAGTTGTGCCGATTGAACGGCACCAGCAGCCGCGGCAGGTCGTGCAGTTCCGGCACGTCCTGCTCGTGCGGCAACACGGGATCGCACGCCCGGATCGCCCCGCCACCTTCGCGCAGGATCTCCCCGAACTCGTCGTTCAACCGTTCGATCCCACCGTCGGGCAACTCGGACTTCATCCGGATCAACAAGTCGTTCCGCACATAGCGCGAAGAATGGTAGCGCCGGTAGAAGCCGGTGATGATCGCCCGCGCCTCGTCGGCACTCGACGCGATCTCGAACAGTTCCAGGTCGGCTTCCCCGATCAGTCCTTCGCGCAACAGCTCGGATTTCACGTAGAGCAACCAGTGCTCCCAGTAGACGTCGCCCGGTGGTTGGTACAGGACGATCGGCACGACCTCCCCGCGCCCGGTCTGCAACAGCGTCAACGATTCGAACAACTCGTCCTGCGTTCCGAATCCCCCAGGACAAGCGACGATCGCCGACGCCTCCTTCACGAACACGAGCTTCCGCGTGAAGAAGTACCGGAAGTCGACGAGCTTGGGATCGCCGTCGATGAAGGGATTGGCCGACTGCTCGAAAGGCAGATCGATGTTCAGCCCGAAGGACTGTTCGCGACCGGCGCCTTCGTTGCCGGCTTGCATGACCCCAGGCCCGGCGCCGGTGATGACCATGAAGCCGTCCGAGACCAGCGCCGCCGCCAGCTCCTTGGCCGTTTCGTAGGGCGCGGTTCCCGGTCCGGTCCGCGCCGAGCCGAAGATCGCCACCTTTCGTCGATCGCGGTACGGCGCGAAGACGCCGAAGGCTTCGGCGAGCTCGTCGATGGCCTGGGTGACCATCTTCGTCTCGAGCAGGTTCGAGCGGCTGGCCGCGATGTCGATCAGCCCGGTCAATCCCTTGCGCAGGAGCTTCGACCGATGCCGTCCGAGCGAAGCCGGCAGCGTTTCGAGCGTGCCTTCGAGCCAGGTCCGGAGGTCTTCCCCTTCTGCGGGCGCCTGGTCGGACGGCAGATCGACGAGCTCGGGCCCGACCTGCTCGAGCGCACGTTCGTCGCTCGCGGGTTCGGGGCCGCTGTCCTGCGGGGGGCGCTGGTCGTCACGTGGGGTCATGGCCGGTCTCCGGAAAAGGGCGCGCGCGGCAGCGCTTCGGCGAAAGGGGGGACGGGAATGCTAGGCGAGCCGGGGCGATTCGTCACCCCGACGGTGTCCCGACGGGCGCCGACGAGCGTATCCGGGAGTGAGTTCGACGACCGTCCCGTTTGCCGGAAGGCAATGCAATTTCACGACTTGCGGTCACGGGCGAACAAGAGGAACCTGTAGATGCAACCCCTCGGCCCGGAGGTCCGCCATGGACACTCTGTTCGTGATCGGCTTCATCGTCTTTTGGTTCATTCTGCAGCGCACGGTCCTTCCGCGGCTCGGGATCCCGACCTGAGCGGCGCCGAATGCCTGCTCGGTCGAGCAGCCCGCTTCCGATGCCCAGTCCGAGACGAAGAAGAGCGAAGACGCTAAGCTACGGGACGATTCGTCTCGCGCGCCGTCGATGAAGGTCTGAGGTCCCGGCGCGCTCACCCCAGGTCGGGAGACCGCGCCGATGTCCTATCTGCAGCGCCTGAAGTGGGGCACGGTCGAGCCCCGCCTCCAGAAGATCTTCGACCATTTCCACGCCGAGCGCGGAAACGTTCCGAATCTGTTCCGGGTGATGGGCCGCCGGCCGGAACTCCTGACGAGTTTCAACGCGCACTTCGGAGCGGTGCTCTCGGACAAGGGCACGCTGGGTGTCGGCTTCAAGGAGATGCTCGCGGTCCGCGTCTCGCAGATCAACGACTGCGGTTACTGACTCGCCTCGCACACCGTCTTGGCAAGACGGCACGGCATCTCCGACGAAGTTCTCGACGCCCTGCACGATCCGGAGACGGCGCCCGTCGACGAAGGGGATCGAGTGGCTCTGCGCTTCGCAGAGGACATGACGCGCAACGCGAGTGCTCTGGGGCAACGAGACGTCGACGTACTCCGCAAGCATTTCGACGACGACCAGATCGTCGAGATGGCGTGCGTGATCGGCATGTTCAACTATCTCAATCGATTCGCCGAAGCCATGGGCTTGTGGCCCACGCAGCCCGGAGAGGGCGGCCCGGACGATCCGGAGAGTTCCACGTGATTCGCGCGCTGCTCGTCTTTCTGATCCTGACCGCGTCGGCCGCCCAGGCGGCGATGGAGTGGTTTCCGCCGCGTTTCGACGGGGGTCGTCTGTTGATCGTGCCGGAGCCGCACTACAACTCGAGGGATCACTTCGGCCTGTCGCTCGAAGCGATCCATCCCTTCCGCACGGGCATGCAGTCGGACCTGTCGAGGGATTCGGAGTTCCGCCTTCTCGGACGCGTCCATACGACGGGCAACGGAGCCGCAGAAGCGGCGACGACCACTTTCTTCGGTGAAGGGCGTTGGTACCTCAAGGCGAAGATGGAGTATCGCTCGCTGATCGAACGCTTCTGGGGGGTCGGGCCCGACACGCCGGACGACGCCGAGGAACTCTACCGGCCGCAACAGGTGCGCACCTACGTCGAGCTCTTCCACCGCGTGGTTGCCGGACTGCGCTTGGGTGGACGCCTGGAGTGGAACGACTTCAAGTACGTCGACGTCGAGGAAGGCGGTCTGCTGGACACGGTCGACTACCTCGGTCTGCGCGGAGACAATGCCACGGGAATCGGGCTCGTCGGCGAGTGGGATCGGCGCGACAACGTCTACGCTCCGCGGCGCGGCATGTACGTGCAGGGCTTCACGATGTTCTTTCTCGAGGCCCTGAACGGCGATTACGACTTCCAGACCGCGCATCTGGATCTTCGCAGCTTTCACGCGGTCGGGCAGCGGAGCGTCCTGGCGTTCCAGTTCTTCGCCTTCGCGAACTACGGGGACGCTCCGATCTGGCGCTATGCGGCCCTAGGCGGCCGCGCGCACTCGCGGGGCTACAATCGTGGTCGCTTCCTCGGCCGTCGTATGGCCGCCACGCAACTGGAGTGGCGCTTTCCGGTCCGCGGGCGGCTCGACATGGCGGCGTTTGCCGGTGTGGCCGCGGCGGCAGACGACTACGACGACTACGCGCTCGAGACCCTTCGCCCGACGCTCGGCGTCGGTTGGCGTCTGCACGTCAGGAAGGACCGCGATCTGATGCTCCTGGCCGACCTTGCTTTCGGAGAGAGCAACGTCGAGGGATACCTGTCCTTCGGGCATGCCTTCTGACCCGGGACTGGTCAAGCGGCACGGTCGTGTTATCGTGCCGCCGTCCCCCCGAAATCGACTCCAAATCCTGCGGAGATCGTCATGACCTTGGTTCGTTCCGCGAGCGCCCTCGGCTCGCTCGCTCTGGTTCTCGCGCTCGTCGTCGCCACGGGTTGCGGCGTGCAGAACGGCGACGGTGGCTCGGATTCGTCCTCGAGCTCCTCCTCCACGCCCGCGCGCACCGCACCTGCCGACGGGCAGTCCACGCCCCAACAGCCGACGGGCGGGGCAACCCAACTGGGCGGTATCTCCTTCGCACCGATCGAGGGCTGGAACGACCTCGGCGCGAACGGCATGCGCAAGGCCGTCTACCAGCATCCGCCGGTCGAAGGCGACGCCGAGGCGGCCGAGATCACGGTCTTCTATTTCGGACCGGATCAGGGTGGTACGATCGAGAGCAACATCCAGCGGTGGATCGGCCAGATGCAGACGGCCGACGGCGGCGACGCGACCGCGAACGCCGTGCGCAGCAAGCTCACGACGGGCAACGGGCTCGACGTGCACTTCGTCGAGGTCGACGGCACCTACATGAAGAGCATGGGCGGCGGACCGATGACCGGCGGCCGCAAGAAGGCCATGCCGGGCTTCCGCATGGTCGGCGCGATCGTCGAGGCCCCGCAGGGCAACGTCTTCTTCAAGCTGGTCGGCCCGTCCGCGACGGCGAAAGCGATGGAAGAGGGCATGCGCAAGATGCTGGACGAAGCGACGAAGGTCTGACGAAAGCTTCGCCGCACTTTCGCCTCGAATCCTCCGATTCACACGATCTTGAGGCCTGAGCCGGGTTCACGGGGTATCCGTGGACCCGGCCATGGTCTAGACTGCATGGAGCCATTCCGCGACGTCGGTTTCCGTGCTGGCGCCGCAGGACCTGAACCCCGTTGGCGTGTTCCCTCATTGCACGCGCCCACATTGCCTCTCCATCCAACGGAGGCACCAGGAGAACCATGTTCAAGAAGTTCTTGCTCGGTCTCGGCCTCGTGGCCGTGGCCACCGTTCCGGCCCAGGCCGATCTGATCATCTCCGAGGTCGTCGACGGCACGCTGCCCGGCGGCGTTCCCAAGTACGTCGAGCTGACCAACACGGGCGTCGCCGCGGTCGACCTCTCGAACTACAGCATCGGCAACTTCAGCAACGGCGGCACCACCCTCGGTGGCGGCGTGGCCCTGCAGCTTTCCGGCATGCTCGGCTCGTGCGAGTCCTACATCGTGTCCTACGAGAACAGCGACGGCCCGGGTGTCGGCCTGTTCTTCGACGTCTACGGCTTCGATCCGGACAACTTCGACCTCGGTGCCTTCATCAACGGTGACGACGTCGTCGCGTTGTTCGAAGGTGTTGCCACTGGTGACGGCAGCGATGCCACGCTCGTGGACGTCTACGGCGTCATCGGTGTCGATGGCACCGGCGAGGCCTGGGAGACCACGGACAGCTACGGTTACCGTCTGGTCAACACCGCCAACCCGGTGTTCAACGCGGCCGAGTGGTTCTTTGCCGGGCCGAACGCCCTCGAAGGTGCGGACGACATCGAGGAAGCCCAGAACCTCCGCGACTTCACCGATCCGGGCATCTACACCAACTGCCAGCCGGTCTCCAGCGAGCCGAAGAGCTTCGGTGGTCTGAAGAGCCGCTTCTAGTCGAAGCCTCTTCGATCCAGCGAAAAAGGGCCCCTGCTCCATCCGGAGCGGGGGCCTTCTTCGTGCGCGCCGGAACGGGAACGCTACTTCCAGCTGCCTTCCATGAATCCTTGGATCTCGGGTACGCCGCCCTGGAAGACGAGGTAGCCGTCGTGGGGCTCGCGCGGAGTCATCTCGTCGGCGATCGGGGTGGTCATGAGCTCTTTGACGGCTTCCGGATCGTCGGGATGCATCGCGAGCGCCCAGCCGAGTTTGATGTACGCGGCCTCGGGAAGCATGTTCGCCAGCGGCACGACGCCGAGCTGGAGGATCTCACGACCGGTCTCGTAGACGTGCATCTGTACGAAGCCCCATAGGGTCTGCAGGGTCATGTAGACCTGAACTCCGGCGTCACGAGCGCGTTCGAGCGCGGGGTAGACCAGGCGGTTCACGTGGCCCAACCCGGTTCCCGCGATCACGATACCCTTGTAGCCCTGGTCGACGAGAGCGTCGAAGACGTCGGCATGCATGCCCGGATAGTAGTACTGCAGGCTCACGCGGTCTTCGAAGACGGCGTGGACCTCGACGTCGGTGTCGTTGCGACGCGGGCGGATGTCGTTCTTGAGTGGCGTGATCTTGCGCTCGTCGATCTCGAGCATGGCCACTGGGATGTCGCCGAGCGTGCGGAAGGTGCTGCGATAGCTGCTGTGCATCTTTCGTACACGGGTGCCGCGGTGGAGCAGATTGTAGCGATCGCTCGTGGGACCGAACATGCAGACGAGCACTTCGGCGATGTCGCCGTGCGCGGCCGCCGTCGTCGCGGCGATCAGGTTGCGCGCCGCATCGCTGCTCGGCCGGTCACTGCTCCGTTGGCTGCCGACCATCACGACGGGCACGGGCGGATTCTGCACCATGTAGCTCAGAGCGGCGGCGGTGTGGTGCATGGTGTCGGTCCCGTGGCCGATCACGACGCCCTGGTAGCCGTCGCGGATCGCTTGCCCGACGTTCTCCGCCAGGACGAGATACTGCTCCGGCCCCATGTTCTCGCTGAAGACGCCGAAGAGCTTCTCGGTCTCCAGGTTGCAGACGTCGGCGAGCTCGGGGACAGAACCGTAGAGTTCGCCCGGCGTGAAGGCCGGGATCACGGCGCCGGTGCGGTAGTCCAAACGGGAGGCGATCGTGCCACCCGTCCCGAAGAGCTTCACGTTCGGCTTTGCCGGGTCCACGGGGAAGGCCTTCTCGGGGACCTTGTAATGGGCTTCGCGGAAGCCGATCGCCTCGAGCGACGTGATCTGGTCGTGGCGTAGGCCGATGTTGTAGCCGGTCGGCAGTTTCAGGACGAGATGGTCGGCGTCGCTGGTCTCGCTGCGCGGTAGGATCAGGCCCTCGAACTTCCCGGTCTTCGTCTTGGCGCGGACTTCACACCACACGGTCACGCCTTCGCGTTCCATGACGTCACGCATGGGACTGCGGTAGCCCTTGTACAGGTCGTCGCTCATCGCACGCCCTCCCCGGGCTTCGTCGATTCCAGGATCACGGCCAGGCGTTCGCGCAGAGCGCGCGGGTCGATGTGGCCACGCATCGACGGCATCACGCGCCCCATGGCCCAGCGCACGCGCGCCTCCGGGTCGTCACTGCGAAGCGTCGTTGCATCGCGGCGTACGTCGGCGAGCATGCGATCCAAGGCCCGGTCGTCGTCGGGATGCGGCCGGAAGCCGGCGAGTACGGCGGCGGCCGGACGCGACGGATCGGCGAGTAGACGATCGAGCGCCGTTTCCACGACCGACGCGTCGAGTGATCCGTCGTGGAGGGCGGTGACCCATTCGCTCAGGTGGGCGGCTTCGGGCAGGGCCTCCGCGCCTTCCTCGCGCACGAAGCGTGGCAACCGGTGCTGCAGGGCGCGTTCGACGAGCACGGCCGTGTCGCCCGCCGGGACTTCGAGGGCGTCGAAGAGATCAGCCCAGGGCGCGGCGGTCAGGCGTTGGGCGGCCGCACGGTCGAGGCCGAGATCCATGTAGCGGTCTTCTCGTTCCCAAGGCCGATGCGGTGGGTCGGCCTGGATCGTCTCGAGCCACGCAGGCGGAATCGGCATCGGCGGCGTGTCGGTGTCGGGGTACATGCGGTCGGCGCCGGGGAGGATGCGCTCGAAGCCGGTGGTCCCGTCGGGATGTGCCTGTCTCGTTTCGGAGGGAACACCTACCAGCGCATCCTGCGCGCGCAGCAGCACTTCGCGGATCCCGGTGTCGACGTCGCGTTCGTCACCCCACAGGAGGATGATCGTGTCCGAACGCGCCGCGCGCAACGCCTTGCGAACCTGCTGCCATTCGCTGCCGCGCAGACCGTAGCCTTCGATGTCGCTGTGGATCATGAACGGCCGGCCGGTCAGGCACGCGATCACACGGACGCGTTCACTGAACTCCTGCGCGAAGATGACGTTCGACTGGGTGCGGTGGGTGAGCAGTCCGCGGAATTCGGGCAGGCGCACGGCCGCGACCATGCCGCCCGCGTCCACCGCGTCGCGCAACGGCGCGAAATCGCTGCGCTTGAGGATCGAGGTGGCGTCGATCGCCAGCGACGTGGCGTCCCAGGCGAGCCCGCCGTCGCGGACCTCGAGGTCTCCGCTCGTCACGCCGCGCCGCAACAACTCGAAGCGTATGCGTAGCAGGTTCAACTGTCGGAAGGCTTCGTTGTGCACCATGCGCGGCAGGCCGCGGTGATGGCTCACGCCCTTGATCTCGATCCTTCGACCGCCCGCGACCGATACGTTGACGTCCTGTCGTGCGCTGCCGCCACCGCGCCGTGTGCGTGCGACCTGGCGCGTCGTCATCGCAACGAGACGTGCACCCGCCTGCAACTCGCGTGGCGTGAGGAATTCCGGCTCGGTCACGACCTCGGTCAAGGGCATGCCCAGCCGATCGGTGCGGAAGGTGATGCGATGGCCAATGTCGCTGACTTCGCGACAGCTGTCTTCTTCCAGCGAGAGCTGTCGGATCGTCAGTGGGCGATCGATCCCGAGTTCCGGCACGCGGAAAGGGATCTCGCCGCCGAGCGCGATCATCGCCGTGCGCTGGAATCCGGTCGGGATCGAGCCATCGAGGTACTGCTTGCGCATGACGTGTAGTTCCTGCACCGGGTGCATGCCGAACAGATCGGCCACCTCCAGGGAGATGCGCACCGCTTCCTCGTCGATCTCGAAGGGTGGGGTGTCGTCCATCTCGTAGGTGCAGACACTGCGTCGATCGAGTCGGTAGACGATCTCCTTGTGCGTCTTGAACTCCATGAGCGCGGTACCGTCGTACTCGCCGAGCTCGCTCAACGTGGGGCGCATGTGGCGCAGGACTTCGGCGTCGGTGTGATCGGTGTACACGCCGACCGGGCAACGGCAGAAGAGCTTGGTCCTCGTGGCCAGCTGCTGGTGGACTTCCAGGCCGCCCATGAAACCGAGTTCGCGATAGTCTTCTTCGGACAGCTCGCCGAATTCGCGATCGGGAAAGTCGAGCGGCGCATCCGGGTTGGGATTGACGTCGCCGGGAGGCGTCAGGAAGGGCGGGAGGTCGCGAACGTCACGGGCCATGGTTCCGATCCGGTGCGTCGGGTTGAACGTCGGGCAACCCCTGCACTTTCGGGCAAGGGTGCATCGCGGTCAACCGCCCTCGATCGGTTCTCAGGGGCTGAAGCACACTGATCACGAAAGGACACTTGAGTTCGGACGGTCGGCGGTCGATACTAGGGAACGTGAGGCAAAGGTGGCGATCGGCCCGTGGCCGATCAGCGGAACCTCCCTGCCAGACACGACCCTCTACGCCGAGGGCCTGGGCAAGTCAGACCAACATAGGCCCCTCCGCAAGATCGGTGTCGCGCGACCCGGGAGACGTCCCGGGTCGCGTTTTTTTGCCCGACGACTGCGCCGCGCTTCACGCGTAGGGATCCCACCAGTGCTTCGCTGCGATACGATCACCGACGAATTCGATGCCTTCGTCTTCGAGCAGGCTACGCTGCAGCGTGTGGGAGGCAGATCCGGGTGGGAACGAGATGCGCCCGGCCGCGTTGAGCACGCGCTGCCAAGGGACGTCATCGTCGACTTCCAGGCTTCCCATCACCTTGCCGACCAGGCGCGCACGGCCGGGTAGACCGGCGAGATCGGCGACGCGTCCGTAGCTGCTCACGCGCCCCGGTGGGATCGCACGCACGGTTTCGAGAATGGACTCACGCGCGGTCGCGTTCATCGCAATCGGCGCTCCATCCAGCGCAGGACCTGACGTTCGAGCCCGCGAGGTGCGTCTTCGCCGAGATCGAGCCGGCCGGGAAATCCCACGTGTCCGCCAGCGCCCACACGCCGCACCTCGAGCAGAGGATTCGCATTGCCGATCGATGCCTCGACGTCGTCGATCGGGATCATCGGATCCTGACGGCTCACGACGAGCAGCGATGGCAGGTGCAGATAGCGGAGGACGTGCGCGACGCTCTGGGTGGCGTAGTACTCCTCGGCGCTGCCGAAACCCCAGCGCGGACACACGGTCAGTTGGTCCCACTCGCGCATCGAGTCGATGCCGGCGAGTTCCTCGGGCGGGGTCGGGACCGGCCGCTTGGTCGAGACTTCGGTGTACATGCGCAGCAAGCTGTCGAGGACGTGGCGTCGGTAGAACGGAAGCGCGTGGTGGTCCAGATGGGCAGCGGCGCGATCGAGGTCGAGCGGTGAACAGACGGCCGCGACCGCTTTCACGCGCGGATCCGGACGATCGCACGCATAGCGCAACGCAACATGGCCGCCGAGGGAATAGCCGAGCAGCACGATGCGTTCGTAGGCGTCGAAGACGGGCGACGACAAGGCAGCGTCGAGATCGCTGATCAGACCGGCGTGGTAGAAGTCGCGTCCCCGACCATCCGCGCCGCGCATCGCCAGCCGAAGACAGCTCCACCCATGACCTTCGATCGCGCGTGCCGCGCGCAGGCAGTAGGGACGATCGGGATTACCGCCGAGCCCGTGCAGCACCACCACGGCCACCGTGCACGGTTGTGCTTGCCAGCGACCGGACAAGCGGATCTCTCCGATGTCGGCCAGCGCCGGTGCGCTCCACGGGACCGAATCGGGTGCCGTCACCGGCACTACGCGGTGACGCACGGTCGGCCACAGCGTCCACGAGTGGCCCGCGATCCGTGCGCGCAGGTCATTCACGGGTCGGTGCGGACTCGAAGGAGGGAAGAGGCTGCGTCTCGCCGAAGCGGTAGCCGCGCTCGCCGGCGATCTCGATGATCCGATCGATGCGTTCGGCGGACAGGGGATGGGTCGAGGCCCACTTCATCAAGCCGTCGACGTCGTCTTCGAGCATGCGTTCGAAGAAGGCGGTCGATCCGCCGACGTGGCCGTATACCGCGTCCAGGAGATCGAGCGCGAGTTCGTCGGCTTCGCGTTCGTCGTCGCGGCCCATCTTGCGGGAAAGGCCTTCGACACCGAGGCCGCCGAGTTGTTCGAGGCCGCCGCCGTCGCCGAAGATCGAGCTCAGCACCGCCGCCACGACGAGTTGACGCCCGAGGCGCTCGAGGTGGTCGCGATGGTGGTGGTGGGCGATCTCGTGGCCGAGGATCATGGCGACCTCGTTTTCACTGGTCGCACCGTCCAGAAGGCCGCGGAAGACGAGGATTGCTCCGCCCGGCACCGCCGCCGCGTTGACGGTCGGGTCTTCGACCACGATCACGCGGTAGGGCAGCTCGCGCGGCGGTAGTTCGGTGGCCATGACGTCGACGATCCCTTGCAGATGGTCGCGCGCGGCGAGGAGTTCGGGTGACTGCCCCTGCATCTGCTCGACCGGGATGAACTCGCCGAGTCGCTGCTCGACGCCGTCGGGCACCTGCTTGGCGAGCGAGCCGCCGATCCACCCGAGGACGAACCAGGCGGCCAGGATGACCGCGATGAAGCCTCCGCCGAGGATCGCCACGAGCCGCCACGGCGGATCGTTGGCGATGTTCGGGTTCGGTCCCGGGTCGTTGGGAACGTAGGGCGTGCTCACTTCCGGTACTCCACTGCCGTCGCGTAGGCCACGGCCTCGATGCTGCTGGCGCTTTCGCCGGGGTCGCCGACGGCCGAGGTCTCGATGCGCAGGTTCACGAGCACGTGCGCTCCCGTCGCTTCGTCCATCATGCGCAGCACGGCTTCGCGGCGCGCGCGGTCGACGAGGGTCTCGTAGCTGGACACGCGCCCGCCGAAGAAGCTCTGCAGTCCACCCACCATCGACTTGAAGGCGTCGACCGAGATCACGACGCTGCCCATGACCAGGCGCGATGCGACGATCTCGCGCGCGGTGTCGAATTCACGCACGTTCGTCACGGGGATCGGACGCAGTTCCTTCTCGCGCCGTTCGATCGACGCGTAGTGGCGCTTTTCGAAGATGGACCCCGAGAAGAATCCGACCACGACCAGCAGGATCGGAATCCCGACGCGCAGGGCGAATTCGATTTCGGCCGGCACGACTATTCCACCCGGACGGCGGTTCCGTAGACGTAGAGCTCGGCCGCCCCGGCGGCGACGGCACTGGTCGCGAAGCGCACGTTGACCACCGCGTTCGCGCCGAGTTGCTCCGCTTGCTTGCACATGCGTTCGACCGAATCGTGGCGCGCTTCGTTCAGCAGTTCGGTGTACTCGCGGAGCTCACCGCCGACGATGTTGCGCAGACCGGCGAGGAAGTCCTTGCCCACGTTCTTGGCGCGCACGGTACTCCCGTTCACCACGCCGTAGTGGGCGACGATCGTCTTGCCGGGAATCGTCTCGAGATTGCTGATCTCGATCGGGAGGCCGTCGATCACGAGGATTCGTCTCCTGTCCCTGGGAAGCGGCGGGCCGCGGTCGCGGTCCGGCTCCGGGGAAGTGTACCGGGCGGCGGCGGAATCGGCCAATCGGCGCGACCTTTGAACTGCCCCCACGGATCCTCACCGCCCGCCTCGCGAGGACTGCATGGACTACCCCGTGGCCCGCCGGGACGACGTCGTCGACGACTTTCACGGCACGCCCGTCACCGACCCCTATCGCTGGCTCGAAGACCCCGACACGCCGGAATCGCGCGCCTGGATCGAGTTCCAGAACGCGCTGACCTTCGGCTATCTGGAAGGCCTTCCCTGGCGCACATCACTCCACGCGCGTCTCACCGCGCTCTGGAACCACGAACGCCGCGGCACGCCCTGGCGGGTGGCCGATCGCGTCTTCTGGTTCCACAACGACGGCCTGCAGAACCAGAGCGTCTTGTTCGTGGAAGACCCCGACGGCACAGCACGCGAGCTGCTCGACCCGAATACGTTGAGTGACGACGGAACGGTGTCCCTGGGCGCGATTCGCGTGCGCGAGGACGGTAGGAAGCTCGCATGGTCGAGCAGCGAGAGCGGCAGCGACTGGCGGACGTGGCGCGTGCGCGACGTGGACTCCGGTACCGATCAAGACGATGTCGTGCGCTGGAGCAAGTTCAGCGGCGCGAGTTGGGCGCACGACGGCAGCGGGTTCTACTACTCTCGCTACGACGCGCCCGAGGCCGGCGACGAGTTCGAGCAGGCGAATCGCTTCCAGAAGGTCTTCTTCCATCGCCTGGGCACGCCGCAGGACGCCGACGAGCTCGTCTACGAACGCCCCGATCAGCCCGAGTGGGGGTTCGGTGCGCACGTCACCGAAGACGGCGCCTACCTCGTTCTGTCGGTCTGGCGTGGAACGGATCCGCGCAACGGAGTCTTCGTGCGCGACCTGTGCGCGGGCGGCGAGTTCGTCGAGGTCCTGGATGCCTTCGATGCCGACTACACTTTCGTTGGCAATGACGGTCCGCGATTTTGGTTCCGCACCGACCTCGACGCGCCGCGCGGCCGCTTGATCGAGGTCGACCTGCGTCGGCCCGCGCGTCGCGAATGGCGCACGATCCTCGCGGAAGGCGACGACGTGCTCCAGAGCGTGCAGTTCACCGGCGGCGTCTTCGTGGCCAACCGCATGCACCATGCGAGCGATCGCATCACACTGCACGATCGCGACGGAGCGATCGCACGGGAAGTGGAGTTGCCGAGCTACGGCACCGTCGGTGGATTCGGAGGACGCAGCGACGCGCAGGAGACCTGGTTCTCCTTCACCTCCTTCCTTCACCCTCCGGTGATCCATCGCTACGACTTCGAGAGCGGAAGGTCCGAAGTCGTGCATACGCCGGCGATCGACCTCGACCTCGCGCGTTTCGAGACCACGCAGTCATTCGTCGTGAGCAAGGACGGCACGCAGGTTCCCGTCTTCCTCGTCCACGCGAAGGACGTCGTGCTCGACGGTAACAATCCCACGCTCCTCTACGGCTACGGCGGCTTCAACGTGTCGCTCACCCCCGGATTCTCGGTGTCGCGCTCGGTGTGGCTCGAGCGGGGCGGCGTGCTCGCGGTTGCGAACCTTCGTGGCGGCGGCGAGTACGGCGAGGAATGGCATCGCTCCGGAACGCTCGCGAACAAGCAGAACGTCTTCGACGACTTCGTCGCCGTGGCGGAGTGGTTGATCGAAGAGAAGTGGACGTGTCCCGAACGTCTTGCCTGCCAGGGCGGGAGCAACGGCGGACTCCTCGTGGGCGCGGTCGTGAATCAACGACCCGAACTGTGGCGCGCGGCCGTGGCCGCGGTCGGCGTGATGGACATGTTGCGCTTCCATCGCTTCACGATCGGGTGGGCCTGGGTCAGCGACTACGGCAGCGCCCAGGATCCGGATCAGTTCCGGTCGCTGTACGCCTACTCGCCGTATCACAACCTGACCGAAGGCGAGTATCCGGCGGTGCTCGTGACCACGGCCGACCACGACGACCGGGTCGTGCCGCTACACAG
>JGI12109J20283_10135099_pt1 | contig 34880 bp, 38 predicted proteins | sample ElkSlonscriptome_12_FD_20283 | JGI IMG/M metagenome (IMG submission 20283)
GCGACCTGCGCGTTCCGGATCGTCACCCCGCGGTGATCGGCCACTTCGTACTCGAAGCCGATCCCGTGCGCTTCGTGGCCGCCGACGGCGTCGAGGCACGCGTCGGCGACGAAGTGGTGACCGCAGTCGACATGGCGCCCGACATCACGGGCGACCCGACGGTCGTCGAGATCGGCTCGCTGCTCTTCTACGTGATCGTGCGCAACGATCGCCTGTACCTTCGCGTGAAGGACCGCGAGGCCGAACTTCTGTCGACCTTCGGCGGCGTCCCGCGTTGGGACTACGACCCCGAGATGCACGTGAACGCGCGCTGGGTCCCGCACGAAGAGCACGACCTCTTCGTGGCCGACATCCTGGGCGGCGGTTCGCCGACGACGTGCAAGGGCGCGGTCGAATTCGAGATCGAGGGCACGACCTACCAACTCGAACCCACGAGCTACGGCGACGACCGCTGGAGCTTCATCTACGGTGACGAGAGCAACGGTGTGTCGTCCTACGGCGCCGGTCGCTTCCTCTACTTCGAGAAGCCGGGCGAGGATCGCCGGATCGATCTGGACTTCAACCAGTCCTACAATCCGCCCTGTGCCTTCACGGCCTACTCGACCTGCCCCGTGCCGCCGGACTCGAACATCCTGCCGATCGCGATCCACGCTGGAGAGAAGATGTGGGAAGGGCACGGCGAGTGATCGACCGCCCGCGGGCACTCGTCATGACGCTCGCGCTGCTGGTGTTGGCAGCCGGCTGTGATCGTCGACCCGACCTGCGCACGCACCTGGGGGCAATTGCGCGCGACCAGGGATCCGACGACGTCCGGATCGTGCTCGTCGCGATCGAAGACCTGCACACCGCGGACATCGAGAACGCGCTGCGCGAGTACCCCGGGCTCCGGCGCCCCGACGTGGTACGCGCTGCCGCCTGGGCGACCGGCACCGGAATCGAAGCGGTCGCCTCGGCGCTCTCCGGGCGACCGGCGATCGATCACGTACGATCCCCGCGGCGTCTTCGGCCGGCGGTCGAAGGATTCAGTTTCACGACGCGTGGCGTGTCGCCTTCGCTGCGTTCTCGCTTCGGCTTCGAGCCGATCTTCGGCAACGAGCCCGGCGGCCACCTCCTGGTCCACGACGGCGCCATCCACGCGATCAGTCCACCGCGCGGCCCCGCCATCAACCTGGTGATGCTCGACGCCGACACCGAACTCGCCGCGCTCCTCGTATCCGTCATCCACTGGGCCGACACCATGGAACCCGGCTGGCACGTGAAGCTGATCGGATTCCCGAGCGCGATCGAGGACCCCGCGCGTGACCTTTACGTTCCGGTCTACGACTGGGCACCACGCGGTTCGGGCGAGACGGTCGTCGTCGACGCACCACAGAGTCTCACGACCGCGCTCTGGGGCACGAAGGAGCATGCGGGTTTCAGGTGGGCAGCCTGGCCCGAAAGCCGTGGCACTCGGGGCGGCGTCTTCGCCACCGATGGCCGTTTGTCGGTGTGGAGCGATCTGGACGGCTTCGTCTTCGCGGCCGAGGACACGGTCGGCGGCACCCCCGCCGCCCGCGTCGACCTGACCACACGATTGGCCGACGAACTCTTCGGCGGTTCACCGCGCGCACTGATCGCCGTGCGCGGCAGCGAGACGGTCGACTTCGTCGACCTCTCGGTCTTCGGGCATCAGCCTCTGGCGGGCCGCATCGCGCCCTGGGCGCTCGAGGACATCGACACGGTCTGGGAGCCGAACGCGAACTCCGCTCGCTTCAGCCTGGGCGCCGAGGACCGCGGCGACGGTGTCGTCCTCGACCTGGGCTGGCCGCCCTTCCGCTTCGAAGCCCGACTGACCGGAGAGTTCGCGCAGGGATCGTGGCTGGGAGCTGCGATGTATACCGGTCGCAGCGCGCGCTCGTGGGGTTTCCGTGCGATCCAGGTCGAGCCCTTCTCGCGCGCCTTCTGGCTGGCCAGCGCTGGCGGCTGGCCCGAAATGGCCGCCGGGTGGTGGCCTGATGCGCCGGTCGGCGTTCACGTCTTGATCGACGGAAAGGCCGACACTCCCGTGCCGGCCCTTCTCGACGAAGCCCTACGTTGAGTGCGCGCTACTTGTGGCCCGCTCCGAGCGGCTGCCCTGCCTTGACGTGCTCGGGCACTGGCCGCAGGTCCCAGATCAAGCCCAGCTTGTTCAAGACCCACAGGCCCCAGTAGGTCACGTCGATCTCCCACCAGAAGAAGCCCATGCGCGCGGTGCTCGGGTAGTGGTGATGGTTGTTGTGCCATCCCTCGCCGAGCGTGATCAACGCGAAGAACCAGTGATTCCGCGAGTCGTCCTTGGTCTCGTAGCGACGCGATCCGAAGACGTGCGTGAGCGAATTGATCGTGTAGGTCGTGTGGTAGAGCACGACCGTCGACACGAAGAAACCCCACACGAGCATCTGCGGGCCATTGGTCCCCCACGACGGCGCGACGGCCTCGAGCAGTTCGCCCCAACCGAACATGAGCGCCCCGGCCGCGACGGCCGGTACGATGTGGAACTTGTCGAGGAAGCGCAGCTCGGGAAACTTCGCGAGCTCCTTCACCTTCGCCCACTGACGCTTCTTCGCCGGACCGCTCAACACCCAGCCCATGTGACTCCACAAGAAGCCGTGCCGGACGGGTGAGTGCACGTCTTCGGGTTCATCACTGAAGCGATGGTGATCGCGATGGTGAGCCGCCCACCACAGCGCGCCCTTCTGCACCGACATGCCACCCCAGAAGGCCATGACCGCCTGGAAGGCGCGGCTCGTCTTGAAGGACTTGTGCGAGAAGTAGCGATGGTAGAAGCCGGTGATCGCGAACTTCCGGATGAACCAGAATGCGAAGGCCGTCCACGCCGCAGCGGGACTGAAACCGACCCACAGGATGGCCAGGGGCGAGAGCTGCATCAGCAGGAAGGGAATGCTGCGCACCCACTGGATCGTCTCGCGCTTGCGTCCCGACTTCAGCTCGACACCGAAATGCCGGAAGAGGGCTCGCGAGTTCTTTTCGGCCTCGACCCGGTTCTTCGGCGTCGGAGGCGGCGTGTGCTGCTTCGATATCGTATGTGCGGTCATCGATCTGGGTTTCCCCGGGGGAGTCTTCGTGATGTGAACCGGAGCGCGAAGCCGAGGCCGAAACCTGCTCCTGCCGCGATCCACCAGGGGGCCGGGATCGAAAAGGAAAGAAGGAGACAACCCGCGCTGCCGAGCGCGGAGACCACATGATCGGAAGGACCACGGGCCAGCCGCCACCCCGCGAGCTGGGTGATCGCATAGTACAACGTCACCGTGAGCGCGCTGAAGCTCCAAGCGACCTCGGAACGGCCGCTCGCGGCGACCGCCGCGACCACGATTCCGACGGCCCAGACCGCCCGTCGCGGCGAGGTTCCGGCCGTGTCCAACACTTGTAGAGCCGGCGGAAGGTCGCCACGCCGGGCCATCGCCAACACCACCCGTGAAAGGCCCAAGAGGAGGTTCAGGAGCACCCCGACCATCGCCGTGAACGCGCCCAGGGCCAGGACCGGGACCCACCCGGACATCCCGAGTGTCGTGGCCACCGTTTCCAGCGGTGCGGCCGTTTCGCTGACGAGAGCCCCGAAACGGTCCGCACCCAGCGTGCGCAGCGCGATCCACGCCACCCCGAGGTAGATCATCAGACTCGTCGCGACGGTGATGACGACGGCGCGAGGGATCGAGCGGGCCGGGTCTCGGATCTCCTCACCCAGCGTCGCCACCCGCCCGTAACCGGTGAACGCGACGAAGAGCAGTGCGGTCGCCCGCAGGAAATCGTCGAGATCGGGCGCGCCCGCCGCAGGCACGGCCGCCGGCTCTCCGCGCACGGCCCCGAAAAGGACGAGGCCGCCCAGCGAAAGGATCGTCACCCCGACCATCGTCGCGTTGACCCGGTTCGAACGCTTCAGCCCGCTCGCAGCAAGGGCGGTCAGGACCAGAACGATCGCTGCCGCCAGACCACCGCGCAGGACCGGATCGTCGATTCCCAGCGGGTGGAGCACGTAGCCGGCGATTCCCATGCCCGCCACGGCTGCCGAGGCGCCCTTCGCGCTCAGGAATGCCCAGCCGGCAACGAAACCGACCGTCGGGTGCAGCAGACGCGTCGCGAATTCGTAGGTGCCGCCCGAGGTCGGGATCTTCGCCGCGAGGCGCGCGCTGGCCAGTCCATTCGCGGCGGCCAGGCAGGCAGCGGCGAGCAGCGCCAGGAGCGTGCGATCCCCCGCGAGACCCGCGCCCAGGCCGAGACTGACGAATACGCCCGTCCCGAGGATCGAACCGAGTCCGAGGAGCAGGGCCCCGGTCATCCCGACGTCGCGTTTCAGGACCGGCTCGTTCAATCCATCTCCAGCTGGTCGATCAGAAAAGCGAGCACGTCGGCCGTTTCCTCGATCACCTTCGCCGTCGGTTTCCCTTCGCCATGACCGGCCTTGGTTTCGATGCGGATGAGGCATGGACGGTCGCCGCGCTGTACGGCCTGCAGTCGCGCGGCGTACTTGAAACTGTGTAGCGGCACGACCCGGTCGTCGTGGTCGGCCGTGGTCACGAGCACCGCCGGATACTCGCCTTCGGTCAGGTTGTGATACGGCGAGTAGGCGTACAGCGACCGGAACTGATCCGGATCCTGGGCGCTGCCGTAGTCGCTGACCCAGGCCCACCCGATCGTGAAGCGATGGAAGCGCAACATGTCCATCACGCCGACCGCGGCCACGGCCGCGCGCCACAGTTCGGGTCGTTGATTCACGACCGCGCCCACGAGGAGTCCGCCGTTGCTCCCGCCCTGGCAGGCAAGACGTTCGGGACACGTCCACTTCTCTTCGATCAACCACTCCGCCACGGCGACGAAGTCGTCGAAGACGTTCTGCTTGTTCGCGAGCGTTCCGGAGCGATGCCATTCCTCGCCGTACTCGCCGCCGCCACGAAGGTTCGCAACCGCGAGCACGCCGCCCCGCTCGAGCCACACCGAGCGCGACACCGAGAATCCGGGGGTGAGCGACACGTTGAAGCCGCCGTAGCCGTAGAGGAGCGTGGGATTGTTACCGTCGAGCACGACGTCCTTCGCGTGGACGAGGAAGACGGGAACCTGCGTGCCGTCCTTGCTCACGACGAATGACTGCGTGGTCTCGAAACGCGCGAGGTCGAGGTCGATCGCCGGCGTATGCACGACTTCGGACCTTCCGCTCTCGAAGTCGTAGCGATGGATCACCGGAGGGTGAAGGAAGGAGGTGAAGGAGAACCAGGTCTCCTGCGCGTCGCTGCGTCCTCCGAATCCACCGACGGTGCCGTAGCTCGGCAACTCCACTTCCCGTGCGATCGCTCCGTCGCGATCGTGCAGTGTGATGCGATCGCTCGCATGGTGCATGCGGTTGGCCACGAAGACGCCGCCGGTGAACTGCACGCTCTGGAGCACGTCGTCGCCTTCCGCGAGGATCGTGCGCCATTCGCGACGCGCGGGCCGACGCAGGTCGACCTCGATCAAGCGGCCGCGCGGCGCGTCGAGGTCGGTGCGGAACCAAAATCGCGGACCGTCATTGCCAACGAAAGTGTAGTCGGCATCGAAGGCATCCAGGACCTCGACGAACTCGCCGCCCGCGCACAGGTCGCGCACGAAGACTCCGTTGCGCGGATCCGTTCCACGCCAGACCGACAGAACGAGGTAGGCGCCGTCTTCGGTGACGTGCGCACCGAACCCCCACTCGGGCTGATCGGGGCGTTCGTAGACGAGCTCGTCGGCGTCCTGCGGCGTGCCCAGGCGATGGAAGAAGACCTTCTGGAAGCGATTCGCCTGCTCGAACTCGTCGCCGGCCTCGGGCGCGTCGTAGCGAGAGTAGTAGAACCCGCTGCCGTCGTGCGCCCAACTCGCGCCGCTGAACTTGCTCCAGCGCACGACATCGTCTTGATCGGTACCGGAGTCCACGTCGCGCACGCGCCACGTCCGCCAGTCGCTGCCGCTCTCGCTGCTCGACCATGCGAGCTTCCTACCGTCCTCGCGCACGCGAATCGCGCCCAGGGACACCGTTCCGTCGTCACTCAACGTATTCGGGTCGAGCAGCTCGCGTGCTGTGCCGTCGGGGTCTTCCACGAACAAGACGCTCTGGTTCTGCAGGCCGTCGTTGTGGAACCAGAAGACGCGATCGGCCACCCGCCAGGGCGTGCCGCGGCGTTCGTGGTTCCAGAGCGCGGTGAGACGCGCGTGGAGTGATGTGCGCCAGGGAAGGCCTTCCAGATAGCCGAAGGTCAGCGCGTTCTGGAACTCGATCCAGGCGCGCGATTCCGGCGTGTCGGGGTCTTCGAGCCAGCGATAGGGGTCGGTGACGGGCGTGCCGTGAAAGTCGTCGACGACGTCGTCCCGGCGGGCCACGGGGTAGTCCATGCAGTCCTCGCGAGGCGGGCGGTGAGGATCCGTGGGGGCAGTTCAAAGGTCGCGCCGATTGGCCGATTCCGCCGCCGCCCGGTACACTTCCCCGGAGCCGGACCGCGACCGCGGCCCGCCGCTTCCCAGGGACAGGAGACGAATCCTCGTGATCGACGGCCTCCCGATCGAGATCAGCAATCTCGAGACGATTCCCGGCAAGACGATCGTCGCCCACTACGGCGTGGTGAACGGGAGTACCGTGCGCGCCAAGAACGTGGGCAAGGACTTCCTCGCCGGTCTGCGCAACATCGTCGGCGGTGAGCTCCGCGAGTACACCGAACTGCTGAACGAAGCGCGCCACGATTCGGTCGAACGCATGTGCAAGCAAGCGGAGCAACTCGGCGCGAACGCGGTGGTCAACGTGCGCTTCGCGACCAGTGCCGTCGCCGCCGGGGCGGCCGAGCTCTACGTCTACGGAACCGCCGTCCGGGTGGAATAGTCGTGCCGGCCGAAATCGAATTCGCCCTGCGCGTCGGGATTCCGATCCTGCTGGTCGTGGTCGGATTCTTCTCGGGGTCCATCTTCGAAAAGCGCCACTACGCGTCGATCGAACGGCGCGAGAAGGAACTGCGTCCGATCCCCGTGACGAACGTGCGTGAATTCGACACCGCGCGCGAGATCGTCGCATCGCGCCTGGTCATGGGCAGCGTCGTGATCTCGGTCGACGCCTTCAAGTCGATGGTGGGTGGACTGCAGAGCTTCTTCGGCGGGCGCGTGTCCAGCTACGAGACCCTCGTCGACCGCGCGCGCCGCGAAGCCGTGCTGCGCATGATGGACGAAGCGACGGGAGCGCACGTGCTCGTGAACCTGCGCATCGAGACCTCGGCCGTCGGCGACCCCGGCGAAAGCGCCAGCAGCATCGAGGCCGTGGCCTACGCGACGGCAGTGGAGTACCGGAAGTGAGCACGCCCTACGTTCCCAACGACCCGGGACCGAACCCGAACATCGCCAACGATCCGCCGTGGCGGCTCGTGGCGATCCTCGGCGGAGGCTTCATCGCGGTCATCCTGGCCGCCTGGTTCGTCCTCGGGTGGATCGGCGGCTCGCTCGCCAAGCAGGTGCCCGACGGCGTCGAGCAGCGACTCGGCGAGTTCATCCCGGTCGAGCAGATGCAGGGGCAGTCACCCGAACTCCTCGCCGCGCGCGACCATCTGCAAGGGATCGTCGACGTCATGGCCACCGAACTACCGCCGCGCGAGCTGCCCTACCGCGTGATCGTGGTCGAAGACCCGACCGTCAACGCGGCGGCGGTGCCGGGCGGAGCAATCCTCGTCTTCCGCGGCCTTCTGGACGGTGCGACCAGTGAAAACGAGGTCGCCATGATCCTCGGCCACGAGATCGCCCACCACCACCATCGCGACCACCTCGAGCGCCTCGGGCGTCAACTCGTCGTGGCGGCGGTGCTGAGCTCGATCTTCGGCGACGGCGGCGGCCTCGAACAACTCGGCGGCCTCGGTGTCGAAGGCCTTTCCCGCAAGATGGGCCGCGACGACGAACGCGAAGCCGACGAACTCGCGCTCGATCTCCTGGACGCGGTATACGGCCACGTCGGCGGATCGACCGCCTTCTTCGAACGCATGCTCGAAGACGACGTCGACGGCTTGATGAAGTGGGCCTCGACCCATCCCCTGTCCGCCGAACGCATCGATCGGATCATCGAGATCGCCGGCGAGCGCGGCTACCGCTTCGGCGAGACGCAGCCTCTTCCCTCCTTCGAGTCCGCACCGACCCGTGAATGACCTGCGCGCACGGATCGCGGGCCACTCGTGGACGCTGTGGCCGACCGTGCGTCACCGCGTAGTGCCGGTGACGGCACCCGATTCGGTCCCGTGGAGCGCACCGGCGCTGGCCGACATCGGAGAGATCCGCTTGTCCGGTCGCTGGCAAGCACAACCGTGCACGGTGGCCGTGGTGGTGCTGCACGGGCTCGGCGGTAATCCCGATCGTCCCTACTGCCTGCGCGCGGCACGCGCGATCGAAGGTCATGGGTGGAGCTGTCTTCGGCTGGCGATGCGCGGCGCGGATGGTCGGGGACGCGACTTCTACCACGCCGGTCTGATCAGCGATCTCGACGCTGCCTTGTCGTCGCCCGTCTTCGACGCCTACGAACGCATCGTGCTGCTCGGCTATTCCCTCGGCGGCCATGTTGCGTTGCGCTATGCGTGCGATCGTCCGGATCCGCGCGTGAAAGCGGTCGCGGCCGTCTGTTCACCGCTCGACCTCGATCGCGCCGCTGCCCATCTGGACCACCACGCGCTTCCGTTCTACCGACGCCACGTCCTCGACAGCTTGCTGCGCATGTACACCGAAGTCTCGACCAAGCGGCCGGTCCCGACCCCGCCCGAGGAACTCGCCGGCATCGACTCGATGCGCGAGTGGGACCAACTGACCGTGTGTCCGCGCTGGGGTTTCGGCAGCGCCGAGGAGTACTACGCCACCCAGAGCGTCGCGCACGTCCTCCGCTATCTGCACCTGCCATCGCTGCTCGTCGTGAGCCGTCAGGATCCGATGATCCCGATCGACGACGTCGAGGCATCGATCGGCAATGCGAATCCTCTGCTCGAGGTGCGGCGTGTGGGCGCTGGCGGACACGTGGGATTTCCCGGCCGGCTCGATCTCGGCGAAGACGCACCTCGCGGGCTCGAACGTCAGGTCCTGCGCTGGATGGAGCGCCGATTGCGATGAACGCGACCGCGCGTGAGTCCATTCTCGAAACCGTGCGTGCGATCCCACCGGGGCGCGTGAGCAGCTACGGACGCGTCGCCGATCTCGCCGGTCTACCCGGCCGTGCGCGCCTGGTCGGCAAGGTGATGGGAAGCCTGGAAGTCGACGATGACGTCCCTTGGCAGCGCGTGCTCAACGCGGCCGGGCGCATCTCGTTCCCACCCGGATCTGCCTCCCACACGCTGCAGCGTAGCCTGCTCGAAGACGAAGGCATCGAATTCGTCGGTGATCGTATCGCAGCGAAGCACTGGTGGGATCCCTACGCGTGAAGCGCGGCGCAGTCGTCGGGCAAAAAAACGCGACCCGGGACGTCTCCCGGGTCGCGCGACACCGATCTTGCGGAGGGGCCTATGTTGGTCTGACTTGCCCAGGCCCTCGGCGTAGAGGGTCGTGTCTGGCAGGGAGGTTCCGCTGATCGGCCACGGGCCGATCGCCACCTTTGCCTCACGTTCCCTAGTATCGACCGCCGACCGTCCGAACTCAAGTGTCCTTTCGTGATCAGTGTGCTTCAGCCCCTGAGAACCGATCGAGGGCGGTTGACCGCGATGCACCCTTGCCCGAAAGTGCAGGGGTTGCCCGACGTTCAACCCGACGCACCGGATCGGAACCATGGCCCGTGACGTTCGCGACCTCCCGCCCTTCCTGACGCCTCCCGGCGACGTCAATCCCAACCCGGATGCGCCGCTCGACTTTCCCGATCGCGAATTCGGCGAGCTGTCCGAAGAAGACTATCGCGAACTCGGTTTCATGGGCGGCCTGGAAGTCCACCAGCAGCTGGCCACGAGGACCAAGCTCTTCTGCCGTTGCCCGGTCGGCGTGTACACCGATCACACCGACGCCGAAGTCCTGCGCCACATGCGCCCCACGTTGAGCGAGCTCGGCGAGTACGACGGTACCGCGCTCATGGAGTTCAAGACGCACAAGGAGATCGTCTACCGACTCGATCGACGCAGTGTCTGCACCTACGAGATGGACGACACCCCACCCTTCGAGATCGACGAGGAAGCGGTGCGCATCTCCCTGGAGGTGGCCGATCTGTTCGGCATGCACCCGGTGCAGGAACTACACGTCATGCGCAAGCAGTACCTCGATGGCTCGATCCCGACCGGATTCCAGCGCACGGCGATGATCGCGCTCGGCGGCGAGATCCCTTTCCGCGTGCCGGAACTCGGGATCGATCGCCCACTGACGATCCGACAGCTCTCGCTGGAAGAAGACAGCTGTCGCGAAGTCAGCGACATTGGCCATCGCATCACCTTCCGCACCGATCGGCTGGGCATGCCCTTGACCGAGGTCGTGACCGAGCCGGAATTCCTCACGCCACGCGAGTTGCAGGCGGGTGCACGTCTCGTTGCGATGACGACGCGCCAGGTCGCACGCACACGGCGCGGTGGCGGCAGCGCACGACAGGACGTCAACGTATCGGTCGCGGGCGGTCGAAGGATCGAGATCAAGGGCGTGAGCCATCACCGCGGCCTGCCGCGCATGGTGCACAACGAAGCCTTCCGACAGTTGAACCTGCTACGCATACGCTTCGAGTTGTTGCGGCGCGGCGTGACGAGCGGAGACCTCGAGGTCCGCGACGGCGGGCTCGCCTGGGACGCCACGTCGCTGGCGATCGACGCCACCTCGATCCTCAAGCGCAGCGATTTCGCGCCGTTGCGCGACGCGGTGGACGCGGGCGGCATGGTCGCGGCCGTGCGCCTGCCCGAATTCCGCGGACTGCTCACCCACCGCACCCAGTCGAACGTCATCTTCGCGCAGGAGTTCAGTGAACGCGTCCGTGTGATCGCGTGCCTGACCGGCCGGCCGTTCATGATCCACAGCGACATCGAAGGCTACGGTCTGCGCGGCAGCGAATGGCAGCAGGTTCGCAAGGCGTTGCGCGCGGCGCGTTCGGACACGATCATCCTCCTGTGGGGTGACGAACGCGACGTCGACACCGGGATCCGCGAAGTGCTGCTGCGCGCGCAGGATGCGCTGGTAGGTGTTCCCTCCGAAACGAGACAGGCACATCCCGACGGGACCACCGGCTTCGAGCGCATCCTCCCCGGCGCCGACCGCATGTACCCCGACACCGACACGCCGCCGATGCCGATTCCGCCTGCGTGGCTCGAGACGATCCAGGCCGACCCACCGCATCGGCCTTGGGAACGAGAAGACCGCTACATGGATCTCGGCCTCGACCGTGCGGCCGCCCAACGCCTGACCGCCGCGCCCTGGGCTGATCTCTTCGACGCCCTCGAAGTCCCGGCGGGCGACACGGCCGTGCTCGTCGAACGCGCCCTGCAGCACCGGTTGCCACGCTTCGTGCGCGAGGAAGGCGCGGAGGCCCTGCCCGAAGCCGCCCACCTGAGCGAATGGGTCACCGCCCTCCACGACGGATCACTCGACGCGTCGGTCGTGGAAACGGCGCTCGATCGTCTACTCGCCGATCCGTCGCGTCCGGCCGCCGCCGTACTCGCCGGCTTCCGGCCGCATCCCGACGACGACCGGGCCTTGGATCGCATGCTCGCCGACGTACGCCGCGATGCAACGACGCTTCGCAGTGACGACCCGGAGGCGCGCGTGCGCTGGGCCATGGGGCGCGTGATGCCGTCGATGCGTGGCCACATCGACCCGCGCGCTCTGCGCGAACGCCTGGCCGTGATCCTGGAATCGACGAAGCCCGGGGAGGGCGTGCGATGAGCGACGACCTGTACAAGGGCTACCGCAGTCCCATGCGTGACGTCATGGAACGCGAAGGCGTGACCGTGTGGTGTGAAGTCCGCGCCAAGACGAAGACCGGGAAGTTCGAGGGCCTGATCCTACCGCGCAGCGAGACCAGCGACGCCGACCATCTCGTCCTGAAACTGCCGACCGGCTACAACATCGGCCTACGCCACGACCAGATCACGTCGCTCGAGGCGATCGGCTTCCGCGAAGCCCATTACAAGGTCCCCGAGAAGGCCTTCCCCGTGGACCCGGCAAAGCCGAACGTGAAGCTCTTCGGGACGGGTGGCACGATCGCCTCCCGTTTGGACTACCGCACCGGCGCCGTGATCCCGGCCTTCACGCCGGGCGAACTCTACGGTTCTGTCCCCGAGCTCGCCGACGTCTGCAACCTGGAGACCGAGAAGCTCTTCGGCGTCTTCAGCGAGAACATGGGGCCGGAGCAGTATCTCGTCCTGGCGGAGAACGTCGGGCAAGCGATCCGCGACGGCTACCAGGGCGTCGTGATCGGCCACGGGACCGACACCATGCACCACACCGCCGCCGCTCTGAGCTACATGGTGCAGAATCCGCCCGTGCCCGTCGTGATGGTCGGCAGCCAACGGAGCAGTGACCGGCCGAGCAGCGATGCGGCGCGCAACCTGATCGCCGCGACGACGGCGGCCGCGCACGGCGACATCGCCGAAGTGCTCGTCTGCATGTTCGGTCCCACGAGCGATCGCTACAATCTGCTCCACCGCGGCACCCGTGTACGAAAGATGCACAGCAGCTATCGCAGCACCTTCCGCACGCTCGGCGACATCCCAGTGGCCATGCTCGAGATCGACGAGCGCAAGATCACGCCACTCAAGAACGACATCCGCCCGCGTCGCAACGACACCGACGTCGAGGTCCACGCCGTCTTCGAAGACCGCGTGAGCCTGCAGTACTACTATCCGGGCATGCATGCCGACGTCTTCGACGCTCTCGTCGACCAGGGCTACAAGGGTATCGTGATCGCGGGAACCGGGTTGGGCCACGTGAACCGCCTGGTCTACCCCGCGCTCGAACGCGCTCGTGACGCCGGAGTTCAGGTCTACATGACCCTGCAGACCCTATGGGGCTTCGTACAGATGCACGTCTACGAGACCGGTCGTGAGATCCTCCAGCTCGGCGTCGTGCCGCTGGCGAACATGCTTCCCGAGGCCGCGTACATCAAACTCGGCTGGGCGCTCGCGATGCATCCCGACGATCCGGAAGCCGTCAAAGAGCTCATGACCACCCCGATCGCCGACGAGATGACTCCGCGCGAGCCCCACGACGGCTACCTCGTCTTCCAGGGCGGCGTACCCGAGATCCAAGGATTCATGGAAGGCAGCTGGAAGTAGCGTTCCCGTTCCGGCGCGCACGAAGAAGGCCCCCGCTCCGGATGGAGCAGGGGCCCTTTTTCGCTGGATCGAAGAGGCTTCGACTAGAAGCGGCTCTTCAGACCACCGAAGCTCTTCGGCTCGCTGGAGACCGGCTGGCAGTTGGTGTAGATGCCCGGATCGGTGAAGTCGCGGAGGTTCTGGGCTTCCTCGATGTCGTCCGCACCTTCGAGGGCGTTCGGCCCGGCAAAGAACCACTCGGCCGCGTTGAACACCGGGTTGGCGGTGTTGACCAGACGGTAACCGTAGCTGTCCGTGGTCTCCCAGGCCTCGCCGGTGCCATCGACACCGATGACGCCGTAGACGTCCACGAGCGTGGCATCGCTGCCGTCACCAGTGGCAACACCTTCGAACAACGCGACGACGTCGTCACCGTTGATGAAGGCACCGAGGTCGAAGTTGTCCGGATCGAAGCCGTAGACGTCGAAGAACAGGCCGACACCCGGGCCGTCGCTGTTCTCGTAGGACACGATGTAGGACTCGCACGAGCCGAGCATGCCGGAAAGCTGCAGGGCCACGCCGCCACCGAGGGTGGTGCCGCCGTTGCTGAAGTTGCCGATGCTGTAGTTCGAGAGGTCGACCGCGGCGACGCCCGTGTTGGTCAGCTCGACGTACTTGGGAACGCCGCCGGGCAGCGTGCCGTCGACGACCTCGGAGATGATCAGATCGGCCTGGGCCGGAACGGTGGCCACGGCCACGAGGCCGAGACCGAGCAAGAACTTCTTGAACATGGTTCTCCTGGTGCCTCCGTTGGATGGAGAGGCAATGTGGGCGCGTGCAATGAGGGAACACGCCAACGGGGTTCAGGTCCTGCGGCGCCAGCACGGAAACCGACGTCGCGGAATGGCTCCATGCAGTCTAGACCATGGCCGGGTCCACGGATACCCCGTGAACCCGGCTCAGGCCTCAAGATCGTGTGAATCGGAGGATTCGAGGCGAAAGTGCGGCGAAGCTTTCGTCAGACCTTCGTCGCTTCGTCCAGCATCTTGCGCATGCCCTCTTCCATCGCTTTCGCCGTCGCGGACGGGCCGACCAGCTTGAAGAAGACGTTGCCCTGCGGGGCCTCGACGATCGCGCCGACCATGCGGAAGCCCGGCATGGCCTTCTTGCGGCCGCCGGTCATCGGTCCGCCGCCCATGCTCTTCATGTAGGTGCCGTCGACCTCGACGAAGTGCACGTCGAGCCCGTTGCCCGTCGTGAGCTTGCTGCGCACGGCGTTCGCGGTCGCGTCGCCGCCGTCGGCCGTCTGCATCTGGCCGATCCACCGCTGGATGTTGCTCTCGATCGTACCACCCTGATCCGGTCCGAAATAGAAGACCGTGATCTCGGCCGCCTCGGCGTCGCCTTCGACCGGCGGATGCTGGTAGACGGCCTTGCGCATGCCGTTCGCGCCGAGGTCGTTCCAGCCCTCGATCGGTGCGAAGGAGATACCGCCCAGTTGGGTTGCCCCGCCCGTCGGCTGTTGGGGCGTGGACTGCCCGTCGGCAGGTGCGGTGCGCGCGGGCGTGGAGGAGGAGCTCGAGGACGAATCCGAGCCACCGTCGCCGTTCTGCACGCCGCAACCCGTGGCGACGACGAGCGCGAGAACCAGAGCGAGCGAGCCGAGGGCGCTCGCGGAACGAACCAAGGTCATGACGATCTCCGCAGGATTTGGAGTCGATTTCGGGGGGACGGCGGCACGATAACACGACCGTGCCGCTTGACCAGTCCCGGGTCAGAAGGCATGCCCGAAGGACAGGTATCCCTCGACGTTGCTCTCTCCGAAAGCAAGGTCGGCCAGGAGCATCAGATCGCGGTCCTTCCTGACGTGCAGACGCCAACCGACGCCGAGCGTCGGGCGAAGGGTCTCGAGCGCGTAGTCGTCGTAGTCGTCTGCCGCCGCGGCCACACCGGCAAACGCCGCCATGTCGAGCCGCCCGCGGACCGGAAAGCGCCACTCCAGTTGCGTGGCGGCCATACGACGGCCGAGGAAGCGACCACGATTGTAGCCCCGCGAGTGCGCGCGGCCGCCTAGGGCCGCATAGCGCCAGATCGGAGCGTCCCCGTAGTTCGCGAAGGCGAAGAACTGGAACGCCAGGACGCTCCGCTGCCCGACCGCGTGAAAGCTGCGAAGATCCAGATGCGCGGTCTGGAAGTCGTAATCGCCGTTCAGGGCCTCGAGAAAGAACATCGTGAAGCCCTGCACGTACATGCCGCGCCGCGGAGCGTAGACGTTGTCGCGCCGATCCCACTCGCCGACGAGCCCGATTCCCGTGGCATTGTCTCCGCGCAGACCGAGGTAGTCGACCGTGTCCAGCAGACCGCCTTCCTCGACGTCGACGTACTTGAAGTCGTTCCACTCCAGGCGTCCACCCAAGCGCAGTCCGGCAACCACGCGGTGGAAGAGCTCGACGTAGGTGCGCACCTGTTGCGGCCGGTAGAGTTCCTCGGCGTCGTCCGGCGTGTCGGGCCCGACCCCCCAGAAGCGTTCGATCAGCGAGCGATACTCCATCTTCGCCTTGAGGTACCAACGCCCTTCACCGAAGAAAGTGGTCGTCGCCGCTTCTGCGGCTCCGTTGCCCGTCGTATGGACGCGTCCGAGAAGGCGGAACTCCGAATCCCTCGACAGGTCCGACTGCATGCCCGTGCGGAAGGGATGGATCGCTTCGAGCGACAGGCCGAAGTGATCCCTCGAGTTGTAGTGCGGCTCCGGCACGATCAACAGACGACCCCCGTCGAAACGCGGCGGAAACCACTCCATCGCCGCCTGGGCGGCCGACGCGGTCAGGATCAGAAAGACGAGCAGCGCGCGAATCACGTGGAACTCTCCGGATCGTCCGGGCCGCCCTCTCCGGGCTGCGTGGGCCACAAGCCCATGGCTTCGGCGAATCGATTGAGATAGTTGAACATGCCGATCACGCACGCCATCTCGACGATCTGGTCGTCGTCGAAATGCTTGCGGAGTACGTCGACGTCTCGTTGCCCCAGAGCACTCGCGTTGCGCGTCATGTCCTCTGCGAAGCGCAGAGCCACTCGATCCCCTTCGTCGACGGGCGCCGTCTCCGGATCGTGCAGGGCGTCGAGAACTTCGTCGGAGATGCCGTGCCGTCTTGCCAAGACGGTGTGCGAGGCGAGTCAGTAACCGCAGTCGTTGATCTGCGAGACGCGGACCGCGAGCATCTCCTTGAAGCCGACACCCAGCGTGCCCTTGTCCGAGAGCACCGCTCCGAAGTGCGCGTTGAAACTCGTCAGGAGTTCCGGCCGGCGGCCCATCACCCGGAACAGATTCGGAACGTTTCCGCGCTCGGCGTGGAAATGGTCGAAGATCTTCTGGAGGCGGGGCTCGACCGTGCCCCACTTCAGGCGCTGCAGATAGGACATCGGCGCGGTCTCCCGACCTGGGGTGAGCGCGCCGGGACCTCAGACCTTCATCGACGGCGCGCGAGACGAATCGTCCCGTAGCTTAGCGTCTTCGCTCTTCTTCGTCTCGGACTGGGCATCGGAAGCGGGCTGCTCGACCGAGCAGGCATTCGGCGCCGCTCAGGTCGGGATCCCGAGCCGCGGAAGGACCGTGCGCTGCAGAATGAACCAAAAGACGATGAAGCCGATCACGAACAGAGTGTCCATGGCGGACCTCCGGGCCGAGGGGTTGCATCTACAGGTTCCTCTTGTTCGCCCGTGACCGCAAGTCGTGAAATTGCATTGCCTTCCGGCAAACGGGACGGTCGTCGAACTCACTCCCGGATACGCTCGTCGGCGCCCGTCGGGACACCGTCGGGGTGACGAATCGCCCCGGCTCGCCTAGCATTCCCGTCCCCCCTTTCGCCGAAGCGCTGCCGCGCGCGCCCTTTTCCGGAGACCGGCCATGACCCCACGTGACGACCAGCGCCCCCCGCAGGACAGCGGCCCCGAACCCGCGAGCGACGAACGTGCGCTCGAGCAGGTCGGGCCCGAGCTCGTCGATCTGCCGTCCGACCAGGCGCCCGCAGAAGGGGAAGACCTCCGGACCTGGCTCGAAGGCACGCTCGAAACGCTGCCGGCTTCGCTCGGACGGCATCGGTCGAAGCTCCTGCGCAAGGGATTGACCGGGCTGATCGACATCGCGGCCAGCCGCTCGAACCTGCTCGAGACGAAGATGGTCACCCAGGCCATCGACGAGCTCGCCGAAGCCTTCGGCGTCTTCGCGCCGTACCGCGATCGACGAAAGGTGGCGATCTTCGGCTCGGCGCGGACCGGACCGGGAACCGCGCCCTACGAAACGGCCAAGGAGCTGGCGGCGGCGCTGGTCTCGGACGGCTTCATGGTCATCACCGGCGCCGGGCCTGGGGTCATGCAAGCCGGCAACGAAGGCGCCGGTCGCGAACAGTCCTTCGGGCTGAACATCGATCTGCCTTTCGAGCAGTCGGCCAATCCCTTCATCGACGGCGATCCCAAGCTCGTCGACTTCCGGTACTTCTTCACGCGGAAGCTCGTGTTCGTGAAGGAGGCGTCGGCGATCGTCGCTTGTCCTGGGGGATTCGGAACGCAGGACGAGTTGTTCGAATCGTTGACGCTGTTGCAGACCGGGCGCGGGGAGGTCGTGCCGATCGTCCTGTACCAACCACCGGGCGACGTCTACTGGGAGCACTGGTTGCTCTACGTGAAATCCGAGCTGTTGCGCGAAGGACTGATCGGGGAAGCCGACCTGGAACTGTTCGAGATCGCGTCGAGTGCCGACGAGGCGCGGGCGATCATCACCGGCTTCTACCGGCGCTACCATTCTTCGCGCTATGTGCGGAACGACTTGTTGATCCGGATGAAGTCCGAGTTGCCCGACGGTGGGATCGAACGGTTGAACGACGAGTTCGGGGAGATCCTGCGCGAAGGTGGCGGGGCGATCCGGGCGTGCGATCCCGTGTTGCCGCACGAGCAGGACGTGCCGGAACTGCACGACCTGCCGCGGCTGCTGGTGCCGTTCAATCGGCACAACTACGGTCAATTGAAGAAGCTGATCGGGGTGATCAACGAGCTCTGATCGGCGCGATCAGAACCTCTGCGCCCCCTCCGGCGCATTCGCCAGCACCGTCTCGATCTTCGTCAACACCTCCGGCGTCAACTGATCGAGCACTGCCAACGCCCCGAGATTCTCCTCGAGCTGCTCCACCTTCGACGCCCCGAGGATCACCGTACTCACATCGGGATTCGTCAGGCACCACGCGATGGCGAGCTGACCGAGCTTGCACCCCAACTCCTCCGCAATCGGCTCCAGTTGCCGCGCCTTCGCGATCATCGCCTGGCCCTCTTCCGACTCGAAGCGCCTTCGCAACCACTCGTAGCCGGGCAGCGCGGCACGCGAATCCGAGGGGATCCCGTCGCGGTACTTTCCCGTCAGGATCCCGCTCGCGAGCGGCGACCACACGGTCGTGCCGAGGCCAATGGTCTCGTAGAGCGGCTCGAACTCGGCCTCCACCTTTTCGCGATGGAACATGTGGTACTGCGGCTGCTCCATGGTCGGGCCGTGCAATCCGTTCGCCCGGGCGACCCCGACTGCCTCGGTGATCTGCTGCGCGTTCCACTCGCTGGTGCCCCAGTAGAGTACCTTTCCCGCACGGATCAGTTGATCCATGGTGAAGACGACTTCCTCGACGGGTGTGTCGACGTCGGGGCGATGGCAGAAGTACAGGTCGAGGTAGTCGACCTGAAGGCGCGTCAACGCGGTGTCGCAGCAGTCGCGCACGTGCTTGCGATGCAGGCCGCGCTGGGTCGGTTTGTCACCACCCCAGAAGACCTTGCTCGACACGACGTAGGAGTCGCGCGACCACCCTTCTCGCTTCAACACCTCGCCCATGATGGTTTCGCTCTGGCCGCCGGCGTAGGCCTCGGCGTTGTCGAAGAAGTTGATCCCGGCATCGTAGGCGACGCGCATGGTTGCGGCGGCGGCGTCGACGTTCATCTGCTCGCCGAAGGTGACCCAACTCCCAAAGGACAGGGCGCTGACAGGAAGGCCACTGCGGCCGAGGCGGCGGATGGGCATGTCCATGGTGGAGCTCCAGACGGGGCGACGGGGAGGCGAGACTCGGGCAACAACCTAGGTCGACGGCGGAATCGATCAACCCCGAGGCGGCCCGGCGACTGCCCGGCGACGGACCGACGATGGACAAGGAAGCGTGACGGCCGGCACGACTCCGTGTCACAGTTCTCGCCCGGTCCCGTTCCGCCCAGGGAATCCGAATCCGTAGAAACCGTAGGAGACCCGCCTTGTCCAAGCGCACGCCCGTCGCCCGCTGGTCCGAACTCGCCGACCGTGTCCCCGTCCACGCCCTGGTCTCGAACGTCGATCTCGTGGTGATCCGCTACGACGACCAGGTCAGCGTGCTCTACGGCCGCTGCCACCACCGTGGAGCACTGCTCGCCGACGGGCACGTCGACGGCGAGAATCTGATCTGCGGCGTACACGGCTGGGACTATCGATATCGTACGGGCGTCTCCGAATACGAGAACGACGAACGCCTCGATCGCTTCGCGGGCTGGATCGAAGACGACCAGGTCTGGGTCGATGCCGACGAGATCGCCGCCTGGGAGAAAGACCACCCACAGCCCTTCGACCGCGACGCCTACCAGGGCAGCTACCAGGACCCGCACGGCACCCCGGACGAACCCCATGTCGGCGCGATCCAGGAACTCGCCGCTCACGGCCTGGAGCGTACCGGCCACCACGGCCCGGCCGGCGCCATGGGCGTCACGCACGACAAGCTCCCGAAGTGGGAGGACGTCCAGTTCCTCACCGCCCAGCTGCACCGCCCACCGCTCCTCGACGAAGACGACGTCGACACGCGCCTCACGATCGGCCCGCGCGCGACGAAGCCACTCGAACTCGACATTCCTTTGTTCGTGAGTGACATGAGCTTCGGCGCGCTCAGCGAAGAGGCGAAAGTCGCGCTCGCCAAGGGTGCACAGAAGGCCGGCACGGGAATCTGCAGCGGCGAAGGTGGCATGCTCCCCGAAGAACAGGCGGCGAACGCACGCTACTTCTACGAGCTGGCCAGCGGACGCTTCGGCTTCTCGTGGGACAAGGTCGCCAAAGTGCAGGCATTCCACTTCAAGGGTGGTCAGGGTGCGAAGACGGGAACCGGCGGTCACCTTCCCGGCGACAAGGTGCGTGGGAAGATCGCCGAGGTGCGCGGCCTACGGGAAGGTCAGGCGGCGATCTCACCGGCGCGCTTCCCGGACTGGGACTCGATCGCACCGATCCACGACTTCGCGACCGAGGTGAAGGAACGCACGGGCGGAATCCCGGTCGGCTACAAGTTGAGCGCGCAACACGTCGAGAAGGACATCGACGCCGCGCTCGAGGTCGGCTGCGACTACATCATCCTCGACGGCCGCGGCGGCGGGACCGGCGCCGCCCCCTTGATCTTCCGCGACAACATCTCACTGCCGACGATGGTCGCGCTCGCCCGCGCGCGCAGGCACCTCGACACGGCGGCTCCGGACGTCACGTTGATCATCACCGGCGGACTGCGCACGCCAGCCGACTTCGCCAAGGCCCTGGCCCTGGGCGCCGACGGGGTCGCGGTCTCGAACGCGGCGTTGCAGGCGATCGGTTGCCTGGGCATGCGCGCGTGCAACACGAACAACTGCCCGGTCGGCATCGCGACGCAGAAGGAACACCTGCGTGCACGCCTTCCGGTCGATGCCGCCGCCGATCGTCTCCAAAGCTACTTCGAGTCGTCGGTCGAGTTGATGAAGGTCCTCGCCCGCGCCTGCGGCCACCGCGCGCTCGCCGATTTCACGATCGGCGACATCACGACCTTCGACCGCGATCTCGCCATGCTCACGGGCATCCCTTACGCGGGAGTACGCTAGTGGATCAGATCACCGCACTCCTTCTGTTCATGCAGGTCTGGCTGGGGATCGGACTCCCCTTCGCGATCGCTTTCGTCGTCTTCGGGATCCAGCGGATCGATCCGGCGGCCGTGCACTCGAAATGGGGTGTGCGCCTGATTCTGATCCCCGGCGTCGCGATCTTCTGGCCACGCCTCCTGTGGCTGTGGATCGGCGGACGCGAGCTTCCGGTCGAGCGCTCGGCGCATCGCAACGCCGCCGACCGAGGAGACGTCTGACATGCAGAGAAGCCATCGTACCGTCCACCGCCTCGTGTGGATCCTGATCCTCGTGGCTGCGCTCACGACCTTCGTCGTGTCGATCCAGGTCCGTCCGGATCATTCGACGACGACGGAGGTGCGCTGAATGTCGCACGCACGCGTCGCCGTCAGCTGGACGCCCTTCAAGAAGCGCTTCGACGGCATGCTGATCGCACTGGTCGTGACCTATCTCGTCGCCTTCGTCGGCGTGGGCTTCACGCTCTTCCCGAAGATCACGCCCGAGATCCTGTTGATCCGCGCCTTCGGGACGGCGGCGATCCTCCTCTTGAATCTCATCCTCGTGATCGGCCCACTCGCCCGCCTCGATCGGCGCTGGCTTCCCCTTCTCGCAAACCGTCGCCACGCCGGCGTGAGCTGCTTCCTGCTCGCGCTGATCCACGCCGTCCTCGTGATCGGCACCTATCACGCGGGCAGCGAATTCGATCCGTTGCTCTCGATCTTCGTCAGCGACGCGGGCATGCGCGCGGCGGCCTTTCCCTTCCAGGCCTTCGGCTTCTTCGCGCTGCTCGTCCTCTTCGCGATGGCCGCGACCTCGCACGACTTCTGGTTGGCCGCGCTCGGCGCACCGGCGTGGAAGGCTCTCCACATGCTGGTCTACGCGGCCTGGCTGCTGTTGATCGTGCACGTCTCGATGGGGGTTCTGCAGAGCGAAACGCATCCGCTCCTACTCGGGGCGATGGGCACGTCGATCGTCGTGGTCGGCGGCTTGCACCTGGCGTCCGCATGGAAGCAGAGTGCCTTCGACGAGGATCCCCACGCGGGCGCAACGGACTGGGTCGACGTGGCCGCAGTCGACGACCTTCCCACCGACCGACCGCTCGGCGTTTCGTTGAGCGGCGATCGCGTGGCCCTCGTGAAGACCGACCGGGGCGTCTCGGCCGTGAGCGGTATCTGCCAGCACCAGAACGGCCCGCTGGCCGAAGGCCGTATGATCGATGGCTGTCTGACCTGCCCGTGGCACGGATTCCAGTATCGGGTCGAGGACGGGTGCGCCCCCGCCCCTTTCACCGAGAAGCTCCCGACCTTCCGCGTGAAGATCGAAGACGGCCGCGTGTACGTACACCCGACGCCGTTGCCCGCCGGAACGTTCGTCGAACCCGCGAAGGTGGACTGACATGAAGCGCGACGACGATTTCTTCGTGATCTGGCGCGACGCCGACGGGGGCGCGAACAAGGGATTCCTGCGCGGCGTGTCGATCGGACTGCTCGTGCTGGCCCTGGGTTTCGGCAGCGGCTTCGTCGCGCTGCAGAGGACGGTGGCCGAGAACGCGACCTTCGAGTTCGGAACCACACACGACTACGAAGGCGTGCTGGTCGGCGAACCGGTGCCATTGCTCGTGACCGAATCCCGCGTCTACTTCCTCGTCGATCCCTTCAAGTATGCCTTCGATCCTCAGGCGCGCGAGCAACTGACCGGCCGGCGCGTCGCCCTCGAAGCGACATTGATCGAACGCGGGTCGCAGGCCATGCTCGAGGTCGTTTCGGGAACGGTGCGTGACCTGGGCGAAGGCAATGCGGCGCTGGCGAGTTCCGCATCGGAAGTGGTCACGATGCGCGGGGAGATCGTGGACTCGAAGTGCTACCTGGGCGTGATGAATCCCGGGCATCTGAAGCCGCACCGCGCGTGTGCGGTCAATTGTCTGCGCGGAGGCATCCCACCCGTGTTGTTGACGCGACACACCGACGGAGCGCGGCAGACCGTGCTCGTTTCGGCGGATGGATTTCCGCTGAAGGACTGGATCCTGGACTACGTCGCCGAGCCCGTGGAGGTCACGGGCGTGTCATGGCGCCTGGGGCCAATCGACCTGCTCGCCGTCTACGAGCAGGACGTGGTGCGGCTGGACTGACCCGGAGTCGGGGCGGACTCAGCGTCCGCCCTGCTTTCGTTCCTCATCGATCTTCTCGAAGAGTGCGCGCGGGTGCTCCGGTTCGGGCTGGCCCATGTGACAGTTCACGCACCCGACGGTCGCCTTTTCTTCGAGCGGCTGCTGGACCTCGGTCAGCGTCTCGTTGATGGACTCCATCATGCGCACCATTTCGCGCGCGACCAACTTGTTCGGCTTGTCGTCGGACGCGAACTCGAAGGTCGAGAGCGGCTGGCCTTCCTCACCGACGTGACAGTGCGTGCACCTCACGCCCAGACTCTTCGACCACGCGCGCATGATCTGACCGAGCTCCTCGCCACGCACGTTGCCGAGGACCTGGATGTTCTTGGTGAACTCGGGCCATTCGAAATCCTTCTGGGCGCCAGCAGGCGACGCGACGAGCAGAGCGAGAAGCAGGAGAAGACCACGCACGGATCCGACCTCCGGGTCGTTCGAGGAAGTGCCCCGACCTTCGACGGTCGGGGCGGGCTGGTTCACGCGACCACACCGCGTTGGGCCATCTCCCGAGATTCGAGCAGGAACAGCGAACCGACCACGGCGCCCCACACGGTAGTCCCGCAGGCGACGACCCGAAGATGAGCGGGCGCCTTGCGGGCTTCGGTCATGGCGGCACCTCGGTTGGCGCGAGCCGGTCGAGCCGGGAGTGAGGACGAGCCTAGCCCGAAACCCCCGCCGATGACAATTCTCGGGCACCGCACGACGTGGGCGACGGGGCGACGGGGCAACGATGTCCTTAGGTTGACGTGGTCGCGGATGTCCGACCCCGACCTGCCACGGACTGCGCTCCACAGGTCCCTTCGAAACCACCTGGTGAGCCCTGAGACGTCCCTCTAGACTCCCCGAGCACCCTCACGCCTCGGAGCCCATCATGCCCCACCCGATCCGCATCTTCGTGACCGGCGGAACCTTCGACAAGGAATACGACGAGCGCACGGGCCAGCTGTTCTTCAAGGACACGCACCTGCGCGACATGCTGCGGCTCGGCCGCTGCCGTGTGCCGGTCGAGGTCCGTACGCTGATGATGGTCGACTCGCTCGACATGGACGATCACGACCGCGAGCTGATCATCAACCAATGCCGCAAGTGCGAGGTCGATCGCATCGTGATCACGCACGGCACCGATACCATGGCAGAAACGGCGCGTGCGCTCGCCGACGCGAACATCGAAAGCAAGACGATCATCCTGACCGGAGCCATGATCCCCTTCGCCTTCGGCTCGAGCGACGGTCTGTTCAATCTCGGCGCGGCTCTCGCATTCGCCGAATCACAGGACGACGGCGTGTACGTCGCCATGAACGGTCGCGTCTTCGATGCCTACAACGTCCGCAAGAACCGCGACATCGGAGAATTCGAGGAGATCGAACCCGCGTCATGACGACCTTCGTCGCCGGCAACTGATCGGCTCAGTCGCCGTCGAACCAGAAACGCGCACCGAGCGCCGCGTTGATCTGCAGGTCGCTTTCCGGGGCGAGATCGAGGATCGGCACGATCTCGAGAAAGATGTCGACCGGCGCATCGTCGAGGATGAAGTTGACTCCGAAGGGGACGCGCACGCCGATCAACTCGTCGTCCTCGCCGAACTTGATCCGGCCGCCGAGCCCCATGTAGAGCGGCAGACTGCCGCCCTCGACACCTTCGACGCGATCGAACCAGTGCCACAGGTAATCGGCGTGGAGGTGCAGCGCGCCCTCGTCCACGAAGGACCAGGCCGCTGCCGCGTCGAAGGCTTTCGAGCCGCCTGTCCACTGCTTGAGCGACAGCCCCGTCGGCTCGCCGACGATCACGCCCACGCCTGTGTTGCTCGCACGGACATCGCCCGCCACGCCGGCGACCAGAAAGAGGCCGAACGTGGCGGCGAGACCGCGAAACCAGGATTTGTCCGGAATCATCACGGATTCCTCTCGAGTCGTGACATACGTCAGCGCGCCGAGGGTCGAGACCTCGTGAACAGACCCCGCACCAGACTCAGCGCGAAGAGCACGAGGAAGACGAAGAAGAGAATCTTGGCGATCGATGCCGCGCCGGCGGCAATGCCGCCGAAGCCGAAGACGGCTGCAATCAGCGCAACGACGAAGAATAGAATCGACCAGCTCAACATGTCAGGTCCTCCGGGAAGGGGGATCGTTTGTGAAATGGGGTGCTCGAAGCCAAGCGACTCAGGAATCCTGGCCGTCGATCACGGCCTGGACCTCACGAGACCACTCGTCCCATGTCGCCTCGGTCTGATCGGCGATCTCGGACATGGCTTCCTCGAGTTCGCGATCCTGACGTTGGAGTTCGTCGATCTGCGACTCGATGCGTTCGCGGCTTTCACGATCGGCCTCGGCGAGCTGTGTCTCCAGCTCGTCGATGTTGTCCTCGAGCGAAGACATCGACGCCTCGATGTCCTGCCGCATCGACTGCTTCTGTTCCTGCCAGTCGCTGTCGTTGTCGTAGCCGCCGCAGCCGACCGTCAGGAGCGCGGCCACAGCCAGCGCAAGCGGGATGGAAAGGGCAGCGTGCTGAATGCGTTTCATGGGTCGTCCTTTCGACACGGCGTCTTGCCGGTGTGCCTCAAGAACGTCGGACCACCTGATGAAACGGCCCATGGAGTCCTCACGGGAATCCGCATGGGTGCGCCCCCCAAGTAGGACGTCGGGAGATCTCCCCAAGGCCGAAGGACGCGCGGGAGCGCGCCCGTGTCAGCCGGCCGCGCTCTCGGCGGCCTCGCGCGCCTTGCGCACGTCGATGAAGCTCTTGATCGCGAGCGCGACAAAGGCGATGCACAGGACGACCATGATCGTCTGCGCGATCGCGGCCTCGGGGCGCTCGACCTCGCCACCCTGGACCAACGTGATCGCGCCGGGCACGCCGCGTGCGCTTCCGAAGATCCCGAGCAAGGCGAGCGTCGCGGCCGCGTGGCCCGCGTGCTTGACCTTCGCCTCGTCGCGCATGATCACGCCGAGCACGATGAAGACGACACCGAAGAAAGCCGGGATGAGGGCCGTGACGCTCTGCATTCCGGTGATGAAGTACGACACGGCGCCGAGAAGGACGAAGGCGACGCCGAATGCCAGGGTGAGGACGGGCACGGTGTTCTCCTGGGGGGGACCGGGGTGCACAAGCTAGTCCACGCGGACTGAATGTCACGGGATCCCAGCTCGGCTCGAAGCGGGTCCGTATGATCGAACTGCATCATTCGGATCGCCGCCACGACACTCCGGCACGAAAGCTCGGAGTCCTCGACCGTACGCAGTCGTACGAGATCCTCCTGCCGTCGCACGTCCACGTACACGTGAATACTCAACCCGATCGGTAACAAGGGGTCACGACGTCACTTCTGGGCATACGCACGGATTGGACCGCCGGGTGCACCGCCATCGAAACGAACACGATCCGGTGTTCGATGGAATCGATCCGATACCGACGAAAGAGACCCCCATGAAGAAGACTCTCACCACGCTGGCCATCACGGCGGTGATCGCCTTCGCCGTTTCTCCTGCCGCCGCGCAGGGCTTCGGCCCCGGCGACGGCACCGGTGACGACTGCACCTTCATCGACGAGAACGGTGACGGCTTCAACGACCTCGCCCCCGACGCCGATGGCGACGGCATCCCCAACCGCTTCGACGAGGACTACGTGAAGCCGGAAGACGGCTCCGGAGCACAGCACCAGAAGGGTCGGGGACTCGCTGAGCCCATGGGCAACGCGAACGCCTGGCGCCACGGTCTGGCCGACGGCACGGGCACTGGCGTCGGTCCCGCGGACGGGACGGGCTTCGGTCCGGGCACCGGCGCGGGTAGCCAGGACTGCGACGGGACCGGCGAGCCCGCGAACGAGCCCAAGGGCCACCGCAAGGGCCGCCGCTGATCCATCTGCCCGAAACCCCTCCAGGGGGCGGGACCCGCCCCCTGGAGATCCTCGCTCCCGGAGCACGTACCATGACCCCCCTGCGTGTCCTGATCATCGCTCTGCTCGTCGTGAGCTTGGCCGGACTCTTCGTCTTCCTCGGTACCGCCGGAGCCACCACCGTCAACGGTCGGCTCGGCATCGACGCCGGTCACGTCGACCATGCGGTCGGACTCGCCGAGGAGTCCTCCACCCCCTACGTCGACGCCGGCCTCACACTCGAGGCCGTCGAGACCTTCGCGTCGAATGCGGTGGAGTTCGGCGTGTCCACGCGCGACGTACGCTTCGACCCCGAGCGCGGCCTGGATTTCCGCTGGCACGCCGCCGGGGTCGAGTGGAAGCAACTCCATCCGCGCCTCGACCTCTCGCTCAGCGCGGGCGTGCAGTTCGGCGTGAGGCGCCAGGACGACCTCTACGCCCACTACGACTACGACGCGTGGACGGGTTATCTCGCCTTCCGCAGCTACGTCGGCACACGCCAGTTCGTGCGTGGATCGGTCGGCTTCCGCGCACGCGACTACGCCGCGCTCCCCGAGGAGAGCAACGTCGAGTCCTACGCTTTCCTCGAGACCAAACGCTTCTTCGAAGCGGGGTCGATGCTCGGCGCGAGTATGCGTCTGGGATCGAAGTGGTTCACCGACCCAGCGGCATCCCGCGTCTGGGCCGTCGAGGGCACGCCGACGACCACGCAGATGACGGTCGCCCTGCAGGCCTCGCAATCGATCAGCGAGCGGGTCGGTCTGCGTGTGGGAGCACAGATGCGTCATGCGATCACCGACTTCCCCTACTGGTCCGACGCCGATGTCTACGACAGCCCACTGCTGGACCGCTATGCCCGCAACGGTCCGAGTGCGGAAGGCGTGCTCAAGGTGCTCGGACCGTCCCAGCTGTGGTTCGAGGTCGGAGGCGCCGTCGCACGGGACGACTTCGGGGCGATCCGCTTCGCCGACGGCTCGCCGGCCGGAACCACGCGCCGTGACGACGCGACGTCGGTCTTCACGAGCGTGTCCCGTGCGATCCTCGCGCCCGGCGGACACGCCGACCTGCGGCTGTCCGTGGCCTGGCGCGACCAGGCGTCCACGATCGACGCCTACGATTGGCAGGGATGGAGTGTCGCCTCGGGCCTGACCTGGGCCTGGTGATCGCTCCACGACCGGATCACAATTCGCCCGGCTCCCGAGAGACGGCGGAGGGTGGGGGCTCGTTCCCGATGGAGCGGGCCCTCACTTCGTCATCCCGATTCAACGTGAATCGATGGCCTCGACCTCGAGCCCCGGCGCGTCCCCGAGCCGGTAGCGAAAACGGAGCTGGGCCCCCGCAACGAGAGTCGACGGTCCGGGCAGGATGCGCGGCACGGTGAGCCCGGACTCGAAGTCCCCCAACGTCTGCGCGCCGAACACCTGGAGTCGCGTACAGAGCATCGGTTGGCCCGCAGGTGGCAGCGGATCCGGCAGGGCGAGCGTAGCCCCTTCGAGCCGGCCGCCTTCCACCGTGCGTGCGGTGATCTCACGATCGACAGTGAAAGCCGTCCCGAGATCGACCCGATGCGCGTCGTCTTCGCCGGCAACGCGTGCGCCGACGTCCGTCCATTCCAAGGAAACGTCGATCCGTTCTGGAACGAGGAGCGCTCGCGGGGCCTGGCCGAGGAGGTGCCGCGTCAATGCGACCTGCGGCTCGTGTTCGAGGGCCGCCTGGAGGATCTCGAGCACGATGACGTCCGGCAACGCCTCCGGTTCGAGATGCAGCTCGAGGGCGTCGCCATGGGATACGTCCTCGACCACCGTGGACCGATCGAGAGTCGCGGCCACGCGTCGTGCGCACGCCACGGACTCGTCATGGATGTCGATCCAACGACACGTCCACCGGTCGGGATCCAAGATGGTCAGGAGGGGCGCGACGATCGTCGCCAAAGGACCACAGCCCACGTAGAGAACGCGCACACGCCGGTCGACGTCGATCGATTCGACGGCCTCGTGCACACCGCGCAGGAAAGCGATCGTCCGGACGTAGTCGTCGATGCACATCGCAGCCATCGATGGCGAAAGGGCCAGGCCCGCGGTCGTGCGCGTCTCCCCGGACGTGACGACGTCGTCGGCGACATGCCCCGAGGCCCGGACCAGGCACCCCGCGAGTTCAACGACTTCCGGGCGCAACGCAGCTGCGTCACGCCCGGAATCGAGGAGGATGCGCGTGAGTCGCGCGACCCGTGTCCGCAGTTGTTCCGTCGTCACGAATCAGCCCATCAGATTCCGCTCTGTGGCCTGCTCGACGAGTTCGTCGCGGAACTGCGGCGCGGCGATGCTGATCAAAGCCTCGGCCCGCTCGCGCAGGTTCTTGCCGAAGAGATTCACGGCGCCGAACTCTGTCACGACCCAGTGCACGTCCGCACGACTCGTCACCACACCCGCACCCTGCTTCAAGAAGGGCTGGATGCGGCTGAGCGTGCCCTTCTTCGCCGTCGCCGGCAGCGCGATGATCGGCGTACCGCCCTTGCTCTTCGCCGCGCCGCGAATGAAGTCGACCTGTCCGCCGAAGCCCGAGTAGATGTACGGCCCCATCGAGTCCGAACAGATCTGACCGGTGAGATCGACTTCGATCGCCGAGTTGATCGCGACCATGTTTTCGTGCTGGCTCACGATGAAGGGGTCGTTCACGTACTCACTGGGATGCGATTCGATCAGAGGATTGTTGTCGAGGTAGTCGTAGAGTTCGTCGCTGCCGAGCGCGAAGGTGATGACCACTTTGCCCGGGTGCAACGTCTTCTGCGCACCCGTGACCACGCCGCGTTCGATCGCCTTCATCGCCCCGTCGCTGAGCATCTCCGTGTGGATTCCGAGGTCGAGCTGGCCCTCGAGCGCCTGGTATACGGAATCGGGGATGCCACCGATGCCCATCTGGAGAGTAGCCCCCGGCCGGATCAGGGGCACGATGTGACCCGCGATGGCCTGTTCGACCTCGCTGGCCGGCTTCGGCTGCAGGTTCGGCATCGGCGCCTCGTGCTCGACGATCGCGTCGACACGGCTCACGTGCACGAAGGCGTCTCCGAGAACGCGTGGCATCTTCGGGTTGACCTGAACGATCACCTTCTTCGCCGACGACGTCGCCGCCTTCGAGGCCAGGACTTCCACGCCCAGGCTCATGAAGCCGTGCTCGTCGGGCGGCGAGACCATGACCATCGTCACGTCCAGGGGCACGATGCCCGAGCTGAACAGACGCGGGATCTGGTGCAGGAAGATCGGCATGTAGTCCGCGCGCCCGTCGTTGACGGCGGCGCGATCGGCCGGCCCCACGAAGAGCGAGTTGTGACGGAAGTGCCCTTCCATTCCCGGCTGCGACAGCAGGTCTTCTCCCAGAAGCAGAACGTGGTTGAGCTGGACGTTCTCCAGCTCGTCCCGTCGTTCGGCCAGCGCACTGATCAGCGCCGTCGGAATGGCCGCGTTGCCACCGTAGTAGACGCGGTCACCACTCTTGACCAGTTTCACGGCCCCGGCCGCACTGCGCAGCTTCGATTTGTAGTCGTCCACCCAGGTCATCGTGTCATTCCCCCAGCAGGCGTTCGATCGGAGTCACGGGAATGTCGAGCGTGTCGCCCACCTGACGTTGGACGAGCTCACCCTTGAACATGTAGCAGCCAGCGGCGAGACCCGGAATGTCGCGGAGCGCTCCCGAGGGCCCACGCTGCGCGAGCTGCACCAGGTAGGGAAGGGCCGCGCTGGCCAATGCCCGCGACGCGGTCCGCGCCACGTTCGAGGTCATGTTCGGGACGCAGTAGTGCAGCACTCCGTGGCGCTCGAAGACGGGATCGGCGAGCGTGGTCGGCCGACTCGTCTCGACGCAACCACCTTGGTCGATCGAGACGTCGACGATCACACTGCCCGGCTTCATTTCGCGCACCATGTCCTCGCTGACGAGGAAGGGCGAACGGCCACCGGGAATGAGCACCGCACCGCAGATCACGTCGGCGATCGCGGTGTACTTGTCCAGGCGCTCGCTTCCGGCGACGATGGTGACGACCTGCCCCGAGGTCTCGTCGTGCAGTCGACGCAGCTTGCCGACGTCGCTGTCCATCACGATCACGTGCGCGCCGGCGGCCAGGGCGTGGCGCGCGACGGCATGGCCGACGCGTCCGGCACCGAGCACGAGGACCGTGGGCGGTGCGACGCACGGCACCGCACCCAGGAGGATGCCGCGGCCGCCTTCGCCATTCTGTAGGTAGCGCGCGGCGATCTGCAGCACCATGTGCCCGGCCATTTCGCCGAAAGGCACGAGGATCGGCGCCTCGCCGCTGCCGTCCTGGATGAGTTCGTAGCCGATCAGCGTGATCTCGCGATCGCGCATCGGGTTCACGATCTCGGGTCCGGCGACGGCCAGGTGCTGGAATCCGCAGACGGTCGCACCCGGCATGAGATACTGCGTCTGCTCGCGGTCCAGGCGACCGATGCAGCACACGAGCTCGCTGCGTCGCAGGACTTCTTCGCTGCTGTAGACGATCTGCGCGCCCGCGCGTTCGTAGCGGGTATCGCTGAAGTGGGCGTCTTCCCCGGCACCGTGCTCGACGATGACGGTGTGACCCAGGTCGGTGAGCTTGGAGATGGCGAAGGGCGTGAGACCCACGCGATGTTCGTAGCCCCAGGTCTCGTGCGGCATTCCGATGATCATCGGGTCCTCCTCGACGGGTTGCCGACGACAGTGTCGACGAAGAGGAGCCGATGTCAGGTCGCGAAAGTGTGATTCAGGACACAGCGTGCAGAGGGCTCACAGGATTGGCCGGGCTAGGCCTCCAGGCGCTCGATCACCGCGGTCAGCCCGTCCGGGAAGGGCCACTTCTTCTCGTCGCGGCGGTAGAGCGCCCAGCCCTTCGGGGTGAGGTCGTAGTTGGTGTCCTTGGCGTCCGGATCCAATCCGAGTCCCAGGAGGTGCTCGACTACGTCGACGCGTCCGTGCCATGCCGCCCAGTGCAGGAGCGTGGCGTCCTCGTAGCGTCCGCGGGGGTCGGCGCCAGCGTCGATCAGAGCGGCCAGGCAATCCAGGCGTGCGTTGATCGTGACCGCGACGAGGTCTCGACCGCGGGGCGCTTCGTCGGCGAGGAAGCCGCGGAGCTCCTCGACCTTTCCTGCCCCGGCGGCGCGAAAGCTCGTGCCCGTGCGGGCGCCGGCAGCGATCAGTCGATCGATCTCTCGCGACGCGGCAAAGGCGACCCCGTTGTCCAGTGCGGTGCCGCCGTCGACGATCGCGCCCTGGCGTTCGAGGTCGACTCCCCGGGAGATCAACTCCTCCACCATGCCGCCCTCGTAGAGACTGACCGCGGACATGAGCGGCGTCTCGCCCCGCGGATCGGTCGTGGCGTCCCAATCGGCGTCGGCGCCGAAGTCCAGGAGCACGCGGACCAGTTCGACCTCTTCACCGCGCGGGCACAGTCCGTGGAAGGGCGCCTGGATGGCGTAGGTCAGGGCATCGACTTCCCGCCCGTCCCACGAAACGCGTGCGTTGGCCAATGCGCCGTCGGTGGTGAGGACGGTGCCGAGAACGGCAGGACTGCCGGATTCGATGGCTTCCTTGATCACGGCCGACGGGATCGTGCTCATCGACGCGACTCCTCGAGGCGGGTTGGAAGCTGGAGTTGGAGTCTACGGGATCCACGCGCCAGGGTTGCGCGTGGGCTCTCCCGGCCGACACGTGGCACGCGGTGCGCCGGATTCCTCGGGAACGCGAAGAGGCCGCGGGGTCGTACCCGCGGCCTCGTGTCGTGCGCCGTCGTGATCTCGGGGTCAGTTCTTCTTCTCGACCTCTTCGACCACCACGCCGTCTTCGCCTTCGCCGCCGCCGACCGGAAGGTCGACCTCGGTCGGTGCGTCGACCTTCAGCTCGATCACGTCGTGGTCGTGCACGCCGTCGCCCTCAGCGGTCATGTCGATCGTCGTGACGCCGTCCTTGGTCATGACGTCGACCGTGCTGCCATCGAGGCCCTTGGCCGCGAGTTCGGAGAGGATGCGCGCCTTGAGTTCTTCGTCGGTCTCGGTGCCGCCGACCTCGATCTTCAGGACGTCGCGGCTGAGCTTCGCATAGAGCGGCTCCTCGACGATCGTGTGCAACGACGTGACGTCGACGTCGGCTGCACGGAGGGCAGCGTGACGCTCGGTGAGCTCACGGATCGCGCGTTCGGCATCCAGGTCGGGATCCCAGATGGCCAGGTCCAGGACCTGCATCCCGTCGCTGGTCTCACGGAATGCGATCGAGACCTCGTCGAAGCCTCGCTCCTCGAGATCCTGAAGGACGTGCTTCACGTCCGCGTCGATCTTCCCCTCCTCGGTGGGAAGGGAGAACTGGATCTGCTTGCCCATCTCGAGTTCGGTCGACGTCGGAGACGTACACGCCACCACGCCCAGCGCCAACACCACGGCCACCCCGGCCCATCGAATCGCTTTGGTCTGCATTGCCATCGCCAAGCTCCCCTTTCGGTCGTGCGCGCGCCGCGCACGGTAGCGGTGCACGAGCTCGTGTTCCAACCGATCGCGGTGGTGGTTGCCCTTCATGCTCGATCACCGTCCGTTCGTTCGTGTTCGCGCCCTCGGGCGCGTGATCAGGCAGCGCCCTCGGGTGCGATGTCGTCTTCGTTCAGTCCCGCGGACGCATGCCGTTCGCGCAGTCGTCGCTTGGCTCGGGCGTAGCGTTGCTTCACCGCGTCCTCGCTCAGGCCGAGAACCTGGGCGATCTCGCGGTGTGGCATCTGCTCCACGAGGTGCAGGGCGAAGATCTCCCGCGTGTCGGCGGGCTCGTCACGCAGCACCGTGTGCAGCAGCTGTTCGTCCTCGCGGCGGACCAGGCGTTCCAGCGGCGTATCGTCTTCGCTCGCCAGCACGTCGGCCAGACCGTCGATGGACTCGGATTCCGGTCGGCGCGCGCGCCAGTGGTCGACGACCGCGTGGCGCGCGAGAGTCATGGTCCAGGTCCACGGACTTCCACGCTCGGGCTCGTAGCGATCGAGCTGGTCGAGAAAGCGATGGAACACGCGGGCCGTGACGTCTTCGGCTTCGGTGTCGTCACCGAGTCGCCGCCGGACGTAGCCATACACCGGGTCGTACAGCGCCCGGTAGAGGGCGCGGAACGACGCCTCGTGCCCCGCGCGGGCGCGGGCCATCAGGCTTCGGTGGTGCAGGTCACGCGCGGAGCGTCTCAGATCCACGTTTCGTTCGACTTCCTTCGCGGCACTCGTTCGCAGGGCCGGTTCGAAAGGGAATACGGAAGTCTATGCTCGCGAAGTGACGGTCTTGCACAAAAAAATCGACGGCCGGGTCAGAGACCTCCGGCCGTCGATGCGCAAGGCAGGGACTGTGACGTCGGATCAGCCCTGCGCGGCGAGAATCGCTTCGAAGCGCTCGATCTGTTCCTGGAAGTGCTCGTTGTCCGGCGCGAGCGCGACGGCCTGGCGCATGTACTCGAGCGCCTGACCGCAGTCGCCGGCCAGATTGCAGAGCTCGGCCAGTGTGTCGAGGATGTTCGCCTTCTGCCCGTCGTCCTGCGCGAGCTCGACGCCCCGCTGAGCGAGATCCTGGCCTTCCTCGAGCGCGACCTCGTTCTCGAAACACCACCACGCAATCGAATTGAGCTGCGCAGGGTCGTCGGCCCAACCTTCGGGCGCAGCGTCCTTGCGACGCGCGAAGGCGAGCGCTCCGTCTTCCTTCACGTAGAGCGCTTCGTGCACCAGCATGTTGTTGCGC
>JGI12109J20283_10012804_pt1 | contig 34874 bp, 31 predicted proteins | sample ElkSlonscriptome_12_FD_20283 | JGI IMG/M metagenome (IMG submission 20283)
GGCGGGTTAGCCGCCTCGGCTAGCGATCGTCCTTTTTGTCGAACCGAAACAACACATTACTCAAATGTTCGCGCAGCGTGTCCGCACCCTCGCCCTCTGGGCTGTCTATTACGCACACTGGACAATGCATGGCGTACACGATACGCTCGAGCGGCGGCGGTGTGCAGTGTGTCTACTAGACAGCGCTCTGGGAGAGGGATGGGGTGAGGGAAGGATCTGGGGCGAGGCGAGATCTCATCGTCTGGGGTCGCTCGCCTCGTCCCATGATTGTTGGTGCGCGACCAGGGACTGCAACAGGTCTCGGCTCGACACTGGCTTGAGCAGCCACAGGTCGAAGAGGCGCTTCTGCGAGTGCCCCTCTTCGGAGCCGCTCAGAGCAATGACGCGCAGGCGATTGCGGTCTTCAAGCGCTTGCAGCTCGGCAGCGACCTCGTAGCCGGAGCGATCCGGCAGGCCGATGTCGAGCAGGACCGCTTGCGGCGTGAACCGCTGCACGGCCGTGATGACCTCATCGGCACGGTGCACGGCCTCGGCGCGGTGACCGCACGCCTCCAGCACCAGACAAATCGCGCTCGTCACGTCGCTGTCGTCGTCGACGACGAGCACGCGCATCGCCTCCCCGCGGCTGTCGGCCGCAGGCCCCTTCCGTCGCCACCCCGAGATACTGGGCCCTCTCGCTGCATGTGCCACAAAGCAGACTCCTGTGCAGATTCGTGCTGGGGGCGTTGCGCCCCAGCGTGCGGCCATCGCGTTCCGGCAGGGGGTTATCACCCACTGCGGTTCAAAGCCACCGCCCGGGACAGCCGATTTTCAGCTGGTCGACGCGCTCGCCCGGCGAAACACCGCACGAATACCAAAGCCCGGCGGGCAGCGCCGCACCGATCAAGCGCTCCCCTGTACGCCCTAAGTGTAGTCGTGCCGGCACCGGTCAGAATATCGGTAATACTACTACTCAGCCCGACGGGGCAGCGCGTGCGCCCCAGAATGGCACGGCCTTTGTATTAGGATATCTCGTGAGGATGCCGCCGGGGCTGCCGGCGGCACGCCCGATTCGGAATCTGGCCGAGCCCCGACCGCGGTCCGCACCCGTTTTGCGCGGTCGCCGCCCAGGGGTACCAGGCGGCCATTCATGTCTTCTAGTACTGTTAAACGAGGTAGCGACCGATGAAAAAATGGATGCTGTTGTTGATCCCGGGACTATTCGCTAGCGCCGTCGCGCTCACCGCCTGTGAGTCGGAGGGTCCGGCCGAACAGGCCGCGGAGGACGTCGGCGAGCAGATCGACGAAACGGTCGACGCCACAGGGGAGCAACTCGAGCAGACCCAGGAGGCGCTCTCCGAGGTTCCCGAGGAGGCCGGCGATGCCGCCGAGCGCGCCGGCGACCGGGCCGAGTCCCAGACCGACCGCTGATCGTTTGGTCGGCGCCCCCATGCGGGGGCGTCGATCACGGACTCGGGCGGTCGCCGGCCTGGCCCCCCCGCACGTCCCCCGCCGACCGAGACGCGCACTCGAGGGTCGGACGACTTGGCGACCGCAGCGGAACCGCGATCTGCCTTCCCCCGCGGTTCCGGTCGAGCCGGGCCAGGCCGCAAATGCCTTCGGCCTGCTCAAGCGGACGGCGCAGGCGCCCCTGCCCCGCTCTGAAGGCGACCCCACGCCCGGCCCCCCGGCCGACTGACGCCACCCGATTCCAGACCAGGAGGTTCGGATGCTCGATTTTCTCGGCTATGCCCTGCTCGCCGCACTGCTGCTTCTGTTCCTCGCCTATCTGATGCGCACGACGTCGATACGACGCCTGCGGCCGATTCGTGACGGCGAGCCGCCGATCGATGCCCGCTCGCCGAAGTTCAACATGTACCTCGAGCTGCTGACCTCCGCGAAGATGGTCGGCGGCAACGAGATCGAGCTCCTCTTCAACGGCGACGAGACCTACCCGCGGCTATGGGAGACGCTCGCGCAGGCATCAGAAACGATCTGCATACACGTCTATGTCTTCAAGCCGGGACAGATTGCCGACCGCCTGTTGCAGGTCCTTAGCGAGCGGGCCCAAGCGGGCGTCACGGTCCTGGTGCTGCTCGACGCCTGGGGCGCCAGCCTGCTGCCCAAGAATTACCGCGAGCGCCTGGTCTCGGCTGGGGCCCAGGTCGCGGTCTACCGCCCGCCGCGGATCAAGGAAATCTACAAGTTTCAGCAACGCATGCACATGCGGGCCATCGTCATCGACGGCCGCATCGGCTTCACTGGGGGCTTCGGCCTCGCCGACGAGTGGCTCGGCAACGGCCGCGGGCCGGATCAATGGCGCGACACCAGCGCCCGCATCGCCGGCCCCGTCGCCATGCAGCTGCAGGTCGCATTCTCCAACAATTGGGCGGAGGCCACCGGGGATCTGCTGGTTGGCGATGCGATCACCCCGTTCACTGAGGCATCCCCGCCGTCCGAACCGCAGGCGGCCGGCATCATGGCGTGCTCGCCGTCCCTGGGTAGCACCAATGCCGAGCGTTTCTTCTTCCTCGCCATCACCTCGGCGCGCCAACGTGTCTACATCGCCAGCGCCTACTTCGCGCCGACCCGCGACATGCGCTGGCTCCTAATGAACGCGGCCGATCGCGGCGTCGAGGTGCGTATCCTCACCCCCGGACGCAACACCGACTTCCCCGTCGTCTGGCATGCCGGACGCTCCGTCTACCCGAAGCTGCTCGAGGCCGGAGTGCGGATCTACGAGTACCAACCGGGTATGATGCACGCGAAGACGCTCGTCGCCGACAGCTGCTGGGCCAGCGTCGGGACCTTCAACCTGGACAACCGCTCGATGAAGCTGAACGATGAGGTCGCCCTGGTCATCCGCGACGAGGACATCGCCCAGCATCTCGAGCGACAGTTCCTGGCGGATCTGGAGTATGCGCGCGAAATCCAGCTCGAAGACCTCGCCACCGTCTCATGGCCCGATTGGGCACTGACCCGCTTCGCACGTTTGGCGATACCGGTCCTCTGAGGTCCCTGGCCGCAGCGCGGCCAGTCCCCGATACTTGCGCACTTGGCGAAGGACCTGGTGAGGTCGAGCTCGAAGCCGACGCAACAAAGGGGCTCGTCATGGCCCCCGACTGCTCGAGGAGGACCCGCGCAAGGCCATTTGGCCGCGCAGGACCGCTGCATTTCCGGCACCCAGCGTTCTCTTCAGCAGATTCGGATGAATAACAAGTGAATGACAAGATTCGAACGAACGCGCCGGAGCCACCGCAGCTGGTGGTCGGTGTCGGCGCCTCGGCCGGCGGCCTCGAGGCGTTCAAACAACTGCTCGCCGCCCTTCCCGGCGACACCGGCATGGCCTTCCTGCTCGTGCAGCACCTCGATCCCTCGCACAGGAGCCTGTTGCCCGAGCTCCTCGCGGCGGTCACACCGATGCGGGTCACCGAGGCCGATCAGGACCTCCGGCTACAGCCCGACACCGTCTACGTGATCCGCCCGGACACCGCCCTCGCGGTACACCGAGGGCGTATCGCGCTCAGCGCCCCGAGCCTGCACCGGGGCGTGCGCCTGCCGGTCGACCACCTCTTCCGATCGCTCGCGCGCGAATACGGGCCGCGCGCCGTCGGCATCGTGCTTTCCGGGGCCGGGAGCGACGGGAGCGCAGGGTTGCGCGAGATCAAGGGGGCCGGTGGCCTCACGATCGCCCAGGACCCAGACGGGACCCAACAGACCGGGATGCCGCAGAGCGCGATCGACACCGGTCTCGTCGACCTCGTACTGCGCATCGAGGCGATACCCGAGGCCCTGGCACGCTTCGCGAGTCTCCCGCCGGGGGCCGCGCGGATCGAGCCGGCGAGCGAGGACGCCGCCGAGGTGTCCAGACTGTCCGAGCACCTGACCCACTTCGACGAACAGGCCTTTGGGCGCATCGCCGCCGTGCTCGAGGCGCAGGTCGGATTCGACCTGCGCGTCTACAAGCCGGCGACCGTCGAGCGGCGCGTCCTGCGACGCATGACGCTCTCGGGCTTCGACGACCTCGGCGGCTATCTCGCCGCGTTGCGCGACGACCCCGGCGAGCAGCGGACGCTGGTGCGCGACCTCCTGATCAGCGTGACCGACTTCTTCCGCGACCCGGAGGCCTTCCGCGCGCTGCGCGAGATGGTCATCGATCCGCTCGTCTCAACGACGAACGCCGGCGAGACGCTGCGCGCCTGGGTGCCCGGCTGCGCGACCGGCGAGGAGGGCTACTCGATCGCGATGGAGCTGCTCGACGCGATCGGGGCCCAGGGCAAGCGTCTCTCCGTACAGGTCTTCGCCACCGACGTCGACCAGGATGCGCTCGCCATCGCACGCGCAGGCATTTATCCGCCGCAGATTGCCGAGCATATGAGCGAGCAACGCCTGCGGACCTACTTCAAGCCGTTGGACGGGCGCGGCTACGAGGTGCGCGGGCCGCTGCGCGACGCGGTCTCCTTCGCCGTGCACGACCTGGCCAAGGATCCACCCTTCTCCCGCATGAGCCTGGTGAGCTGCCGCAACGTGCTCATCTACCTGACCGCCGAGGTCCAGGCCCATGTGCTGCACGTCCTGCACTTCGCCCTCGAGCCCGAAGGGCGCCTGTTCCTGAGCACGTCCGAGTCGACCGGGGCGCACAGCGAGCTCTTCTCGACGCTCTCCAAGACCCAGCGAATTTACAAGAAGATCGGTGCCTCCCGGCCGATCGCGCTGGCCCGCTCGCGCAACCGGCCCAACCAAGGGCGTGAGGAGGGCGGGAGCGACACCACAGCGACCCAAGCCGGCAGCCCCCCGCCCCGGGCGCGCGGCCAGGACCTGGCACGGCGCGCCGTGCTCGAGGCCTGGGTGCCGCCGACCGTCGTCGTCGCCGAGGACGGCGGGCTGCTCTTCATGCATGGGGAGCTGGGCCCCTTCTTGCGCTTCCCGCAAGGCGAGAATCCGCGCCTGGAGCTGGGGACCCTGCTGCGCCCGGAGATCGCCACCCGCACCCGCGGGGCGCTCTACAAGTGCCGCCGCAATCAGGAGCCGGTCACCGCCGTCTCGAGCCCGGACACGCAACCGGGGCTGCGCGTGCGCATCACCGCGAAGCCCGCGCCCATGCTCGGCGACGGCGCGGTGATGCTGACCTTCGAAGCGCTCGCCGACGGCGCGGCCGAGCCCGCCGAACGTCCCGAAACGCCGGAGCAGGAGGCGGTCATCGAGCAGCTCGAGCGCGAGCTGCAAGCGACGCGCGAGGACCTGCGCAACACGGTCGAGGAGCTCGAGACCTCCAACGAGGAGCTGCGCTCATCGAACGAAGAGTCGATGTCGATGAACGAGGAGCTCCAGTCGGCCAACGAGGAGCTCGAGGCGACCACCGAGGAGCTGCGCTCGCTCAACGAGGAACTCACCACGGTCAATTCGCAGCTGCGCGAAAAGGTCGAGCAGCTCGAGCGCGCGCACGACGACCTCAACAACTTCTTCGCGAGCACCAAGGTCGCGACCGTCTTCCTCGACGAACAGTTGCGCGTCAAGCGCTTCACGCCGGCGGCCCGCGAGCTGCTCGGCATCGACCATACCGATATCGGGCGCCGCATCGCCGATATCGCCCGCGAACTGCTCCAGCACGGGCTGGAGGCGGAGTCCCGCGGCGTGCTCGAGCACCTCTCGGCGCAAGTGCGCGAGCTGCAGACGCGCGATGGGCGCTGGATGACCCGCCAGGTGCTGCCGTACCGCACCGAGAGCCGCCGCATCGAAGGCGTGGTCGTGACCTTCGCCGACATCACCGCGCTGCGCGACGCCAACCAGGCCCTGGATGTCAAGAGCCGCCGGCTCGAGTTGGCCTGGGAGGCCGCGCGCGGGGGCATTTACGAGCACCGGGTGCCGTTCGACGAGGGCACCTATCACAGCGACCAGTGGGCTCAGGTCCTCGGATACCGGCGCGAGGAGCTGCCGCCCTGGGACGGCTTCGAGTCCTGGCTCACCGAGCAGATTCATCCGCACGACCGCGAGCGCCTCGAGCGCGACTATCAGGCCTTCATCACGGGAGCGGCCCAGCGCCTCCAGGTCGAGGCGCGCCTGCGCCACCGCGCCGGCCATTGGGTCTGGGTGCGGGCCATCGCGAAGGCCCTCGAGTACGACAGCGAGGGTCGGGTGCGTCATGTGCTCGGCATGATGATCGACATTACCGACCTCAAAGAGGTCGAGGAGGCCCTGCGGGAGACCGAGACGCGCTTCCGCGAGATGGCCGACGGCCTGCCGTTGATCGTCTGGGTGCACGATGCGGCCGGCCAGTTGGAGTACGTCAACGCGACCTACTGCGAGTTCTTCGGCGTGAACCGCGAGGAGATGAGTGGCGGGCGCTGGCAGGTCCTCCTGCACCCAGACGACGCGGATGTCTACAATCGCGAGTTCTTCGCCTGCGTGCACGAGCAGCGCCCGTTCCACGGCGAGGCCCGGGTCAGAGACGCCGGCGGGAACTGGCGCTGGATCGAGTCCTGGGCGCGGCCACGCTGGAGCGCGGATGCGCACTTTCGCGGCTTCATCGGCACCAGCGCCGACACCACGGAGCGCCGGGAGATCGAGGGCGCGCTGAGCGAGAGCGAGGAGCGCTTCCGCACCCTGGCCGACAACATCGCGCAGCTCGCTTGGATGGCCGACGGGGCCGGCTCGATCTTCTGGTACAACAAGCGCTGGCACGACTACACGGGCACGACGTTCGAGGAGCTCCAGGGCTGGGGTTGGCGGTGCGTCCATCACCCGGAGCACATCGAGCGCGTCGTCGCCAAGCTCCGCGATTGCTTTGAGAAGGGGCAGCGCTGGGAGGACACCTTTCCGCTGCGCGGGGCCGATGGCACCTACCGCTGGTTTCTATCTCAGGCCCTGCCGATCCGGGACGATTCGGGCGCGGTCGTGCGTTGGTTCGGCACCAACACGGACATCACCGAGCAGCGCACCGCCGAAGAGCGGCTGCGTGAGAGCGACCGCCAGAAGGACGAGTTCCTCGCGATGCTCGGCCACGAGCTGCGCAACCCGCTCGCTGCGATCTGCACGGCCACTGACCTGTTGAAGGTCAGCGGCGCCCAGGATCCTATTACGGTGCGAGCGCGCAACGTCCTCGAGCGCCAGACCGGACATATGGCGAAGCTGCTCGACGGCCTGCTCGACGTCTCGCGGATCATCCGCGGCAAGATCCTCCTCGAGACCAAGACAGTGGACTTGGCCGACATCTGCCGCACTGTGCTCGGCGAGGTCGAGACGAGGTTGGATGGCCGGACGCTCAGGATTCGCCGCGACCTGCCTCCGGAGCCGGTCTGGGTCGAGGCGGACCTGGTACGAGTTACGCAGATCGTAGACAATCTCGTCACGAACGCGGCCAAATTCACGCCGGACGGTGGTCGCATCGAGCTCGCCCTCGGCCGCCGCGACGGCATGGCGGTGCTGGAAGTCCAGGATACCGGATGCGGCATCGAGCCGGAGCTTCTGCCCCACGTCTTCGAGACCTTTCGCCAAACGAGCCAGAGCCTGGACCGCGCGCACGGCGGCCTCGGCCTCGGCCTCTCCCTCGTCAAGTCACTCGTCGAGCTGCACGGCGGCGAGGTGACCGCGCAGAGCGAGGGCAAGGACCAGGGGGCGACCTTCTCGGTACGGCTCCCGCTGACCGAGGCCCCGCCCCCGCCGGCCCCCGAGGCGCGCCCACGGGGCGAGGGTCCCTTGCGCATCCTGCTGATCGAAGACAACCAGGACGCCGCCGAGGTGCTCGGCCAACTGCTGCGGGCCCTGGACTATACTGTGGAAATAGCCCACGATGGGCCTCAGGGTATCCGGCTGGCGAAAGACTGGCGGCCGGACCTGATCCTCTGCGACCTCGGCCTGCCCCAGGGTATGAGCGGGTTCGACGTGGCGCGCAGCCTGCGCGGCGAGGCGCAGACCCACGAGGTGCCGATCGTTGCAGTGACCGGGTACGGACGCGCCGAGGACCAGGACGAGTCGCGCCGCGCGGGCTTCGACGCCCATCTGACCAAACCCATCGGCCTCGACGCCATCCGCCGAGTGCTCACCGATCTCGGCCTGAACCGCGCTGGAGAGGGGGCACAAAGGACGCCAGGTACCTGAACGGCGCACAATCCACCACGGGGCCAATCCGGAGACGGGCGCGATGAATGACAGTTTGCGTGATCTCGCCGATCACTTTCGGTCCCATCAAGAAGACCTCATCGATCGTTGGCGACAGGCCTGCGAGGCCGACGGGGAACTGGAGCTGGTCAGCCGGCTTACCCGCGAGCAGTTCCGCAACAACGTCCCCGCCGCCCTCGACGAGCTCTGCACGGCACTGCTTGCCGACGGCGAGACGCCGACGGGCGAGGGCATCGAGCATGAGGTCGCGAGACACGGCCACCACCGCTGGAAGCAAGGCTTCAACCTCTGGCAGCTAATCCGCGACTGGGGGCATTTTAATCAGGTGCTGGTCAACGCCATCGACGAGTACTTCCGCGAGCGGCCGCCGGAGGACGCGCCGAACCGATCTCTGGCGCTGGACCGCCTGGCCGGATACATGACCGAGGCCGCGGGCGGGAGCGTGCGCCGCTTCGACGAGCTCAAGCGGGCCCAATCCGCGAGCCTGGCCGAGGATCTGGCCAAGGTGCGCGACGAATTCGAACGCATCTCGCAGGCCCGCGGCCGGATGTTGCGCGAGGTCGCCCATGACATTCGCGGCGGCCTCGCCGCAGTGATGAGCGCGTCCGATGTCCTGAAGCTGTCCAGCGACGGCAACCGGTCGCTGAGCTCCGTGCTGGATATCATGGAACGCGGCATCCGCTCGGTGAGCGAGATGCTCGAAGCGCTGCTGGAGCTCTCGCGTCTCGAGGCCGGGGCCGACCCGGTGGAGCGGCTCTCGGTGGACATCGCCGAGTTGCTGGCGGAGCTGGCGGCGCAGCACCGGGGCTCGGCCGAGCGCAAAGGCATCGCCCTGAACTGCGACGGCCCGGAAACCATGCAGGTCCACACCGATCCGCGCAAGGTGCGCCGGATTGTCCAGAATCTGCTGGTCAACGCCCTCCAGCATACGTGCGAGGGCGAGGTGCGTCTGTCCTGGGCCTCAGCGGAGAATCATTGGACGATCCAGGTCGCTGACACCGGACCCGGCATCCAAGATATCGTGGCCTCCCCAGTGGCGCGGGAGTTCGACGAGCCGGATCGGAGTAGCAGTCCATCGCCGTCGACGAAGACCCTGTCCTACACGGGCGAAGGGATCGGGCTGACCATCGTCAAGCGCCTCTGCGAGGCGTTGGATGCCGGGGTCTCGCTCGATTCCGAGCCTGGCAAGGGCACCACCTTCCGGGTCGAGTTTCCGTCCGAAGAGCCCGCCGGCACAACTGATGGTCGAGCGCAAGCCGGCTGTCGCTGACGCCCGGCAGCGCCCCCAGGCAGCGCGCTGCCGTCAGCTCAATCGCCGCGGACCCTATCCCTATCGCTTGGTTCCATCGTGCTTCCCGATTCGATCCGAGCGGTCGCTGAAGGCGCACGACCGGTATCAGCGGCGCTCCAGCGATTGAAAATGACCGTTTGCATGCCGTCGCGCGACACGCTCACCGTCTCACTGAGGGTCCGGCCCGCGGCCTCCGCGCGGACCTCATAGCGCCCCGCCGGGAGGCGCGCGAGCAGCCAAGGACCACTGGACACGATCTCTAGGACGCCTTCGCCGCCGGCGTTGCGGACGACGACGCCGACGTCGCCCAGATAGTCGCCCTGCGTGTTGGCGAATTCGAGTTTGAGGTTGTAGTCGGACACCGCGGCCATGATCGCCTCGCGCTCGTCCGACCCGACACCACCGCTTAGCCAGGGGATACCCCGGTAGCTTCCGCGCTCGACGTGCGCCAGCGCGTCACCCCCGCGCTCGGCGTGCCCCGGCGCCTCGTCGCTCGCTCTTGGCATCTGCTCAGTCGCCAGGGCCGGGCCCAGCCCGAACGAGACCACAGCGGTCATCAGCAAATATCGTCTACACATGTCTTTGATCATCTTGCTTCTCCATTTGGGCTGGCATCGAAGATCGTTCTGAATGGATTTGTTCCCAATTCATGCTTGCTCTCCCGACCACGCTCGCAGCCGTTTCGATCGCTCTGGTTCGTCAATAGTGAAAGCCGGATGCCGCACATCAGATCGCGCTGGCGCGCCGAAATGGTGGTGCGTGCACCCGGCCGGCCCGTATTCAGGGCCTCGTCGTACCTCGCCCTTTAAAGAAGAAAAAGGCAGCCACGACCAGTCCAACGATGAACAGGATCCAAGCGATGTTGGTTGCCGCCCCTGCCACACCGGACAGGCCCAAGGCTCCGGCAATAATCGCGATGACCAAAAAGATCAATGCCCACTGAAGCATAACGTCTCTCCTTCCATTCCAGTTTCACCGTATTTGCATGAGCCCGACTTCGCCCTTTAGCAAATCGCTCGGGACCAGTCCCCAACGCCCATGCCTCGTGAATCCTACTTGCAGCTTGTGTGCCACTTGACTTGCACCAAGGCGCGTTGACGACGTCCGCTTCGGGCCAATGGGGCACCGCTGAGCTAGACAAGCGCTGGCGAGGATTTGGATCGGCACACGGCAACGCCGGCGGCGGTGCATAAACGCCGATACCGGGTCATTACAACCAACCTCTTTCGCCATTCGCGATACCCTGAGCTGTGCAAGCGACCCCTTGGCCCGCTAGCCGAGCCCAACAATCCATGCCGTACCCTATATGGCGCCGAATTTGCTTCGCCATCGAGGCGTGTTCCGACTGCGAACTGCTGTCGGGCACCATGTCCACAAAAATACGGAGATCGAGACTATGTCCAAAGCGATTCCAACGCTGCTCGCAGCCTTCGCATTGTTGCTCGCGGGCTGCGAGGCCGATGTCGAAAAGGAAGGCGAGCTGCCGAGTGTCGACGTCGACGCCGAGTCCGGGCAGGTGCCGAAGTACGACGTCGAACAGACGCAAGAGGGCGAGTTGCCGAGCGTCGACGTCGACGCGGAACCTGGCCGTCTGCCCGAAGTTGAGGTCCGCGGGCCGGACGTCGAAGTCGAGCGCGACACTGTCGAGGTGCCGGTTCCCGATGTCGACGTCGAGATGCCTGAAGAGCAAGGGCAATAAACTAGCGCCACGCCTGAGCGTGCGGGGCGCACGCTGGAATTGGCCACGGATGGCCGATCTAGATTTTCGCAACCATCAGGTAGAGCGGCGCCAATAGCAGAACGGTGGCAAGCACGCCCCAGAGGTTCCAGTGGAAGGTGAGCCTCCAGTAGGCACTCGGGATCTTCCCCGACTCGGCGAAGTCGCGCGCCTGCCGCGCCTGGAGGACCTGTATGGGCACCAGGACTAGCAACCAGATCAGTCCGGCCACATAGAACCAGATCTGGCTCCAGAAGAGCCAGTCGACTGCTATGAGGTCCATCTCGGTCGTCGCCGCCATTCCGTAGCCACTGACGATGATTAAGCCGGCCCCCAACGCCGTAAAGGCCCAATCGTTCCAGATGACCAAGCGCTGGGCGAAGGCGACGATCGGCGGCTCACGGGTCCGGTCCGCGAATAGCTTCCAGATGAAGGTAACGGTCACGTTCCCGATCAGGAGGATGACACCGACGAGGTGTAGGGTATTGAACACGACGTAGGTCAACTCTGCACTCCTATGCCAGGCTAGTCGGCATCGACGGCATTGCCTGCCCGGCCAACCTCTGCGAGCATGACCGCGATCCAGCGCGTGCGTTCGAACTGCTCGCATGCGATCACGACCAGAATCGTGAGCGGGACACTGATGAAGGCCCCCACGATCCCCCAAAGCCAACCCCAAAAGACGACAGATATCAGCACGACCAACGGAGAAAGGGAAAGGTATTTCCCCTGCAGCCAAGGGTCGACGTACTGCCCCATGATCAGTTGGGCGCCACCGACGCCGAGCAGGACCGACGCGGCCATCGCGACGCTTTCGTACTGGACCAAGCCGAAAACCACCGGCGGAATGACAGCGAGGACCGAACCGACCGTGGGGATGTAGTTGAGGAGGAAATTGGTCAAGCCCCAGACGAAGGCCAAATCCAAGCCGATCACCAGGCTGAACAACCAGACCAAGGCGCCGGAAATCAGACCGACGAGCGTCCGCACCAGGATGTACCGCTGGAAATCGGCGGTGACCCGATGGACGACAGCGAGCCAAGAATCCAGGTCCGCATCCGGCACGATGCGCCGGAATCGCTCCTTGAACTCGAGTGCCTCCCAAAGCCCAAAGACAAGGAATGCGAGGACAAGGGTGAAGCCGGCAGCGGCGCCGAGCAAGCGCGTACCGGCATCGAAGAACACTTGCGATGCACGCTCTAGCTCAGCTTGACCCGCTTGTTGACCGGAGTCGGCCAGCCTGAATTGCTCCAGAAGGACCTGCAGCTGCTGCTGATAGCGCGTAAAGCGATCCGCGTACTCTGGCCACAGGTTCGCAACGACCTCGACGCTGAACCAAAGGGCAAGGCCAAAGACCAAGAAAAGGAGCAGAAAGGCTGCGGCGACGGCCAAGGTTGCCAACTTGCGGCCCACCCGACCCTGCAGCCGCCAATGCAACGGCCAGAACACGGCGACGAAGAAGACCGCCAGTGCCAGCGGCACCATGACCGGACTCATCGCCTTGAGCGCCCAACCCGCCAGCAGGACGGCGATGATCGCCAGAAGCGTGTGGGTGGCCTGTTGGCCGCGGCGGGTCGGTCCGCCGTCAAAAGAATTCGGTTCCACCTCGCGTTTCCCCAACAAGATCAGGATCGGTTCCGGCAACACTTGGGCACAGGCATCCTTGCCCCTCTATTCATATCGTGTTCGCAACGGGCCCGGCGGGTCTGACCCTGCCCCCGGCGCCACCAGGGTCCATCAACGATGGACGGGGTCTTGGATGTCAGGAGGCACGCCGACAGCGCTACTACTTCTTGATGATGACGTAGAGCGCGTGGATGATACCGGGGACGTAACCCAAAAGGGTTAGCAAGATGTTCAGCCAAAAATGCCCTTTCAAGCCCACCTCGGCGAATACGCCTACTGGCGGCAGCAAGATGGCGAGAATGATTTTCAGGGGATCTGTAGCAGTAACCGGCATGGTGGGGTCCTTTCGATTCTTATGAGTCGATCTGGTGGGCACGGCCGCTTGAGGATTTCACCTCGCGGCCAACGCGGCCATCCCTGGCCTCGGCCACCGAGCTTCCTTCGAGTCGGTGGCTTCGCTGGGGCTCGGTTAGTGCCCGCTAGCACTGCCGCCGCCCTGATGAGTCGACATGCCGCCGCTGCCGAGGCTGACGGTCTTGTCGCCGGAGACCTCCTCGAAACGGGCACCATCGTAACTGGGGAGCCGCTCCAGCTGGTCCTCGGTGTTGGCACTGTCCTTCGGGGCCCGCAGCTTGTCGCCGTCCATACGCAGCTCGTTCAACGGCATCAGGACCTCTTTATCCCCCAAGCCCAAGCCGAACATGCCGCCGACGGAGACGACCGCCTGGGCCTTTCCGTCGTGTTTGCCACGAACCACTTTCTTGACCTCGCCGATCTCCTCTCCGGAATCGTTCACGATTTTGGAGCCGGTAAGCTCATCCACGCGAACGCCCTCGCCCGACATGCCGGTCTTATCGGAGCCTGACATGCCTGACATGCCTGACATGCCGGTCTGATCGGAGCCGGACGTACCCGTCATACCCGACATGCCGGTCTGGCCGGAGCCGGACATACCCGTCATACCCGACATGCCGGTCTGATCGGAGCTGGAGATTCCGCTCTGGCCCGAGTCCATCCCTTCATCGGCCGCGATCGCCGCAGGACCTGCGAGCATGAGGGTGAGTGCCAAGGCGCTGGAGGCTGTCGCGTTAACTGCTTTCATCGTCTTACTCCTAAGTGGGTTATCAGCGGAATACCGTTTGCCGGACTGTCGTCGTCACTGAAGAGCAAGCGGCACCGCCTGAAATAGAGCACTTTGCATGCCATATCCCATTTCCCCTCCGTAATCTGTCGCTTTCGCAGGATCGAATCCAACCCAGGCGGCTTTGCGCGCGGGCTCATTGGCGCAATACAGCCAGACCATTGCTGAAAGCCACCATCGGCACCGGCTCCGGACCCGTGAACGCGCCCCCTTTGAGCGAGCCCGGCGGGCGATGCGCAAGAAGGCCTACGTCGGCTGCCGGCTTGACGTCGTTTACGCCACCAGCGGAGATTGCACGACTGTGAGCACGATGACCGAAGGACCTGGCCGAGACCATGCCAGGCACCCGCCGCGTGGGGTGGGCCTGCCGTCAAACGAGGTGCGCGGCGGCCGTCGGCGGGAGGGATCCCGCCTCGAGCTGACACGGACGTCCTTGCAGCGTGTCGCAACGAGCCGTCCGTCTCGGATTACTCTTGCAACCCTCGATAGCGTAGATGTCAGGACGGGCGCCTAGGGCCGAGCAGGCACCCAGGGTCTTTCGGATCAAGGCAGGCTCGTCTCCTCGTTCAGCCCGTCTTCCACGTAAAGCATACCCGCCAGAACGGCCATCGTCACCAGAATCGGCGTGGCCAGGATGATGCCTAGGGCGCCCGCCAAGACCCCCATGACAACTTGAAAGCTGATGACAAGCGCGGGCGCTAGCCGCACCGCACGTCTCTCGATGAAGGGCGTGATGCTGTAGCTCTCGACCGCTTGGACCCCAAGGTAGAGGAGCGCGACCCAAAGGACCGCGTCGAGGCCGAGCGAAAGCGCCACCAGTAGTGCCGGCGCGGCGGCGACAATCGGGCCGAAGGTCGGAACAAACGAGAAGACGCCCGCGATCAGCGCCAGCAGAAACGGCAAAGGCACCTGGAGGAACACGAGCCCGCTCAGCGTCAGCGCGAATACGATGAGCGCCGAGGCAAGACGGCCGAGGAGCCACCAGCGCAGTGCGTGGCCCAACTCGCGGGCCACTTGTTCGCCGCGCAGCCGCCCCTTTGGCGGAAGCAACTTCAGCGAGCCGCCCACATAGGTTGCGGGCTCGGCGGCGAGGAACAGGCCCAGCACCACGACCAGTAGGAGGCTGCTTGCAGCACCCAGGGCAGAGGAGAAGAAGCCGAAGAAACGCCGCGAGGCCTCGCCGAGAGAGGTCGATTTCTCCAGGCGTTCGAGCCGATCGCTCACCCACCCCCCCCAGTAGGTCCGGAGTATTTGCCGCTCCAGGTCATCGAGAGACGAGGGAATCCGCTCGCTAAGGCGGCTGACGTCCTCGCTGATTAGCGGGGAGAGCAACAGGGCGCCGGCGACGAGTGCGGCCACAGCGAGGAACACCACGGCCGCCAGGGCCGCCCAGCGCGGCATGCCAATGCCCCTGCGGAGCAACTGCACGCAGGCATCCACCAGGACCGCGAAGAGGATCGCCAGCATTGCCAGCAGAAGCACATCTCTGACGCTGAACAGCAGCCAGACGACGAGCGCGATCGCGCCGAGCGCACCGCCCGTAGCCAGGACCCTCGGTATCGTCCAAGGGACGTTGGCACCGTCGGCGTCTGGGCTCCACCGGCTGCCCGTCAGTTCGCGGGTATTGCCCGTTCGCCGGTTATCGCCATCCTGTCCGAGCATAGTCTGCCGGCCTTCGCCTTTAGAGGACGCGCGGCGATCGTCTGTTGATCATCGTGTCGGTCCCTCGCCAACGGCCGAGACTTCCATCGGGCGACCCCTTAGCGCTCAGGTATCGCGCGCGAATAGTGGCCGGCTGGCAACCAGCTTTCGCCGCCCGATTGGCCGAGCGCGTTGGAGCCAGCCCCCGCTTCAACACGCGCTCCCCCTCGCCGATGCGCTCTCTGCTCCTGGCGGTAATGACCGGCCCAGGGCCCCATCGTGGAAACCCCGGCGCCTTGCCGAGCACCTGAGACCTCGCCTTGGAGTGCGCTCGGCTGGAGGTTTCGCGGAGCACCTTCTTGAGCGGCCCGCGGGGAGCTGATCAGGACGAACGCAAACGCGACACTGCTCGCGATTGCTGCAGGTTGCACCTTCATGGCTCTCGCTCTCCCGATGATTGACTTCGACTGGTGGCCGCTTGCCGCCGCACAAGAGGGGCGAAGGCGCCGGCGCTTGATCGCCACAAGCACTTCCCGCGCCAACCTTAAGAATCGGTAAGACCCCATCCCGCAGATCGGCGCGCGGACGCAGTTGCGCGACGCGGTGGACAGGCAGCTGTCAACGCCTTGGAGGGAACCCTTCGCTCGCCGGGGAAACAAGATTCTGGGGTTTTGCCGGATTCGTGGTGGATATTCACCAGGCCGACAGAGCGGTGGCGCAAGCGGGCGCTTGACACCGATGCCCGAATCACCTGGCAGGCGCACCCCCGTCCCTCATGGCAAGGTCAGTTTCGGGGACTGATAGCGGCATGTATTGTGCTGAACGTCAACGACCGTTAGTCGAGAAACGGCGCGACAAGATTCAGCACCAGGGCCTAACCTGGGAAGTCGACGAGTTCTTCGGTGAAAACCAAGGGCTCGTCATCGCGGAGGTGGAACTGGAAAGCGAGCAGCAGCAGATCTCATGGCCACCGTGGATAGGCGACGAAGTGACGTACGACCAACGCTACTTCAACGCCAACCTGGTTCAGCACCCCTACCGACAGTGGTAAGTGCTAAGCGGCTAGGCGAGCCACAACGTCCACGTCACTGACTATCATGGGACGAGGCGAGCCACACCAGACGATGAAATCTCGCCCCGCCCCAGACCCTTCCCTTACCCCATCCCTATCCCAGGGGCGAGGGAGAGAACGAGCTTCGCGAATTGCATTGTAAGGAGGCGCGATATGGCCTATCGGATGAAGAGCAAGGAGAACCCGCAGAAGGCGGTTCAGCGTATTGCCCGCGAGCAGATCGACAGGGCAATCGATGACATCAGAGATGAACAAATAGACGATCATCAGACGGTCCACGAAGTTCGCAAGCGGTGCAAGAAGATTCGCGGTTTGATTCGGCTGGTGCGACCGCAGCTGGGAGACGCCTACGACCTCGAAAACGCCTGGTACCGCGACTCCGCGCGGTCGCTGTCGTACGTTCGTGACGCCCAGTCTCTCATCGAGACCTACGACGAAGTGATGGCACGCTTTGGGAGCCAGGCCCGGCGCAGAACATTCGCCTCAATCCGACGGCAGTTGACCCTCCGTCGCAAGAAAGTCACCGAGGACGAAGTCGGCCTGCGCGAAAGGCTCGAGGCGTTCTTGGAGCGGATGTATGAAGGCCGCGAGCGCGTCAGTGCCTGGCGTCTGCGGGAAAAAGGTTTCGACGCCATCGAAGACGGTCTGACGAAGACCTACCGTCGCGGGCGTGACGCCATGGAGGCGGCCTACGAAGATCCGACCAGCGAGCGCTTTCACGAATGGCGCAAACGCGCGAAGTATCATTGGTACCACCTGCGCCTGCTGGAGAGCGTGTGGAAAGGATCGATGGCAGCGCGGCGCGACGAGGCCGACCAGTTGGCCGATTACCTAGGCGATGACCATGATCTGGCCATCCTGCGCGATACGCTGGCGGAAAACCCCGCTGACTTCGGCGGCGAAGAAACGGTCCAGAGCATGATCGGCCTGGCCAATCAGCGCCAGGTGGAGCTCCGCCTCAAGGCCCGCTGGCTTGGCGCCCGACTCTACACGGAGAAACCCAAGAACTTCGCCAACCGGATCGCGGCCTACTGGGGAGCCTGGCGCAGCGAAAAGCGAACCGACGCCCGGTCCGCCCACCAGCCCGAGCTGGTGAGTCCCTAGAGCCCGAGACTTCAGATCGAGTAGCCGTTCGGACGGCTCGCGGTGTCGCGGCGCCCAACCCCATGGGTTTTTTGCACCGATGACAGGCCGAAATAAGCCGGGCGGGGCCTCTGCAACCATCAATACCGCGTAGCGCCGACCTGGCGCAGCTATTGCTTAACAATCATGGGGCGAGCCGAGCCACCCCGGACGATGACATGTCGTCTCGCCCCTGATCCTTCCCTCACCCCAACCCTCTCCCGGAGGGCGAGGGAGCGAACGCGCTGCGCGAATGTCATCGTAAGGACCATCAGGCTTTGCAACCAACAGAAGAGGTGTACTCATGGCCGAAGACACGCTCAGTAAGGCACACCACTCCTTGTTCGGTCAGCTGTCCATGCGTTGGGGCTGGGTCGTCGCCTTCGGCGTCGTATCAACGATCCTCGGCGTGATTGGCCTCGGCATGACCTTCAGTCTGACGCTGGCCGGTGTGCTCGTATTTGGCGTGCTACTTGTCATCGCAGGCGCTTTTCAGCTCTTCGACGCCTTCATGTCGAAAGGCTGGAAGGGCACACTGCTGAGTGCCGCCATCGCGATCATCTACCTCTTGGCCGGCGTTGTGGTCGTGCTGGACCCCCTCGGCTCGGCGGTCGCGCTGACCCTGGTCATCGGCGCGGCGTTGCTCGTCGCCGGCGCCCTGCGCATCGGCATCGCGCTGCAGCACCGGGGCGAGCGAGGCTGGCAATGGGCCATCGTCGGCGGCGCCTTGTCTCTGATCCTGGGCGGACTCATCCTGCTCGAGTGGCCAATTTCCGGGTTTTGGGTGATCGGCCTGTTCATTGCCGTCGAGCTCCTCATCAACGGCTTCACGGCAATCTTCATCGGACTCGCGGCGCGCCGCGCGAAGCATCGTGATCGCGGAGACGACGACAAGGTCGCCGAACAGCCAGCTTGAGCGGCCCTCGGCACAGCCAACCCGGGGGCTTGGCATCGCGGTCGGACCGCCGAGGCGCTCGGAGGGCGTCTCGGCTCCCCTAATCATGCAATGAATTGCCTACTCATCCTGAATCCACGCAGCCGCTCCGCCGCCGACGCCCGAGCAGAAGTGCTTGCCCGACTGCGGCGCGAGGTGAGGCTCATCGGTGAGGGGCCGCAGCCGCCGGAGCGGCTTGCCGAGATCCTGCGCGAGACGGGTTCCGAGCGAATCGGACGAATCATCGTCGCAGGGGGAGACGGCACGCTCAATGCGTGCCTGCGCGATTTGATGGACTCGGGGCTTGCGGTTGGACTGCTGCCGCTCGGCACCGCCAATGATTGCGCGCGCAATCTCGGTGTTCCGTCCGACCCAGCGGCTGCCATCGACGTCGCCCTTCACGGCCGCGTCCACCCGGTCGATGTGGCACTGGTCAACGGCAAGCCATTCGTAAACGCCGCCACGATCGGGCTCGGCCCTAAGGTGACCAAGCACCTTACCACCGAGCTGAAGGCGCGCCTCGGTTTTCTGAGCTACCCGCGGGCCCTGCTCAGCGCGTACCGGGAATCGCGGCCTTTTCGCACGCTTGTACGCGGGCAAGAAGGACAAGAGCTGCGTCTGCGCTGCTTGCATCTCGCCGTCGGCAACGGCCGATACTACGGTGGCGGAGCCGTTGTCGGGGATACTGCGCGCCTGGACGAGGGCGTTCTGCACGTCTCGGCGTTGCGACCAACGCCGCTCTGGCGTCTGTTCCTCCAGGCCCCCTTGATCGCGCTCGGCCGGCACCGCTCGGCCCCGGATGCGGTGGCGTTCGAATCTTGTCAGGTCTCCGTTGAGACAAGCCACGCCAAGCAGGTGTCAGCCGACGGCGAGATACTCGCCGAGACGCCGGCTCGATTCGAGGTCATCCCCGGGGCGCTGCGCATCGTCGTGCCGGCTGAGAATCCCGGGCCAGGCGTGCGAGCACCGTGAACCTATTGAGGGTTGCAAGAGTCATCGCAGACGGCCCGCTGCGACACGCTGCAAGGACATCCATCTCAGCTCGACGGCGGGATCCCTCCCGCCGACGGTCGCAGCGAGCCGCCTCCGATTACTTTCGGGACCATTGAGAGAAACCGCAGTTGAACGGTGCCGGTGAGCTGGCGTCCTCGCAGGCCGCGACGGGCTCGGGTAAAGGATCTCGGCACCGACGGCGCTAGCCGCTGCGTCGTAAAGGTTTTTGGCCCAGACCTCGCCTGTCCGTGCTGGGCCCCCTGCGGTAAAATTTGTGCATTGCAAAAAAGTACCGCATAGCCTATGACCTTCCCCCAAAGCCAGCGCATCCGCGAGATCCCCTACAATTACACATCCTTCTCCGACCGAGAGGTCGTGATCCGTTTCCTCGGCGAGGGGGCCTGGGATCTGATCGAGTCGCTGCGCGGCTCGCGTCGGACGGGGCGCTCGGCGCGCATGCTCTTCGAGGTCCTGGGGGACATCTGGGTCGTCAGCCGCAACCCCTATCTGCAGGACGACCTGCTCGAGGACCCGGCGCGGCGCCGGCTCCTGATCGAGGCCCTGGGGCACCGTCTCGATCAGTTCGAGCAACGTCTCAATGACAACGCCCGGGCCGCGGAGCTGCTCGGGCTGGCGCGGGCGGCGGTGGCCCGCTTCGCGGCCTGGTTCGACTCCGAGCGCGAGTTGCGCGCCAGTCTGCGTCGCCGCCTGGCCGACGTGACGCGCCCAGACAATCTCGACTTCGGTGGCCTGGCCCGCGTTTCCCATGCGACCGATGCGACCGACTGGCGTGTCGAACTGCCCTTCGTCGTCATTTCTCCCGACACCGAGGCGGAGGTCGCCTCGATCGTTCAGGGCTGCCTCGACTGCGGCCTCACGCTGATCCCGCGTGGCGGTGGCACTGGCTACACGGGCTCGGCCGTGCCCCTCGACCCGCGCTGCGCCGTGATCAACACCGAGAAGCTCGAGTCGCTCGCCGAGGTGGAGCACGGCGTGCTCCCCGGCGTTACCGGCGAGGTCACGACGGTGCGCTGCGGGGCCGGCGTCGTCACGCGCCGGGTCGCGGAGCTTGCTGAGCGCCACGGCCTGGCCTTTGCCGTGGACCCGACCTCGCAGGACGCCTCGACAATTGGCGGCAACATCGCCATGAACGCCGGCGGCAAGAAGGCCGTGCTCTGGGGCACGGCGCTCGACAACCTGGCCTCCTGGCGCCTGGTGACGCCCGAGGCGGAGTGGCTCGAGGTCGAGCGCCTCGAGCACAACCTCGGCAAGATTCACGAGCAGGAGCGGGTGCGCTTCCGCATCAGCCGCTACGCACCCGACGGGCGCACGCCCCGGGGCGTGCCCGAGGTCCTCGAGATCCCCGGCCAGGCCTTCCGCCGCCTGGGCCTCGGCAAGGATGTCACGGATAAGTTTCTCTCCGGCCTGCCGGGCGTGCAAAAGGAGGGCTGCGACGGGTTGATCACCGCGGCACGGTTCGTCCTGCACCGGATGCCCGAGCAGGTGCGCACGGTCTGCCTTGAGTTCTTCGGCGCCGACCTTGGCCGCGCCGTGCCGGCGATCGTCGAGATCCAGGATTACGTTGCGACGCTCGCCGAGGTCAAGATCGCCGGCCTCGAGCACCTCGACGAGCGCTATGTCCGCGCGGTGGATTACTCGACCAAGGCGGCCCGGCGCGAGCTGCCGAAGATGGTGCTGCTGGCCGATCTGGTCGGCGACGAGGTGGCGGCCGTGGATGCCGCCGCGGCCCGGGTCGTCGAGCTGGCCCGGGCCCGGGACGGCGAAGGCTTCATCGCGGTGAGTGCCGAGGCGCGGCGGCGCTTTTGGCTCGATCGTGCCCGCACCGCCGCCATCTCGCGCCACACCAACGCCTTCAAGATCAACGAGGACGTTGTCATCCCGCTCGCGCGGCTCGCCGACTACAGTCGCGGCATCGAGCGGCTCAATATCGAGCAGTCGGTCGCCAACAAGCTGCGCATCATGGAGGCGGTCCTCCTCTATCTCGACGGCGAGATGCCCGAGGCGCGGGACCCCCTGGAGTACGAGGTCTCGTCCGAGGCCGCAGCGATCCTGCGCGCCAAGCGCGATGCCGCCCGCACGGCCGTGACCAACGCGCACCAGCGCTGGCGGGCCGTGCTCGAGCACCTCGAGGCGCCAGCCGCCGAGCACCGCGATCTGCTCGATGCGGCGGCCGTGCAAGCGATGGAGCCGGGCGAGACCCTGCTCGACCTGCTGCTGCGCCGGGCACTGCGCCAGTCCTACCGCGACGAGGTGGCGAGCCGCCTCAACGAGATCTTCGCCGGTCAGGACATGGTCCGCGTGCGCGAGCGCCTCGCTGAGATCCACCGCGCCATCCGCGACGCCCGGCTGTTCGTCGCGCTGCACATGCACGCCGGTGACGGCAATGTGCACACCAACATCCCGGTGCACTCCGAAGATTACGAGATGCTCCACGAGGCCGACCGCCTGGTGGAGCGGATCATGGCGCTGGCCCAGTCGTTGGGCGGCGTGATCTCCGGCGAGCACGGGATCGGCCTGACGAAGATCCGTTATCTCGAGCGCGACAAGCTCGACGCCTTCGTCTCCTACAAGCAGCGCATGGACCCCCGGCAGCGCTTCAACCGCGGCAAGCTGATGCCTGGATCCGGGCTGGAACGCGCCTATACACCCTCGCTGCGCCTCGTGCAGCAGGAGGCGATCATCCTCGAGGAGACCGAGCTCGGTGCCCTCAATGACGACGTCCGCCACTGCCTGCGCTGCGGCAAGTGCAAGCCGGTTTGCATGACCCACGTGCCGCGCGCCAACTTGCTCTATTCGCCGCGCAACAAGATCTTGGGCACCGGCCTCATCATCGAGGCCTTTCTCTACGAGGAGCAGACCCGCCGCGGCCTCTCGCAGCACCACTTCACCGAGATGAACGACGTGGCCGACCACTGCACCGTCTGCCACAAGTGCGAAAATCCTTGCCCGGTCGACATCGATTTCGGCGATGTCACCATGCGCCTGCGCCGGGTCCTCAACGCCCGCGAGCACCAGCGCTTCAGTCCCGGGGCCTGGGCGGCGCTGCGCTTCCTCGACGCCACCGACCCGCGCGCCATCCGCTGGCTGCGCCGCGGGCTCGCCGAATGGGGCTTCGCAGGGCTTAATGCCGCCCATTCGGCGGCTCGCACCCTCGGCCTGGTGCAAGATCGCAAAGCGCGTCCCGGTGCGACCAGCGGGCCGCCACGCCTTGCCAGCCAGGTGCTTGAGCTGGCCGCCCGTCCGATCCGGGTCGAACTGCCCAAGCGGACTTTTCGCCAGGTCCTTGGGCTGGAGGACCGCACACAGGTCCCGATCCTGCGCGATCCAGCGCGCACGGAGGAGGACGGCGAGGCCGTATTCTATTTCCCGGGGTGCGGCTCCGAGCGGTTGTTCTCCGATATCGGCCTCGCGAGCCTAGCGCTACTCTACGACCAAGGGGTCCAGACGGTACTGCCGCCGGGCTACCTCTGCTGCGGCTACCCGCAGCGTGCCGCGGGTCTGACGGAGCGGGCAAGGCGCATCACGATGGAGAACCGCGTACTCTTCCATCGCATCGCCAACACGCTCAACTACCTCGATATCCGCACCGTGATCGTCTCCTGCGGCACTTGCATGGATCAGCTGCTCGAGTACGATTTTGGCCAGATCTTCCCCGGCTGCCGCCTCCTCGACATTCACGAGTACCTGATGGAGCTGGGGGTCAGCCACGCCGGCGACGGGGGGGTGAAATACCTCTATCACGACCCCTGCCACACGCCGATGAAGACCTATTCGCCGACTCGCGTCGCGGCGAGCCTTCTGGGTCAGGAGGTCCGGCTGTCGGACCGCTGCTGCGGGGAGGCCGGAACCCTGGGCAGCGCGCGGCCGGATATCGCCAACCAGGTCCGCTTCCGCAAGCAGGAGGAGCTGCACGGCGGGATCCGCGGCCTGACCGGCAGCGAGCGCGTTGCGGCCGGCGAGGTCAAACTGCTGACCTCGTGCCCAGCTTGCCAGCAGGGCTTGGCCAAGTATGCCGATGACACCGGTCTAGAGACCGATTACGTCGTCGTCGAGTTGGCGCGCCGCCAGTACGGCGAGAATTGGCAGGCCCGCTTCCAGGGCCGCCTCGAGACGGGCGGGATCGAGCGGGTTCTGCTCTAGGCGCGCGGTTCGTCGATTGTCTCAATCGGCCGGCCGGGTCCACCGCCCGGCCGACCCGCAACCCGTCCGCGTTGACCTGCCCGAGCAGCTCGTCGAAGGGGACGCACCCTATGCCCCTTCATCGTCAGCTCTTCGTGCGATTCTTCAGGGCGACAGGCGCCTCAAGTAGCTGGCAAAGTCGTCCCCAAGCTCGGGATGCTGCAGCCCGAGCTCGACCTGCGCCTCGAGGTAGCCGAGCTTGCTGCCGCAATCGTAGCGCTTGCCCACGAAGGGGTAGGCGATGACCGGCTCGTCCTCGAGCAGCGCGGAGATGGCGTCGGTGAGCTGGATCTCGCCGCCAGCGCCGGGCTGGGTCTGTGCGAGCTTGTCGAAGATACCAGGGGTCAGCAGGTAACGGCCGACGACGGCGAGATTCGACGGCGCGCGCTCCGGGGCGGGCTTCTCGACGATCGAGACCACCCGCAGTTCGCCGTCCGGTCCCGGCTCCGTCGCGACGATGCCGTACTTGTTCGTTTCTTGGCGCGGTACCTCCTCGACGCCGAGGACGCTGCAGCCATAGCGCTCGTGCACCTCCGCCATCTGCTCAACCACCCCCTGCTCATCGTTGCGAATCAAGTCGTCGGCGAGTACGACGGCGAAGGGACCGTCGCCAACGACCGGGCGGGCACAGAAAACGGCGTGTCCGAGCCCGAGAGCCTCGGCCTGGCGCAGGTAGATGCAGCTCACGTGGGGCGGCAAGACATTCTTGACGACGTCCAGCAGGGCTTGCTTCCCGGCGCCTTGGAGCTCCATTTCGAGCTCGTAGGCCTTGTCGAAGTGATCCTCGATGGAACGCTTGTTGCGGCCGGTGATGAAGACGAGCTGCTCCGCCCCGGCCGCCTCGGCCTCCTCCGCGGCGTACTGGATCAATGGCTTGTCGGCAACCGGCAGCATCTCCTTGGGACTCGCCTTGGTTGCTGGGAGGAAGCGGGTTCCGAGACCCGCCACGGGAAAGACGGCCTTGCGAATACGTGCCATGTTTTTGCCTCAACTTGGGTTGTCTGCCCCGCTTCGCTGCGCGGCGGCGGGTTGCTCAGGATCTCGTGTTGCGACTCGGATTATCGCTTGCGTGAACGGCTGCACCCAAGCCTGGGGGCGTTCGCGGCCACGCCCTACTCCGCCCGAGGGCACTCTCCTCATGCGCCGGTCGGCGTCGCGCTATCGGCGATCTCCGCCTCGATCGCGCTCAGGGCGGCGACGGGGTCCGCGGCGGCCGTGATGGGGCGGCCGATCACCAGGTAGTCGGCGCCGGCCGCGAGCGCCGCGCGCGGAGTGGTCACGCGCTTTTGGTCCCCCGCAGCCGAGCTCGCCGGGCGTACGCCGGGCGTGACCAGGCACAGGTCGGGACCCAGCTCGGCGCGTACGCGCGCCGCCTCCTGCGCCGAGCAGACGATGCCGTCGAGGCCGGCGTCGGCGACGAGCCGGGCAAGCTCGAGCACCCGCTCGGACGGCTCGCCGGGGCACCCGATCGCGGCGAGATCGGCGCGATCGAGGCTGGTCAACACGGTGACGGCGACGAGGCGCGGCCGATTGGTGCGCGCAGCGAGGCGCCGCTGGGCCTCGCTCATCATGGTGCGTCCGCCGCAGGCGTGCAGGTTGATCATCCAGACCCCAAGATCGGCGGCGGCGGCGCACGCCGCCGCGACCGTGTTGGGAATGTCGTGGTACTTGAGATCCAAGAAGATCTCGAATCCCCATGCCTGCAGCCTTTCGACAAGGCCTGGACCGACGCGTGTGAAGAGTTCCTTGCCGATCTTGAGCCGACAGCGCTGGGGGTCGAGGCGCTCGGATAGCGCGAGGGCGGGCGCCTCGCTCGGAAAGTCCAGGGCGACGATGATGCGCGGATCAGTTGGCATGGGTGTCCTCCCTCGGCCATTGGCTGGCCTGATCGATGGGCTCGGGACCTGAGGGATTGACGGTTCCCCAGCGCTTGCAGCTCGGGCACTGCCAATGGAGCCGCCGGGCGGTAAAGCCGCAATGCTCGCACTGATAAGCTGGTTGGCGTGCGAGCAGGTGGCGTAGGGTCCCGAGACTCACCGTCATGGCCTCAGCCATCTGCCCTTGCGTCTGGGGCAACTGCAACTCGAGCAGTCGGGTGAGTCCCGCCAAATCGGCGTGGCGTCGGAGGTGCTCGAGGAGTAGGTCGGTCGCCGCCTGATCACCCTCCTCGTGCCGCAAAGTCTCGACGAGGCTAAGCATCAGCGGCGGGCTGGGCTCCTTCCGATAGAGTTGCTCGAGCTCTTTACTCAGGCTCGTGTGGCCTAGGCGTCGAAAGCAGTCGAGCAGTTTGGGCAGAATCTCGGGCAGATACTGCGGTGCCTGCTGTAGGAGAGCCTCATAGTAGCGCATCGCGACTGCGGCGTCCTGGTGCGCGATCGCCATCTCGGCTTGCAGCATCAGGGCACGGGCGCAGTTCGGGTCACTGGCCTGGGCTTCGCGGAGATGCTGCGCGGCTGCTTCCTCGGTGCCGCCGCGCAGGGCATCCTCGGCTAGCTCGCAGTGGTAATGGGCAATCTCCGCGCTCATCGGCACGGCCCCGCGGGCCTGGAGGCGTTCGGCCACCTCGAGGCAGCGAAACCAGTCTTTCTCTTGCTGATAGATCTCGGCGAGCGCCCGCAGCGCCCGTTCAGGCTGCAGGCTCAGCTCGAGGAGCTCGCGAAACAGGCCCTCGGCGCGGTCGAAGAGGCCGGCGCGCATATAGTCCTGTCCCAACTCGTAGAGGGCATAGCCGCGCTCCTCGTGTTCGAGATTGGAGCGCGCGACCAGATTTTGATGGATGCGGATTGCCCGATCGACTTCGCCACGACGCCGAAACAGGCTACCGAGTGCCAAGTGGGTGTCAACCGTCTCGCGGTCGACCTCAGCGAGCTTGAGAAACACATCGATCGCCTTGTCCGGCTGCTCGTCGAGGAGGTAGTTGAGACCGCGAAAGAAGACCGGCTCGTTGCCGGAAGACGTCGCCGCCTCGCGTGGCAGGCTGCGGCGTGCCGCCCACCAGCCAGAAACGGCCGCGACTGGCAGCAGCAGAAACAATAGCTCGATCACCGCTGGTCCTCTCCCCGCCGTCGCCGGCGGGGGTCCTCGAGCGCGACGCGGCGGCGGTTGGTGCGCGATTGGCAGTGCACAGGGCGGTCGATCTGTGGCATGGAGCGCGGAAGCGGTCGGTTGTCGATACGGAGGTCCGGGGCGCATGCAGGGTACGGTTACCGAACGACGAATTAGCCAGTATGATAACGACAACCCAGAAAGGCCGCATGGCCGTTCAGGAAGGTGATTATGCGCCTGCCAGTTGTCCTCCTACTTCTCCTGCTTGTCACATCGCTTTCGACGAACGCCGCGGGGCAGTCGTTCCTGGACGAGGAGACGGAGGAGTTGCTCGTGCAAGCCGTCGAAGCGGCGGTCAAGCTCGATCTCTTCTACTCTCGGTGCCGATCCGATGCGTCCTACCGCCGTACCGAGAACCTCAACAAGTTGATTGCGGGCAAATTCCGGATCACGGTCATCGGTGTGCAGGACGATCTCTTCCCGGAGCGTTCCTATCGCGAGGCTCGCGAGCGGCTGCGGCGCGAGTTTGCCGCCGAGCTGCGCGCGGCGGGCAGCTGTCGCGAGGCGCGCGAGCAGGGTTTGGCCGATGTCATGCAGGAGCGCTACACCGCGCTGATCGCCGCCATCGAACGCCTGCCCTAAGGCACAGTGCAGCAACAACCTCAACAGGCTTCCGCGACCTTCTCCCCTCACCCCAACCCCTCTCCCCCGCTGGGGCGAAGGACTTTCGGGCAAGTTGCGCGAGTTCTTCTTGACCCCTTCCTAAACGCGTTGGCTTGTTTGCAACCGCACTGCCGGGCGCCCGTGACTGCGTCCCGCAGCGGCCTGCATCCCCTCATAGGTCAAACACGTTGCGAAAGCGAAAGGTCTCGAGTAGCGCGCCCCCAACGGCGCCGCCGACCAGACCCCCCATGGTTGCAAGCGGGATCTCCTGGAGCAGGGTCGAGCTCAGTTCGAGCTCTGCCGGCGCCAAGACACCCATCAGGGAACCGGCGACGAGCCACAGGGCGGCGGCAGCGCATGCGGCCAGGATGCCGATGACGATCGACTCGATCAGATTGCAGTAGCGGCTCTGCCCGGCGGGCATTGTCACTCCCACCCACCAGCGCACCGAGACCACGTAGAGGATGCCGTTGACCGAGACCAGGAAGGCCAAGACAGCGGCGGCCGGCAGCGCCGTGGCGAGGGTCAATTCGGCGACCGCCAAGAGGGCGCCGCACGTGGATGCTGAAGCGTCGAGACTGGACGCATTGGGAAGGGCTACTGGCCGGAACCTCCTTTAATGACCGCCTCCCTTCAGGGCGTTGACCATTCCCTCGATGGTGTCCTTGGCGTCGCCGAAGATCAGCGAGGTGTTGTCTTTATAAAACAGCAGGTTGTCGACGCCAGAATAGCCGGGCCGCAAGGAGCGCTTGAGGAAATAGACCTGGTGTGCTCGGCCGGCCTCGAGGATGGGCATCCCGTAGATCGGGCTGCTCGGGTCTTCCTTGGCGGCCGGATTCACGACGTCGTTGGCGCCGACGATTAGCGCGACATCGGTACTCGGGAAGTCCGGGTTGACCTCGTCCATCTCGAGGACCCGGTCATAGGGGATGTCGGCCTCGGCGAGGAGTACGTTCATGTGTCCTGGCATGCGCCCGGCGACCGGGTGGATCCCGAAGAGCACCTCGACCCCGCGGGCCTCGAGCATCTCCATCAACTCCTTGAGGGCGTGCTGGGCCTGGGCGACCGCCATCCCGTAGCCGGGGACGATGATGACGCGGCCGGCATCCTCCATCCAGTAAACGGCGTCTTCGACCGATGCCGCTTTGATACCCTGCTGAGTCGCTTGCCCGGTCGCGCTCGTCTCGCTGCCGTCGGTGCCGAAGCCGCCGAACACGACGTTGAAGATCGAGCGGTTCATCGCCCGGCACATGATGTAGGAGAGAATGGCGCCGGAGCAGCCAACCAGGGCGCCGACGATGATGAGCAGCTTGTTGCCGAGCGAGAAACCGGTCGCCGCGGCGGCCCAGCCGGAATAGCTGTTCAGCATCGAGATGATTACCGGCATGTCGGCGCCGCCGATCGGGATGATCAGGGTGGCCCCGAGTACCAAGGAGAGGAGGGTGATCCCTGCCAGGGAGAGCAGGCTGCCGGTCATTGCAAAGTGCACGGCCAGGGCGACAGTGGTCACGGCCAGCACGGCGTTGAGCAGGTGCTGGCCGGTGAAGCGCACCGGTTTGCCGCTGATCAGTCCCTGCAGCTTACCGAAGGCGATCACGGAACCGGTGAAGGTGATGGCGCCGATGACGATGCCGGCCGAGAGCTCGCCCATCAACACTGCGTTCAACGTGTCCGCGGCCCGGCGGTTGACGAAGGTGCCGATCGCGACGAGCACGGCCGCGAGCCCGACGAAGCTGTGCAGCGCCGCGACGAGTTGCGGCATGGCCGTCATTTGGATGCGCATCGCGACGACCGCGCCGATGACGGCCCCACCCACGACGCCGGGGATGATCAGACCGTAGGTATCGACCTCGCCGCCGGCCAGAGTCGCACTGATGGCGATCGCCATACCGAGGATGCCGTAGAAGTTCCCACGACGGGCCGATGCGGGGTGCGTGAGCCCCTTGAGGGCCAGGATGAAAAGGACCGCCGAAATGAGGTAGGCGATCGCTTGGGTGTTCGCTGTGAGCTCCATGGGGTGTCCTGCTGCTAAGCGGTCGAGCCGACCTCTCGAAGGCCTTGGTTGTTGCGAAAGCGATCAGTTCTTGGTCTTCGGCTTCTTTTTGAACATCGAGAGCATCCGGTGCGTTACGAGGAACCCGCCGAAGACATTGATCGAGGCGAGCAGCACGGCGACGAAGCCGACCAGGTTGGCCATGATACCGGCCTCCTGCAACCCGGCCACCAGCAGGGCGCCGACGATGACGATGCCCGAGATGGCATTCGTCAGGGCAACCAGAGGCGTGTGCAGCGACGGCGTGACCCCCCAGATGACCCAGTAGCCGATAAAGCAGGCAAGGACAAAGACGTACAGGGCGACCAGTGTTTCGGACATGGTTAGGGCTCCAAACGGGTTCCTACGCGGGAGACGAGGAGGCGCGTCCGCCTCCGCAGCATGGTGGCTACTGACTGGCCAGCATGGCCTGGGTGACTTCGTCAGCGCTCAGGTCCTTCAGGACCGGGCCGGCATCGGAGCGATCGACCATTATCTCGAGCAGATTGAACAGATTACGGGCAAAGAAGGCGCTTGCGTCTGCAGCGAGCAGCGAGGGCAGATTGGTGTGGCCGACCAGGGTGACACCGTGGCGCTCGATGACCTGATCGGCCTCCGTCAGTGTGCAATTGCCACCGTTGGCCGCGGCCAGGTCGACGATGACCGAGCCCGCACGCATGCGCTGCACGACCTCTTCGGTGATCAGGGTTGGCGCCGGACGGCAGGGGATCAACGCCGTCGTGATGATGATATGGGCCTTGGCGAGCTCGTCGGCCAGCGCAGCCTGCTGGCGCGCTTTGGCCTCCTCGGACAGCTCTTTGGCGTAGCCGCCGCTGCCGGCGGCATCCTCGCCTAGGTCGAGCTCGATTGGCTTGGCACCGAGCGAGCGGATTTGCTCATTGGTCTCGGCGCGCACGTCGTAGGCATAGACATCGGCGCCGAGGCGGCGAGCGGTGGCGATGGCTTGCAGGCCCGCGACACCGGCCCCGAGGACCACCAGTCGAGCCGGCTTGACGGACCCTGCCGAGGTCATCAGCATCGGCATGAAGCGCCCGTAGTGCGCCGCGGCTTCGATGACTGCCCGATAACCGGCGATATTGCTCTGCGACGAGAGGACATCCATCGACTGGGCGCGCGAGATGCGCGGCATACGCTCCATGACGAGGACGCGCATCTCCTTGGCCAGCATTTCGGCGAGGAGCTCGTCATCGCCGCAGCTCTCCATCTGACCGATGAAGACGCCGCCCGGGCGCATCGCGGCAACATCGGTCTCGGCGGGGCGGCGCACCTTGACGAGGATGTCGCTGTCGTAGGCCGCAGCGCGATCGCCGATCTCGGCACCGGCTTGCAGGTAGGCTTCGTCGCTGTAGTCGGCACGGCTGCCGGCACCGTGTTCGACCAGGACATGAAACCCCTTGCCGGCCAGCCGCTGCACCGTGTCGGGCGTCATCGCGACGCGCGCCTCGCCTTCCCGTGTCTCTCTCGCTACCCCGATCTGCATACTCTGCTGATCCCAAGTCCGCTGATGTGCGCCGTGTGGCGGCCGAAAAGGCGCCCTATTATGAGGGGGCGCCGGGGGGATCTCAACGGGATTTCGGGTGCTTGGGAAGGCCCGCTCGGTCGATCCCCTTCAGTCGAACGAGTTGCGCATGGCCTTGACGATGTGTGAGGAGATCTCCTCGATCGATTGGCTGGTCGTGTTGAGGATCGGGACACCGAGCTCCTTGAAGATGTTTTGCGCCCGGCGCACATCCTGCTGGCAACGCGCTGTGGAGGCATATTCGCTGCCCGGCCGCCGCTCCTCGCGGATCAGCTGCAGGCGCTGGGCGTCGATGGTCAGGGCGAAAACCTTCTGCCGGCAGGCCCAAACCGCGGCCGGCAGCTCGCCCCGTGCGAAATCCTCCTCCGTGAGGGGGTAGTTGGCGCTGCGCAGGCCGTAGTGCATCGCCAGATACAGGCAGGTGGGTGTCTTGCCAGAGCGTGACACCCCGATCAGGACGACGTCGGCATGGACGAAGTTGTCGGGACGCATGCCGTCGTCGTTGGACATCGCGAAGTTGATCGCCTCGATCCGTTTGGTGTACGAGCTGGGCTTGGTGATCGCATGGCTGCGCCCGGATTTGCGGCTCGGCGCCACGCCGAGCTCTTCGGCCAGCGGCTCGATGAAGCCTTCGAAGAGCTCGAGGTAGTAGCAGTTGCCCTCGCGCAGGATCTGGCGGATGCGGTCATCGAGCATGGTCGCGAACACGATCGGCCTGCCGCCGTCGCGCTCGGCCGCCTCCTGCACGCGTTGGTTCAGCGCGCGGGCGCGCAGCTCGGTGTTGATGTAGGGCATGTAGACCTGCTCGAAGTCGACGGCGTCGAACTGCGACAGCAGGCTGTGGCCCATGGTCTCGGCGGTAATGCCGGTGCTCTCGGAAACGTAGAAGACGGTGCGTCTCATCGTGCTCGCGCTGCCTGTACGGGGCCCCTGATCCGGCGCGCTGATGCAAATCAATGCAACGGGCGCGGCCACTCGGCGATAGTTCCAATCTAGAAGCGGCAGTCATGATAGCTCAATCAGTCACAGGACCCAGCCCATGGCATCGATCAGCAACGATCAAGCATTGCGCCAGACGCTCAATGGGCTCCCGGAGACCGAGCAGCGGATCCTCGCGGCCCGGTTCGCTCAGAGCGTCGCCGAATGGAACCGCGAGGAGCGCATCCTGCGGGCGATCGAGACGGCGCTGCGCGCCGATGCGAGTCCCAGCGAGCTCGCGGATGCCTATCGCGCGGCCAAGTCGTACGCCACCAAGACCTACACCGATTGCGGCAAGGATACCAATTGGCTCGCCCAGGCCGACCACTTCGTCGCGGCTGCGATCGCCGCGGCGCTGAGTCCCGAATCGCACGCGCAGCCACAGAGCAAGGCCTGGAAGGCGGCCGTGCAGGCGCGCATGGCGGTCAACTGCGCGATGATGGAAGACGAAGCCGAGGATCTTGCGAACGAGGCGGAGCGTCAATACGCCGTCGTCAACGACTATCTGGCGGCGCCGAGCGCTTAGCCCGCCGGGCTGGTCCCGCGCTCTTCGGCGGCGAGCATCTCGTCATAAATCGCCCAGGCCTCGGCGGCCTGTTCGGCGGTGAGCTTGTCGATCGCGTAGCCGAGATGGACGACCACATGGTCGCCGACGGCTGGTGCATCGTGCTCGAGCATTAACAGGTTGACCTGGCGGGTGACGCCTTTCGCCTCGCACTGGGCGATCAACCCGTCGACGGCGCGAATCTGCATCGGGATACCAAGGCACACGGCGGTTGTCCTCCAAGTTATCAATCGTCGCGAACGTCATCGGCGGACGCGGGCACGCCAGCTCAGGGTCTGGGTCCCGCGGCTCGGGACGTCGATCGTCCAGGTGGCCTGGTTTGCGGCTTCTTTGGTATGGGGCAGGCTTTCGGCAAGGATCTCCCAATCGCCAGGGAGGGTTTCGATGACCTTGACGCGTGCCCGCTGGGGCTTGGCGTTATGAATCTCTACGGCGAAGGCGGCCTCGTAGAGAGAGTCGTGGTCGCTCGTTCCCGCCAGCTTCCGAAACTCGGTCTGCTTGCGTCGCGCCCTGACATCGAAGCTCTCGCCGAGCTGCAGGGTCGCTTCCTGCGCGAGCGGTGTATGCGCGATGGTATCCTCGCCGAGGAATTGGGTCTGCCCGCAGCCATCCTCGGCATAGACCCGGACCACGCCGCTCGGCAGGGGTGCGCCCTGGCCAGGGCCTCGGTTGACGAAGTGGAGCCGCGATTCCACCGGCACCTTCTGCCAGCCTGTCGCCGTGCGTGCCCGGTACTGCGGGCTCTGCCCCGCCACGATCAGCTGGCGCTCGACCGGGATCTCCGGCACGCTGAGCAGTGCCACCTGCTTGGTTTGGCGATCCGGAATGTCGAGCGTCTCGGGCAGCGAATAGACGTGGTATTCGTCGAGCACCTCCTGCTTTGGGGTTGCCGCGGTGCTGGCGACCGCCAGCCGGCGGGTGGCAGCAGGCCTTGTCTCCGCTTCGTGGACCTGATGGACGTTGCCGGCGATGAGCTGGACCTGCGCTTCGGGGTAGGCCATCCCACTGTCATTGCGCAGGCTCGCCCAGCCATCGAGGGCGAGGCTGGCGCCGTCGGCCGCGAGCTTGGCGACGTAGTCGGCCTGCCAGTCGAGCCCCCGCGTCAGATAGGTCAGCTCCAGGACCCCCGTGCCGGTCGACTCAGCTTCGAGCTGTAAGGCGAGCGTGGCCCGGGTTCGCAGGCCTGCGGGCAGTTCCGGATAGGCGATGTGGCCGATGACTTCGGTCTCGATGCGATCGGCATAGCGGAGCAAGACGCCGTCGTGCGCCGCCAGTATACGTGCCGTCTCGGCTGTGCGTTCTCCGTCCTCGTTGGTGCGGACCACCTGCACCTGGCGGCCGACGTAGGCCCTCAGGAGGTCCTCGGCGCTCACCGGGGCGGCGAAGGTCTGCGCCAACAGCCGGATCGGGAGGACGCCGGTGGCCTCTCTCACCAGGGCCGTTTCGGCGCGGATCCGACGGGCTACCGGCTGCCAGGCGAGCCGGTTCTCTCCGGCCTCAAGCCCAATCTGGCGACGCTCCCTGATCAGGGCGAGGTCGTCGTCGTAGACTGTCACAGTGAGCGCCTGGCGTGCCGACTCGTCCACTCGCTGCTCCGCGGCCCAGGCCGCGGTGGTGGCAGCGCCGACGAGGCAGACGACGAGCCCGAGCGCGCGCGACATCCAGATCGGACCCGCCTGGCGCCGGCGACCGCACCAGCGGGTCGGATGAGGCGCTAGGGTCGCCCTGAAGAGGACATTCGCGCAGCACCTGCGCGCCCTCGCCCTCTGGGACGGGGTTCGGGTGAGGGAAGGATCACGGGCGAGGCGAGGTTTCATGATCCGGGGTAGCTCGGCTCGCCCCATGATTGTGAGGGGGGAGTCACAAGATCCTGACATGCGGGGCTTTCCTCCGGCCGGTGGGGCGCTTCGACGGCACTGGCAGTCGCGGGGCGTGATCGTCAAGTGAAGTGTAACAGTCTGTCCGATCTCCCCGGCAACATTGGCCGCCGCGGCGAGGCCTGGGCGTGGCGCTACCGCGGGAGAGCCGGCGGAGCCTGTCCAGGCATCGAGCGACGCGGTAATCTGAGCGCCACACGGCCGCCGCGGGGACACGGACCCGGGGGGCGGTAGCGATCAATCGTCCCGAGAGTCATCGGAGGCGGGTCGCTGCGACCGTCGGCGGGAGGGATCCCGCCGTCGAGCTGACATGGACGTCCTTGCAGCGTGTCGCAGCGAG
>JGI12109J20283_10342833_pt1 | contig 34759 bp, 31 predicted proteins | sample ElkSlonscriptome_12_FD_20283 | JGI IMG/M metagenome (IMG submission 20283)
TCCAACGCCGTCAGGCCGCCAAGCCGCGCCCCTGCAGCGCCCGGATCTTGTCGCGAACCGCGGCCGCCTCCTCGAACTCGAGGTCCTTGGCGTGCTGGTACATGGCCTTCTCCAGGGCCTTGATCTTCTTCGCCATCTGCTGCGGGGTCAGGCTCGCATACTCCTGCACCTCCTCGGCGACCTTGGCATAGGTACGCGCCTTCATCGGCGCCCCAGGTATCGCCCCTTCCATGATGTCGGCAACCGCCTTGCGGATCGTCTGCGGCGTGATCCCGTGGGCGGCGTTGTGCGCGATCTGCTTGGCGCGGCGCCGCTCGGTCTCGTCGATCGCGCGGCGCATCGAGCCGGTGATGGTGTCGGCGTAGAGGATCGCCTTGCCGTGGACGTTGCGCGCGGCGCGGCCGATCGTCTGGATCAGCGAACCCTCCGAGCGCAGGAAGCCCTCCTTGTCGGCGTCGAGGATGGCGACCAGCGAGACCTCGGGCATATCCAGCCCCTCGCGGAGCAGATTGATGCCGACGAGGACATCGAACTCGCCGAGGCGCAGGTCGCGGACGATCTCGACCCGCTCGACGGTGTCGATGTCCGAGTGCAGATAGCGCACGCGGACACCGTGGTCGGCGAGGTAATCGGTCAGGTCCTCGGCCATGCGCTTGGTCAGTGTCGTGACCAGCACCCGCTCGTTGGCCGCGACGCGCAGCCGCACCTCGGAGAGGAGGTCGTCGACCTGGGTCAGGACCGGGCGCACCTCGACTTCCGGGTCGACCAGACCGGTCGGGCGCACCACCTGCTCGACGACGGCGCCCGAATGCTCGACCTCGAAGGCGCGCGGCGTCGCTGAGACATAGATCGTTTGGGGCTGACGGGCCTGGAACTCCTCGAAACGCAGCGGGCGGTTGTCGAGCGCCGAGGGCAGCCGAAAGCCGTACTCGACGAGGTTCTCCTTGCGCGAGCGGTCGCCCCGGTACATGCCGCCGAGCTGCGGCACGGTGACGTGGCTCTCGTCGATGATGACGATGGCGTCGGTCGGTAGGTAGTCGTAGAGCGTCGGCGGCGGCTCGCCGGGCCCACGCCCGGAGAGGTAGCGGCTGTAGTTCTCGATGCCGGAGCAATAGCCGACCTCGAGCATCATCTCGAGATCGAACAGGGTGCGCTGCTCGAGGCGCTGGGCCTCGACCAGCTTGTCGTGCTCGCGCAGCCAGGTGAGGCGTTCCTTGAGCTCGACCTTGATTTGCTCGACCGCCGCGAGGATGGTCTCGCGCGGCGTGGCATAGTGGGTCTTCGGAAAGACCGTGTACCGCGGCACCCGGCGCTTGGACTCGCCGGTCAGCGGATCGAAGAGCGACAGGCCCTCGACCTCGTCGTCGAACAGCTCGACCCGCAACGCCTCGTCGTCGGATTCGGCCGGAAAGATGTCGATGACGTCGCCGCGCACCCGGTAGGTGCCGCGCTGCAGCTCGACCTCGTTGCGCCGGTACTGCAGATCGGCCAGCCGCCGCAGCAGGGCCCGCTGATCGATGATGTCACCGCGCGAGAGGTGCAGCACCATCTTGAGGTAGGCGTCCGGGTCGCCGAGGCCGTAGATCGACGAGACCGTCGCAACGATGATGACGTCCGGGCGCTCCAACAGGGCCTTGGTCGCCGACAGGCGCATCTGCTCGATGTGCTCGTTGATCGAGGCGTCCTTCTCGATATAGGTGTCGGTCGAGGGGACGTAGGCCTCGGGCTGATAATAGTCGTAATAGGAGACGAAGTACTCGACCGCATTGCGCGGGAAGAACTCGCGCATCTCGCCGTAGAGCTGGGCAGCGAGCGTCTTGTTCGGCGCCAAGACCAGCGCCGGGCGCTGTATCTCGGCGATGACGTGAGCCGCGGTGAAGGTCTTACCCGAGCCGGTCACCCCCAGCAGCGTCATCGCCGCCTCGCCGTCGCGCAGACCGCTGACCAGCTGACGGATGGCCGCCGGCTGATCGCCGGCGGGCGCGAAACTGGAGATGAGCTCAAAGGGTTTGTCCATCGCTTGGGGGATTCTGCTCGCGAAAGGCTTTGGCTATTATTGGGAGTTCCTATCGGCGATGCCAAGCCGACCTCGCCAACGCCCAAACGCAAACGCAACCGAGACCCGACCGTATGAGCATCAAGCTGTCCGCCCGCGTCCAAGCCGTCAAACCATCCGCGACCCTCGCCATTACGGCGCGGGCCAAGGCACTCAAGGCTGCGGGCCAGGACGTCATCGGGCTCGGCGCCGGCGAACCGGACTTCGACACGCCGGACCACATCAAGGCGGCGGCGATCGCGGCGATCGAGCGCGGCTTCACGAAGTACACGGCCGTCGACGGCACGCCCGAGCTCAAGCAGGCCGTGATCGCCAAATTTCAGCGTGACAACGGTCTCGAATTCACGCCTGACCAGATTCTGGTCTCCTGCGGCGGCAAGCAGAGCTTCTACAACCTCGCGCAGGCCATCCTGGATCCGGGCGACGAGGTCGTCATCCCGGCGCCCTATTGGGTCTCCTACCCGGACATGACGCTGCTGGCCGGCGGTGCACCGGTCTACATCCACGCCGGGGCCGAGCAGCGTTTCAAGATCAGCCCGGCCCAGCTCAGGGGCGCGATGACGGAGCAGACGCGGCTGGTGGTCATCAACAGCCCGTCGAACCCCACTGGAATGGCCTATACGCAGGACGAACTGGCCGCCCTCGGCGAGGTGTTGCGCGACTTCCCGCGCTGTGCCATCGCCACCGACGACATGTACGAACACATCCGTTGGAGCGACGCGCCCTTCGTCAATATCGTCAACGTCTGCCCGGATCTGGCGGCGCGCACGCTGGTGCTGAACGGCGTCTCCAAGGCCTACTCGATGACCGGCTGGCGGATCGGCTACGCCGGCGGCCCCGAAGAGGTCATCCGCTCGATGAAGAAGGTCCAGTCGCAGAGCACATCGAACCCGACCTCGATCGCCCAGGTCGCGGCCCAGGCGGCGCTCGAGGGGCCTCAAGACTGCATCGCCACGATGCTCGCGGCCTTCAAGGAGCGCCACGACCTGGTCGTCGAACGCCTGAACCAGGTCCCGGGCATCGAGTGCCTCCCCACCGATGGCACCTTCTACGTCTTCCCGCGGGTCCAGGGCCTGATCGATCGGCTCGACAGCGTCGGCGACGATCTCGAGCTGGCCGAATACCTGATCGAGCGCGCCGGCGTCGCCCTGGTCCCTGGCTCCGCCTTCGGCCTGAGCGGCTATGCGCGCATTTCCATCGCGACCAGCCGCGACAACCTCGAGCAGGCCCTCGACCGTTTGGCGAGGATCGCGGGATAGGCGACGGAAGCATCCTCACCATACTCATTGCGCCGGCGACGTCACGGCTTGCTGAGGTCGAGCGGCGCCGACGAAAGCGCGCGGCCGAAGACGATTGATCAAGCCAGCGAGGCGGATCTTTACGAATTGAAGGGACGCCTCTGTTCGGCACCAGACTAGGCCGCGCATCCGCTCCGAGTCGCTTGTTCCTGCGTCAGCGCCGCCGTGCCCGCACATCGGCTTTGGCATCGCTGGGACAAGCGTTTAATATGAGGAATTTTGAACGCTAAGGAGAACCAACGATGGCCCGATTGCCCCACCTCGTTGCCGGCTTGCTCGGCCTTGGCATCGCCGCCCAGGCCCAGGCCGCAGACAACCCGATCGTCGCGATGGACATCACCATCGACGGCGAGCCAGCCGGCACCGTAGTCGCCGAGCTGCGCGCCGATGTCGTACCCAAGACGGCCGAGAATTTTCGCTCCTTGTGTACCGGCGAGCGAGGCCAGGGCATGGACGGCTCGCTCGACTATGCCGGCACGCCCTTCCACCGCATCATCCCCGGATTCATGATCCAGGGCGGCGATATCACCCGCGGTAATGGCACAGGCGGCGATTCGATCTACGGCGGCCGGTTCCCGGACGAGAACTTCCGCCTCAAACACGACGGGCCCGGCGTCCTGTCGATGGCCAACTCCGGCCCCGGCACCAATAGCTCGCAGTTCTTCATTACCGTCGCCGAGACGTCCTGGCTGAACGGCAAGCACGTCGTCTTCGGAAAGGTCATCGACGGCATGGACGTGGTAGAGAAGATGGAGGCGCAGGGCGTGCCCAACAGCCGCAAGGGCAAACCGAGAACCAAGGTTGTACTCGCCGATTGCCGCGAGCTTGAGACGCACCCGGCCGCGGCCGAGGAATGACCCGACGCAGCGGACATCGCTGGCTGGTCCAGGCCTTGCTCGGGGGCGTGTTTTGCGCCAGCGCCGCCGCGGCCAGCGCCAACGCGGACGTCGCGGCGCCGGAGCGGCCGCTCTGGGAGCGCGAAGGCCGCGACTGGCCGAACCGCAACGCCAGCGAATTCGTCGAGGCCGGCGGCCTACGCTGGCACTTCCAGCGCATGGGCCAAGGGCCGGTGCTTCTCTTGGTGCACGGCACGGGCGCGGCGACCCACTCCTGGCACGAGCTGGCGCCACTCTTGGCCCGCGACTTCACGGTCATCGCCCCCGACCTACCGGGTCACGGCTTCACCTCTGCACCGCCGGAGGAGCGCTTCTCCCTACCCGCCATGGCGGGCCTAATGGACCAGCTCCTCACCGCCGTCGACGCCTCGCCGGCGCTGGCGGTGGGCCATTCGGCCGGGGCCGCCATCCTGGCGCGGATGGCCTTGGACGGGCTGATCGCACCGCGCGGCCTGGTCAGCCTCAACGGCGCGCTGTTGTGGCGCCGCGGTCTCGCCTTTCAGATTTTCGCGCCGATCGTGCGCGCCGTCGTGACGACAGACTTGGCAGCCCAGGCGTTCGCCTGGCGCGCCTCGAACCGCAAGGTCGTCGCACGGACCCTCGCCAGCACCGGCTCGACCCTGGATCCCGACGAGTTGGACTGGTATGCGCGGCTCTTTCGCACCCCGGGACACACCGGCGCCACGCTCAAGATGATGGCGCAATGGGACCTGGCGGCGCTCGAGCGCGACCTGCCGCGCCTGGCGCGACCGATGGTGTTGATCACGGCCAGCGAGGACGGCTTCATTCCGCCGGAAGAGGCCCATTTGGCCGAGCCCCTGATCCCGCAGGCGAGGGTCGAGGTCCTGCCGGGCCTTGGCCACCTGGCCCATGAGGAGCGCCCGGAGCTCGTCGCCGCGCTGATCCGCGATGCGGCTCGCAGCCTGGGCGTGATCGGGACCAAGGCCGCGGCAGGCCCCGCAGATCGTTACGGCATGCCTGCAAAGGGATTGGTTGAGACCCGAAACCATAGGGCTGTGACGAGTCCAAATTAGCGACGCACCCACTCCAGCGTAACGGCACCCGGATGGCCCTATCGGATCGAGTCAACACCTACGGCGCAGACCTGCTGCGCCGCTACGGTGAACGCGTCCACAAGCTTGCGATCAACGCCGGCCTCACCTGCCCGAATCGCGACGGCAGCAAGGGCTGGGGCGGCTGCAGCTTCTGCAACAACGCCTCCTTCAATCCCAACGCCGCGCGCATGCCGTCGGTCGATGAGCAGATCGCAGCCGGACGGGCCGTCATCGCCAAGCGCACCCGTGCACGCCGCTTCATCGCCTACTTCCAGGCCTACACCAACACCTACGCCGACACGGCCTATCTCAGCCAGCTCTACCGCGCCGCCCTCGCCCACGAAGACGTCATCGGGCTATCGATCGGCACGCGGCCCGACTGCGTCCAGGAGACGGTCCTCGATCTGCTGGCCAGCTACCGCGCGCAGGGCCACGAGATCTGGCTCGAACTCGGGCTGCAATCGACGTTCGACGAGACGCTGCAGCGGGTCAACCGAGGCCACGGCTTCGCCGACTACCGGCGCGCCCTCAACGCCGCCCAAAGACGCGGACTGCCGGTCTGCACCCATCTGATCGTCGGTCTGCCGGGTGAGGGCCGCGCCGAGGCACTCACCTCGCTGGATCGGGTGCTAGAGCTCGGCACCGAGGGGCTCAAGCTCCATCCGCTGCACGTGGTCAAGAGAACCCGTCTCGCCCGCCAGTGGCGCGCAGGGGACTACCAACCCCTGGCGATGGCCGACTACATCGACATCGTCGCCGACATGATCGAGCGCACGCCGCCGGCGATTCGCTACCATCGCGTCACCGGCACCGCCTCACCGGACATCCTGCTGGCGCCGGCATGGTGTGCCAAGAAATGGGCGATCCTGAACGGCATCGAGCTGGCGCTGCGGCGCCGCGGCACGGCGCAGGGTTGGCGGGCGCCAGAGGAGGCAATGACGCTGGCTTGCGCCGCCGCAGGCGCAGCCTGAGGAGACCGAGTCGGGCGTCGACTGGCCCCTCAGTATCACCACCACGCAACCCCTTCGGGTCCCCGCCTGGCCCCCAAGGGCCCAACGAGAAGAGACTGATTCGATCTATGGAACTCGTCTGTCCGGCAGGTAACCTGCCATCGCTGAAGACGGCCGTCGATCACGGCGCCGATGCGGTTTATATCGGCTTCCGCGACGAGACCAACGCGCGCCACTTCGCGGGTCTGAACTTCGGTCCCGCAAAGATCTCCGACGGGATTCAGTACGCCCGCAAACGCGGCGTCAAGGTCTTCTTGGCGCTCAACACCTACCCGCAACCGAGCGGCTGGGACCGCTGGCGTGCCGCCGTGGATCAGGCCGCCGAGGCCGGCGTCGACGCGGTCATCGCCGCCGACCTCGGTGTGCTCGACTACGCCAGCAAACGCCACCCAAACCTCAACCTGCACCTCTCGGTGCAGGGCTCGGCGACCAACTACGAGGCCTTGAGCTTTTACAAAGAGCACTTCGGCGTCCGTCGGGCCGTGCTGCCCCGGGTGCTTTCCCTGAGTCAGGTGCGCCACGTCGTCGAGAACAGCCCGGTCGAGATCGAGGTCTTCGCCTTCGGCAGCCTCTGCGTGATGGTCGAGGGGCGCTGCATCCTCTCCTCGTACGCCACGGGACGCTCCCCGAACAACTACGGAGCCTGCTCGCCGGCCAGCCACGTCGAGTGGCGCGAGACGCCCGAGGGACTCGAGACACGCCTTGGCGGCGTCTTGATCGAACGCTACCCCCAGGGGTGCAACGCCGGCTATCCGACCCTCTGCAAGGGTAGCTACCGGGTCGACGACCACACCTATCACGCGATCGAGGAGCCGACCAGCCTCAACACACTCGAGCTGCTTCCCAAGCTCGCCGAGTGCGGCATCAAGGCGATCAAGATCGAGGGGCGCCAACGCAGCCCGGTCTATGTCGGACAGGTAACTCGCGTCTGGCGGGCCGCCCTCGATGCGTGCCGGCGCGACCCCGGCCGCTACCAGCCGCGGCCCGAGTGGCTCGCCGAGCTCGGCAAGGTCTCCGAGGGCACCCAGACGACGCTGGGCGCCTACCATCGGCCGTGGCAGTGACGGAGGGGCCTGACGACATGACGACACAACCGAGGATCTCCGTCGGCCCGATCAGCTACTACTGGCCGAAGGAACAGGTCGAAGCCTTCTATGAGCGCGTCGCCGAAACGCCGGCGGAAATCGTCTATCTCGGCGAGACGATCTGCTCGAAACGCAGCCAGCTACGCACCGACGACTGGCTGGCGATCGCCGAGCGCCTCGCCGCGGCAGGCAAAGAGGTCGTGCTCTCGACGCTCGCGCTGCTCGAGGCCGAGTCGGAGCTGCAGCGCGTGCGCCGCATCTGCACCAACGGCCGCTATCTGGTCGAAGCCAACGACATGGGCGCCGTGCATCTGATGGCAGGCAAGCCCTTCGTCTGCGGCCACAGCGTCAACGTCTACAATGACCACACCCTCGCGCTCCTGGCACGCCAAGGCCTGAGGCGCTGGGTCTTTCCAGTGGAGTTGACACACGAGTCGCTCGCCGATATGCAACGCCGGCGCCCCGCCGGAGTCGAGACCGAGGTCTTCGCCTACGGGCGCCTGCCATTGGCCTACTCGGCACGCTGCTTCACGGCCCGCGCCCGCAATCTGCCCAAGGACGACTGCCAATACTGCTGCATCGACTACCCGGACGGACTCACGCTCTCGGCCCAGGACGACACGCGCTTCCTGGCGCTCAACGGCATCCAGACCCAGTCGGCAAGGACCGTCAACCTCGTCGCCGAGATCCCGCGCATGCGCACGCTCGGCGTCGACGTGATCCGCATCAGCCCGCAGTCGCAACAGACCGAACGGGTCATCGAGGTTTTCCACCGCTGCCTGCACGGCGAAATGGCCCCTCATGCGGCCGAGGCCGAGCTGGCGCCATTGATGCCGGTCGGCCCCTGCGACGGCTATTGGCACGGGATCGCTGGGTTGGCGCAGCACAGCAAGGCGCTCGCGTGAGGAACTGCATCCCCGAGGCGGTCGCAGCCTTTTGGCCTCGTTTTTCAACGCCCCAAGCGATCGATGAGCGACTTAGCCCCGTTCATGAGATTGAGGAAGGGTCCAAGCCGCCCCTCGAGGTCCAGCCCATCGAGGAAGTTCTTGACGTAGAGGCCGAGTTCGGTGCTGCCACCGAGGCGCAGGCGCCGGTTAAAGAACAGGGTGTCGGCATCCTCCTGACGCGTCGCGAGCAACAGGAAGTCGTAGACCGAGCCTTCGATACTGAGATCCTCGACGCGCTTTCCGGACACCGCCTTGAGCCGTCCGCCACCTAGGGTCAGGCGGATGCTGACCCGGGCATCTCTGACTCGGATGAGCATCACGCGGTCTTCGAGGAAGTCCAGCTCACCGTCGGCCAACTCGGGCGCGAAGACCCGGTTGAGGATCTGAGCCATCACCGTGCTGTGGGCCGCCGACGGGATCAGTCCGAGCGGCAGCGCCAAGGGCGCCGGCATGATCGGGGAGCGGGACAGGAGATTGCTAACGTGCTTCATTTGCGGGTAGCCAAGAGCGCTCGAGCGGATTGTGGGAATGCTGGTGAAGCGACGCGGGCTTGTCAACTGGCAGGGCCGTGGCGCGGTCAGGCGCCGTCTCGGTCAGTCACCGCGAGCGGCGCGCTCGAGAGCCAGCCCGCGATCGCGTCTGCGACCTGCGCCGGGCACTCTTCCTGCGGGACATGGCCGCAGTCCGGCAGCACCACGGGTGGACCTGCGCCCGGCAGCGCGGCGGCCAGGCGCTCGGCATCGCCGACGGGCACCAGGGCGTCCTCGCGACCGCTGATAACCAGCGCCGGCTGTTCGATCTCGTCGAGACGCTCACTGACGGCGACGACGCTGGTCAGCGAACGGTGCAGCAGCTCACCCCAGGCGAGGTCCCAGTGCGCAACGCCTGCGTGCAGCCCGGTCAAGGCGCGGCGCTCGGCCGTGATCCGGCCCGGATCGGCATAAGAGCGCTCGAGCAGGGGTTGGCGCTCACCGAGATAACGGGCCAGGAACAGGCTCAGCCGTTCCGTTTGGGGGAGCCCGGCGATGACCAGCGGCAGGGTCGGGCGCCGGATGTAGACCCACGGATCGATCAGGATCAGGCCAGCGACACGCCGCGGCGCGGCCAGCGCCGTCTCTAGGGCCAAGGCGCCACCCGCCGAATTCCCGACGAGCACGGCCTGATCCATGCCGAATGCGTCCATTACCGCGAGGAGTTGCTCGACAGCCGCCTCGCGCGTGTAAGGGTTCGGGCCATCCCAATCGTCGGCGATGGGCTTGGCGCTGAGACCATAGGGAATCTGGTCATAGGCGATCGCGCCGCCGCGCTCACCGAAGAACCCGAGCAGCTCGTTCCAGGTGAAGGCGTTGAAGGTGAAACCATGCAGCAGGAGAAAATTGGGCGCTTTGCGGCGGGCCGCAGCCGGCCCCGCCACGCCGCCTTCCCCGGGATCGGCCAGGTAATGGATCTCCAGGCCCGCGGTGTCCTCAAAGGGAATGGTGACGAACTGGCTGCCCGGCCGCGCGAGTGATCGCGCCGAGTCCAGGTCGGCGATGGGTGTTGTCGAGACGAGAAAGGGCAGGCTCGCGGCAAGGACGATCGCGGCGAGCACCGCGATCGACAGGACCGAGAAGAGAATCAACAGAGGCTTGCGCATGGCGAGAAACGGCATAAGCTGTCGGGCGGTCCCGGAGAGACGCCCCCCAATGCGATGAATTGGCGGCGTGTCGGGCCGGCTGTCGTATCATATCGGGTTTGGCCTGCGTCTGCCGGACTGGGACGGATCCTCCCGACTCGCCGTCGCGACCGCGCTCGAGGCCGCAGTCCGACAGGGCGAGATCATGCCCGAGCGCGCGGCCCGATCGGAGGGATTCAGGTCGGCACGCCCAACAGGCCAGGACCCTGCTCGTCACACCATCTTGCCCCAGCAACGAGATGCTCGCCCCGATTGAAATCCTGGCCCGCCTAAAGGAGCGCCTCGTCACCGCCCTCGAAGGCCTGCACCTGACGCAGGATGCTGGGCTCCTCTCGGTAATCCTCGAGCTGCCGCAGGCGCCGACCTTCGCCCCACCCCTCGCGGGGCCGCGGTTTCAATTTGCACACCGCGATCGCAACCGATTGCAGGCGGGCTATGGCATCGCCGCCGAGTGGCGGGCGAGCGGCGCGGGGCGCCTCCGTCAATTGCGCGCCCAGGCCGTCCAGCTGCGCGCATCCTGGCAGCAGCTCGATGTCGATGAGACCGGCCAGCGCGGCTTCGCGCTGCTCGGTTTTGCCGCATCGCCGACGGAGGCCGGAGGGCACGGCGACGGAACCCTGCCTGATGCCCTACTCTGGATCCCCGAGCTGGCCATCGTCAGCGAACGCGGCCGGGGTGCGCTGGTGCTGAGCACGCCACTGCCGGCCGACCCCGAAGGCCTTCGATCGCGCTGGGCGGCCTGGCTCGAGCGCCTTCTGCCGCTGCTGGCAAGCGAACAGGCCGACACCACCTCCGTCGCAACACGCCTTAGGCGAAGCCTGGACCGGCCCGACATCGCCGAGTGGGAGGAGTTGGTCTATGCGGCCTTGACAGAGATCGACCAGGGCCGGCTCGACAAGGTCGTCATCTCACGCCGGCTGCGGGTTGCCACGCCGCGGGCCTTCGACCTGCAACGGCTGATGATCGTGCTCGGCGAACTCTTCCCGAGCTGTCAGCTGATCGAGCTCAGTCGCGGCCAGACGAGCTTCGTAGCCGCGACCCCGGAACGGCTGCTCGCGCAGCACGGCGATCAGGTCGAGGTCGATGCCATCGCCGGGACCGTCGCCCGCGCGGCGAGCCTCGATCGCGATGTCGAGCTGAGCGAGGCCCTGACCAATTCGGCCAAGGACCGCCGCGAACACGACCTGGTGATCCAGGCGGTGCGCACGGCCTTGGCCAGCTGTAGCCGCGAGGTCGCGGTCCCGCCGCACCCCAGCGTGATGCAGCTGCGCAACGCCCAACACCTTTGGAGCCCCGTGCGTGCCCGGCTGGACCCCGGCATGGACGTCTTGACCCTCGCCGAACTCCTGCACCCGACGCCAGCCACCAATGGTGAGCCCCGCCGGGCGGCAAGCGCCTGGCTGCGGCGCAGCGAGGCGGTCGACCGCGGCTGGTACACGGGTGCCGCCGGCATCATCACGCCGGACCTAACCGGCGAGCTCTGGGTCCTATTGCGCTGCGCCGAGATCAATGGCGCGACGGCCGACCTCTTCGCCGGGGCCGGCATCGTCGCCGGCTCGGACCCGCTTTGCGAGTGGCAGGAGACCGAAGACAAGCTCGCCGCGATGCTGACGGCCCTCGAACTCGCATGAACGCCAGGGCCGCACCCGACCCGGGCTGCCGCAATCTGCGCTGGTGCCTCGCCCTCCTCGACGGCCTCTGGCGCGGCGGCATGCGCGACCTAGCACTGTCGCCCGGATCGCGCTCGACACCTGTCGTCCTCGCCGCACAACGCTTTCAGGGGCTGACTTTGGCCCCAATCCTCGACGAGCGCAGCGCCGGCTTCTTCGCCCTGGGACTCGCGCGAGCGCGCCGCCGGCCGGTCGGCCTGCTGTGCACCTCAGGCAGCGCACCGGCACACTGGCTCCCGGCGGTGATCGAGGCCGCCGAGTGGGGTGTGCCGCTGGTCCTCATCTCGGCCGATCGGCCGCCGGAGTTGCGCGGCTGGGGCGCGAACCAGACCATCGATCAGACCCGCCTGTTCGGCACCTTCGTACGCGAGTTCCACGATCCGGGACCTCCGGTCGAGACGCAGCCAGCGCTGAAGGCCATGCGGGCACTCGGAAATCGCCTCGCCCGCGTGAGCAACGGTTGGCGACCCGGACCGGTGCACATCAACCTAGCGCTGCCCGAGCCATTGGTCCCGCACGACGATTGCGAGCTTGAGCCGGGGGCATTCCAGGGCGACGATGCGGTGGCCACTTACGGCGACTTCCAGCGGGTCCCAGCCATCCCCGGGCCGGCAGCCAGCGATGGACTCGGCCGTCTCCTGAAAGGCCGCGGTCTGGTCTGTTGCGGCCCCGCAGAGACCGACGCGCAGACCGCTGCGACGCTCTGGCGGTGCGCCGAGGCGTTGTCGCTGCCGGTGCTCGTCGACCCCCTCTCGGGCCTGCGCTGCGGCCCGGCCACCAATCACCGGATCGGCCGCTACGACAGCCTGCTGCGCAACCCGGGCGCAGCCCGCCGACTGCGTCCCGATTGGGTCCTGCGCAGCGGGCGTGCTCCGGTATCCAAGGCGCTGACGACCTGGCTGACCGGCGTTCCGACCATCCTTCTCGACCCGCATGAGCACTGGTGCGACCCGACCCACGACACCGAATTGCGACTCGACGCGCCAGCCGAGGCCGTCTTCGCGTGGCTCGGCGAGGCCGGCCTGGTCAAGCCGGACCCGGGCTGGCTGGCGCAATGGGTCGCTGCCGAGCGGCGAATCGAGGCCCTGGCGCACCGCCATCTGAGCGAGAAGCCCTGGTGTGAGGCCCATCTGATTCAAACGCTGATGGCCCGCATACCGGCGACAGAGGCGCTTTTCTGCGCCAACTCGCTACCGATTCGGCAGCTTGATACCTGGTCGGGGACTCGACCGGCGACCCTGCGCATTTTCGCCAATCGCGGCGCGAGCGGCATCGACGGTCAGACCTCGACCCTGGCCGGGCTGAACGCCGCCGGGACCCCGACCTGGGGCCTCCTCGGCGATCTGGCCTTTTGCCATGACCTCAGCGGCCTGTTCCTCGGCGATCGCCTCGACCGCCCCGTCCTGGTCCTGAATAATGGCGGCGGGCGCATCTTCGACTATCTGCCGCAGCGCGCCCTCCCGGGCTTCGAGGCCTATTGGCGGACCCCGCGACCGCTGGCGCTCGACGCCCTTGCCCGCGCCTTCGGCCGCGACTTCTGGCGGATCGACGACGCGACCGGGCTGGAGCTGGCCCTGTCTGAGGCACCGCGCGGCGCGCTGATCGAGGTGGCAATCGACGCTGCGCGCAGCCAGGAAACGCACGAGACCTTCTGGCGGCGCATCGCCCAAGACGATATCTTCTAGGGCCAGCGCGTGACGCGCTGACCTTTTCGAGCCATGACCCGCGACCCGCCGATTACCCTTGGCAGGTCGCGCAATGCAGCCTTAAGAGGTGAATATCCGGTGCAGTCCGTCGACGATCGTCCAACCCGAGAGAGATGCCAGCCCATCGCCTGGGAGGCACCGGCCGATCTACCCTATCGAGACGTTCTTTATCACCAGGCCGAAGGGATCGCCAAGATTACGATCAACCGCCCCGAGGTCCGCAATGCCTTCCGTCCCGAGACGATCCTCGAGCTCGCCGACGCCTTCCGCCGCGCCCACCTCGACCCTGCCATCGGCGTGGTCATTCTGACCGGCGCCGGCGAGCTCGCCTTCTGCTCGGGCGGCGACCAACGCGTGCGCGGCGACGAAGGCTATCGTGACGGTGCCGGCGTGCAGCACCTCAACGTGCTCGAGCTGCAACGGCAGATACGCACCCTCCCCAAGCCGGTGGTCGCCATGGTCGCCGGCTACGCGATCGGCGGCGGCCAGGTCTTACACCTCCTCTGCGACTTGAGCATCGCGGCCGACAACGCCCGTTTCGGCCAGACCGGCCCACGCGTCGGCAGCTTCGACGCCGGCTTCGGCGCCGGACTGCTAGCCCGCACGGTCGGGCTGCGCAAGGCCAAGGAGATCTGGTTCCTGTGTCGCCAGTACGATGCCCGCGAGGCCCTAGAGATGGGCCTCGTCAATCACGTCGTTCCGCTGGCGGACCTGGAGACCGAGACGGTCACCTGGTGCCGCGAGATGCTGCGCCACTCGCCGACAGCGCTGCGCGTGCTGAAGGCCGCCTTCAACGCCGACAGCGACGGCTTGGCCGGCATCCAGGAGCTAGCCGGAAACGCCACCGCGCTCTTCTACACGACCGAGGAGGGGCGCGAAGGCCGCGACGCCTTCCTCGAGAAGCGCCTGCCGGATTACCAGCAGTTCCCGCGGCGTCCCTGATCGTGTCCGTCGCCGCCCAGAGCCTCGATCATTGGATCGCCGCAGCGCGCCCCAAGACCCTGCCGCTGGCCGTGACGCCCGTCTTGGCCGGCCTCGTGCTAGCGGTCGCCGAAACCGGCGGGCTGGCGGCGCTGATCGCCGTCGTGACCCTGGTCGCTGCCGTCGCGATCCAGATCGGCACCAATCTTCACAACGACGCCGCCGACTTCGAACGCGGCAACGACACCGCCCAACGGCTCGGGCCGCCGCGCGCGACGGCCCAGGGCTGGTTTACGGCTACCGAGGTCAAGACGGCCGCACACCTTGCCTTCGCCCTCGCCCTGTGCCTCGGCGCCGTCCTCGTCTGGCGCGGCGGCTGGCCGATCCTGTTGCTCGGGCTCACTGCGCTGGCCTCCGGCTATGCCTACACGGGTGGCCCGCGCCCGATCGCCTACACCCCCTTCGGCGAGCTCTTCGTGCTCTTTTTCTTCGGCGTCGCCGCCGTCGCGGGCACCTATTACCTGCAGACACTGAGCCTGAGCCCCGCGGCCTTCACCGTCGGGCTGGCGATGGGGCTGCCCTCGGCCGCAGTGCTGCTGCTCAACAACTATCGCGACCTCGAGACCGATCGCCGCGCGGGACGCCTGACCCTCTGTCACGTCCTCGGCTATGCCGGGGCACGTCTCGCCTACGCCTTCATGCTGCTGGCACCTTACCCCCTGCTCATCGCCACGCCCTTGCCCGGGCAAGCCTGGGCCCTGCTCGCTGCCGCCCCCTTCGCCGGTGTCCTGATCTGGCGGCTGTATCGCGGTGCGACCGGGCGTGAGATCAACACCCTGCTAGGCCAAACGGCGCGCTATCAGCTGGTGCTCGTCGCCTTGCTCGCGATCGCCCTGGCCTTGCCTGACAGCCGATGAGCCGGGGGAGAGACGCGGTGCGGCACGGAACGCGCGGTCCCGATTGGGGGATCTAGGGTGGACGCGCGTCTCGATCTCTGCCCCTATCGACTGGCATTGGCACGACCTTGGGCGAGCCGCCGCGGCCGTCTCACGGACCGGCGGGGTTGGCTGGTCCGCATCGAGCACGACGGGCGCAGCGGCTTCGGCGATTGCGCGCCGCTGCCCGAGGCAGGCACCGAGACCCATGCGCAGGCCGCGGCTTGGCTAGCCCACTGGCCGCGGCTTGCAGCCAGTCGAACGCCAGCGGCGTTGCTCGATGAGCTCGATGGCGACGCCGCCCCGGTGCCCTGCGCACGCTATGGGATCGAGTGCGCCCTTCTCGATCTGCTGAGTCAGACGGCCGGTGTCACGCTGCGCGCCTGGCTTGCACCGCACGCGCTGGATCGAATCCCCGTCAACGCGGCCCTGGGACGGCTGTCTGACGCCAGCGCGGAGGCAGCCCGTGCCGCCCGCCAGGCGGGCTTCGAGGTGGTCAAGCTGAAGGTCGGACTGGGCGAAGCGGACGCCGAGCTGGCGCGCCTGCGCGGCCTGGCCGCCGGCCTGCCCGACGGGATCCGGCTGCGTCTCGACGCCAACGGCGCCTGGGACATGCCGACTGCGGTCCGCATCGTGGAGGGCCTCGCGGGTCTCGGCATCGAAGCACTCGAGGAGCCGCTCAAACGGCCCAGGGTCGCAGATCTCCGTGCGCTGCAGAAGGCGGCCGATTTCCCGCTGGCCCTGGATGAGTCGCTGCCGACTCCCGACCGCAAGGGCGCACCCGACATCGATCTCTCGGGCGGCCTGGCTCAGTTCCCGCTCAAGCGCCTGGTGCTCAAGCCCGCCGCCCTCGGCGGCCTGCGGCCGTCACTCCGCACCGCCTTGCGCGCCATCGCCGCCGGCCGTGAGGTCGTGATCACCAGCCTCGTTGAATCGGCCGCGGGCATCTGGCCGGCGGCGCAGCTCGCAGCGGCTCTGCCGGGTCAACCGGCCCACGGGCTCGCCACCTCGAGCTGGCTGGGGGAGGATCTGGGCCAGCCTCCGTTTCCGCAGAGGGGCCGGATCGAACTGCCGTCGCGCCCCGGCAGCGGCTTCCGGGCTTGGCCCGCTGGCGGCTGAACATGGCCGGACCTGGCGCCAGGGACCGCCTGACGGACGCGACACCCTATTGCTACGCCTTCACCGTTCGCCTCCAGGATACCGATGCCGCCGGCGTACTCTTCTTTGCCAATCTCTTCCGTCACACCCACGATGCCTACGAGGCCTTCATGGAGGACCTCGGGTTCCCGCTCGACGCGGCGATCCGCGACCGCCGATGGCGGCTGCCGATCGTGCACAGCGAGGCGGACTACCGCGCCCCGATCGGCCACGGAGAACGGATCACCGTCGCCCTCGAGGTCGCCGAGGTCGGCCATAGCGCCTTCACCCTCGACTACGCGTTTCACGATGCCGCAGGCCGGGTCGCAGCGCGGGCGCGCACCGTACACGTCTCGATCGAAACAGACGAAGCCACCAGCAAAGCATTGCCCGAGGCACTGCGAGGCCGGCTAGCTGGGCACCTGGCACCGCGCCGCGGCGGCGCAGCCTGACTTCGGGACACTCGGGTCGTCTAGACGACCAGGCGTCCGTAAAGGCCGACCAACCCGCGCATCCGCGCTGGGAGGTCCGTCGCGACGTCCGGCCAAGCGAATCGCCACCCCCAGTTCTTGCCGTCGCTGGTGCCCGGCCTGTTCATGCGATGGGCCGTATCCAAACCCATGATGTCCTGCATCGGCAGGATCGCGAGGTGCGAACGCGAGGCCAACGCGGCGCGCACCAGCGGCCAGGGCATCGACTCGCTGGATTGGCCGAGAAAGTCGTCGACGTAGTCGCGCTCGGCCGCGTCGAGCGACTGGTACCAGCCGAGCGTCGTGTCGTTATCGTGCGTCCCTGTGTAGACGACCGAATCGCGATCGTGGTGGAAGGGGAGATAGGGGTTGGCCGCACCCCCCGAGAAGGCAAACTGCAGGACCTTCATCCCCGGCAGTCGGAAGCGTTTGCGCAACGCCTCGACCTCCTCGGTGATCAAGCCCAAGTCTTCGGCGATCAAGGGCAACTGCCCGAAGTGCTCGTGCAAACGGGCGAAGAGCGCGTCCCCCGGTGATTTGACCCAAGAACCGTGTATCGCATGCGGCTCCTCGGACGGGATCTCCCAGTAGGATTCGAAGCCGCGAAAGTGGTCGATTCGCACGAGGTGGAAGAGGCGTAACTGGGTCGCGATCCGCTCGATCCAGAAGCGAAAGCCCTCGCTCGCCATCTCATCCCAACGATAGAGGGGGTTGCCCCAACGCTGACCGGTCGCCGAAAAGTAGTCGGGGGGCACACCGGCGACCACGCGCAGGCTACAGTCCGGATTCAGATCGAAGTCCTGCGGCCGCGCCCAGACCTCGGCGCTGTCATGGGCCACAAAGATCGGCATATCGCCAAAGAGTCGCACACCGCGCGCGTCGGCGTGCTCCTTCAGGGCCGCCCATTGCCGAAAGAACACGAATTGCTCGAAGGCGATATAGTCCAAGTCATCGGCCAGACGGGCGCGGGCCGCCGCCAAGGCCTCCTCCTCTCGGTGGCGCAAACGGTCTGGCCATTGCCACCAACACCGCTCGAGCTCCTCGTGCAACGCCCGGAAGAGGGCATAATCGAGGAGCCAATAGCTGTGCTCCTCGGTGAAGCACGCCAGCTCGGCTCGCTGCCCATCGGTCGCCAGCTCGCCGAAGCGCCCATACGCTCGACGCAGGGCGCGCCCCCTGCCCGCGTCGCTCCCCTGCAATTGGCGGCATTCTTCCATCGTCAGCCAACCCTGCTCGAGCAAAGGCTCGAGCGCGATCAGGCGCGGATTGCCGGCGTGGACCGAGCTGGTCTGGTAGGGAGAGCGGTCTGCCTGCGTCGGCCCAACGGGCAGCATCTGCCAAACGGTCATGCCGCAATCGGCGAGGAAATCGATGAAGTGATGCGCTTGGGGGCCCAGGTCGCCGCAGGGCCCGGCACCGGGCAAGGAGGTCAGATGCAAAAGGATTCCGGCGCGACGATGATCCTGACTATCCGACGGGGACGTGTCTTCGGTGAGCATTCAATAAGGCGCTTCTGCGTGCTGATGGATCCTGTACGGCGAAATCGCGATGGCAATCGCGATCGAGCGTCTCCGCGCAATGCAGCCTCGTCAGCGGACGTAGTTGATATGCTGGCCGAGCATGTCCGGCGTGACCAGGGTGACCCCAGCAGCGGTCACGTGAAAGCCGGCCTTGCGATCCTCTTCTTGATCCAAGCCGATCCGGCTTCCCTCCTTGATATTGCAATAGCGATCGATCACGGCGTTACGGATCTCGCAATTCCGCGCCACCTGCACATCGGGAAGGATCACCGAGTCCTGGACATAGGAGAAGGAATTCACGCGGACGTTGGAAAACAGCAACGAATGGCGCACGGTCGCGCCGGAAATGATGCAGCCGCCAGAGACCATCGAATCGACCGCCATACCGCGGCGATCCTCATCGTCGAAGACGAATTTCGCCGGCGGCAACTGTTCCTGGTAGGTCCAGATCGGCCAGGAGTCGTCGTACAGGTTGAAGGGCGGTGTCACGCCGATGAGCTCCAGGTTCGCCTCCCAGAAGGCGTCGACGGTGCCGACGTCGCGCCAATAGGCTTGCCCGCCGCTGCGCACGTCGAGGAAGGGATAGGCCAGAACCCGGTAACGGCCGATCAGGCTAGGAATGATATCCTTGCCGAAGTCGTGGCTCGAGTCGGGCGTATCGGCATCCTTGAACAACTGCTCGAACAGGAAGGCACGATTGAAGACATAGATCCCCATCGACGCCAGGCAGGTATCGGGACGGCCCGGCAGCGTCGGCGGCTCTTTTGCCTTCTCTTTGAATGCAACGACGTTCTGTTCCTCATCCACGCCGATGACACCGAACTCGCTCGCCCGCCTGCGCTCGACCTCGATGCAGCCCACAGTCAGGTCCGCACCGGACTCGACGTGGCGTGCGATCATGGCACCGTAATCCATCTTGTAGACATGGTCACCGGCCAGGATCAGCACATAGTCCGGGGCATGGTTGCGAATGATGTCGATGTTCTGGAAGACGGCATCGGCCGTGCCGGCATACCAGGAGGTGTCGGCAACCCGCTGCTGGGCCGGCCACAGCTCGATGAACTCGCCGAACTCACCGCGAAGGAACCCCCACCCCTTCTGGATGTGCAAGATCAGCGAATGGGCCTTGTACTGGGTCAGCACGGCGATGCGGCGAATGCCCGAGTTGATGCAGTTCGAGAGGGGAAAATCGACGATGCGGAACTTGCCGCCAAAGGGCACCGCAGGCTTGGCCCGCCAGGCGGTGAGGTGCATGAGCCGCGAGCCGCGCCCGCCGGCCAAGATGAGCGCCAGGGTCTTGCGGGTCAAGCGACTGACAAAGCGGGGATTATTGTCCGGCATAACTCCTTAACCTCTCCGGGGGAATGCGATGGACAACGCTGCATCGCCTGCGCGGTTGTCATTATCACTAGACCTGTCTAGCCATCGGGAGGCCGCGCGCCGACGGCTTGCGAACTGCGGCGGCAACGACCCAAACCCGATCGCCGGCGGCGACATCATCGACGGGGCCCGCGTCTCGCGTTATCGGGCTTATGGTACCATCTTGCCGATCTCGCCAGGGCGGATTCATGACGCCCTACCCGTCGCCAGTTTGGCGGCCATCCGCGATTGCGAGCACCAAGCCAGAGCCCATCGCCGGGACTCGATGTGCTGAATTGATTCCGAACGATCCAACGAGAAGGAAGCCGGCCGCTATGCCACATCCGAACGCCGCCGCGACGCCGCTCCCCGACGCGCTACAGCGCATCGCCGAGGCCCGTCACCACGACCCTTTCCAGGCCCTCGGTCGTCATATCGTTGACGGCAAGGCGCAGGTCCTCGCCTTCCTGCCCCACGCCGAATGGGTGCGTATCATCGAGAGCGGCGTCGAGCTCACGCGCATCGCGGGAACCGCCTTCTTCCGTTGGGAAGGCCCGCCCGCAGACGTGCCCGAGCGCTACCGACTGCAGTGGTACGATGCCGCCGGGACCATCCACCACGCCTACGATCCCTACTGCCTACCGCCGCAGCTCGCCGACTTCGACCTCCACCTCTTCGGTGAAGGTCGGCATTGGCATGCCTACCGCTTCCTCGGCGCGCACCCTCATAGCAGCGACGGCATTGAAGGCATCCTTTTCGCCGCCTGGGCGCCGAATGCGGCCCGCATCAGCGTCGTCGGCGACTTCAATGGCTGGGACGGACGCACCCACCCGATGCGGGCCCGCGGCGGCACCGGCGTCTGGGAACTGTTCGTCCCCGAGGCCCCTGTCGGAAGCTACTACAAGTTCGAAATCCGCGACCTACAGGGGCATATCCACGTCAAGACAGACCCTTACGCCCATGCCTTTCAAGTGCGCCCGAGCACGGCTGGCATCATTTGTGCGGACTCCGACTTTCAGTGGGGGGACCATGCCTGGATGAAGGCGCGGGCCGAGGCCGACTGGCAGCGTCAGCCAATGTCGGTTTATGAGGTCCACCTCGGCTCCTGGCGCAAAGGCCCCGAGGGGACCTTTCTCAACTACCGCGAACTCGCGACCCGGCTCGCCGACTACGTCTGCTCGATGGGCTTCACGCACATCGAACTCCTGCCCATCACCGAACACCCGTTCGACGGCTCCTGGGGCTACCAGACGACCGGCTACTTCGCACCCACCAGCCGCTTCGGCTCGCCGGACGATTTCCGCTTCTTCGTCGACCATCTGCATCAGCGTGGTATCGGCGTGTTGCTCGACTGGGTCCCTGCCCACTTCCCGAAGGATGCCTACGCGTTGGCCCGCTTCGACGGCACCTCACTCTACGAGCATGCCGACCCGCGCCAAGGCGAGCACCGCGACTGGGGCACGCTCATCTTCAACTACGGCCGCAACGAGGTGAAGAACTTCCTGCTCTCGAGCGCGCTCTACTGGCTCGAGGAGTTCCACCTCGACGGTCTGAGGGTCGATGCCGTGGCCTCGATGCTCTATCTCGACTACTCGCGCGAGGCGGACGACTGGATCCCTAACAAGTATGGCGGCAATGAGAACCTCGACGCGGTTGAGTTCCTGCGCCAGCTCAACGTGGTCACCCACGAGCAGCACCCCGGCACCCTGATGGTCGCCGAGGAGTCGACCTCATGGCCGGCCGTCTCGCGCCCAACCTATCTCGGTGGTCTCGGTTTCAGCATGAAGTGGAACATGGGCTGGATGCACGACACCCTGACCTACATGGCCAAGGACCCGGTCTATCGGCACTACCACCACGATCAGCTCACCTTCGGGCTGCTCTACGCCTTCACCGAGAACTTCGTCCTGCCCTTCTCCCACGACGAGGTGGTGCACGGCAAGCGCTCGATGATCGACAAGATGCCGGGCGATGCCTGGCAGCGCTTCGCCTCGCTACGCCTCCTCTACACCTACATGTTCACCTATCCGGGCAAGAAGCTCCTCTTCATGGGCTGCGAATTCGGCCATGGACAAGAGTGGAACGCCGCCGAAGAGATCGACTGGTACCTGCTCGAGCGGGCCCCGCACCAAGGCCTGCAGCGGCTCGTCGGCGACCTCAACCGCCTCCACCGCGAGCTCCCCGCCCTGCACGAGGTCGATTTCGAGGCGTCCGGCTTCGAGTGGATCGACTGCCACGACAGCTCCCAGTCCGTCCTGAGCTACCTGCGCAAGGACCAGCGCGGCGAGCGGGTCGTCGCCGTCGTGCTCAATTTCACGCCGGTGCCGCGCGAGCGCTACCGGATCGGCGTCCCGCTCCCCGGTTTCTATCGCGAAGCGCTGAGCTCAGACGCCGACCTCTACGGCGGCAGCAACGTCGGCAACCAGGGCGGCATCCACAGCGAGCCGACCGAGTGGATGGGCCGGCCCCATTCGCTGCCGATGCGTTTGCCGCCACTCGGCGCCCTCGTCCTGGTGCACGAGCCGAAGGGGACCCAAGCGATCTCACAACAAGTCTCCAGCGACACCGGGGTTAGCGCGACAGGGACGGCTGCGATCGAACCCTCGGGTAACGAGTCCAAAATACGCTGAACAAGCGGCTTGTCGTTGTCGTTGCGCCTTGTCTCGAAGGCATCAAAGCGGCGCCATTGTCGCCTTTCAGACAAAGGGGGGTTCGCCCCAGCGCCCTGTCACAACAGTGACATGATGCTGGCACGAAGTCTGCTTCATTCGGCTCCGACCGATCATCCACGGAGCCGTCATGAAGGCCAAAGACATCGCCGCCCTGCTCGACGAGCCGGCGTGCGCACACAACGATAAGGGCAAGTCCGGCTGCGCGCGACTGAAGCCAGGGGCCACCGCGGGGGGGTGCTCGTTCGATGGCGCCCAGATCGCCCTCTTACCGATCGCCGACGTCGCGCACATCATCCACGGGTCGATCGCCTGCGCCGGCAGTTCCTGGGACAACCGCGGCACCCGCTCGAGCGGGCCGGCCCTCTACCGCCTCGGCCTGACCACGGACCTGACCGAACAGGATGTCATCATGGGCCGCAGCGAGAAGCGGCTCTTCCACGCCATCAAGCAGGCCATCGACAGCTACCAGCCACCGGCAGTCTTCGTCTACAACACCTGCGTCCCGGCCCTGACCGGCGACGACGTCGCCGCCGTCTGCAAGGCCGCTCAGGCCCGCTGGGGGACGCCGGTCGTGCCGGTCGACGCGGCCGGCTTCTACGGGACCAAGAACCTCGGTAATCGCATCGCCGGCGAGACGATGGTCCGCTACGTCTGCGGCACCCGCGAACCGGATCTTGTGCCGCCCGGGATCGAGGCGCCGGGCTTCCGCATCCACGACGTCAATCTGATCGGCGAGTACAACATCGCCGGCGAGCTCTGGCACGTGCTGCCGCTCTTCGATGAGCTCGGCATCCGCGTGCTCTGCACCCTGTCCGGCGACGCCCGCTTCCACGAAGTGCAGACCATGCACCGCGCGGAGGTCAACATGATGGTCTGCTCCAAGGCCATGATCAACGTCGCCCGCAAACTCCAGGAGGCCTACGGCACCCCCTGGTTCGAAGGCAGCTTCTACGGCGTGCGCGACGTGTCCCGGGCACTGCGCGACTTCGCCCGACTGATCGATGACCCGGACCTGGCATCCCGCACCGACGCCCTGATCGCGCGCGAGGAGACGGCCATCGCGGCCGAACTCGCGCCCTGGCGCGAGCGCCTGCGCGGCCGCAAGGCCCTGCTCTACACCGGCGGCGTCAAGTCCTGGTCGGTGATCGCGGCCCTGCAGGATCTGGGCATCGAGGTGGTGGCAACCGGCACCCGCAAGTCCACCGAGGACGACAAGGCCCGCATCCGCGAGCTGATGGGCGAGGACGCCAGGATGATCGAGGACGGCAACCCGCGCGGGCTCCTCGATCTCGTCGAGGAGAAGCGCGTCGACGTCCTGATCGCAGGCGGCCGCAACATGTACACGGCGATCAAGGCCCGGGTCCCCTTCCTGCACATCAACCAAGAGCGCGAGTTCGCCTATGCCGGCTACCGCGGCATGCTCGAGCTGGCCCGCCAGCTCTGTCAGACCATCGAAAGCCCGGTCTGGGAAGCCGCCCGGCGGCCGGCCCCATGGCACACCCCCCGTGCAGAGGCACTTTGACCATGCCCGAGATCATCAAGCGCAACAAGGCCTTGTCGGTCAGCCCATTGAAGGCCAGCCAGACCGTCGGCGCGGCGCTAGCCTTCCTTGGCATCCGCCACGCCATCCCGATGCTGCACGGCTCCCAAGGTTGCACGGCCTTTGCCAAGATCTACTTCGTCGGCCACTTCAGCGAGCCGATCCCGCTGCAAACGACGGCCATGGACCAGGTCAGCTCGGTCATGGGGGCCGATGACAATGTCGTCGAGGGGCTGCGCACCCTGTGCGAGAAGAGCGCACCGGACCTAATCGGCCTCCCGACGACTGGGCTCGCCGAGACCGAGGGCGCGGACATCGAACGGGCCGTGCGGGAGTTCCGTCAGCAACATCCACAGTATGCCGGGATCGCCGTCGTCCCGGTCGCCTCGCCGGACTACAAGGGCTGCCTCGAGAGCGGGTTTGCGGCGGCGACCCAGGCCATCATCGAGACCCTGGTCCAGCCGGCCGCAGCCGCCGGAACCCGGCCGAGACGCCGGCGCCAAGTCAATGTCTTGGCCGGGGCCCTGCTGACGCCCGGGGACCTCGAGTCCCTCAAAGAGCTGATCGAGTCCTTCGACCTAGAGCCGCGGGTGGTGCCGGACCTGTCCGACTCGCTCGACGGCCACCTGACCGAGCTCGACTACAGTCCACTCACCGTTGGCGGCACGCCGGTATCCGGGATCGCCGCGCTCGGCGATGCCCGCGCCACGCTGGTCGTCGGCGCCGCGATGGACGCAGCGGCCGACCGCCTCGCCGAGCGGACCGGCGTGCCGGACTACCGCTTCAAGCATCTGATGGGTCTCGACGCGAGCGACCGTCTCGTCGAAACCCTCGCCCGGATCGCCGATCGCCCGGTCCCAGAGCGCCTCGAGCGCCAGCGCGCGCAGCTTCAGGACGCGATGCTCGATTGCCACTTCCAACTCGGCATGGCGCGCATCGCCATCGCCGCCGACCCCGACCTTCTCGTCGCCTTCAGCGAAGTCCTCGCCAGCCTCGGCGCCGAGACGGTTGCCGCGGTCGCGCCGACCAATGCCCCAGCCCTGCACGCCGTCGTCACCGATCGCGTCAAGATTGGCGATCTTGAGGACCTCGAGCGCCTCGCCGGCGCGCAGCGGGCCGAGCTCGTCATCGGCAACTCCCATGCCGCCGACAGTGCCGAGCGACTGGGCCTGCCGCTGTTGCGCACCGGCTTCCCCCTCTACGACCTGATCGGCGGCTATCAACGCAGCTGGATCGGCTATCGCGGCACCCGCCAGACGATCTTCGATCTGGCGAACCTGATCCGCGAAGGCGGGCGCGGGGAGATTCACCCCTATCGTTCCCGGCTCAAACAATGGCCGGCCAGCGAGCGCGGTCTGGCCGCCTAAAAGGAGGATGCGCGATGGCACTGGAGCGACGACTGCGGGTCCTGAGCGGCGGGGATGACGCGCCGGGGGAGGCGATTCGCGTGCGCATCGCCTTCGCCACCAGCGACATGCGCCAGGTCGATCAACACTTCGGGGCAGCGACGGCCTTTGCCATCTACGATCTGGGTCCCGAGCACTCGACGCTGCTCGAGGTCGCGCAGTTCGAGTCACCGCCGATGGACGGCAACGAGGACAAGCTGGCCGCCCGCATCGCCGCCCTCGAAGGCTGTATCGCGGTCTATTGCCAGGCGGTGGGGGCCTCGGCCATCAGCCAACTCGTCGCCGCCGGCGTCCAGCCGATCAAGGTCGCCGCCGGCAGTTCGGTTGCACGGCTCATGGTCGAGCTCTGTAGCGAGCTGCGCGACGGGCCAAGCGGCTGGCTGGCACGGGCGCTCGCGCAGCGACAGTGCCGGTGCGAATCGCGCTTCGACGCGATGGAGGCCGACGGTTGGTGGGAGTAAGCACCCCCATTCACGATCAGGGCAAGGCGCATCCCACTCGACCCGGAGCAAATCGCTCTTCGCTATCGGGATCGGGATCGCTATCGGGATCGGTATCGGGATCGGGATCGGTATCGAGTCTTTCCCAAGGCATCGCGATGCCCTCCCGAAAGCGGATTCGACGATCACGACTCCTCGGTCCGAGGCGCAGCCTCGCTAGACTGTCACTTGACCTAAACCTACAAAAAGAGAGGCCTCAACAATGCAAGATGCGCAATCGGCCATCGCCGCGGACGATCCGATTCTCCAGTCCGATTTCGCCCTCGAGCTCGTGCGGCAGATGCGCGCGATGGATCCCTACGGGAACCGCGACGACTGGCCGCCGAACCGCATCCTCGACCCCTTCGTCCTGAGCAAGGAACGGCTCCGGGAATTGCCCCTCGTCGGCGACCCGGATCAGGCCACGCTGGCCAGGATGCAGGCGTTCTACAACGCGATCGCGGCACTGATCGAGAGGGAATGCGGCCTGCAGGCAAGCCCCATCATCAGCCTCAGCCACGAGGGCTTCGGGCGTGCGCTCATGACCGTCGGCAAACTGGTCGTCATGGATCGCGCGCTGCGCGACGCACACCGCTTCGGCTTTCCGAGCGCCTCGAAGATGAAGGACGAGGCCGACAAACTCCTTTCCGTCGCCCTAGAGATCATCGGCGCCTACCCAAAGGTCGCCGGCCTGTGATCGGTCCTATTGAGGGCTGCAGAATGAATCGGAGGTGGCTCGCCTCCCCCCCATGATCGTTAGGCCGCAGTCGAGAACGAGGTAGACCAACATGAGCCTGATTACCGGCACCACCCGCGGCGGCGCGGCGTGGACACCCGCCTTCGTCGTTAGCCTGGACCAGGGCCTCTGCATCGGCTGTGGCCGCTGCTACAAGGTTTGTCCGCGCGACGTCTTGGACCTCGTCGACCGCGAGGAGCTCGAACTAGACGACGACTTCGACGATGACGACGGCTTCTCTGACGACACCAGCATGGTCATGAGTCTCAAGGACCCGCTCGATTGCATCGGGTGCGAGGCCTGCTCGCGCGTCTGTCCGAAGGGCTGTCTGACCCACGAACCCCACTCGCTGGCGGCCTGAGTCACAGCGCAGCTGAGGCGGCCCGCGGCATCCTTCGTCCTTGCCGGCAAAGGGACCGCCTTGGGGCGCGCAGTGGCGGCAGGGCCGAGGGCGGCGTTCAGGGCTCGACCACCTCGCCCTCGACCACGCGTTCGAAGTCCAGCCCCTCTTGGCCCAAACCGACCGCGATGATATCGCCCGGGGCGAAACGGCCTTCCAAAATGGCCTGGGCCAGCGGGTTCTCAAGCTGGGCGCGGATCGCTCGCTTGAGCGGACGCGCGCCGTAAACGGGATCGAAGCCGGCCTCGCCGAGGTGATCGAGGGCCGTGTCACTGACCTCGAGGCGCATCTCGCGATCGGCCAGGCGGCGCTGCAGATAACCGATCTGGATGCGGGCGATGGCACGGATCTGCTCGGCCTGCAGCGAGTGGAAGACGACGATCTCGTCGAGCCGGTTGATGAACTCCGGACGGAAGGCCTGACGGACGATCTCCATCACCGAGTCCTTCATCGCCGCGTAGTTGGCCTCTCCCCCCAGGCGTTGGATCACGTCCGAGCCCAGATTCGAGGTCATCACGACCACGGCGTTGCGAAAGTCGACGGTCCGGCCTTGACCGTCGGTCAGGCGTCCGTCGTCGAGCACCTGCAGCAGGACGTTAAAGACGTCCGTGTGGGCCTTCTCGACTTCGTCGAGCAAGATCAGGCTGTAAGGCCGCCGCCGAATCGCCTCGGTCAGATAGCCGCCCTCCTCGTAGCCGACATAGCCCGGCGGGGCACCGATCAGCCGCGCCACCGAGTGCTTCTCCATGAACTCGGACATATCGACCCGCACCATCGCCTCCTCGGTATCGAAGAGGAATTCCGCGAGCGCCTTGCATAGCTCGGTCTTGCCGACACCGGTGGGCCCGAGGAACAGGAAGGAGCCGATCGGCCTGGCCGGGTCGGCAAGACCCGCCCTCGAGCGACGGATTGCGTCACTGACGGCTCGCAGCGCCTCGTCCTGGCCGACGACGCGCCGCTCGAGCGACGCCTCCATCCGCAGCAGCTTATCGCGCTCGCCCTCCAGCATTCGTGAGACGGGGATGCCGGTCCAGCGCGAGACGATCTCGGCGATTTCCTCGGCAGTCACCTCGCTGCGCAGCAGGCGCGTCTCGGTCTGGTTCGCCTGATCGGCGGACGCGAGCCGCTTTTCGAGCTCGGGGATGCGCCCGTAGGCGAGCTCGGACATCCGGGTCAGGTCACCGGCACGGCGCGCCGTCTCGAGCTCGACGCGGGCGCGGTCGAGCTCCTCCTGGATGTGCGCCGTGCCGTGCACGGCCGCCTTCTCGGCCTTCCAGATCTCGTCGAGGTCGGAGAACTCCCGCTCGAGCCGCGCGATCTCCTCTTCGAGGTCGCCCAGGCGCTTCTTCGAGGCTTCATCGGCCTCCTTTTTCAGGGCCTCGCGCTCGATCTTGAGCTGGATCAGGCGCCGGTCGAGCCGATCCATCTCCTCGGGCATCGAATCGATCTCGACCTTGATGTGGGCAGCCGCCTCGTCAACCAGGTCGATCGCCTTGTCCGGGAGCTGGCGGTCGGTGATATAGCGGTGCGACAAGGTGGCGGCGGCGATGATGGCCGGGTCGGTGATCTTCACGCCGTGGTGCGCCGCGTAGCGTTCCTTGAGCCCGCGCAGGATGGCGATGGTGTCCTCGACGTTCGGCTCGTCGACCAGCACCTTCTGGAAGCGCCGCTCGAGCGCCGCGTCCTTCTCGACGTACTTGCGGTATTCATCGAGCGTCGTGGCACCGATGCAGTGCAGCTCGCCACGCGCCAGGGCCGGCTTGAGCATATTGCCGGCGTCGATCGCCCCCTCGGCCTTGCCCGCGCCGACCATCGTGTGCAGCTCGTCGATGAACAGGACGATATTGCCCTCCTGGCGCGCGATGTCGTTCAGCACGGCCTTGAGGCGCTCCTCGAACTCGCCGCGGTACTTGGCTCCGGCGATCAGGGCCGACATGTCGAGCGCCAGCAGCCGCTTGGACTTCAGCCCCTCGGGCACTTCGCCGTTGACCATGCGCTGCGCCAGGCCCTCGACGATCGCGGTCTTGCCAACCCCGGGCTCGCCGATCAGCACCGGATTGTTCTTGGTGCGCCGCTGCAGGACCTGGATGGTCCGCCGAATCTCGTCATCGCGACCGATCACGGGATCCAGCTTGCCCTGTTCCGCCCGCTCGGTCATGTCGATGCTGTATTTCTGCAGGGCCTGACGGGTGTCCTCGGCGTTGGGATCCTCGACGGTCTGGCCGCCGCGGGTCGCCTCGATGGCCTTCTCGACAGCGCCCTTGCTCGCGCCCGCCTGGCGCAGCTCTTGGCCAAGCTCCCCGCGGTCGTCCACGGCGGCAAGCACGAACAGCTCCGAGGAGATGTACTGATCCTTGCGCTGCTGGGCGAGCTTGTCGGTCTGATTGAGCAGGCGACCCAGATCGTTGCTGACGTGCAGGTCACCGCCGGCCCCCTCCACCTGCGGCAGGCGATCGAGGACCTCGCCGAGGCGCGAGCGCAGCCGGTCGACATTGACGTCGGCCTGGGCGAGGAGGTGGCGGACGTTCCCGCCCTGCTGATCGAGCAGGGCGATCATCAGGTGAGAGGGCTCGATGAACTGATGGTCACGACCCACGGCGAGACTCTGGGCCTCGGCCAGGGCCATCTGGAACTTGGTGGTGAGCTTATCCATTCGCATCGCGTTGACTCCGGGATCAATAGGGCAAAGCCCATGAGGTTATGCACCAAATTGGGGCACACTCGAGCCGCCTTCAAGATCGCGGCCTCCGCAAGAGGCGATCGCGCTCAGGCGCGACTGTCAGAGAGGTCGGGCAGCACGATGTTGACCTCGAGAACCTCACGATCGTCGTCCTGATCATAGTTGACCGAGACGGCGTCCATGTCCACGGCGACGTACTTGCGGATCACCTCCAGGATATCCCGTTGCATCTTCATGACGTACGGGGGACGACCGCGCTCGGCGCGATCGTGTGCGACGAGGATCTGCAGCCGCTCCTTGGCGACGACGGCGCTGCCCTTAGGCCGTTGAGCACGAAAGTAATCGAGCAATCCCATGGTCTCTTCACCCTCTCATGAACAAACGACCCAGAAAGCCCTTCTTCTCGACCTCGAGGAAGCGGTGGGCCACCTTCTCGCCCAGGTAGCGCGACACCATATCGGCATAGCTCTGGCCCGCCTGACTATTGCGATCGAGCACCACCGGCGTGCCCGCGTTGGAGGCGTTGAGCACCGCCTGTGACTCGGGCACGACGCCGAGCAGCTCCATCGAGAGGATCTCTTGGACGTCTTCGACGCTCAGCATTTCCCCGCGCACGACGCGCTCCGGCGCATAGCGCGTCAGCAGCAGGTATTCGTGGACCGGGTCTTCGTTGTTCTCGGCCCGCCGCGATTTGCTCGAGAGGATGCCGAGCATGCGATCGGAGTCGCGCACCGACGAGACCTCGGGATTGGTCACCACGATCGCATCGTCGGCATAGTACATGGCCATCATCGCACCGTGCTCAATGCCCGCCGGTGAGTCGCAAACGATGTAGTCGAAGCTCTTCGACAGCTCGCCGACCACGGCGCCGACTCCCTCCTTGGTCAGGGCGTCTTTGTCACGGGTCTGCGAGGCCGGCAGGATATGCAGCTGATCGCAGCGCTTATCGCGAATCAAGGCCTGATTGAGATTGGCCTCACCGTTGATGACGTTGACGAAGTCATAAACGACGCGTCGCTCGCAGCCCATGATCAGATCGAGGTTGCGCAGACCGACGTCGAAATCGATCACCGCCGTCTTGTGCCCGCGCTGGGCCAAACCCATCGCAAAGGCCGCGGCGGTGGTCGTTTTGCCGACACCGCCCTTACCTGAGGTGATGACAATGATTCTGGCCAAGGTCTGGCCCTCCTTATGCTTATTTGGATTGGCGAACAGATGCCCCAGGAAGCCGCGACCGACCGCCCCGACGCCGCAACGCCCCAGGAAATCAGAGCGGCTCGATGCGCAGCGCCTGGCCGTCGAGGAAGATCTGCACCGCAGTCCCCCTCAGTTCGGCCGGGATGTTCTCACTCACCCGGTAGTGTCCAGCGACCGAGACCAGCTCGGCCTGCAAGTCTTGGCAGAAGATGCGCGCCTCTAGATTGCCGTTCATCCCGGCCATTGCGCGCCCCCGCAGAGGTCCATACACATGGATGTTGCCATCGGCCATCAGCTCGGCCCCGGAGCTGACCGCGCCGACCACCGAGAGATCACCGCCCATGGCATGGATGCGCTGTCCAGAACGGATCGGCCGCGCAATCAGCGTAAAGGCGGATGGCTGCAGCCGCTCGGTTGCTGGCATCTCGGGTGCTGTCTCCGGATGCGGCCGCGGCGCCTGACTCGAGCGGGCCGGACCGCCCACCGCTGAAAGCGCGTTGGGGGCCCTATCGCGCGGCGCGCGTGACTCGCCAAGAACGGCCAGCTCCATCGTCTGTGCCGCCGCGTGCTGACGCTCGTCGCCACCCCGCACACCGAAGGGAATCATCCCATGACCGCGCAGCAATCCGACCAAGAGCGGAAACTCGAGGTCGGTTGCGGGCAGGGCGCTGAGATCGATGACCACCGGAGTATTGCGGAAGAAGTCGGGCGCCTGCTCGACCTTCGCACCCAGCTCGCGGCCCAGTGCCTCCAGATCGGTGCCGAGCAGGCGAATGATCGGCAGGGTGAAGCCCGCCGATTTGAGCTCGAAGGTCGGTCCCTGTGACATGCGATTCCCCATGGTGCGTGCCGCCCCCGATCCTCAGCCCGGAGGCCACTGCAGTGGACGCCCACCCAGCAGATGCAGGTGCAGATGGAAGACCGATTGCCCGCCGGCCGCATTGCAGTTGATCACCGTGCGGTAACCACGCTCGGCGATACCCTCATCGGCCGCGACCTTGGCGGCCGCGAGGAAGAGCTTGCCGATCAGCTCGGCGTCCTCGGCCTGGACATCGTTCAGTGTCCGGATCGGCTTACGCGGGATCACCAAGATGTGAGTCGGGGCCTGCGGGCTCAGGTCACGGAAGGCCACGACCTCGTCGTCCTGATAGACGATGTCGGCCGCCACTTCGCCGGCCGCAATCTTGCCGAAAATGGTGTCGGACATGAAGCACTCCTCGCGACGAATCGCGCTGGATGGATCCTCAATCGGGCAGACCCCGAATCACAAGCCGTGCCGCCCGGCGAAGGCGTGCGCCAGGGTACCACCGTCCACCATCTCCAGGTCGCCGCCGAGCGGCACCCCATGGGCGATCCGGGTGACGCGGACCGCGGTACCGGCGGCGAGGTCAGCAATGTATTGGGCCGTCGCCGCCCCCTCGACCGTCGGGCTGATCGCGAGGATGACCTCGGCGACCTCGCTGGCGCGCAACCGCGCCTCCAGCCCATCGAGCCCGAGCTCGTCCGGCCCGATCCCATCCAACGGCGACAGCCGTCCGCCGAGGACGAAATAGAGCCCGCGAAAATCGGTTGCCTGCTCGATGGCCGTGACGGCCGACGGTTGCTCGACGACGCAGAGCGCCGTCGGATCCCGGCGCGGATTGGCGCAGAGCGAACAAAGTTCATGCTCGCTGAGCGTGCGGCAACGGCGGCAGCGCTGTACCCGCTCCATCGCCTCCCCGAGGATCTGCGCCAGCTTGCGCCCACCGTCGCGGTCCCGCTCTAGGAGATGGAAGGCCATGCGCTGCGCGGACTTGGGGCCGACCCCCGGCAGGCAGCGCAGGGCCTCCACCAGCCGTTCGAGCAAGGATGACTCGGCCACCACCTAGAAGGGCATCTTGAGGCCGGGCGGGATCGGCATGCCAGCCGTGAGCTCGGACATGTTTTGCTGCGCCTTTTCGCTGACGCGGGCCACGGCGTCGTTGATCGCCGCAGCAACCAGGTCCTCGAGCATCTCTTTGTCGTCCTCGAGCAGGGAGGGGTCGATCTCGACGCGCTTGACCTCGTGGCGGCCAGTCATCGTCACCTTGACCATGCCGCCGCCCGACTCACCGGTGAGCTCCTCGCGCGCCAATTGCTCCTGCGCCTTCTGCAGATCCTCCTGCATTTTCTGGGCCTGCTTGAGCATGTTGCCTAGTCCAGCTTTCACGCTAATCTACCTCGCATGGTTTGTTGTCGACGCACCACCACCGGCTCATCCACCGGGCTTGATCGTGCCCGCGACCCATTCGGCGTCGAATTGATCCCGGATCGCACGGGCAACCGGATCCTGCTCGAGCGTCCGCTCGGCCTCCGCCTGGCGCTCTGCCGACTGACGGCGGCGGCGCTGCGCCGGGGTCTCGCTCGTCGGTCGAGCGACGCGAATCTCCATCCGCAAGTCTGGTCCCAGCGCCTGCTGCAGCGCCTGGCGCAGCCGATCCTCGGCGCTCGCCACCCGCACTTGCTCGCTGGCGGCATCCAGCGTCAGGCGCAGCGACTTACCGTCCCATTCGACCAGCTCGCAATGGTGCGCGAGCTCGCTTGCCATGCCGCCGAGGCGCAGCTGCGCGATCAGGCGGTGCCAGTCCTCGGCATCGGCGAGGACGACGCGACTGTACTGACCCGAGGGGCCGTCGGCAACGCGACCGGGGCCAACGGCGACAAGCTGCCCCTGCGGGCCTGACGGCCCCGCGCCGTCAATCTCAGGATCCGGCCCTGCCGGCTCGGGCCGAGACGCATGCCGTTCGGCGGGCCTGTCGCCTTCGACGTCGCCGCGCGCCGTCCTGGCCATGGCTTCGTCGACGGGCCGAAAGGCCAGGGCACGGAGGAGGACCATCTCCATCCCGGTACGCGGATCCGGCGCCAATGCCAGGTCCTGCTGCCCGGTCGCCAAGATCTGGTAGTACAGCTGCACGTCTTCCGGGGCAAGCGTCTCGGCCAAGGCCTGGATCTGCTCGCGGTCCGGATCCTCTGCCGCCAGGGTCGCCGGCACTTGCTGGGTCACGGCGACGCGATGCAGCAGCGCCAACAGCTCGCGCAGTACGTCGACGAAATCCGGTGTCAGCTCGGCGATTTGCGCCACCTCTGCCAAGACCCGCGGACCGTCGCCAGCGGCAAGCGCTGCGGCAAGGCGCAGGCTCCAGTCGCGATCAGCGACACCCAGCATCGCGCGCATATCCGCCTCGCCGACCCGCCCGCCCCCAAAGGCGATCGCCTGATCGAGCAGACTCAGCGCATCGCGCATGCTGCCGTCGGCGCCGCGCGCCAGCAGCGCGAGGGCCGCGGCGTCGTAGGCCACGCCCTCGGCCTCCAAAACCCGTGCCAGTTGGCCCTGGATCTCTTGCGGCAGCAGACGTTTGAGATTGAACTGCAGGCAGCGCGACAGGACGGTCACCGGCAGCTTCTGCGGATCCGTCGTCGCCAGCAGGAATTTCACGTGGGGCGGCGGTTCCTCCAAGGTCTTCAACAAGGCATTGAAGCTCTTCTCGGAGAACATGTGCACCTCATCGATCAGGTACACCTTGAACCGCCCGCGCACGGGCGCGAAGGGGACGTTGTCGAGGAGCTCTCGCGTTTGCTCGACCTTGGTGCGCGAGGCGGCATCCACCTCGAGGAGATCGAGAAAGCGCCCCTCGTCGAGCTCGCGGCATGCGGTGCACTGCCCGCAGGGTTCGGCAGCCACCCCCTGCTCGCAATTCAGTGCCTTGGCCAATATCCGCGCAAGGGTCGTCTTGCCGACACCGCGGGTCCCGGCGAAGAGATAGGCGTGGTGCAGCTGCCCCCGCTCGAGCGCATTGCTCAGCGCGCGCACCACGTGGCCTTGCCCGACCAGATCCCGGAAGGACCTCGGGCGCCACTTGCGGGCAAGGACCTGATAGGACATCGGCTTCG
>JGI12109J20283_10128176_pt1 | contig 34710 bp, 31 predicted proteins | sample ElkSlonscriptome_12_FD_20283 | JGI IMG/M metagenome (IMG submission 20283)
CCATCNGGGGCCGGGTCTCGCCAGATGTACCAATCGCGCTTGGGATTATCCTTCGATGACCGGGACTCCACAAACCACGGATGTTCATCTGATGTGTGGTTTGGTACGAGGTCCAGAATGATTTTCATCTCGCGTTGATGGGCCGCCACCAGGAGCTTATCAAAATCTGCCAGCGTACCGTACTCCGAGTGAATATCTCGATAATCAGAGACATCATAGCCGAAATCAGCCATTGGCGAGGGGAATAATGGCGAAAACCAGATCGCCTTTATACCCAGCATTTCCAGGTAATCCAGCCGATCAATAACGCCCTGTATATCACCGAGGCCATCACCGTTGCTATCCATAAAGCTACGCGGGTAAATCTGGTAGATGACGCCTGTTTGCCACCATAAAAATTTGTCCATGTGTGATCTTTCTAGGTGTGCCTGTTAAATGGTCCCATTGTACTTGACACCCGCCAGATGACCAATCAAAAAGAGCGGACACTATGCCCGCTCCCTGTATACTGCGTATGGATGCGCCCGTTATTTGGGATACCCCAGGGCTTCGATGGCGGCGGCTGCGTCAATGTCCTTCTGTGTGACTTTGCTGCCTGCATCGTGGGTGGTAAAACTCACCTTGACCTTTTTATAGGTTACTTCCAAATCCGGGTGATGGCTGTGTGCTTCGGCGATGGTGCCCACCGCCCCGACGAAGCCAATCCCGGCCATGTAGCTGGGGAGTTCATAGGTTTTGGTGATCATATCGCCGTCGGCTTGCCAACCGGGTAGATTGCTCAAAGCTGCCGAGAGTTCATCTGCTGAAAGTGCGTCTGCCATAAATCTGCTCCTTGATATGTTGTTAAGTCTACTTTTCTACAATAACGCGCTCGTATGATAAGTGGCTTAGAAGATCGGATTAATCAGGCGATTGCCCGCCAATGGAAATTGAAACCACGCCTGACCTATGATACTATTACCGTGTTTGTTTAAATTTTGTTGAATGGGAAAATGTGATGGTCGAAGCAACACAGCTCACTGGCGCAGAAGACGTTGTATGGGATCTGAGTGCGCTCTACAGTGGCGTGGATGATCCAAAAATCGACGCGGATATAGCCGAACTCAATACACTGGCGGATGCGTTTCTGAAAACCTATCGTGGTAAGGTCGCCACGCTGGATAATGAGGAGATGCGGCAAGCCCTTGAGGAAATGGTCGAACTTACAGACCGCCGTGTGCGTATCAGTGGCTATGCTTCACTCGTCTACACTACGGATACCGCCAATCCTAAGAATGGTGCGTTACTGCAAAAGATCAATGAATTTGGTGCAAAGCTTGGTCAGAAGTTGGTGTTCTTCTCCCTGGAGTGGAACCAGGCCGATGATGAGCACGTCAAAGCCATGCTCAATGACCCGGTGTTGGCAGATTACCATTACTATCTGGAAACGCTGCGCCTGAACAAGCCCTACATGCTCAGCGAACCCGAAGAACAGGTCATCATGCAGAAAGGCGTCACCGGGCGCAGTTCCTGGACGCGCTTCTTCATGCAGTTGACCAGTGCCATGCGCTATCAAATGGATGGCGAATCGCTCACCCAGACGCAGGTGCTTTCTAAACTCCACAGCCCGGACCGTGAACTGCGGAAAAAGGCGGCTGCATCGGTGACGGCGGGGTTAAAATCTCGCGCGATGGAGCTAACCTACATCTTCAATGTGCTGGCGAATGACAAGGCCATTGATGACGAGATGCGCGGTTACCCCACCTGGATTTCCTCACGGAATATCAGCAACCGCTCTCCTGATGCCGTGGTTGATGCGCTGGTTGAAGCCGTCACCTCCCGTTATGATCTGGTGGCCCGCCACTATCACCTCAAGCGTATCCTGCTGGGTGTGGATGAACTGACTGACTATGATCGTTACGCACCCCTGCCCGTTGAAGATAGCGATAAACTCTATACCTGGGATAGCGCACGCGACATCGTGTTGAATGCCTTTGGGGCCTTCCACCCACAGATGGCTGATGTCGCCCGTGAATTCTTCGAGAACAATTGGATCCACGCGGCGCAGATGCCCAACAAGCGCGGTGGGGCCTACGCCAGCCCGATGACGCCCTCTGTGAACCCATTTGTGTTCGTGAATTTTGACGGCAAAGCCCGTGATGTGTCAACCCTGGCTCATGAACTGGGGCATGGTATTCACATGTACTTATCCGGTCGCGAAAGTGGTATCTTCGCGCTGTATACACCGCTGACCACCGCAGAGATGGCCTCTGTATTTGGTGAGATGCTGGTGTTCAGTGATCTGATGGAGAAGGAGACCAATGACGAGGCCCGCCTTGCCATGCTGCTCTCCAAGGTGGAGGACACCTTCGCCACGGTTTACCGGCAGACGGCCATGAACCGCTTTGAGCACGGTATGCACACCGCCCGCCGCGAAGAGGGCGAATTGACCACCGAACGCCTTAGCGAAATCTGGACGGAAACACAGCAAGCCATGTTTGGTGATAGCGTCACCCTCACCGACGATTACGGCATGTGGTGGAGCTACATCCCGCATTTCCTCAGTACACCGGGTTATGTGTATGCCTACTCCTTCGGTGAATTGCTGGTGTTGGCCCTGTATAATATCTACCTGGAAGAAGGCGAAGGCTTCGCCCCCAAATACATTGATCTGCTGGCCGCCGGTGACTCCGATTACCCGGATAAGTTGCTGGCTAAAGTCGGCGTGGATTTGAACGACCCGGCCTTCTGGCATAAGGGCCTGGATGCGATTGAGAAGCTGGTAGAGCAAGAGGAACAACTGGCACGCTCTGTCTATCCAGATAAATTCCTGGACTAAGTGTTGATCTATAGCGGGTGTGGGCAGGTTGTCCGCGCCCGTTTTGCTTTTATAGGGGGGATAGTATGGTCAAGGCATTGGTGACGGGCGGTACCGGATTTGTCGGCTCACATGTGGTGCGGCAGTTGATTGATGCCGGTCATCAGGTCCGTGTGTTACACCGCACCACATCCAAACTAACAGCCCTTGATGGCCTGGATTATGAAGCGGCAATCGGCACTTTGAGTGACCGTGACGCATTGCAAGCCGCCTGCGAGGGGATAGATTGGGTCTTTCACATCGCAGCGGTAGCCGATTATTGGCGGGCTGATAAAAGCCGTATGTTTGTCGCCAATGTCGAGGGCACGCGCAATGTGTTGCGGGCTGCCCGTCATGCTGGCGTCAAGCGGGTGGTGTTCACCAGCAGCGCAGCAGCGATTGGCTTACACAACAATCGGCCATCACATGAAAAAGATCGCTTTAACCTGCCCCCGCAGCAATTCCCCTATGGGTATAGCAAACATCTCGCTGAACAGGTCGTCGCCGAGGCAGTACGCGACGGGTTAGAGGTGATCACCGTTAACCCGGTTGTGGTGATGGGACCGGGTGACCTCAATATGATCTCTGGCTCATTCGTCAAACAGATCAAACAACTGGGGCCGCTGGTGCCGGTCACATCCGGCGGGATTGCCGTAGCAGATGTGCGTGATGTGGCTCGCTGGCACATTCTTGCAGCCGAAAAAGGCCAATCTGGTGAGCGGTATATCCTGGGTACATCCAATCATTCGTATTCTGTGTGGTATGGCATGATTGCTGATGCAGTGGGTGTGCGGCGTCCGTTCCTGATGCTACCCGATTTTGTCGCGCCGATTGTCGCTAACGTAATCGCGCTGCTGCGTCAGGTTGGTGTGCAGACCGTTGTAGACGCGACACAGGCGCGTATGGGTGTGCAAAACATCTATTTTGATTATCAGAAAACCTGGGATGTGTTTGGCGTGCCCAAAATTGACATGCGGCAAAGCCTGGCCGATACCACTGCCTGGTATCGTGAACACGGGTACCTCTAATAGTTATGTAACTTCACAATTCATGGCTCCGTTATCTCTGATTTGCTGATTTACGCCATCTTTACCATACTATGACTCCACGCTAACGAATTGGTAAGGAGGCCAGCGATGACCAATGACCAAGCTATCACGGTTGAGCAAACCGATGATGGTGCCGATGAACAACCCGTTACTCAACAGGGGGGTGGTTTCCGCGAAAGGTGGCCTATGTGGCTTAAAAAGATGCCACAACCCCGTTTCCCCCAACAACCGAAGAAGGATTTTCAACTGCTGCCCAAGCAGGAACTCGATAAGTTGTTGGATGCCGACGATATTGACCCGGCTGCCGCCCAGCGTATTCGCGATGACATCACCTATATGGATTATGAATTACTGCGGCTTTTTCGGGAGCGTGATTTCTACGCTAAATACCACCAGAACCGCTACCGCATCTACCAGATCACTTACATGGGACTTGCGGCCCTGGCAACCCTGTTTGGGTCATTCCTCGCTCTATCCTTGAATGGGGATGAATCGTTGGTGCCACTGTGGGCATTTGGGGAGACTGCTGTTGCGCTGTTGACCACCTATGTGGCCGCGTTGAGCAGCCGTGAACCTCCGTTACCGCTCTGGTTAGAAAATCGCCGCCGGGCGGAGTATTTGCGGCGGGAATATTTCCGTTATATCGCCAATCTCAGCCCATATGATCTGTCAAAAACACCGGCAGAGCGCGAGATGAAACTCTCTAAGCGTGCCGCAGATATTAACCGTGGTAACTACGTGGATTCGGAGGAAAACGAATGATGCGCTCACGCGAGGATCTCAAAGCACGCTACCGGATATTTGACAAGTTCGCTGTCAAAGACCAGAAAAATTATTATCGCCGGACGGTTGCAGAAAATCGCCGTAGCGCGGTCCAGGTCAATCAACTGCGGGCTACTTTTGCCCTGCTCAGCGGGTTGAGTGCGGCCTTGGCCGGGCTGCTCTCTCAAATATGGGACGGATCTTCAGTCGGGGCTTTTGTACAATTCCTGGCAGTCATGGCTGTGGTGATGCCCGCTGTTGGCGCGATCTTCAATACCCTGGCGGATTTGTACCAGTGGGATAAGCTGACCAGCATTTACGACTCCGCCCTGGAAAATATGGAAGCGGCAGACGCCCTATCACCATCGGATAAAATTACCGAGAATGACCTGTACGAAGCCCGCCTGCATGCCTTTGCCGAAGGCGCGTTGATGGTCATGAACGATGAGACCGCCCAATGGGGCCAATCCATCCGTACACCCGATCAAATCGAGGCTTTTGTCACCCGTCAAGCCGAGCGTGCCTCACGCTTACGTGACGATCTAGACCGGACGGATGATAGTGATCGGGCAGATGACTCAGATGGAGATGGTGGTACATCTTAGCTGTTAAAGGCCGGTAGGCGGGAAGTTCGTGCGGTAGGACTCCATCGCAGCGACAACCGCCTTCCGGGTCTCTTCCATGCCTACCCAACCTTCATTGGTAACGCTGGCACCCTGTAGTTGCTTGTAGACCATGAAGAAGTGTTCAACCTCTTTCGGGAAATGGCGGGGGAAGTCATCAAAGGAGTGAAACTCGTCAAAGTGGGGGTCCGTCGCTGGAACGGCCAGCACCTTGTAGTCTTTCTCACCCTTATCAATCATCTTAAACATACCCAGTGGGCGGGCTTCGATTACACACCCTGGAAAGGTCGGCGCGTTCATCATGACCAGAATATCCATCGGGTCACCGTCTTCAAAGTACGTTTGGGGGATAAAGCCATAATCACCGGGGTAATGTAACGGGCTATACAGCACCCGGTCCAACCGGATGACGCCTGCGGTTTTGCTGTATTCGTATTTGTTGCGGTTACCTTTGGGCACCTCCACAACGGCATACACCGTTTCCGGTGCTTTGGGGCCAGATGAGAGATTGTGCCATAGATGTAAGGACATAATGTTTTCCTTCCCTAAGATGAGTATTTCAAATGTACGCCATGTTGCCTTGAAGATCAAATGAGCAAACCCTCACGAAATATTTGCAAATGTTTTCATCTACCTCCAATCTTTCGTGCTAACATATAAACAAGTGTAATAAAGTTGAGGTATTTATCGTGAGTGTGGATTATCCTGGAAAACGTTTTGTAGTCATCCTCGTGTTTTTTGCCGCGTTGCTGGTGTTACCGGCCCCGGCCCGTGCGCAAGAAGGCGTAGATCCCTTACGCGAATCCGAGCGCATCCTGACGACCCTGTACAGTAAAATTAGCCCGTCGGTTGTTTCCATCCGTGTGGACCAACTGATTAACGGCCAGTATCAGGAGTGGAGCGGTGGCTCCGGTTTTGTGATTGATAGTGATGGCAACATCGTCACCAATTACCACGTTATTGATGAGGCCGACCGGGTTGTAGTCAGCTTTATTGACGGCACCATTACTGAAGCCGAAATCATCGGCATGGACCCACACTCTGATATTGCCGTCATTCATGTGGATTTATCCACTGATAAGCTGGTGCCGCTGCCATTGGCTGACTCTGACAAGGTGATTGTCGGGCAGACGACGCTGGCGATTGGTAGTCCTTTCGGCCAGGATTGGACGCTCACGACCGGGGTTGTGAGCGCGTTAAATCGCCAGATTACCAGCCTGAGCGACTTTGAAATCGGCTCCGTCATCCAGACGGATACTGCCATTAACCCCGGCAATAGCGGCGGCCCACTGATTAACCTGGATGGGCAGGTGATCGGCGTAAATACACAGATCTTGAGTGAGCTACGGGCCAGTAGTGGCGTCGGTTTTGCTGTGCCCAGTAACCTGGTCAGCCGCGTGGCCGATGAGTTGATCGTGTCTGGTGAGGTCAATTATGGCTTCATCGGCATTGATGGTGAAGATGTGACCCTCGATTACATGCTGGATCTCGACCTGCCCAATGATTTACAGGGGGTGGTGGTATTGGGTGTGCGCCCCGGCCAACCCGCAGAACTGGCTGGCTTGTTCCCGCCGGAAACCCGTAACCAGCGCGGGCGTAACAGTTTTATCTCCGCTGATATTATCACGGCGATTGATAGTTACCCGATTCGCGGTATTGCTGATCTGCTAGGGTATACGGCCACCTACACCCGCCCCGGTGATATCGTTGAGCTGACGGTTTTTCGTAATGGCGAATACATCAATTTGAATTTGACCCTGGGTGCCCGCTAGCCGATTTGCACGTTTGTTGGGTCGCTCCCCCTGTTTATTTTGGACCAGGGGGATTTTTGATTCTCCCAACTCTACCCGCTGATGCCTGTTATAATGTGAGTGTAGCTAAACAACTGGGTTCGAGTACAACACATAGGTCAAACCAATGGCTAATGACAACGCCGAATGGGTGAGTTTACGACGCGCAGCAGATATTTTAGGCGTACATCCAGCAACAGTACGCAATTGGGCAGATAAAGGTGAAATTGTCTCTCGACGCACCCCTGGCGGGCATCGTCGTTTCCGCAAATCAGATCTGACACAATATGCACAATCTCAGGGGGAATTGCAACCTGTAGAAGTTCAGGTCATCATCCAGAATGCGCTGGGGCAGGCCCGTATGGATGTGGGCGAGGGGCATCTGGAGGAGGCACCCTGGTACAAAGCGATGAGTGAGCAAACCCGTGCTGCGATGCGCTCTCAGGGGCGGGCGTTATTAGAGTCTCTGCGTACATATCTGGCCGAAGGTGCGCCGGATGCGCGGCTATCGGATGCGATTAAGTTAGGCAAGGGGTATGCGGTTTCCCTCAACGAGGACGGGTTAACGCTGCCGCAGGCCATGCGAGGTTTCTTTTACTTTGGCGAATTCGTGATCAACTCCATCCTCACCTGGTCGGAGGTCACACCACCACGCAGCGCACCGGAATGGGCCAATCTGCTGCGGCAGGTCAATAACTTTATGAACGCCATGCTGCTATCTATGGTCGAATATTACGAGGAAGACTAGGTGACGATTGATCCGGCCTGGGTCGCTCTCAGCCTGACGCGCCATCTAGGGGGGAAGACCTTTCGTGCGTTGCTGGATGCCTTTGATCATGACCTGCAAGCCATTCTCAGCGCGGATACAAAGACACTGCGGCAGGTGCCCGGTATCGGCCCGAAGATTGCCCAGGCTATCACCGAGGTTGATGTGGTGAAAACGGCTGCTGCCATGCACCGTTGGCAGCAACTCGGTGTTGATATTCTCCCCTGCACAGCCGCTAACTATCCCCAGGTGCTCAACCGTGTGGATGATGCCCCGCCGACCCTGTTTGTTCGGGGCCAACTCCCGGATTTCACCAGAGCTTATGCGGTTATTGGTACCCGCGCTCCCGGTGAGGCATCGCGGGATATTGCCGAGCGTTTGGCGATTGCTATCGTCAAAGCGGGTGGTGTGATCGTCAGTGGGTTGGCCCTGGGCATAGACGCCCACGCTCACCGGGGGGCACTGGCTGCATCCGGCTTGACGGTGGGGGTGTTGGGCAGCGGCGTGTTAAACATCTACCCGCAGCAACACCGCAAAATCGCTGAGGCCGTCTTACTGCGTGGCGCGTTGCTATCAGAAGTCGCCCCCTCAGCCGCTGTGAGCGCACCGCAACTGGTGGCCCGCAACCGGATTATCACCGGGTTATGTCAGGCCGTTATCGTCGTAGAAACTGCCTCAGATGGCGGTGCGATGCACGCTGCCCGCTTCGCGACGATGCAAGGCACCCCCATTTATGCCGTGGATAACGGCGCATCCGGTAATCAAGCCCTATTAGACAGTGGGGCCACACCCATCCATGCCGATCTCAGCGGCTTTGTGTTGTAGTGCCATGCAAAACTGAAAACTTGTATAGACATTACAGGGTTCGTTCAGACCCCATGTTATACTAGCTGCGCTTTGATTTTATCCGCAAATAGTCAATATAGGTGCATTACATGAGTGTCGGCACAGCAGAAAATCCTTTACGAGTTGCCATTATTGGGTCGGGGCCATCCGGCTTTTACGCGGCAGAACGCCTGCAAAAAGAAAAAGACTTAACCGTAGAAATTGATATGTATGACCGCTTGCCGACGCCGTTCGGTTTGGTGCGTGGCGGTGTCGCGCCGGATCATCAGAAGATCAAGTCAGTCACCAAAATTTATGATCGCATCGCCGGGAAAGATAACTTTCGCTTCTACGGGCATGTGGAGTTTGGCCGGGATGTCACCCGCGCTGACCTCGCCGCCCATTACCATGCCATCATCTACGCAGTAGGGGCACAGACTGACCGCAACCTGGGCATCCCCGGTGAAGATTTACCCGGCAGCCATGCAGCTACCGAATTCGTTGGCTGGTATAACGGCCACCCGGATTTTCGTGATTATGAGTTTGACCTCACCCAGGAAGCGGCAGCCGTCATCGGCGTGGGCAATGTGGCGATGGATGTCTCGCGCATCCTGGCCCGCACCCGTGGCGAACTGATCGAAACCGACATCACCGATTACGCGCTGGATGCCCTGGTCAACAGCAATATCAAGACCATCTACATCTTTGGGCGGCGTGGACCCGCGCAGGCGGCATTCACCAACCCGGAGATCAAAGAATTGGGTGATATGGAAGGCGCAGACCTCATCATTGCCCCGAATGAGATCGAACTCGACCCGTTAAGCCAGGAATATCTCGATAGTGATGAGGCTGACCGTAAAGACGTGAAAAACGTCGCCATCATGAAAGAATTTGCCGCCCGCACCCCGGAAGGCAAACCCAAGCAGATTGTGCTACGTTTCCTGGCGTCGCCGGTTGAAATTATGGGAACTGACCATGTGACTGGTATCAAGGTCGTCAAGAATGAACTCTACAAGAATGAAAGAGGTACACTGCGCCCACGGTCAACCGAGGACACTGAGACTATCCCGGTGGGGTTGGTGTTCCGTTCGGTGGGTTATCGTGGTGTCGCGCTGCCCGATGTGCCTTTCTATGATAAGTGGGGTATCATTCCCAATGATCATGGCCGGGTGCTGACTGAGTTCGGCGGCGAGGAGACCGTCACCGGTGATTATGTCGTCGGGTGGATCAAGCGTGGGCCGAGTGGCATCATTGGCACCAATAAGCCGGATTCCGTCGAAACGGTGGAAAAGTTGCTGCAAGATGTACAAACCGGTGCGCTGATGACGCCGGATAAGCCCGCCCGTGATGCGGTAGAAACACTCCTGCAAGAACGCGACATCGACTATGTGACCTATGCGGATTGGCAGTTGCTTGACGAAGTAGAGCAGACACGCGGTGCGGATTCTGGTCGCCCGCGCCTGAAGTTCAGCCGCATTGAGGATATGCTTTCTGCCATCAAATCTGCCCGGCAAAAGCCCGCTGGCGATTAAACCGATTATCTCCCTGGACAACGTATCAGCAGGCATGTGGGTTCGCATGCCTGTTTTGCTATAGAACCGTCCATCATACCCAGGGGAATATGCAGTAATTACCCCCTGGGTTGGTCAAACAGACTTTCCAGCCTGTACGGATAGGGCTATAATCCAGCGGGATTGTGAGCAAAAAGGGCAGCATATGTTTATCACTTTTGAAGGTGTAGACGGTAGCGGAAAAACCACACAGGCACGGCGCACAGTCGCGTATTTGCAGCAGTACGGCCACGATGTTTTGTATACCCGTGAGCCGGGTGGTACGCCCATCGGTGATCAGGTCCGTGAAATTTTGCTGGATAATATGGACAATACAGACATGCACGCCCGCACCGAACTGCTGCTATTTTGTGCGTCACGGGCGCAGCTCGTCGCGGAAGTGATTACACCCCATCTTGAGGGGGGCGGCATCGTCATCTGTGACCGCTATATTGACTCCACGCTGGCCTATCAGGGCTACGGCCACGGCTTGAACCTAAAAGGTTTGCGCCATGTGGTCAATTTTGCCACCGGCGGCCTGCTACCTGATGTGACGTTGTACCTGGAAATCACCCCGGAAACAGCCCTGAAACGTCGAGCTAAGGGGACGCTATTTGGTGAGGACTGGAACCGCCTTGATGATATGGAACTGGCCTTCCATCAGCGGGTACATAAGGGCTATCGGGAGCTTCTGCTGGCGGAACCAGCCCGCTTCGTAGAAATAGATGCCATCGGCTCTCCGGAAGCCATACAAGACTCGATCCGCCGGGCACTTTCTGCCTATGTAGATCTCCCCCAATTGAAACCAAGTAGCCGCCACAACTGATAGATCTGCCTGTGTTGTAACCATGCTATACTGATGGTTATGACCATAAAACCATTAGCCTTACACCCCCCACGGGCGGATGTGCGAATTCGCCCGGTTCAACTCACTGATGTCGCTATCTTGCATCAACGCTGCTGGGCAGAACGCCCGCGCTCAGCGATTGATCAACTGGTGAACCGTGCCCAGCAGATTGCCCGTCAAGGGCGTGGCCTGGGTGTTGTGGTGTGGGGTGATGCCCGTGAGGATGTGCGCGGCTATGGGCAGTTGACCATGTGGCCGCGTGGTGGGGAAATCAGTGATTTGATGATCATGCCGCAGTATCGGCAGTGTGGCCTGGGCACGGCCATCATCCAGTATCTGGTACGGGCCGCCCATGAGATGCGGGCTACTACGGTTGAAATTGGGGTTGCCCTCAGCAATCCGCGTGCATTGGCCTTATACCGACGGCTGGGCTTTCAGGATGATCATACCGTGATGATTGACCTGGGCAATGGCCCGGAAGCTGTGCTTTACCTTGACCTGAAGCTACCCCCACGTTATTGATCTGTGTGGTTTCTCTGCGTTACTCGTCGTCACCGTCGGGTTTGTCCGGTTGGGAGCCGTTCAGATAGCCTGAAAGCCAGCGCATGGTGTCGATACCACTTTGTGGCCGTTGATCCCCGGTGATAAGCTGCCGCTCGATGTCTTCCTCACGCCGCATAATGGCCGGTTTGCTGCGGTGGTCGCTCATGTTGACGATTAACTGCGCCAACTCTTTGAGATTTTTTGCCAGGACTTGTCGTTCGTCCCCACTAATCTCATCACCCTGTGCTTCGATTTCCGAGCGAACAGTCAATTGATCAAAATGGGTGATAGATCGGCTATTGGGGTCAAATGACTCGGAAATGGCCTGTAACAGGTTATAGGTGGTGGCTAAGTCTTCAGCAAAGGCGGCCAGGTCTCGCTGGCCCAACATACGCCGCACCGCGATAGTCGTTTCCAGCACAGCACGCTCTTCGCCAAATCCTTTTTTGCCCTCAAGGATGCGGCTTAGTTGTTGGATGCGTGCCAGCGGTTGCCCCTGAATAAAATCTCGCCACCAGGAAAGCAGATACACCCGTAGGCTTTTGCTCCAGGTAAGGCGTTGGTGGAGGCGGGTCAGCATCTCTAGCAATTCGCCTTCATCCTGCACCGCTTCGATATACTTCAGTGTGCGCCGCGTGACCACATTCGCCACCGCGTCCATTTTGTTTTCCCCGCTGGAAATTCGCAGCATCTGCCACAGCGCATCTAATGATACATCCAATGTTTGATCTTGCTGGATCATTCGCGCCACGCGTTCAACCAATGTGCGCGTGCTATCACTCCAATCGCGGTTGGCCGCCAATTGCAGGTAAAGATCAACGGCTTGCTGTTGGGTGATGATATTTTGTTCTTGCAATTGCCGCACAATTGTGACTGTATCTTCGGTTGCTGTGGCATTGACCTGGAAATTGGTCACCAATAGCGTGATCAAATCGTGTGTTTCCGCAATCTGCCCGGCGAGTTGTAATAATAAGTCAAGCCCACCTTCGGCAACAATGCGCTTTAACAGCACATCAATGGCGGCTTCTGGTAACCAGTCATCAGCGGCTTCTATCACCATGTTGAGCACATAATCTGGTTGGTAGGTGACCGGTAAATTGCCAAATTTGCCTTTGATGTAGTAGGCCCACAGGTAATCAACCGCTTCCGGGTCGAACACGGCTGCTGCTGCGGGGGTGTTTTCTGCGACCTGGGCAGCTCTGCTCAACAAAATCAGGGCGATTTCTCGACCAAGCTCAAGCGTAGCATCAACCGCTTCCGGGTCGTAATCACGCAGGGCCGGGCCGACAGGGTCACCCATTGTGTTGAATAACTGCTCATCAGCCAGCAAGTGATCAATGTGGTCAGGCATGCGCTTGGCCGCAAATAAGATCAAATTCGCCCCCATCTGAGGGTTATCATGGGCGCGTTCCTGAGCGGTAGCGATCCCCTGCTTGAGCACATCCATAAGCTGATAATCTGCCGGTTCGCGGGCGATGAGATTAAGCCAGGTCATCAGTGTTTTGCTCTCGCCATCGCTCAGCGCGACCTCTAACGCCTGCTCTGCCGCTTCATGTAGAATAGGCAGTAAGTTCTCATCCATACCTTCGTTGAGCCGCAGCCTTGCGAAGAAATAGACATCGTCTGGGGAGCCGTCAATGAGTTTTCGTAATTCATTATGCACGAACGTTTCGACTGTTTGGTTCTGTGCCATGTAGGTTGCTATCAGGCCCACGGCATCCGGCTCGCGTTCATCAAGTGCGTGGGTCAACACCCGTTGGATGTATTGCGTTTGGATCTCACCCAGCGGCGGGTAATCACCAGCAAGCGCGTCAATAATAATCTCAATCGGTACATCCACCTCAGCGATAATATCTTGATTGAGTTGGTGCCGCGCTGCCACGGTATTCAACCCTTCGAGTAAGGGCAAGTTCGCCAGCATCTGCCCGGCAATCAAATCAATCGCCCGCAAATCTACCATGAACGTGTTGATGTCATCATGCCAGGCGTTCGCCAGCATCTGCACATAAGGGGATGTGAAAGTATACCCATCATCATCCAGGGTTGTCACATCTACCGTATGGCGATTGCTCGCTTCACTTGTCTCAGCAAAGGCTATCCGTGCTTTTGATATTTTAGGGGTGGGGGTATTGGTGGTAAATGTCAGGTCAGGCCGTGTGCTGGCAGGCAGCAGGATCATCAAGCCCTCAACCAGGTCTAGCCGCTGGCTCAACACCGGCGGCGCATGTTGGATCGTCAACCGCTGCGGACTCAACGCGCAATCCAGCATATATAGCAAGGCAGGCATAGCGTATGACTTCAATAACCATTCCAGCAACTGATGGCGGCGTTTTGAAGTCCATGTAGGGGATTGCGGTATTTCAATAGATGGCAGCTTGCCTTTGCCATTGGTCTGAGCGTCAAGGTTGTTCAGCGGGCGTTCTGTGAGTTCCAGAAGTAGGCGCAAGTTGCCAGTCATCGCTTGCAAGACCATCCTAGGCACGCTGATATACTGGTGGACTGATTTGATCTCGGCATCAGGCACTGTGCGCGTTCTCGCCAGGATGAAATCATCACTGAGACCTTTAAATAAGCCAACCATCTCCTGCGTAGAGGGGGTATCGCCATTTAATGGTGTCAGGCTCACAAGGCTGCGCCATAGGTTCGCATCCTCCACGGTGAGTTTGCCACTCATCGCCTGTATATCCAGCGTATCAGGTATATCTGCCTGGGTGGGTTGGATATAGACAATATAATCAAGTCCGGTTTCAGTCATAAACCTACCGTAGGTAATCACTCAGATGGAATAGCATCGACCTCAGTGTGAAATTCTTCCAGAATACCGGCAAACATGCAAGCGGACTTATGGTTTGATGCGCAAGCGTCGGATGAAATTCACGCTTTGCAGGCGGCTTTCGAGAATATAAGCAATGTATGAGAGTAGTAATCGCTCTACCTCATTATGCAATAAATCTGTGATTTGAAGTGTATAGACCTGGGAATAGGGGCTGCGCTGCATATGCCGCAGCAGTTTGAGCGCACCTAATGTGATGGGTAATAGGTTAGTTGTTTGGCGGGCTGCTGCCGGGCTAACCACACCGCCCTCTGCCGGGCTGAAAAACTGGTCTTCCGGTTGGATGGTTTCACCTGTTAGCACACACTGGTTCAGTTCTGGGCGGAAGCCGGTCATATCTAACAGGCGAATTTCGTAATAGCGCGTTGTCAGGCGTGGATCTTCGGCCTCACACAACCGCTGAAAAGTTTCATTAATCAGTGTATACAGCGTGTGAAAGTCATCTTCCCCCAGCATGGTAAATCGGTCCAGCAGTTCCGCGACATAACTGGCATACGCCCCCCGTTGCAGGTCTTCGCGCAAGGGTAGGTACGGCGTTTTCATCTCCGCCTGGGTAACGATGTGGAAGGTCCGCCCCCTGCTCACCAGCATATCGACCACAGTGAATAACTCAACGTGGCCGGTTTTGGTGCTGGTCGCTTTACGTGCGCCTTTGGCAATCACATCGAGTTTGCCATGTTCCGGTGTGAGTACCGTCAGCAGACGGTCAGCCTCATCGAAATTGCGCCGTTTTAGGATCAGCGCAGGGGTGCGGAAAGAGCGTCCTTCACGGGCCATTGCTGGGTTAATCGAGCTTACTGGGTGCAAAACCCAGTGCCAGGAGTTGATCTAAGTTCGTATCGTGATGTACCTGACCGTCCATATCCACGATGAGCACCTGTAACTCCGGTGCGAATTCGAAGAGCATTTGCCGGCAGATACCACACGGGGAACCTGCATTGCGCGTGGCGACAACCAGCATATCAAAGGCTTGTTCCCCTTCGCTCACCGCCTTAACCAGTGCGGTGCGTTCCGCACAGATGGTCGCCGGGTACGAGGCATTCTCTATGTTACAACCCGTATAGACCTTGCCTGTTATCGTCCGGAGGGCTGCGCCAACCGGGTAATTGGAATAGGGTATGTAGGCGTGCTGCGCCGCCTGGATAGCCGCTTGGATCAATACATCCCGATTATCAGTCGTCATGCTGAGGTTCCTCGCTGGGGGTTTCCACCACGGCCAGGTTATCATCATTGTTGCCGTTGTCATCGTCCGGGTCAACAACCCGCTTACGGATGATATGGATCTTACGAATACGGCGGCCATCAACCGACTGCACCGTCATTGTAAGTTTCTCATCGTCAATGACTTCGCCCACCAGGGGCACGCGGCCAAAATGGGTGTAGAGGTAGCCGCCTAGCGTATCACTGTCTTCTGTGGGCAGGTCTACATCAAGCATATCGTTGAAGTCATCCAGGTCAATACTGGCGTCAACACGATATTCATCGGTATCAAGCTGAATATATTCTGCCTCTTCGTTGACGTCGTACTCGTCCTGAATATCACCGATAATTTCCTCGATGATGTTCTCTATGGTGACGAGACCAGCCGTACCCCCATATTCATCGACCACAATAGCCAGATGAACTTTTTGCGTCTGGATTTCCTTGAGCAATTCGTCAACATATTTGTTTTCCGGCACAAAGTAGGCCGGGCGCATCATATCGGTGATGCTTTTCGTCACCCTGGGTGTGTTATTCCAATAAGCCAATAGGTCTTTGGCATATAGTAATCCCCGGACGTTATCAATATGTTCGTCAAAAACTGGGATGCGCGAATAACCCGATTCGATGAACTTATTACCTGCGTCTTCGATGCTATCGTTGATCTCCACGGCAACAATGTCGATGCGCGGCACCATCACCTCACTCACACGGGTTTGATCTAACTGTAATACGGAGTAGATCATGTCTTTTTCTTCTTCTTCGATTGACCCGCCGGTGTGCCCGGCATCAATCATGGACATAATCTCTTCTTCGGTGATGATGTTGACCAACTGGCTGCTATTGAATAGGCGAGAGAGTATCTGGCTGATGCTCAAGATCACGATCACAACGGGACTACTGACTGTCATCAGCAACCGCATAAACCTGGCGGCGGGGTAGGTCAGGGAACGCGCATAGGTGCTGCCAATCGCTTCCGGCACCAAATCCCCCAGGATTAGCGTGATACAACCCACAACAAATAGCACCCCACCATAGACCAGTACCGTCTGGGTTGTGCTGGTGGTATCCAGCATGGGTTCTGCCAGCATCATCAAGCCCACGGCGGCTATAGCGAACCGCAGCAAGAGCGTTAACAGTTGATGCGTAATCGTTAAATTCGGTGATGAGATCAATTCAATGATCTGTCGTGCTTTTTTATCCCCTTCCAGGGCAAGTTCGCGCATATTGTTTTTTCTGGCATTGAGTAGGGCTGCATGTGCGATGACAAGCATCGCATGCGTGATGATCAATACCAGGATGACCAATAAGCCAGATAGACTATCGTCGTTCAACTGGATTATTCCTTTGATTTGTGTTGGGATACAGGGTGCTCAACAGGCTGGTCGCATGGGGCCACCGCATAGCAGGAATGCATGCTGTACAACAAGATCGGGGAGGTTTGTCTGGACGGTCTTCAACCACGACGCGACAATTTAACTCAATTTAGCCTGATTTATGGTATGCACAAAAGTCTACCATAACGTAGCCACTCACTGCAAGCGTGGTAAATCATCGGGACTACGAACAAGTTATTCGGCATTTGACAGCCACCGCCATGAGCTTATGGCTAGTCAGCCTGTCTGCTAAAGTGATAGAAATTGGTTATATATAGCGCGGATAGTGTCACTTTAGTAGACACCCCCTTAGCCAGCAGATTTGATCTGCTGGTGCGAAAAACGAACCCCAAAACACCAATCCGACAGGTCGTTCGTATACCCAAGCCATCTCAAAGCCACTCAAATACGCTCGATTGCCAAATCTTGCCAGGTATCAATGACCATATCTCGCATGGCCTCATGCGCCATATACGTCACATCCAGTTCGGTGATGTCATCCTTACCCCGAACGGCCCACTCGCGCCGCAGATCTGCCAGGGCCAAGGCCCGTTCGTCCGGGTTATGGTAGCGGGCACCCATAGTCACATGTAGATGATGCAAGATGGTACCCAGGCTGACCACCAAACAGAGGATAGGGCCGGTTTGGGCCAGGCGTGCCCGATGTTCTGGTTGCGCCAGGATGCGCCCACTCACATGAATGATGGCATCACGGCGTAGGGCTGTTTCCTGCACGATCTCGTCCTCAATTGCCTTGAGCCGTCTTTCCCCGAAATACGTGCGTAGCTCATCAATGGTTAGGTCCATGCGCTCGCCAATGAGGCGATCCACACTGACGTATGGCTTATGTAATCGATCCGCAATTTGTTGGCCTAAAACGGATAGGTTCGGGCCGATATAGCCCGTCAAAATGAGGTTGCGTTCGGATAGTGGGAGAAAATTACTCATGTGTGTTGTTGTCCTGTTTCCCAACCGGGGAACCATGTATCAAGGATTGCGGGTAGCTCGTCAAAGGTGTTCAAAGCCGCATCTGGCACGATGATGCCACTCAGGAAGGGGCGGCGGCGTTCGGTAACGCGCAGTACCGCCCGCATACCGGCTGCTTGTGCCCCGGCGATGTCCGCAGTGGGGTTATCGCCAATGAAGATAGCTTCCTCAGGCTCTACATCCAGGCAATCCAACACTTTTCTAAAAATGCTGGGATGTGGTTTCAAAAAGCCATGATCTGCCGCTGAGAAACGGCAATTCGGGAAAAAGTCTAACAGGCCATGTTCAGCCATTTCTACATCGCGTAACACCATCGGCTGATAGGCATTGGTGACCAGGCCAAATTGTATCTCCGCATTCTTCAGCCGCGTTAACCCGGCAAGTACATCCGGGAAAACCGATGTGCCGGGTATTTTTCGCCAATCATAGGCCTTTAACAGCGCATCTCGGTTGATGGTATCGCGGTCTATACCCATGCCGATGGCCGTTTCCATGAGAATGTGGCCCATATTCGGGGCAACCAGCGTATTACGGGCATGTGACCAGGCGTTGCGCGTCCGCTTGAGATATTCCGCTTTATATTCGACCAATGTCGGCCCATCAGGAAATTGCTCAATCAAATAGGCGTGGGCTTTCTGCACATGCGGTGTTTCTATCGCGTCCCAATCCTCATCGAATTCGCCCCAATCAATGAGTGTGTCGTCTAAATCAAAGATGATGGCTTTTAGCATAATCGTTTTCAATTCCAGCAGTGTAAAAAAACTGGCAGACGGTATAGTCGCCGCCTGCCAATGGGTTGAAATCGTCAGTAACGCCGAGTCAGTCTATACAGACATTCCCGCTCGCATGTCGATCAGCATAGCTTCGATGCCTTCTACGTGGGTGGCAAACCGAGGTTCCCAGCCCAGCACAGAGGCGGCTTTATCAATGTTGACCTTTGTGCTGAGTTGTAGCAATGGGTTGGGGCGCGTCGGCATAGAGAATAACCGTGCCAGGAACCCAAATGTTTGATCCAGGCTGATGCCGAGTTCGTCACTCAAATCTGATAAAAAGGTGTCCGGCGTCACTGGGTTCGCGCCTGCCAAATTGATAATCTCATTCTGCGGTTGTACTTCCACTGTGGCGGCGATAGCTCTCGCTAAATCTTCACTGTATAGCCAGTTGGCGTAGTTATCATCCCGTTCACCCGTCAGTGGGATTTTACCGGATTGCAAGGTGTGGATGAGTTTTTGCATCTCCGTTGATGCCCCGCCATAGACGTACCCGGCCCGCAGAATAGTGTAGGGGATGCCACTCTCGATAACGGCTGTTTCCGCAGCGCGGCCTGCTGCCATGATGGGCGTACTATCCTTGGGTAGGGCCGTCGCCTCATCAGCAGCATTGCCATCTGTGTTGCCATATAAATAGGCAAAACTGGTATGGATGATCAATTGGACATCAGCAGCTTTGGCCGCTTTCGTCAGGGCTTCGGCTTCCGCCTGGAGCGCATCCGGTGTCAATTGTGATGGAGTAAAAGGCAAGCCATTTGCCAGTTGAGCGCGCAGGTTAATCACCACATTGGCCTCAGCCATCTTCAGCATCCCGCGAATTTCTGTGCCGCGTTGCAGGTCCACCGAGACCGGCAATCCCCCATCGGCACGGACTTTATTCGCTTCTTCTGTGGTGCTGACGACTGCCGTGACTTTGTGCCCGGCTTTAGTGAGGGCGCGGGTGGTCGCGCGGCCCACACCACTGACCCCATCAGTTGAGAAAATACTCAGGGGGCCTTGTTCTTCAGTTTCAGGTGAGTCGTTTGTTGTCATGGGTCAATCCCGTGTCGTTCGCAATGAATGTATGGTTTTCATTATGCCATTATCATAAGAGTGGTTCAACTACGATACTTCGTCATTATCATCAGTATCGCTTTCTAAGACCTCGTCTGCATCCGGCATGCTGCCTTGCTGAGCGTTTGTGCCATACCGTTTTGCCTGGAACGCCTGTATATGATCCAGAATTGGGATGATATACTCTGTTTCCTCGTGGCCGAGTGTGTTCCGTAGTCGATTCAGTGTATCTACCAGCGTGCTGATGGTATACGGTGAATCCACCGGGGCGACGTTGAGGGCTGTATCCAATACTTCCATTGTTTCCTCAACCTTGCCCTGTGCCAACCGTGCCGCTATCAAATCCGCATAGGCCCAGTAGTTGTCTACATCGGCTTGTATTTCCCCGTAGGCGAGTTTTTCTACCTGCCCATAAGTGCTGATCATCTTTTCAATCTCTTGCTTTTGCCCGTAGAGCAGAGCCAGGTTGCTATACGCATACGATGACCGGGGGACGGCTGCCGCGCATTGTTCGTATGCATAGATCGCCTGATCCACCTGCCCGCGCCGGCGATACAACCCGCCCAGCGACCCCCACCAGGATTCGCCATCTTCGTCGATCAATTTGGGGAAAATCTTCAGCGCACGTAGGAAATTCTCCTCGGCCCGGTTGTAGACCATATCCCGCTCAACACCGGGATCCATGTTATCGCCCATACGCCGGTACACATAGGCGCGTGTGGCGACGGCTGGCATAAAGCTGGGGTCCAGTTCTAATGAGCGCGAGAGATGCTTTTCCGCCTCATCAAATCGATCCGTATGCACATACACATACCCCATACGATAGTGCGTGATGGGATTGCGATCATCCAAATCGAGTGCGCGGTCGTAAGTGTCTAATGCACCTTGCATATCCTGTGCTTTGTACTGTCTTTCACCCAGTTGAAGCAGGGCCAGTGCCAGTGATGCCCTTGCAGAGTCCTCCCGCTGTTGGCGGGCGGTTTCTTTTAAATCACTTTGCAGCTTGTCGATCTCGCGGGCACGTTCTTCCATGTCTTTTTCGAACTTCTCGCGGGCTTGCCGCAGTTCGGTATTGGCATTTTCCAGGCGACGGAAGCCCACCAGACCGGCGAAGATAGCAATGAACGGGATCACAAGGCCCACCGCACCGGACATAGCCTCAAACAAGCCAAACAGATCATTGGCATGGCCTAGTGCGTCATTAGCCTGATCAATGGCGGTTTCAGCCACCGCCTGAGACTCCGCCGCAGCATCAGCGGCAGCCTCGGCACGTTGGGCAGCATCAATCGCTGTGTTGATAAGGTCTTGTATTTGTGTGGTGGTGTCATCCGTAACGGGTTCATCTGCATCATCTTGGGCGATGGCACCGATCACGGTGGTGGTGAATATAACAAGACAAACCAACCCGATAATGGTCAGTTTTCGCATAAATAAATCCCCCTCAAATGTAGACTTGTTGTGTGTGGTGCCAGCGGCATCACGGTGATTGTTGAAACTTGGAAATGAGTTTTTCGCGCATGGCCTCCGGGCCTTCGACGGTGCCAACCAGTTGAATATCCCCACCTTTGAGGATAGCCTGCAAAATCGCCTGATTCGCTTTGCCTGTGCGGAACGCCGTAGAAATATCGTCGGCGGCCCGCCCGCTACCTTCTAACACGATGATGGATAATTTTTTCTCGCGGGTGGTTGCCAGGTAGACCTCATGCATGGCGATGCGCCCGCCATTGATGAGAATGCCCACCGCAGAGTGTGACCCTCCGCCGGAAAGCATTTTCGCCAGTGTGACGATGGACTCCGACTCCGAACCCCAATCCTCACCATCAACCAGTACAAAGTGGGAGTGGCTGTCTTCCAAATAGGCTTCCTCATTCGGGTTTTTATAGCCCGGATATGAGATTTTACCCAGAGGGGATACACCGACCAGCAAGAACTTGCTGTTATGTGTTTTGCGTATATCACCGAGCATTTGCATAATGCCGGATTCAGTGCCGCCATCAACGATGACTGCGCTCTGTTCCTCTGCGAATATACATACCGCTTCCACGATGCTTTTGGTCAGGGCCTTGTCTTTATCAGACATACCCCCAGCCCCACCGCTCACAAAGATGACCGGACGTGGTTCGGTCAACTGTAAGGCGGCCAGGGCTTCCCCAACTGTATCGCTGGATTGAATCCGCACCGCCTTGGCGGTGTTGCCGTTTTCAAAGACCATTTTGAAACATGTATTGTATGTAGGCAGAGTACTGGTCATAATGATCACCCGTTGTTGTATACCAGGAGGCACATAGGTTATGCCCAACCCTTTTGTTGACGATTTGATGACCTGGTACGATCAGACGGCAGCACAACTGCCGTGGCGTATGGCATCCCCCGATCCTTACCGCGTCTGGTTGTCTGAAATCATGCTACAACAGACCCAGGTGCAGACGGTCATATCTTATTATACGCGCTTTCTGGACGCGTATCCGTCACTTGAAGCCTTAGCTACCGCACCCTTAGATGACGTGCTAAAGCTATGGGAAGGTTTAGGTTATTATAGCCGTGCCCGCAATTTGCACAAAACAGCGGGCATTGTGGCTGATGAATGGGGTGGTCAGTTTCCCTCCACGGTAGACGATCTGATGACCCTGCCAGGGATTGGGCGGTACACCGCCGGAGCCATTGCCAGCATCGCCTTTGGGCAGGTCGCCCCCGTAGTAGATGGTAACGTTATCCGGGTATATGCCCGGTTGACGGATTATGACCAGGATGTAATACAATCAGCGTCAAAAGATCATCTGTGGCAGTTGGCAGAGAATTGGTTACCCGCAGACCGCACCGGGGATTACAACCAGGCATTGATGGATTTAGGCCGTTTGGTATGCCGTCCCCGTAACCCCGCCTGTGACGAATGCCCTATCACCGCCCATTGCCGTGCTTTCGCGGAAGGTACCCAGGCCGAGCGTCCCGTCAAGAAGAAAAAGGCCCCCACACCCCACTATGATGTCGCTGCGGGCATCATCCGGGATGATGCTGGCCGCTTGCTGATTGCACAGCGTCCAATGGATGGTTTGTTGGGCGGGTTATGGGAGTTCCCCGGTGGCAAGCAGGAACCCGGCGAGACTCTACCGGAAACTCTGCAACGCGAACTGCGTGAGGAACTGGCTATTGAGGTTGAAGTCGGCACATTATTTGTGAAAGTCCGGCATGCCTTCACCCATTTTAAGATTACACTGCATGCCTTTGAGTGTCGTTATCGGAGTGGTCCACCCCAGGCCATCGACGCTCAGGATTTCGCCTGGGTGACGCAGGATCAACTGCGTGATTACAGCTTTGGCAAGGCGGACCGTCAGGTGATTGACGCGCTAGAGGCCCGTGATGATATGCTACTTTAGCCCGGCCCGGCTCAAAACTGAAACCGGTTCTTAAAATGGACGATCTTGCGTTTATAGCTGGTGGTGTAGGATTGCAACCGTTCTTCCGCCCGGTGGAAGGTCGGGTCGTTTAGAGCAGTGCGCAGGGTATCTACCGTATTACACACAAATTCTACCTGGCGGTGGGGAATATCATTCTCATTGCTGTGGATATGCCAGGCAAACAACATTTTGAGGTCAAGTTTTTGTAGGGTCGGTACGAATTCACCGATCATGTAACGATAATAGGACTCATGGCGCATCGGGTGGATGTTGTAGGTCAACAAAATCCGATAAGATATGAGTGACGACATTGTGTTTGCCTCTTAGTATACAATGTAACAATTGTAGCATATTCTGTGAACGACGAACGACATCAGCGGTAAAAAGTTGGTACAATGCCCGGTGATTATTGGTTTGCTAAGGTTGATCTAACCTCCATGATGGTATTTCGCACTCTGATCTTACTTGCTTTGTTGTCGGTGTTGGTCGCCTGCCAGGATGACGGACAGCTACCCGGAGATATGCCTACCCCGGCTTCACGCGAGGGGGTAGGTACGGCGCAAGCACTGACGGCCATCGCCCCACCTGCGGGTTTTAATACCAGCGTGTCCTTCCCGGCTATTGATAATGAGTTGGTCGTCTTACCCAATTGGCATTACCAGATGACCCTGCGCTTTGAAGGGGTTTTCACCGGGACCACGCGCACCGTCAGCGGGCAAACGACGATAGATACCTGGTACGATCAAATCGGCCAGCGGCGACGTGTGGTGATTGAACGATCCGGTAATCTTTTGACAGACGAAGAACAGACCGACACCCGTTTAGAAGCCGTCCGCATTATCGAAGATACCTTCCTAGTACGCGATAATGTGTGTGTGGCCGAAAATACTGATGCATCCGCAGACTTAGCCAACTTGCGGGCCAGCGATTTTATCGGTGGGGTGGCGCGGGCGGTGCCAGCCGGTGGGCCAGAGCGAATCAACGGGGAAGATGTATGGCCCTATGCATTCGCTGCCGAAGATCTGATACGCCCGCCCGCCCTGGAAGAAGGCACCATCACCGCCTTTGATGCCGAACTCTGGGTCGCACCGGAACATAACGCGGTGATCCGTTATTATGTGACCTTAAATGTCGAAAGTGCTACTGTCTTTAACAGCAGTGCCCCTTTAGATGGTGTGGTCACAATCCTTTATGACCTCAACCAGATTGGCATTGACCCCAATATTACCCGGCCATTTGGGTGCTAATTGATTGGTACTATTCTCCTAAAAAATGAATTTTTAATTCTTTCTTGCGACATTCGCAAGGGTTCAGCGGTTTATATTGTAACTGGTGACTTTTAGTCACCTATTTTGTAAATATGCTGGAGGTCTTGACCCATGCACGCAAGTTTGAAATCAAAACGTCTTTTGTTTCTGTTAACCGCACTGATGGCGATGCTTTTTGTTGTCAGTGTCCCGCTTATCGCGCAGGACGATGATCCTGAAGATCCGCCCATCGCTGATGAGGATGTGTTGTTCTCCATCACTGGTGAGGTCGAATTCATTGATGGCGATATTGTCGTTGAGGGCATCGTGATCGCCCCGGCTGGCGCGTTCATCCCCGCTGATCTCGAAGAGGGTGATCTGGTTACGGTCACCGGCTATCTGCTGAATGATGATACGCTGCAAGCGGTAAGCCTCGAATTCGCTGAGGATGAGTGTGATACCGAGGCTGAAGGTGATGACGCCGCCTCTGAAGAATGTGAAGAAGAGGGTGACGACGACGCCACCGACGAAGCGTGCGAAGAAGGCGATGAGGCCTGTGACGAAGAAGGCGACGACGACGACACTGAAGAGTGTGAAGAGGGCGACGAAGCCTGTGAAGACGACGACACTGGCGATGAAGACGAAGAAGAGGATGAGCGCACCCATCCAATCGCGGAAATCCTAGCCGATGAGTTCGACATGGACGTTGAAGACATCCTCGAATATGCCGATAGCGGCCTGGGTTACGGCGAAATTGCTCGCATCCTGTTGATTGCTGATCAGGTTGAGGATGCTGAAGTTGAAGACATCCTGGCGATGATGGAAGAAGGCGGCGGCTGGGGTCAGATCATGCGCGAGTATGATGTGCATCCATCTGATCTGGCACCGGGCCGTGTCATCTCTGGCCGGTATGATCGCAATGCCGACGCAGATACCGAAGACGCAGAAGCCAACCAGCGCGGCAACGGTAACAGCAACGGCAATAACGGTCGCGGCAATGGCAACAACGGTAATGGTAATGGCCGTGGCAATGGTAACGGCGGTGGCAACGGTGGCGGCAATGGCAATGGCGGCGGTAACGGCGGCGGCAATGGCAACGGCGGCGGTAACGGCGGCGGCAATGGCAACGGCGGTGGTCGCCCCTAGTTAACTGTTGACGACACCATACACCTGCCTCGCTTAGGTTAGGTAAAACGCAAATCAAAAGGATGCTGGCTGTTGCTGGCATCCTTTTTTTGCTGCCCTGCCGTATGTTTTGCAAATATGTTAAATTGATGTCATGTTTACCCATTGCATTAATCAGGACACATAACATCATGGCTAAAACTTATACCGTTGATCCGGGTCGTAAACCCAGTGGCAATATCATCCTATACTGGTTTGCAACGCTCTATTTTCGTCTGATCGGTTGGAAAGTCATCGGGCATTTGCCCCCGGATAGAAAGATGATTGTCACAGCCGGGCCACATACCGCTAATCTGGATGGTTGGCTGATGGTGATGACGGCCTGGGCGTTGCGCATCCAACTCAAGTGGATGGTCAAAGCGGAGTTGACGCGTGGGCCGTTAGGGTTTTTGGTGCGGGCTGCTGGCGGGGTTGGCATTGATCGCAAGGCCAGCTACAACACGGTAGATCAGGTGATTAATGCCTTCAACGAAGCGGATGATCTGTTACTGGCTGTGGCCCCGGAAGGCACGCGGCGCAAGCTAGATCACTGGAAGACCGGCTTTTATTGGATGGCCGACGGTGCCGACGTGCCGATTTTCATAGCCCGGTTGGATTATGGCCGCAAAGTGGTGAACCTGAGTCATCCACCAGTGCATACCACCGGGGATATTGATGCCGATATGCAAATTATCTTCGATGCCTACAGTGACGTGACTGCCAAACATCCTGAGAAGGTTAGCGAGATGCGTTTACGGCGGTCCGCACGGCGGAATAACTCGTCCAGGACCCAGGATGATGTGCCAGCCCCTGCACCGACCCCGCCTCATGTGGAAGCACCAGATAAATAACACAACAGGCGCGATCATCTGACCGTGCCTGAGTATGACATTTTGTTGTCTGTTGCTTATTTTTATCGGTTATCCGGCGAGTCCAAGGCTGGCAACCAATGCGTCAAATGCGGCCTCAAAGTTGCTGATGTCACCGGCAGCCGCTTGTAGGATGATGTAGGTACCATTGACGTTTACCAGGTACAAGAACCCATCAAGCCCGCTGGTGACGACATCGGTCTTAACGACTTCCATCCCACCCAGCTTGATCGTTTCTGAGGTGCCATAGGTGGTGTCTTCATCGTCGGCATCACCGAAGCCCTCGATGACGGCGGCATTAGTCGCCTCGATGGTATCCTGAAGTTCTGCATATTGTTCCATGTTGCTCACGGCGATCACAAATTGCTCATCAGTCAATTCGACCACATCAGCACCGATGGACTCTAAGGTTGCCATGCTATCGGTTATCACAACGAAGGTCGGTTCAGCTTCAATAACCGTCCATTCACCTGGATAGCTAAAGCTGATCCCCAGCCCCTCAGCAGTGAAGGCGGTTTTTTCGCCGGATGGGGCGTCTGTTGTTGCGTCTGTTGTTGCGTCTGCTGTGTCACCCGTCGTGCCGACGAGTTCCACCGCGTCAATCTCATTCCAACTACCGCCGATGGTCTGGTCAAAGTAGATGATGACACCGTCTACCGGGCTGGTAATACTGCTGACATCCAGTGTGAAAACACCGGGGCAGTCCGTGTTACCGGGCGGATCAGCACTATCCGGTACCTGGATAATCTCGCCGGTTTCAGTGTTGGAAAGTTCCACACGGATGATCGAACCGGGGTTAAAGGTCTGGTAGATGTTGACCTCAGTTGGGTTAACGGCCTCTGCAAATTCCAGGGCCAGCGTATCACTGCCCGTACTGGATGCCGATGCCCAGGCTGTTGTGTAATCACCGCATAGCTCGGTATTGGGTTCACCCGTCGCCTGAGCAAAGCTCCAGTCATCCTCACCATACTGGCTGGTACCCGTCGCGCTGACCGCCCACTGACGGACCTCTGCACCACTATCAGTTGATGAATCAGCCTCTGAACCGCCGTCAACAGCAAGCGAGTCGATACCCTCAAGGGTTAAGGTAAAGTCGCCTTCCCCACGGAAGCGGGTCGCCACGATGACATATTCACCATCTTCTGGTAGTTCAAACCCGGCAATCTGTGAGTTGAAGCTACCCACACTGCTGTCAGCCGCATCATCATTACTGGCAATGTCGGAGTCGTCTTCATAACTCGCTGCGGTGTATAAAAAGAGCCGCGTATCCAGTTCGCTTTCGTCATCAGCAACCATTGTGATCGTCACAATATCACCGGTACTGCCGTTAAAGCGATAGACCTGCTCTGGCTGCTCTTCGCTGATGGTACCGGTTTGGGTGATGGCATCCCCGCTGGTGGCAGGGGCGTCGGCCTGGTCCTGCCCACCGGATGGTGCGTCTGCGACTTCCACCGGGCCGGAGGCCGTGGTGCCAAAGTGGAAGACAGCCACATAATCCCCGAAAGTGGATTGTTCATAGCTGGTATATCGCCAGGTGATCAACCCGGATTCCTGCGGCCCTAAACCAAACAGGTTAGTCGGCACCTCCATGTACGCATCCGCGCCAAAACCGCCGAGTGCGCCACGAACACCCCGGTTGAGGCCAAATCCAGCCAGCGAGACCGTTTCCCCCCAGCACAACCCGGCAGAACCGGCGTCATCACAGGCAAACAAGTCACCGTTGTCAAAGCGGATAATGGTATTTTCGTCGTTGACGACGGTCATCAAGGGGTCGAGTGCGTCCGTTATGGAGATCATATATGCAGTCACCGGTACACCGCTAAGATGCACGTTCGGCGTAATGTTCAGGCTAAAGGGGTCGCCGGCACCTTCACCGCTACCATCGGCGTTAGTAACCGCCAGCCCCTCAATGAACAATACGAATTCACCAGCGCGGTTATCAAAACTGCCGACAATCACAGAAATATCACCGAAGCCGCTGCCCGTGTAGGAGAATGGCGATTGCGCACTAAAAGGCGATCCTTCTACCAGGCCGGTAGTCGGTAGATTGACCGCATACGCCTGTGCATCATCGTTATCGTCATTGCACAGCACGTTAGTCCCATCTGTGACGGCGATAACCGGGTCAAAACCCCCGATGCCGATAGCGGTTGCCGTGTAGGAGAAGCCCGCCCGCATGTTGATCACCATCTCTACACCATTTTCTATGGTGAGATTGTTGGGGCAGGTGACGTTCACACCCGTTACATCAACCGTGCCCTGTGCCCGGATGGTTTCAACGGTTGGCGTTTGCGCTTGCCCGCTGATAGGCACAGTCATGCCGATGAGCAGTACACAGAGAATTAGAAGTCGTTTCATAAGATTTACCCTCTTAAGAAATAGTAGCCAATACTTTCTATAATACGGCTAACTCGTACCCTGTGCGTGCCAATTATGTCCCAAAATTTATGCAGAGTCGTTAAAAATTATAAAAATCGCCTACTCTGTTTTGTGTGTAATAAGGTCCAAAATAAACCTATTGATGTCATCGTAATAATCCGCACGGATCGGGCGTTGTGTCACGGATCGATAGAGATCGTGCATTTCTGGCACAATCGCGTTGATGCCACCAGGGAAATGATCGTTAATCATCGCCGGGGATACACCGCCGTGATGGTGTACGGCCTGATTGCGTAAGTTGCCCAGCTTGTTGAACTGGTCAATTTTGTCGCAGACTTGTTTGATCTCGCGGTTGAACTTCGCCTTATATTCAAGGATTTTGTCCAGACCTTTACTGGTCAGCCAGCGTTTTGGATCAATGTTCCAATGCTTAAGATGGTCACGCAAGCCATGCTTTTTGGCTAACCATCCGGGTTCGATAACGCGGTTTTCGTCAATCAAGGGCACATCCAGCGCGATGACATAATAACGCATCAACCCCTCACGGAAAGTGATAATGCTGGTCAGTGCATCTTTGAATGCCCCATTACGAATGGCGAAATCTGTCGCGTAAATTTCCTCACGCAATATCCAGGCGGCGTCACGCTCATCGAGATCGACAATAAAATCCTGTAGTTTCCCCAGAAATTGGGTGGGCAGTGTATCCTTAAGGCCACGCAGCGAGCTTTCCGCGTCTTCAAAGTTGAAGTTAATGCGTTGGCGGGCGTGTTTGGTCACCGCATAGATGGCGTCAAAATGCGGCCAATATTTTTTGCACAAGGCGGCGTGAGTATCCAATACTTGCAAGGCCGCATGATACTGGTAGATCTCAATCAGGTCTTGATAATCATCGAGGATGGCTTCCAGTTGCAGGGCGTTGCCAATGTCCAGGCTTAACGGTGTATCGTGATCTGCCGAGATATATAATGGCGAGACCTTATCAGCAAATAACGCGATGCCCTGCCACAACAGCACAAAAGACATCGCTGCCGTGCCGCCAGTGACCTCCATGTAAATCGCATCGTACACATCAAAGCGTTGTAGGGTTTCGCTGTAAAACGCCAGCATAGAGTCATAGTTGGCTGTTTCTTGTTCTACGGTGACCATCTCAATTTGATCTGGCCCCAGGCTGGATGTGATGTTATCCACATAGCGGCTAATCAGGTCACCGACGCTGGTTTCATTTGCCGGTAAATCATTATGCGGGTCATCCGCGCTGATGAACAACACGATATGATCAATATCCACATTGACGTTCTCAATCCAGGTCAGTGCTTTATCAATAACCGGGATCTGCAAGTGCGGGGTGCCGATGTGCCGTGCATCGGTGAGGCTGGCATTGGCAATAAATATAGTGCTCATCGAAGGTGTCCTTGGGTTTGCGGTGATGCTCAAGCGATGAACGCCCCGGTGAGTGTGATGCCTTCACCGGGGCAATAGGGTTAATGTGGGTTAGCTTTCGGTGATGGTGACGGTTTCCATCACATCACCCTGCTGAATTGCGTCCACAATGGCTTGCCCATCCCCTTTGACTTTGCCAAAGACGGCGTGCTTGCCATCCAGCCAATCTGTTTTGATGTGGGTGATGAAAAACTGGGAGCCGTTGGTATTCGGGCCAGCATTTGCCATGCTCAGGGTGCCGGGGCCTTCATGCTTCAACTGAAGGGCGGATGCCTCATCGCTGAATTTGTAGCCCGGCCCACCCCGGCCATCACCACGCGGGTCACCTGTTTGCACCATAAAGTTATCAATCACACGGTGGAACGTAATGCCATCGTAGTAGCCATCCCGCGCCAGGAATACAAAATTATTCACGGTGATGGGGGCCTTATCTGCAAAAAGTTCCAGTTCGATCACCCCTTTGTTGGTTTTGATCGTCGCTGTGTAGGATTTGCTCGGATCAATTTGCATCTCAGGGGGACTATTGTACTGTTTCATGTTCTTAAGCCTTTCTATGGGGTAAAGACGCTATCATAAAAGTATAGACCTTATCAAAAAGCATACCAGAAAAACGAAAGCAATGCGGCTACGAGACCCTATTTCTAGCTTTCTTAATGGGGAGCGCGTTGGTTTCGTTGTATGCTGTGGTTATATCGAAGAAATATATGGTAATAACCCTGGCAGATTTGGGTTAGAATCCCGTGCGATATGTAGTGTTCCGCTAGTAAGTGCATCATAATAAATATTGGATTACGTTTTGATCTGATAGCACTTTGACATTAGAATGTGAATGCAACACATCGGCGATACCTACATAATAGTGACTAAGCGTTGATTTGCTAAGGAGGCACAGGTCACATGCCGCGTGTCCTATATATCGAAGATGAACCGAACAATCGCATGTTGGTTCGTCGCATTCTTATGATTGAAGGCATCGATGTAGATGAGGCCGATAATGCCGTCACTGGTATTGAGATGGCCCTTGCAGATCCGCCCGATCTCATCCTGATGGATGTGAGTATGCCCGGTATGGACGGGCTGACGGCGACTGGCGAAATTCGCAACACACCCCAAATCGCAAATTTGCCGATTGTCGCGTTGACAGCCAACGCGATGGAAGGGGACCGCGAACGCGCCCTCGATGCAGGCTGCGATGGGTACATCGCCAAGCCAATTGATGTAGATACTTTTGCTGATCAGGTTATTTCGTATCTAAGGTAAAGTATGTCTATGACACAACAACGCACGCCAATCGATCCAAGCGAGGCCCATGTCCTCGTGGTTGAAGATAACGTGCCAAACTTCGTGCTGATCGCACGCATGCTGGCATTTATGGGAGTCCAGCGTTGTGAATGGAAAACCTCCGGTTGGCAGGTTGTCCAATTTGCTGAGACTCTCCCAAGAATTGATCTTATCTTGATGGATATTCGCCTGCCCTATGAAGATGGGTACCAGGCCCTCCAGAAGGTGCGCAGCAACCCGCGCCTGAAAGATACCATCATCTGTGCGGTGACTGCGGAGGCCAGCGAAGATCAGATGCGGCGTGCGCAAAAAGCCGGGTTTGATGGCTTCCTGGGGAAGCCACTTGATCCAGATCGTTTCCCGGAGCAAATCACCCGCTTACTTGCTGGTGAGCAAGTGTGGGAGTGGAAGTAAGCATGCGCACAAACGAACACAGGCCATCGTAACCGCTCGGTGCGATCCACTAAAACTGAATCATCCGATGTAGGCTCAGGAGTTTAACTGGTATGTCCCCCGACCTGGATACCCTTTCAGAAATTGTGTTAGCTGCAAATCAATGGGAACAGGCGGCCAAACCGTTAGATAGCCTGTTGGCCGATCTCATGCCGCGTTTGCAACAAACTGTGGCTGGTTTGCGTGGTCTAACACTCTATCAACAACAAGGCGACCAACTGATATTGGCCGCCTCTACTGAAGACAAAATACCCCCTATCCTACCCATCACCCGCCTTGATGACGTTTCTACAAAACTAACACGCGGTACAGATGATATCTGGCGACTCGCTATCCGCACGGATGCACAGACTTTACTGCTGGAAGCCACCGCATCTGCGGTGGCGGACCTCACCGAGTCGGCTGAGTCGTTGGCATGGTTCGGTGCGTTTCTCCTGGGTGTTATTGACCGCATGCACAACCGCCCCTCGCGAGATCAACAAAATGCGGTGTTGAGCAATATCCTCAACGCGGCGGATTTTGATGAATTGGGCCAGGTGGTGTTACAGGCCATGCCCGGTGCGATTACCGTTGTCGGCATCACAAGGTTTGACCCCGCCGTACAAGCGGGTGTTGCCCCACAGCGCATGACAACGGACGTTGTCGTCACCCGTGATGAACTGTATAAGCCCGATGTGCTGGATACCTTCGCTGGCTGGGATGAAGCGATGATGCTATCTCGCATGGCAAACCTGTTAAACGGCAACATCTCCATCGTGGATGACATCCGTGAGCGTGAGCCGGAGTCCATCATGATGGTTAATACCATCACCTACCTGCGAGACTTAGGGGCCATCAGTTATGTGACGGTGGGCCTGCGCACTGGTGGGCGTTTGTTGGGCCTACTGGTAATGGGTGCGCCGGAAAATGTGCGTTTGCAACAATCCCAATTGGATGATGTGCTGGCAATTACCGATCAAATTGCTATTGTGCTGGAAAATCGCCAGCTTATGCAAAGTACAGAAGCTGTACTGCGCGAAACACGCCTACTCTATGACCTGAACCAGGATTTAATCGCCTCTGAAGATGGCATTCAGGTCTTGCAATCGCTGAGAAAGCACCTTGTCCCTGATGCCGAATCGCTGATTCTGGTAACATTTGACTGGGATACCATGACAGGTGAACTAACATCACTGGTATCAGATTGCTGGGTAGGCAAGGGTGGCCGCGAAGCGCAACCGCAGCAGCAATTGATTGATAATCTCTCCGCAGAGCAGATAGAAGATCTTAAAGCAGAATGGCAGGCCCAGGGGCGTGCTGTCGATATTATCGAAGATCTTGAAGCCGCATTACCAGACCGCCCGGCCCTGCAACACTCTTATGATAACGGCGTACTGGGTAGTGTGGTTATCCCTATCTGGGATGACCAGTACATTCGCCAGCAGATTACCATCACATTTGACCAACTACGGACCTTTAACGAGTCCGAGCGGCGTCTGCTGGATGCCTCGCGTAATCAAATCGGTATCGTGTTGGAAAATCAACAATTGCTGCGGGATACACAACGGGCTGCCGCCAGCCTGGGGAATCAGGTGCGGGTGCTGCAAACCATCAATCATCTATCGGCGCGGCTATCCGCAAGACAGAATGAGCAGGCACTCTTAGCCGAAGTCACCGAAGCCTTGCATAGCACCCTCGGTGTAGACCATGTGATGATTGCCCTGCGTGATAAGCAGCAAACCCAAATCGTAACTGATCATCCGACCCGGCAAATTGTGGGGCGTGTGCTGCCTTATTTGATCAATGAAGCCAGCGAAGAGCAGGATATGCGCCAGTATATTCTGCTTAAAGATCTGCAAAGTGACCTTGCAGCAGATTGGCAGGGCCTGTTTGATGAACTGGGTGCCAAGTCTGTTATCCTGCTGCCACTGTATGATTCGCGGCATGGTAACCTCGGTGTGATTTGTTTGAACAGCCTACAGGATGACTTGAAGCTGGATACAGGCATCCTCAATATCGCCCAGACCATTACCGCGCAGGTTGCAGTCACCTTGCAGAATATCCGGCTCCTACGCAGCACCCAACGTCAGGCACAACAGTTAGAACAAATCGCCGGGTTCAGTGAGGCCATCCAGGTGACACTTAATACGGCTGATTTGCTGGAAATTGCCCTGGTCAGCACCCCGCAGATTATCGTGAGTGATTACATCAGCATCGCCTTCTACGATAACAGCCGGGGTGAGTTGAAGTTGGTCGCGCATCAGGATAGCCGTGATAATACGCTGGTCGATGTGGATAACGGCCCACTCCTTACTGACCCAACCACCACCATTCACAAGGTCTGGAAAGACCGGATGCCCTTGCAATTCAATGATCTACATGCGGATACGGAGTTGAACCATCATGCGCGAACTGACCTGCGTTCTGTGATGACCTTGCCCATCTTCTCACGCGGGACGGCCCGTGGTGTTATGGAAATTGGCTCGGTGAAGGCCAACATGTATACCCCTGTCGATGGGGCGGTATTCCAGCAGTTGGTCAGCCAGTTGGCCGTTGCGGTAGAAAATGCCGAAGCCTATACCGAAAGCCAACGCCTGGCCAAGAGTAAAGCCCTTGCCAGTGACATCTCAATCCAATTGCAGCAGCAGTTGACCATTGAGCAAATTTTGAATGTGACCATGAGTGAGTTGGGA
>JGI12109J20283_10128169_pt1 | contig 34680 bp, 30 predicted proteins | sample ElkSlonscriptome_12_FD_20283 | JGI IMG/M metagenome (IMG submission 20283)
TACCGCCGCCATTGCCATTGCCGCCACCGTTGCCACCGCCGTTACCATTGCCACGGCCATTACCATTACCGTTGTTGCCATTGCCGCGACCGTTATTGCCGTTGCTGTTACCGTTGCCGCGCTGGTTGGCTTCTGCGTCTTCGGTATCTGCGTCGGCATTGCGATCATACCGGCCAGAGATGACACGGCCCGGTGCCAGATCAGATGGATGCACATCATACTCGCGCATGATCTGACCCCAGCCGCCGCCTTCTTCCATCATCGCCAGGATGTCTTCAACTTCAGCATCCTCAACCTGATCAGCAATCAACAGGATGCGAGCAATTTCGCCGTAACCCAGGCCGCTATCGGCATATTCGAGGATGTCTTCAACGTCCATGTCGAACTCATCGGCTAGGATTTCCGCGATTGGATGGGTGCGCTCATCCTCTTCTTCGTCTTCATCGCCAGTGTCGTCGTCTTCACAGGCTTCGTCGCCCTCTTCACACTCTTCAGTGTCGTCGTCGTCGCCTTCTTCGTCACAGGCCTCATCGCCTTCTTCGCACGCTTCGTCGGTGGCGTCGTCGTCACCCTCTTCTTCACATTCTTCAGAGGCGGCGTCATCACCTTCAGCCTCGGTATCACACTCATCCTCAGCGAATTCGAGGCTTACCGCTTGCAGCGTATCATCATTCAGCAGATAGCCGGTGACCGTAACCAGATCACCCTCTTCGAGATCAGCGGGGATGAACGCGCCAGCCGGGGCGATCACGATGCCCTCAACGACAATATCGCCATCAATGAATTCGACCTCACCAGTGATGGAGAACAACACATCCTCATCAGCGATGGGCGGATCTTCAGGATCATCGTCCTGCGCGATAAGCGGGACACTGACAACAAAAAGCATCGCCATCAGTGCGGTTAACAGAAACAAAAGACGTTTTGATTTCAAACTTGCGTGCATGGGTCAAGACCTCCAGCATATTTACAAAATAGGTGACTAAAAGTCACCAGTTACAATATAAACCGCTGAACCCTTGCGAATGTCGCAAGAAAGAATTAAAAATTCATTTTTTAGGAGAATAGTACCAATCAATTAGCACCCAAATGGCCGGGTAATATTGGGGTCAATGCCAATCTGGTTGAGGTCATAAAGGATTGTGACCACACCATCTAAAGGGGCACTGCTGTTAAAGACAGTAGCACTTTCGACATTTAAGGTCACATAATAACGGATCACCGCGTTATGTTCCGGTGCGACCCAGAGTTCGGCATCAAAGGCGGTGATGGTGCCTTCTTCCAGGGCGGGCGGGCGTATCAGATCTTCGGCAGCGAATGCATAGGGCCATACATCTTCCCCGTTGATTCGCTCTGGCCCACCGGCTGGCACCGCCCGCGCCACCCCACCGATAAAATCGCTGGCCCGCAAGTTGGCTAAGTCTGCGGATGCATCAGTATTTTCGGCCACACACACATTATCGCGTACTAGGAAGGTATCTTCGATAATGCGGACGGCTTCTAAACGGGTGTCGGTCTGTTCTTCGTCTGTCAAAAGATTACCGGATCGTTCAATCACCACACGTCGCCGCTGGCCGATTTGATCGTACCAGGTATCTATCGTCGTTTGCCCGCTGACGGTGCGCGTGGTCCCGGTGAAAACCCCTTCAAAGCGCAGGGTCATCTGGTAATGCCAATTGGGTAAGACGACCAACTCATTATCAATAGCCGGGAAGGACACGCTGGTATTAAAACCCGCAGGTGGGGCGATGGCCGTCAGTGCTTGCGCCGTACCTACCCCCTCGCGTGAAGCCGGGGTAGGCATATCTCCGGGTAGCTGTCCGTCATCCTGGCAGGCGACCAACACCGACAACAAAGCAAGTAAGATCAGAGTGCGAAATACCATCATGGAGGTTAGATCAACCTTAGCAAACCAATAATCACCGGGCATTGTACCAACTTTTTACCGCTGATGTCGTTCGTCGTTCACAGAATATGCTACAATTGTTACATTGTATACTAAGAGGCAAACACAATGTCGTCACTCATATCTTATCGGATTTTGTTGACCTACAACATCCACCCGATGCGCCATGAGTCCTATTATCGTTACATGATCGGTGAATTCGTACCGACCCTACAAAAACTTGACCTCAAAATGTTGTTTGCCTGGCATATCCACAGCAATGAGAATGATATTCCCCACCGCCAGGTAGAATTTGTGTGTAATACGGTAGATACCCTGCGCACTGCTCTAAACGACCCGACCTTCCACCGGGCGGAAGAACGGTTGCAATCCTACACCACCAGCTATAAACGCAAGATCGTCCATTTTAAGAACCGGTTTCAGTTTTGAGCCGGGCCGGGCTAAAGTAGCATATCATCACGGGCCTCTAGCGCGTCAATCACCTGACGGTCCGCCTTGCCAAAGCTGTAATCACGCAGTTGATCCTGCGTCACCCAGGCGAAATCCTGAGCGTCGATGGCCTGGGGTGGACCACTCCGATAACGACACTCAAAGGCATGCAGTGTAATCTTAAAATGGGTGAAGGCATGCCGGACTTTCACAAATAATGTGCCGACTTCAACCTCAATAGCCAGTTCCTCACGCAGTTCGCGTTGCAGAGTTTCCGGTAGAGTCTCGCCGGGTTCCTGCTTGCCACCGGGGAACTCCCATAACCCGCCCAACAAACCATCCATTGGACGCTGTGCAATCAGCAAGCGGCCAGCATCATCCCGGATGATGCCCGCAGCGACATCATAGTGGGGTGTGGGGGCCTTTTTCTTCTTGACGGGACGCTCGGCCTGGGTACCTTCCGCGAAAGCACGGCAATGGGCGGTGATAGGGCATTCGTCACAGGCGGGGTTACGGGGACGGCATACCAAACGGCCTAAATCCATCAATGCCTGGTTGTAATCCCCGGTGCGGTCTGCGGGTAACCAATTCTCTGCCAACTGCCACAGATGATCTTTTGACGCTGATTGTATTACATCCTGGTCATAATCCGTCAACCGGGCATATACCCGGATAACGTTACCATCTACTACGGGGGCGACCTGCCCAAAGGCGATGCTGGCAATGGCTCCGGCGGTGTACCGCCCAATCCCTGGCAGGGTCATCAGATCGTCTACCGTGGAGGGAAACTGACCACCCCATTCATCAGCCACAATGCCCGCTGTTTTGTGCAAATTGCGGGCACGGCTATAATAACCTAAACCTTCCCATAGCTTTAGCACGTCATCTAAGGGTGCGGTAGCTAAGGCTTCAAGTGACGGATACGCGTCCAGAAAGCGCGTATAATAAGATATGACCGTCTGCACCTGGGTCTGTTGTAGCATGATTTCAGACAACCAGACGCGGTAAGGATCGGGGGATGCCATACGCCACGGCAGTTGTGCTGCCGTCTGATCGTACCAGGTCATCAAATCGTCAACAAAAGGGTTGGGCATAACCTATGTGCCTCCTGGTATACAACAACGGGTGATCATTATGACCAGTACTCTGCCTACATACAATACATGTTTCAAAATGGTCTTTGAAAACGGCAACACCGCCAAGGCGGTGCGGATTCAATCCAGCGATACAGTTGGGGAAGCCCTGGCCGCCTTACAGTTGACCGAACCACGTCCGGTCATCTTTGTGAGCGGTGGGGCTGGGGGTATGTCTGATAAAGACAAGGCCCTGACCAAAAGCATCGTGGAAGCGGTATGTATATTCGCAGAGGAACAGAGCGCAGTCATCGTTGATGGCGGCACTGAATCCGGCATTATGCAAATGCTCGGTGATATACGCAAAACACATAACAGCAAGTTCTTGCTGGTCGGTGTATCCCCTCTGGGTAAAATCTCATATCCGGGCTATAAAAACCCGAATGAGGAAGCCTATTTGGAAGACAGCCACTCCCACTTTGTACTGGTTGATGGTGAGGATTGGGGTTCGGAGTCGGAGTCCATCGTCACACTGGCGAAAATGCTTTCCGGCGGAGGGTCACACTCTGCGGTGGGCATTCTCATCAATGGCGGGCGCATCGCCATGCATGAGGTCTACCTGGCAACCACCCGCGAGAAAAAATTATCCATCATCGTGTTAGAAGGTAGCGGGCGGGCCGCCGACGATATTTCTACGGCGTTCCGCACAGGCAAAGCGAATCAGGCGATTTTGCAGGCTATCCTCAAAGGTGGGGATATTCAACTGGTTGGCACCGTCGAAGGCCCGGAGGCCATGCGCGAAAAACTCATTTCCAAGTTTCAACAATCACCGTGATGCCGCTGGCACCACACACAACAAGTCTACATTTGAGGGGGATTTATTTATGCGAAAACTGACCATTATCGGGTTGGTTTGTCTTGTTATATTCACCACCACCGTGATCGGTGCCATCGCCCAAGATGATGCAGATGAACCCGTTACGGATGACACCACCACACAAATACAAGACCTTATCAACACAGCGATTGATGCTGCCCAACGTGCCGAGGCTGCCGCTGATGCTGCGGCGGAGTCTCAGGCGGTGGCTGAAACCGCCATTGATCAGGCTAATGACGCACTAGGCCATGCCAATGATCTGTTTGGCTTGTTTGAGGCTATGTCCGGTGCGGTGGGCCTTGTGATCCCGTTCATTGCTATCTTCGCCGGTCTGGTGGGCTTCCGTCGCCTGGAAAATGCCAATACCGAACTGCGGCAAGCCCGCGAGAAGTTCGAAAAAGACATGGAAGAACGTGCCCGCGAGATCGACAAGCTGCAAAGTGATTTAAAAGAAACCGCCCGCCAACAGCGGGAGGACTCTGCAAGGGCATCACTGGCACTGGCCCTGCTTCAACTGGGTGAAAGACAGTACAAAGCACAGGATATGCAAGGTGCATTAGACACTTACGACCGCGCACTCGATTTGGATGATCGCAATCCCATCACGCACTATCGTATGGGGTATGTGTATGTGCATACGGATCGATTTGATGAGGCGGAAAAGCATCTCTCGCGCTCATTAGAACTGGACCCCAGCTTTATGCCAGCCGTCGCCACACGCGCCTATGTGTACCGGCGTATGGGCGATAACATGGATCCCGGTGTTGAGCGGGATATGGTCTACAACCGGGCCGAGGAGAATTTCCTACGTGCGCTGAAGATTTTCCCCAAATTGATCGACGAAGATGGCGAATCCTGGTGGGGGTCGCTGGGCGGGTTGTATCGCCGGCGCGGGCAGGTGGATCAGGCGATCTATGCATACGAACAATGCGCGGCAGCCGTCCCCCGGTCATCGTATGCGTATAGCAACCTGGCTCTGCTCTACGGGCAAAAGCAAGAGATTGAAAAGATGATCAGCACTTATGGGCAGGTAGAAAAACTCGCCTACGGGGAAATACAAGCCGATGTAGACAACTACTGGGCCTATGCGGATTTGATAGCGGCACGGTTGGCACAGGGCAAGGTTGAGGAAACAATGGAAGTATTGGATACAGCCCTCAACGTCGCCCCGGTGGATTCACCGTATACCATCAGCACGCTGGTAGATACACTGAATCGACTACGGAACACACTCGGCCACGAGGAAACAGAGTATATCATCCCAATTCTGGATCATATACAGGCGTTCCAGGCAAAACGGTATGGCACAAACGCTCAGCAAGGCAGCATGCCGGATGCAGACGAGGTCTTAGAAAGCGATACTGATGATAATGACGAAGTATCGTAGTTGAACCACTCTTATGATAATGGCATAATGAAAACCATACATTCATTGCGAACGACACGGGATTGACCCATGACAACAAACGACTCACCTGAAACTGAAGAACAAGGCCCCCTGAGTATTTTCTCAACTGATGGGGTCAGTGGTGTGGGCCGCGCGACCACCCGCGCCCTCACTAAAGCCGGGCACAAAGTCACGGCAGTCGTCAGCACCACAGAAGAAGCGAATAAAGTCCGTGCCGATGGGGGATTGCCGGTCTCGGTGGACCTGCAACGCGGCACAGAAATTCGCGGGATGCTGAAGATGGCTGAGGCCAATGTGGTGATTAACCTGCGCGCTCAACTGGCAAATGGCTTGCCTTTTACTCCATCACAATTGACACCGGATGCGCTCCAGGCGGAAGCCGAAGCCCTGACGAAAGCGGCCAAAGCTGCTGATGTCCAATTGATCATCCATACCAGTTTTGCCTATTTATATGGCAACACAGATGGCAATGCTGCTGATGAGGCGACGGCCCTACCCAAGGATAGTACGCCCATCATGGCAGCAGGCCGCGCTGCGGAAACAGCCGTTATCGAGAGTGGCATCCCCTACACTATTCTGCGGGCCGGGTACGTCTATGGCGGGGCATCAACGGAGATGCAAAAACTCATCCACACCTTGCAATCCGGTAAAATCCCACTGACGGGTGAACGGGATGATAACTACGCCAACTGGCTATACAGTGAAGATTTAGCGAGAGCTATCGCCGCCACAGTGGAAGTACAACCGCAGAATGAGATTATCAATTTGGCAGGCGCGAACCCAGTGACGCCGGACACCTTTTTATCAGATTTGAGTGACGAACTCGGCATCAGCCTGGATCAAACATTTGGGTTCCTGGCACGGTTATTCTCTATGCCGACGCGCCCCAACCCATTGCTACAACTCAGCACAAAGGTCAACATTGATAAAGCCGCCTCTGTGCTGGGCTGGGAACCTCGGTTTGCCACCCACGTAGAAGGCATCGAAGCTATGCTGATCGACATGCGAGCGGGAATGTCTGTATAGACTGACTCGGCGTTACTGACGATTTCAACCCATTGGCAGGCGGCGACTATACCGTCTGCCAGTTTTTTTACACTGCTGGAATTGAAAACGATTATGCTAAAAGCCATCATCTTTGATTTAGACGACACACTCATTGATTGGGGCGAATTCGATGAGGATTGGGACGCGATAGAAACACCGCATGTGCAGAAAGCCCACGCCTATTTGATTGAGCAATTTCCTGATGGGCCGACATTGGTCGAATATAAAGCGGAATATCTCAAGCGGACGCGCAACGCCTGGTCACATGCCCGTAATACGCTGGTTGCCCCGAATATGGGCCACATTCTCATGGAAACGGCCATCGGCATGGGTATAGACCGCGATACCATCAACCGAGATGCGCTGTTAAAGGCCTATGATTGGCGAAAAATACCCGGCACATCGGTTTTCCCGGATGTACTTGCCGGGTTAACGCGGCTGAAGAATGCGGAGATACAATTTGGCCTGGTCACCAATGCCTATCAGCCGATGGTGTTACGCGATGTAGAAATGGCTGAACATGGCCTGTTAGACTTTTTCCCGAATTGCCGTTTCTCAGCGGCAGATCATGGCTTTTTGAAACCACATCCCAGCATTTTTAGAAAAGTGTTGGATTGCCTGGATGTAGAGCCTGAGGAAGCTATCTTCATTGGCGATAACCCCACTGCGGACATCGCCGGGGCACAAGCAGCCGGTATGCGGGCGGTACTGCGCGTTACCGAACGCCGCCGCCCCTTCCTGAGTGGCATCATCGTGCCAGATGCGGCTTTGAACACCTTTGACGAGCTACCCGCAATCCTTGATACATGGTTCCCCGGTTGGGAAACAGGACAACAACACACATGAGTAATTTTCTCCCACTATCCGAACGCAACCTCATTTTGACGGGCTATATCGGCCCGAACCTATCCGTTTTAGGCCAACAAATTGCGGATCGATTACATAAGCCATACGTCAGTGTGGATCGCCTCATTGGCGAGCGCATGGACCTAACCATTGATGAGCTACGCACGTATTTCGGGGAAAGACGGCTCAAGGCAATTGAGGACGAGATCGTGCAGGAAACAGCCCTACGCCGTGATGCCATCATTCATGTGAGTGGGCGCATCCTGGCGCAACCAGAACATCGGGCACGCCTGGCCCAAACCGGCCCTATCCTCTGTTTGGTGGTCAGCCTGGGTACCATCTTGCATCATCTACATGTGACTATGGGTGCCCGCTACCATAACCCGGACGAACGGGCCTTGGCCCTGGCAGATCTGCGGCGCGAGTGGGCCGTTCGGGGTAAGGATGACATCACCGAACTGGATGTGACGTATATGGCGCATGAGGCCATGCGAGATATGGTCATTGATACCTGGCAAGATTTGGCAATCGAGCGTATTTGAGTGGCTTTGAGATGGCTTGGGTATACGAACGACCTGTCGGATTGGTGTTTTGGGGTTCGTTTTTCGCACCAGCAGATCAAATCTGCTGGCTAAGGGGGTGTCTACTAAAGTGACACTATCCGCGCTATATATAACCAATTTCTATCACTTTAGCAGACAGGCTGACTAGCCATAAGCTCATGGCGGTGGCTGTCAAATGCCGAATAACTTGTTCGTAGTCCCGATGATTTACCACGCTTGCAGTGAGTGGCTACGTTATGGTAGACTTTTGTGCATACCATAAATCAGGCTAAATTGAGTTAAATTGTCGCGTCGTGGTTGAAGACCGTCCAGACAAACCTCCCCGATCTTGTTGTACAGCATGCATTCCTGCTATGCGGTGGCCCCATGCGACCAGCCTGTTGAGCACCCTGTATCCCAACACAAATCAAAGGAATAATCCAGTTGAACGACGATAGTCTATCTGGCTTATTGGTCATCCTGGTATTGATCATCACGCATGCGATGCTTGTCATCGCACATGCAGCCCTACTCAATGCCAGAAAAAACAATATGCGCGAACTTGCCCTGGAAGGGGATAAAAAAGCACGACAGATCATTGAATTGATCTCATCACCGAATTTAACGATTACGCATCAACTGTTAACGCTCTTGCTGCGGTTCGCTATAGCCGCCGTGGGCTTGATGATGCTGGCAGAACCCATGCTGGATACCACCAGCACAACCCAGACGGTACTGGTCTATGGTGGGGTGCTATTTGTTGTGGGTTGTATCACGCTAATCCTGGGGGATTTGGTGCCGGAAGCGATTGGCAGCACCTATGCGCGTTCCCTGACCTACCCCGCCGCCAGGTTTATGCGGTTGCTGATGACAGTCAGTAGTCCCGTTGTGATCGTGATCTTGAGCATCAGCCAGATACTCTCTCGCCTATTCAATAGCAGCCAGTTGGTCAACATCATCACCGAAGAAGAGATTATGTCCATGATTGATGCCGGGCACACCGGCGGGTCAATCGAAGAAGAAGAAAAAGACATGATCTACTCCGTATTACAGTTAGATCAAACCCGTGTGAGTGAGGTGATGGTGCCGCGCATCGACATTGTTGCCGTGGAGATCAACGATAGCATCGAAGACGCAGGTAATAAGTTCATCGAATCGGGTTATTCGCGCATCCCAGTTTTTGACGAACATATTGATAACGTCCGGGGATTACTATATGCCAAAGACCTATTGGCTTATTGGAATAACACACCCAGGGTGACGAAAAGCATCACCGATATGATGCGCCCGGCCTACTTTGTGCCGGAAAACAAATATGTTGACGAATTGCTCAAGGAAATCCAGACGCAAAAAGTTCATCTGGCTATTGTGGTCGATGAATATGGGGGTACGGCTGGTCTCGTCACCATAGAGAACATCATCGAGGAAATTATCGGTGATATTCAGGACGAGTACGACGTCAACGAAGAGGCAGAATATATTCAGCTTGATACCGATGAATATCGTGTTGACGCCAGTATTGACCTGGATGACTTCAACGATATGCTTGATGTAGACCTGCCCACAGAAGACAGTGATACGCTAGGCGGCTACCTCTACACCCATTTTGGCCGCGTGCCCCTGGTGGGCGAAGTCATTGACGATGAGAAACTTACAATGACGGTGCAGTCGGTTGATGGCCGCCGTATTCGTAAGATCCATATCATCCGTAAGCGGGTTGTTGACCCGGACGATGACAACGGCAACAATGATGATAACCTGGCCGTGGTGGAAACCCCCAGCGAGGAACCTCAGCATGACGACTGATAATCGGGATGTATTGATCCAAGCGGCTATCCAGGCGGCGCAGCACGCCTACATACCCTATTCCAATTACCCGGTTGGCGCAGCCCTCCGGACGATAACAGGCAAGGTCTATACGGGTTGTAACATAGAGAATGCCTCGTACCCGGCGACCATCTGTGCGGAACGCACCGCACTGGTTAAGGCGGTGAGCGAAGGGGAACAAGCCTTTGATATGCTGGTTGTCGCCACGCGCAATGCAGGTTCCCCGTGTGGTATCTGCCGGCAAATGCTCTTCGAATTCGCACCGGAGTTACAGGTGCTCATCGTGGATATGGACGGTCAGGTACATCACGATACGAACTTAGATCAACTCCTGGCACTGGGTTTTGCACCCAGTAAGCTCGATTAACCCAGCAATGGCCCGTGAAGGACGCTCTTTCCGCACCCCTGCGCTGATCCTAAAACGGCGCAATTTCGATGAGGCTGACCGTCTGCTGACGGTACTCACACCGGAACATGGCAAACTCGATGTGATTGCCAAAGGCGCACGTAAAGCGACCAGCACCAAAACCGGCCACGTTGAGTTATTCACTGTGGTCGATATGCTGGTGAGCAGGGGGCGGACCTTCCACATCGTTACCCAGGCGGAGATGAAAACGCCGTACCTACCCTTGCGCGAAGACCTGCAACGGGGGGCGTATGCCAGTTATGTCGCGGAACTGCTGGACCGATTTACCATGCTGGGGGAAGATGACTTTCACACGCTGTATACACTGATTAATGAAACTTTTCAGCGGTTGTGTGAGGCCGAAGATCCACGCCTGACAACGCGCTATTACGAAATTCGCCTGTTAGATATGACCGGCTTCCGCCCAGAACTGAACCAGTGTGTGCTAACAGGTGAAACCATCCAACCGGAAGACCAGTTTTTCAGCCCGGCAGAGGGCGGTGTGGTTAGCCCGGCAGCAGCCCGCCAAACAACTAACCTATTACCCATCACATTAGGTGCGCTCAAACTGCTGCGGCATATGCAGCGCAGCCCCTATTCCCAGGTCTATACACTTCAAATCACAGATTTATTGCATAATGAGGTAGAGCGATTACTACTCTCATACATTGCTTATATTCTCGAAAGCCGCCTGCAAAGCGTGAATTTCATCCGACGCTTGCGCATCAAACCATAAGTCCGCTTGCATGTTTGCCGGTATTCTGGAAGAATTTCACACTGAGGTCGATGCTATTCCATCTGAGTGATTACCTACGGTAGGTTTATGACTGAAACCGGACTTGATTATATTGTCTATATCCAACCCACCCAGGCAGATATACCTGATACGCTGGATATACAGGCGATGAGTGGCAAACTCACCGTGGAGGATGCGAACCTATGGCGCAGCCTTGTGAGCCTGACACCATTAAATGGCGATACCCCCTCTACGCAGGAGATGGTTGGCTTATTTAAAGGTCTCAGTGATGATTTCATCCTGGCGAGAACGCGCACAGTGCCTGATGCCGAGATCAAATCAGTCCACCAGTATATCAGCGTGCCTAGGATGGTCTTGCAAGCGATGACTGGCAACTTGCGCCTACTTCTGGAACTCACAGAACGCCCGCTGAACAACCTTGACGCTCAGACCAATGGCAAAGGCAAGCTGCCATCTATTGAAATACCGCAATCCCCTACATGGACTTCAAAACGCCGCCATCAGTTGCTGGAATGGTTATTGAAGTCATACGCTATGCCTGCCTTGCTATATATGCTGGATTGCGCGTTGAGTCCGCAGCGGTTGACGATCCAACATGCGCCGCCGGTGTTGAGCCAGCGGCTAGACCTGGTTGAGGGCTTGATGATCCTGCTGCCTGCCAGCACACGGCCTGACCTGACATTTACCACCAATACCCCCACCCCTAAAATATCAAAAGCACGGATAGCCTTTGCTGAGACAAGTGAAGCGAGCAATCGCCATACGGTAGATGTGACAACCCTGGATGATGATGGGTATACTTTCACATCCCCTTATGTGCAGATGCTGGCGAACGCCTGGCATGATGACATCAACACGTTCATGGTAGATTTGCGGGCGATTGATTTGATTGCCGGGCAGATGCTGGCGAACTTGCCCTTACTCGAAGGGTTGAATACCGTGGCAGCGCGGCACCAACTCAATCAAGATATTATCGCTGAGGTGGATGTACCGATTGAGATTATTATTGACGCGCTTGCTGGTGATTACCCGCCGCTGGGTGAGATCCAAACGCAATACATCCAACGGGTGTTGACCCACGCACTTGATGAACGCGAGCCGGATGCCGTGGGCCTGATAGCAACCTACATGGCACAGAACCAAACAGTCGAAACGTTCGTGCATAATGAATTACGAAAACTCATTGACGGCTCCCCAGACGATGTCTATTTCTTCGCAAGGCTGCGGCTCAACGAAGGTATGGATGAGAACTTACTGCCTATTCTACATGAAGCGGCAGAGCAGGCGTTAGAGGTCGCGCTGAGCGATGGCGAGAGCAAAACACTGATGACCTGGCTTAATCTCATCGCCCGCGAACCGGCAGATTATCAGCTTATGGATGTGCTCAAGCAGGGGATCGCTACCGCTCAGGAACGCGCCCATGATAACCCTCAGATGGGGGCGAATTTGATCTTATTTGCGGCCAAGCGCATGCCTGACCACATTGATCACTTGCTGGCTGATGAGCAGTTATTCAACACAATGGGTGACCCTGTCGGCCCGGCCCTGCGTGATTACGACCCGGAAGCGGTTGATGCTACGCTTGAGCTTGGTCGAGAAATCGCCCTGATTTTGTTGAGCAGAGCTGCCCAGGTCGCAGAAAACACCCCCGCAGCAGCAGCCGTGTTCGACCCGGAAGCGGTTGATTACCTGTGGGCCTACTACATCAAAGGCAAATTTGGCAATTTACCGGTCACCTACCAACCAGATTATGTGCTCAACATGGTGATAGAAGCCGCTGATGACTGGTTACCAGAAGCCGCCATTGATGTGCTGTTAAAGCGCATTGTTGCCGAAGGTGGGCTTGACTTATTATTACAACTCGCCGGGCAGATTGCGGAAACACACGATTTGATCACGCTATTGGTGACCAATTTCCAGGTCAATGCCACAGCAACCGAAGATACAGTCACAATTGTGCGGCAATTGCAAGAACAAAATATCATCACCCAACAGCAAGCCGTTGATCTTTACCTGCAATTGGCGGCCAACCGCGATTGGAGTGATAGCACGCGCACATTGGTTGAACGCGTGGCGCGAATGATCCAGCAAGATCAAACATTGGATGTATCATTAGATGCGCTGTGGCAGATGCTGCGAATTTCCAGCGGGGAAAACAAAATGGACGCGGTGGCGAATGTGGTCACGCGGCGCACACTGAAGTATATCGAAGCGGTGCAGGATGAAGGCGAATTGCTAGAGATGCTGACCCGCCTCCACCAACGCCTTACCTGGAGCAAAAGCCTACGGGTGTATCTGCTTTCCTGGTGGCGAGATTTTATTCAGGGGCAACCGCTGGCACGCATCCAACAACTAAGCCGCATCCTTGAGGGCAAAAAAGGATTTGGCGAAGAGCGTGCTGTGCTGGAAACGACTATCGCGGTGCGGCGTATGTTGGGCCAGCGAGACCTGGCCGCCTTTGCTGAAGACTTAGCCACCACCTATAACCTGTTACAGGCCATTTCCGAGTCATTTGACCCCAATAGCCGATCTATCACCCATTTTGATCAATTGACTGTTCGCTCGGAAATCGAAGCACAGGGTGATGAGATTAGTGGGGACGAACGACAAGTCCTGGCAAAAAATCTCAAAGAGTTGGCGCAGTTAATCGTCAACATGAGCGACCACCGCAGCAAACCGGCCATTATGCGGCGTGAGGAAGACATCGAGCGGCAGCTTATCACCGGGGATCAACGGCCACAAAGTGGTATCGACACCATGCGCTGGCTTTCAGGCTATCTGAACGGCTCCCAACCGGACAAACCCGACGGTGACGACGAGTAACGCAGAGAAACCACACAGATCAATAACGTGGGGGTAGCTTCAGGTCAAGGTAAAGCACAGCTTCCGGGCCATTGCCCAGGTCAATCATCACGGTATGATCATCCTGAAAGCCCAGCCGTCGGTATAAGGCCAATGCACGCGGATTGCTGAGGGCAACCCCAATTTCAACCGTAGTAGCCCGCATCTCATGGGCGGCCCGTACCAGATACTGGATGATGGCCGTGCCCAGGCCACACTGCCGATACTGCGGCATGATCATCAAATCACTGATTTCCCCACCACGCGGCCACATGGTCAACTGCCCATAGCCGCGCACATCCTCACGGGCATCACCCCACACCACAACACCCAGGCCACGCCCTTGACGGGCAATCTGCTGGGCACGGTTCACCAGTTGATCAATCGCTGAGCGCGGGCGTTCTGCCCAGCAGCGTTGATGCAAGATAGCGACATCAGTGAGTTGAACCGGGCGAATTCGCACATCCGCCCGTGGGGGGTGTAAGGCTAATGGTTTTATGGTCATAACCATCAGTATAGCATGGTTACAACACAGGCAGATCTATCAGTTGTGGCGGCTACTTGGTTTCAATTGGGGGAGATCTACATAGGCAGAAAGTGCCCGGCGGATCGAGTCTTGTATGGCTTCCGGAGAGCCGATGGCATCTATTTCTACGAAGCGGGCTGGTTCCGCCAGCAGAAGCTCCCGATAGCCCTTATGTACCCGCTGATGGAAGGCCAGTTCCATATCATCAAGGCGGTTCCAGTCCTCACCAAATAGCGTCCCCTTAGCTCGACGTTTCAGGGCTGTTTCCGGGGTGATTTCCAGGTACAACGTCACATCAGGTAGCAGGCCGCCGGTGGCAAAATTGACCACATGGCGCAAACCTTTTAGGTTCAAGCCGTGGCCGTAGCCCTGATAGGCCAGCGTGGAGTCAATATAGCGGTCACAGATGACGATGCCGCCCCCCTCAAGATGGGGTGTAATCACTTCCGCGACGAGCTGCGCCCGTGACGCACAAAATAGCAGCAGTTCGGTGCGGGCGTGCATGTCTGTATTGTCCATATTATCCAGCAAAATTTCACGGACCTGATCACCGATGGGCGTACCACCCGGCTCACGGGTATACAAAACATCGTGGCCGTACTGCTGCAAATACGCGACTGTGCGCCGTGCCTGTGTGGTTTTTCCGCTACCGTCTACACCTTCAAAAGTGATAAACATATGCTGCCCTTTTTGCTCACAATCCCGCTGGATTATAGCCCTATCCGTACAGGCTGGAAAGTCTGTTTGACCAACCCAGGGGGTAATTACTGCATATTCCCCTGGGTATGATGGACGGTTCTATAGCAAAACAGGCATGCGAACCCACATGCCTGCTGATACGTTGTCCAGGGAGATAATCGGTTTAATCGCCAGCGGGCTTTTGCCGGGCAGATTTGATGGCAGAAAGCATATCCTCAATGCGGCTGAACTTCAGGCGCGGGCGACCAGAATCCGCACCGCGTGTCTGCTCTACTTCGTCAAGCAACTGCCAATCCGCATAGGTCACATAGTCGATGTCGCGTTCTTGCAGGAGTGTTTCTACCGCATCACGGGCGGGCTTATCCGGCGTCATCAGCGCACCGGTTTGTACATCTTGCAGCAACTTTTCCACCGTTTCGACGGAATCCGGCTTATTGGTGCCAATGATGCCACTCGGCCCACGCTTGATCCACCCGACGACATAATCACCGGTGACGGTCTCCTCGCCGCCGAACTCAGTCAGCACCCGGCCATGATCATTGGGAATGATACCCCACTTATCATAGAAAGGCACATCGGGCAGCGCGACACCACGATAACCCACCGAACGGAACACCAACCCCACCGGGATAGTCTCAGTGTCCTCGGTTGACCGTGGGCGCAGTGTACCTCTTTCATTCTTGTAGAGTTCATTCTTGACGACCTTGATACCAGTCACATGGTCAGTTCCCATAATTTCAACCGGCGACGCCAGGAAACGTAGCACAATCTGCTTGGGTTTGCCTTCCGGGGTGCGGGCGGCAAATTCTTTCATGATGGCGACGTTTTTCACGTCTTTACGGTCAGCCTCATCACTATCGAGATATTCCTGGCTTAACGGGTCGAGTTCGATCTCATTCGGGGCAATGATGAGGTCTGCGCCTTCCATATCACCCAATTCTTTGATCTCCGGGTTGGTGAATGCCGCCTGCGCGGGTCCACGCCGCCCAAAGATGTAGATGGTCTTGATATTGCTGTTGACCAGGGCATCCAGCGCGTAATCGGTGATGTCGGTTTCGATCAGTTCGCCACGGGTGCGGGCCAGGATGCGCGAGACATCCATCGCCACATTGCCCACGCCGATGACGGCTGCCGCTTCCTGGGTGAGGTCAAACTCATAATCACGAAAATCCGGGTGGCCGTTATACCAGCCAACGAATTCGGTAGCTGCATGGCTGCCGGGTAAATCTTCACCGGGGATGCCCAGGTTGCGGTCAGTCTGTGCCCCTACTGCGTAGATGATGGCATGGTAATGGGCGGCGAGGTCAGCGCGGGTGACATCCCGGCCAAACTCCACATGCCCGTAGAAGCGAAAGTTATCTTTCCCGGCGATGCGATCATAAATTTTGGTGACTGACTTGATCTTCTGATGATCCGGCGCGACACCGCCACGCACCAAACCGAACGGCGTCGGCAAGCGGTCATACATATCAATTTCTACGGTTAAGTCTTTTTCTTTTTGCAGGCGTTCTGCCGCGTAAAAGCCGGATGGCCCCGACCCAATAATGGCAACTCGTAAAGGATTTTCTGCTGTGCCGACACTCATGTAATGCACCTATATTGACTATTTGCGGATAAAATCAAAGCGCAGCTAGTATAACATGGGGTCTGAACGAACCCTGTAATGTCTATACAAGTTTTCAGTTTTGCATGGCACTACAACACAAAGCCGCTGAGATCGGCATGGATGGGTGTGGCCCCACTGTCTAATAGGGCTTGATTACCGGATGCGCCGTTATCCACGGCATAAATGGGGGTGCCTTGCATCGTCGCGAAGCGGGCAGCGTGCATCGCACCGCCATCTGAGGCAGTTTCTACGACGATAACGGCCTGACATAACCCGGTGATAATCCGGTTGCGGGCCACCAGTTGCGGTGCGCTCACAGCGGCTGAGGGGGCGACTTCTGATAGCAACGCGCCACGCAGTAAGACGGCCTCAGCGATTTTGCGGTGTTGCTGCGGGTAGATGTTTAACACGCCGCTGCCCAACACCCCCACCGTCAAGCCGGATGCAGCCAGTGCCCCCCGGTGAGCGTGGGCGTCTATGCCCAGGGCCAACCCACTGACGATCACACCACCCGCTTTGACGATAGCAATCGCCAAACGCTCGGCAATATCCCGCGATGCCTCACCGGGAGCGCGGGTACCAATAACCGCATAAGCTCTGGTGAAATCCGGGAGTTGGCCCCGAACAAACAGGGTCGGCGGGGCATCATCCACACGGTTGAGCACCTGGGGATAGTTAGCGGCTGTGCAGGGGAGAATATCAACACCGAGTTGCTGCCAACGGTGCATGGCAGCAGCCGTTTTCACCACATCAACCTCGGTGATAGCCTGGGCAATCTTCGGGCCGATACCGGGCACCTGCCGCAGTGTCTTTGTATCCGCGCTGAGAATGGCTTGCAGGTCATGATCAAAGGCATCCAGCAACGCACGAAAGGTCTTCCCCCCTAGATGGCGCGTCAGGCTGAGAGCGACCCAGGCCGGATCAATCGTCACCTAGTCTTCCTCGTAATATTCGACCATAGATAGCAGCATGGCGTTCATAAAGTTATTGACCTGCCGCAGCAGATTGGCCCATTCCGGTGCGCTGCGTGGTGGTGTGACCTCCGACCAGGTGAGGATGGAGTTGATCACGAATTCGCCAAAGTAAAAGAAACCTCGCATGGCCTGCGGCAGCGTTAACCCGTCCTCGTTGAGGGAAACCGCATACCCCTTGCCTAACTTAATCGCATCCGATAGCCGCGCATCCGGCGCACCTTCGGCCAGATATGTACGCAGAGACTCTAATAACGCCCGCCCCTGAGAGCGCATCGCAGCACGGGTTTGCTCACTCATCGCTTTGTACCAGGGTGCCTCCTCCAGATGCCCCTCGCCCACATCCATACGGGCCTGCCCCAGCGCATTCTGGATGATGACCTGAACTTCTACAGGTTGCAATTCCCCCTGAGATTGTGCATATTGTGTCAGATCTGATTTGCGGAAACGACGATGCCCGCCAGGGGTGCGTCGAGAGACAATTTCACCTTTATCTGCCCAATTGCGTACTGTTGCTGGATGTACGCCTAAAATATCTGCTGCGCGTCGTAAACTCACCCATTCGGCGTTGTCATTAGCCATTGGTTTGACCTATGTGTTGTACTCGAACCCAGTTGTTTAGCTACACTCACATTATAACAGGCATCAGCGGGTAGAGTTGGGAGAATCAAAAATCCCCCTGGTCCAAAATAAACAGGGGGAGCGACCCAACAAACGTGCAAATCGGCTAGCGGGCACCCAGGGTCAAATTCAAATTGATGTATTCGCCATTACGAAAAACCGTCAGCTCAACGATATCACCGGGGCGGGTGTAGGTGGCCGTATACCCTAGCAGATCAGCAATACCGCGAATCGGGTAACTATCAATCGCCGTGATAATATCAGCGGAGATAAAACTGTTACGCCCGCGCTGGTTACGGGTTTCCGGCGGGAACAAGCCAGCCAGTTCTGCGGGTTGGCCGGGGCGCACACCCAATACCACCACCCCCTGTAAATCATTGGGCAGGTCGAGATCCAGCATGTAATCGAGGGTCACATCTTCACCATCAATGCCGATGAAGCCATAATTGACCTCACCAGACACGATCAACTCATCGGCCACGCGGCTGACCAGGTTACTGGGCACAGCAAAACCGACGCCACTACTGGCCCGTAGCTCACTCAAGATCTGTGTATTTACGCCGATCACCTGCCCATCCAGGTTAATCAGTGGGCCGCCGCTATTGCCGGGGTTAATGGCAGTATCCGTCTGGATGACGGAGCCGATTTCAAAGTCGCTCAGGCTGGTAATCTGGCGATTTAACGCGCTCACAACCCCGGTCGTGAGCGTCCAATCCTGGCCGAAAGGACTACCAATCGCCAGCGTCGTCTGCCCGACAATCACCTTGTCAGAGTCAGCCAATGGCAGCGGCACCAGCTTATCAGTGGATAAATCCACATGAATGACGGCAATATCAGAGTGTGGGTCCATGCCGATGATTTCGGCTTCAGTAATGGTGCCGTCAATAAAGCTGACTACAACCCGGTCGGCCTCATCAATAACGTGGTAATTGGTGACGATGTTGCCATCACTATCAATCACAAAACCGGAGCCACCGCTCCACTCCTGATACTGGCCGTTAATCAGTTGGTCCACACGGATGGAAACAACCGACGGGCTAATTTTACTGTACAGGGTCGTCAGGATGCGCTCGGATTCGCGTAAGGGATCTACGCCTTCTTGCGCACGGGCCGGGGCCGGTAACACCAGCAACGCGGCAAAAAACACGAGGATGACTACAAAACGTTTTCCAGGATAATCCACACTCACGATAAATACCTCAACTTTATTACACTTGTTTATATGTTAGCACGAAAGATTGGAGGTAGATGAAAACATTTGCAAATATTTCGTGAGGGTTTGCTCATTTGATCTTCAAGGCAACATGGCGTACATTTGAAATACTCATCTTAGGGAAGGAAAACATTATGTCCTTACATCTATGGCACAATCTCTCATCTGGCCCCAAAGCACCGGAAACGGTGTATGCCGTTGTGGAGGTGCCCAAAGGTAACCGCAACAAATACGAATACAGCAAAACCGCAGGCGTCATCCGGTTGGACCGGGTGCTGTATAGCCCGTTACATTACCCCGGTGATTATGGCTTTATCCCCCAAACGTACTTTGAAGACGGTGACCCGATGGATATTCTGGTCATGATGAACGCGCCGACCTTTCCAGGGTGTGTAATCGAAGCCCGCCCACTGGGTATGTTTAAGATGATTGATAAGGGTGAGAAAGACTACAAGGTGCTGGCCGTTCCAGCGACGGACCCCCACTTTGACGAGTTTCACTCCTTTGATGACTTCCCCCGCCATTTCCCGAAAGAGGTTGAACACTTCTTCATGGTCTACAAGCAACTACAGGGTGCCAGCGTTACCAATGAAGGTTGGGTAGGCATGGAAGAGACCCGGAAGGCGGTTGTCGCTGCGATGGAGTCCTACCGCACGAACTTCCCGCCTACCGGCCTTTAACAGCTAAGATGTACCACCATCTCCATCTGAGTCATCTGCCCGATCACTATCATCCGTCCGGTCTAGATCGTCACGTAAGCGTGAGGCACGCTCGGCTTGACGGGTGACAAAAGCCTCGATTTGATCGGGTGTACGGATGGATTGGCCCCATTGGGCGGTCTCATCGTTCATGACCATCAACGCGCCTTCGGCAAAGGCATGCAGGCGGGCTTCGTACAGGTCATTCTCGGTAATTTTATCCGATGGTGATAGGGCGTCTGCCGCTTCCATATTTTCCAGGGCGGAGTCGTAAATGCTGGTCAGCTTATCCCACTGGTACAAATCCGCCAGGGTATTGAAGATCGCGCCAACAGCGGGCATCACCACAGCCATGACTGCCAGGAATTGTACAAAAGCCCCGACTGAAGATCCGTCCCATATTTGAGAGAGCAGCCCGGCCAAGGCCGCACTCAACCCGCTGAGCAGGGCAAAAGTAGCCCGCAGTTGATTGACCTGGACCGCGCTACGGCGATTTTCTGCAACCGTCCGGCGATAATAATTTTTCTGGTCTTTGACAGCGAACTTGTCAAATATCCGGTAGCGTGCTTTGAGATCCTCGCGTGAGCGCATCATTCGTTTTCCTCCGAATCCACGTAGTTACCACGGTTAATATCTGCGGCACGCTTAGAGAGTTTCATCTCGCGCTCTGCCGGTGTTTTTGACAGATCATATGGGCTGAGATTGGCGATATAACGGAAATATTCCCGCCGCAAATACTCCGCCCGGCGGCGATTTTCTAACCAGAGCGGTAACGGAGGTTCACGGCTGCTCAACGCGGCCACATAGGTGGTCAACAGCGCAACAGCAGTCTCCCCAAATGCCCACAGTGGCACCAACGATTCATCCCCATTCAAGGATAGAGCGAGGAATGACCCAAACAGGGTTGCCAGGGCCGCAAGTCCCATGTAAGTGATCTGGTAGATGCGGTAGCGGTTCTGGTGGTATTTAGCGTAGAAATCACGCTCCCGAAAAAGCCGCAGTAATTCATAATCCATATAGGTGATGTCATCGCGAATACGCTGGGCGGCAGCCGGGTCAATATCGTCGGCATCCAACAACTTATCGAGTTCCTGCTTGGGCAGCAGTTGAAAATCCTTCTTCGGTTGTTGGGGGAAACGGGGTTGTGGCATCTTTTTAAGCCACATAGGCCACCTTTCGCGGAAACCACCCCCCTGTTGAGTAACGGGTTGTTCATCGGCACCATCATCGGTTTGCTCAACCGTGATAGCTTGGTCATTGGTCATCGCTGGCCTCCTTACCAATTCGTTAGCGTGGAGTCATAGTATGGTAAAGATGGCGTAAATCAGCAAATCAGAGATAACGGAGCCATGAATTGTGAAGTTACATAACTATTAGAGGTACCCGTGTTCACGATACCAGGCAGTGGTATCGGCCAGGCTTTGCCGCATGTCAATTTTGGGCACGCCAAACACATCCCAGGTTTTCTGATAATCAAAATAGATGTTTTGCACACCCATACGCGCCTGTGTCGCGTCTACAACGGTCTGCACACCAACCTGACGCAGCAGCGCGATTACGTTAGCGACAATCGGCGCGACAAAATCGGGTAGCATCAGGAACGGACGCCGCACACCCACTGCATCAGCAATCATGCCATACCACACAGAATACGAATGATTGGATGTACCCAGGATATACCGCTCACCAGATTGGCCTTTTTCGGCTGCAAGAATGTGCCAGCGAGCCACATCACGCACATCTGCTACGGCAATCCCGCCGGATGTGACCGGCACCAGCGGCCCCAGTTGTTTGATCTGTTTGACGAATGAGCCAGAGATCATATTGAGGTCACCCGGTCCCATCACCACAACCGGGTTAACGGTGATCACCTCTAACCCGTCGCGTACTGCCTCGGCGACGACCTGTTCAGCGAGATGTTTGCTATACCCATAGGGGAATTGCTGCGGGGGCAGGTTAAAGCGATCTTTTTCATGTGATGGCCGATTGTTGTGTAAGCCAATCGCTGCTGCGCTGCTGGTGAACACCACCCGCTTGACGCCAGCATGACGGGCAGCCCGCAACACATTGCGCGTGCCCTCGACATTGGCGACAAACATACGGCTTTTATCAGCCCGCCAATAATCGGCTACCGCTGCGATGTGAAAGACCCAATCTATCCCCTCGCAGGCGGCTTGCAATGCGTCACGGTCACTCAAAGTGCCGATTGCCGCTTCATAATCCAGGCCATCAAGGGCTGTTAGTTTGGATGTGGTGCGGTGTAACACACGGACCTGATGACCGGCATCAATCAACTGCCGCACCACATGTGAGCCGACAAATCCGGTACCGCCCGTCACCAATGCCTTGACCATACTATCCCCCCTATAAAAGCAAAACGGGCGCGGACAACCTGCCCACACCCGCTATAGATCAACACTTAGTCCAGGAATTTATCTGGATAGACAGAGCGTGCCAGTTGTTCCTCTTGCTCTACCAGCTTCTCAATCGCATCCAGGCCCTTATGCCAGAAGGCCGGGTCGTTCAAATCCACGCCGACTTTAGCCAGCAACTTATCCGGGTAATCGGAGTCACCGGCGGCCAGCAGATCAATGTATTTGGGGGCGAAGCCTTCGCCTTCTTCCAGGTAGATATTATACAGGGCCAACACCAGCAATTCACCGAAGGAGTAGGCATACACATAACCCGGTGTACTGAGGAAATGCGGGATGTAGCTCCACCACATGCCGTAATCGTCGGTGAGGGTGACGCTATCACCAAACATGGCTTGCTGTGTTTCCGTCCAGATTTCGCTAAGGCGTTCGGTGGTCAATTCGCCCTCTTCGCGGCGGGCGGTGTGCATACCGTGCTCAAAGCGGTTCATGGCCGTCTGCCGGTAAACCGTGGCGAAGGTGTCCTCCACCTTGGAGAGCAGCATGGCAAGGCGGGCCTCGTCATTGGTCTCCTTCTCCATCAGATCACTGAACACCAGCATCTCACCAAATACAGAGGCCATCTCTGCGGTGGTCAGCGGTGTATACAGCGCGAAGATACCACTTTCGCGACCGGATAAGTACATGTGAATACCATGCCCCAGTTCATGAGCCAGGGTTGACACATCACGGGCTTTGCCGTCAAAATTCACGAACACAAATGGGTTCACAGAGGGCGTCATCGGGCTGGCGTAGGCCCCACCGCGCTTGTTGGGCATCTGCGCCGCGTGGATCCAATTGTTCTCGAAGAATTCACGGGCGACATCAGCCATCTGTGGGTGGAAGGCCCCAAAGGCATTCAACACGATGTCGCGTGCGCTATCCCAGGTATAGAGTTTATCGCTATCTTCAACGGGCAGGGGTGCGTAACGATCATAGTCAGTCAGTTCATCCACACCCAGCAGGATACGCTTGAGGTGATAGTGGCGGGCCACCAGATCATAACGGGAGGTGACGGCTTCAACCAGCGCATCAACCACGGCATCAGGAGAGCGGTTGCTGATATTCCGTGAGGAAATCCAGGTGGGGTAACCGCGCATCTCGTCATCAATGGCCTTGTCATTCGCCAGCACATTGAAGATGTAGGTTAGCTCCATCGCGCGAGATTTTAACCCCGCCGTCACCGATGCAGCCGCCTTTTTCCGCAGTTCACGGTCCGGGCTGTGGAGTTTAGAAAGCACCTGCGTCTGGGTGAGCGATTCGCCATCCATTTGATAGCGCATGGCACTGGTCAACTGCATGAAGAAGCGCGTCCAGGAACTGCGCCCGGTGACGCCTTTCTGCATGATGACCTGTTCTTCGGGTTCGCTGAGCATGTAGGGCTTGTTCAGGCGCAGCGTTTCCAGATAGTAATGGTAATCTGCCAACACCGGGTCATTGAGCATGGCTTTGACGTGCTCATCATCGGCCTGGTTCCACTCCAGGGAGAAGAACACCAACTTCTGACCAAGCTTTGCACCAAATTCATTGATCTTTTGCAGTAACGCACCATTCTTAGGATTGGCGGTATCCGTAGTGTAGACGAGTGAAGCATAGCCACTGATACGCACACGGCGGTCTGTAAGTTCGACCATTTCCTCAAGGGCTTGCCGCATCTCCTCATTATCCAGCGTGGCGACCTTACCACGATAGGTTTTCAGAAACGCATCCGCCAGTGTATTGAGTTCGGCTATATCCGCGTCGATTTTTGGATCATCCACGCCACTGTAGAGCGCACTCAGATCCCATACAACGTCTTCTGCGCCAGTGAGCTGTGTTGCTTCGACCATCACATTTTCCCATTCAACAAAATTTAAACAAACACGGTAATAGTATCATAGGTCAGGCGTGGTTTCAATTTCCATTGGCGGGCAATCGCCTGATTAATCCGATCTTCTAAGCCACTTATCATACGAGCGCGTTATTGTAGAAAAGTAGACTTAACAACATATCAAGGAGCAGATTTATGGCAGACGCACTTTCAGCAGATGAACTCTCGGCAGCTTTGAGCAATCTACCCGGTTGGCAAGCCGACGGCGATATGATCACCAAAACCTATGAACTCCCCAGCTACATGGCCGGGATTGGCTTCGTCGGGGCGGTGGGCACCATCGCCGAAGCACACAGCCATCACCCGGATTTGGAAGTAACCTATAAAAAGGTCAAGGTGAGTTTTACCACCCACGATGCAGGCAGCAAAGTCACACAGAAGGACATTGACGCAGCCGCCGCCATCGAAGCCCTGGGGTATCCCAAATAACGGGCGCATCCATACGCAGTATACAGGGAGCGGGCATAGTGTCCGCTCTTTTTGATTGGTCATCTGGCGGGTGTCAAGTACAATGGGACCATTTAACAGGCACACCTAGAAAGATCACACATGGACAAATTTTTATGGTGGCAAACAGGCGTCATCTACCAGATTTACCCGCGTAGCTTTATGGATAGCAACGGTGATGGCCTCGGTGATATACAGGGCGTTATTGATCGGCTGGATTACCTGGAAATGCTGGGTATAAAGGCGATCTGGTTTTCGCCATTATTCCCCTCGCCAATGGCTGATTTCGGCTATGATGTCTCTGATTATCGAGATATTCACTCGGAGTACGGTACGCTGGCAGATTTTGATAAGCTCCTGGTGGCGGCCCATCAACGCGAGATGAAAATCATTCTGGACCTCGTACCAAACCACACATCAGATGAACATCCGTGGTTTGTGGAGTCCCGGTCATCGAAGGATAATCCCAAGCGCGATTGGTACATCTGGCGAGACCCGGCCCCNGATGGCGGACCGCCCAACAATTGGATGTCCTACTTTGAGGGGCCAGCCTGGACCCTGGACAATGCCACCGGGCAATATTACCTGCATAACTTCCACCCCAAGCAGCCGGACCTCAACTGGCGTAACCCGGAAACCGCCGAGGCCATGCTCGATCATATTCGTTTCTGGCTGAAGCGTGGTGTAGATGGCTTCCGCATTGATGTGATTGACCGCATCCTCAAACACCCGGATCTACCAGACAATCCACCGAACCCGACGTGGCAACCCGGTGATAGCCCATTGTGGCAGTTTGAACGGGTCTACAGTGAGCGGCAATTCCCGGAAATATTCACCTACATGAAGCAATTCCGCGCTGTATTTGATGAATTTCCCGAACGTGTTGCCATTGGTGAGTTGGCCTATGATGTTGAGTTGGCGCACATGGCCGCGTATTACGGTGATGAGAGCCTGACCGACGATAACACCGGGGATGGCTTACACTTACCCTTTAATTTTGGGCTGATTATCCAGGATTGGAACGCAGAGTCCATCAAAGCTTATGTGGATGCTTACGACGCAGCACTCCCGGCATATGCATGGCCGAATTATGTGCTGGGCAATCATGATCAGCCGCGCATCGCCAGTAAATATGGCCCGGAACAGGCGCGTATCGCCGCGATGTTGCTGCTGACTCTGCGTGGCACACCCACCCTCTACTACGGTGATGAAATCGGCATGACCAATACCCCCATCCCCAGAGATCGCATCAAGGATCCGCAGGGTATCGGCGGGGGCTTTAACCGGGATGAAGCCCGTACACCCATGCAATGGGACGCGAACCCCCACGCCGGTTTCACCAATGCCGATACCCCACCCTGGTTACCTGTTCACCCGGATTTTGAGACCGTCAATGTCGCCGCACAGCGCGATGAGCCAGCGGCCATGCTCTCGTACTACTATCGCCTGCTCACGTACCGCCGGCAGACCCCGGCCTTACATCAAGGGCGATACTATCCAGTAGAAGTTGAAGAACCGGGTTGTTTTGTGTATCTACGGCAATATAACGACCAACGGTGTTTGATCGCGCTAAATTTCACCGATGAGACACACACCCTATCCCTGCCGGATTATGCAAACGGTAATGTCATCGTATCCACCAACAGTGACCGTGATGGTCTGCCGATTGACCTGAACACGTTGACCCTGACAGCCAATGAGGGGTTGCTGATCGAATTGTAGTTATTCACCCATCACTTGAACAATGATGGTACGGTCACGCGGGCGGTTATCAAAGTCGATGAAGAGGATTTGTTGCCAGGTACCCAGCAACAATTTACGATCCGCAAAAGGGATCGTCAATGAGGGGCCGAGCAAAGCCGCCCGCACATGACTGTGTCCATTGCCATCACCCCAACGTTCATTATGATCATAACTGCGGCCTTTGGCGGCAATTTCTTCAAACAGACGCTGAAAATCCTTGAGGGCACCCGGCTCAAACTCTATTGTAGTGAGGGCAGCCGTAGACCCTGGCACAAACAGTGTGGCGATACCCGCATCCAGGCCACTTTCAGCGATAATCTGTTCAGTTTCCGGGGTAACATCAATACAATCGGCTTCGCCCCGCGTTTGCATTTTGAGTGTCATGGTTTGCACGGTCATTTAGTGGTGTCCTCGATGATCGGTGTGTCTACGTTTATCCTAGACTTAAAATTGTTTATACACAACAGTCACCCCACCTAATAGGTATCAAAATCTTCAATGGACGCCCGACGGATGCAAGGCGTATACTGGGTCGAATTACCATTGCAGATGATAGGCAGACCGAACTATGACCGATGTGAAGCTCACCACCGAGTTGATCACCACCAATAAAACCAAACACACATCCAATAACCCGCTGATGCGCTATGCGATTGGCAACCTACACCAGGCTGTGCGCGAGCTGCTGCCCGCAGATGTAAAAACCGTATTGGAAGTGGGTGTCGGTGAGGGGTTTTCCACCTATGATGTCCTGCATGATCGCCCTGATGTGAGCAGCTTCGGCGGTGACCTTAACCCGGCGTCCGTACAAGAAGCGATTAATCGCTTCACCCCGATGCGATACAGTGTGTTCAATGCCAAGCAAATCCCGTTTCCGTCCAAAAGCATGGATGCCATCTATTCATTGGAGGTTCTGGAACACATCCCGCAACCGGAAGAAGCCGTACAAGAATATATGCGTGTGGCCCGTGAGTACCTGCTTATCAGCGTGCCCAATGAGCCGATGTTCCGTATTCAACGTATGCTCAGCGGCAAGGGATTAAGCATGTGGGGTGACCACCCCGAACACGTCAATCACTGGTCACTCAAAGGAATGAAACAGTTCCTCGGCGCACAGGGGTTACAGGTTGTCAAGGCGGTTTCGCCGCCGCCGTTTGCATGGAGTGTCATATTGTGCCGGGTAAATTGATGCAATCTTTGCACTAGCCCACACAAAAACGGGTTACAATAGAGTTAAGTTGGACACACCTTAATCAAAAGCGAGGCCGATAATGCGGTTACAAGACTTAAACTGGATGGATGTCGAAAAATACCTTGAGAACGATAACCGCATCATCCTGGTGATGGGCGCGACTGAACAACACGCCTATCTCAGCCTGATGACGGACATCATCATTCCATCACGGATGGCGGAAGCCGTTGCCAAACGCGAAAATGTATTGATCGCACCACCACTGAACTTCGGGGTGAGCTATATTTTTGGGGAGTTCCCCGGCACCATTAGCTTCAGTCAACAAACGTTTGAACATGCTGTACTGGAAATTGTAGAGAGCCTGTTGCATCAAGGGTTCCGGCGATTCTTCATCTTCAACGGACATGGCGGCAACCGCCTGCCGGATCGTCTGGAAGATTTTCAGATGGACGGGATTATCCGGGTCATCTGGTATGATTGGTGGCGCAGCCAGGCCGCGACGACCTTCGCAGAAAAACATGATCTGCGTATCAATCATGCCAATTGGGGCGAGAATTTCCCCTTTAACCGGGTGAGTGAATCCCCTAAAGATCCCAAGCCGGAGGTCAATGTGGATTTCCTACACCAAGCCCGCTATACCGCCCGTGACGCCCTGGGTGATGGCAGTTTCGGCGGCCCGTATCAGGTCGAAGATGAGACCATGTACGCGCTGTTTGACGCGGTTGTAGACGAAGCCGCATCACTGGTGCAGTCTCTATCCACAGAAGACTGACACAGTTTGCTACACCGCTAAAACACTACGATACACATAACACATCATGAGGGCGAACACAGATCGCTCTCTTTTGCTGTACCCGTGTTTGCAGGGCTGTTGTACAATACGCGCCACGTTGTACACCTGTGAGGACGACCCTGGTTTATGCCACCACGCCGTAACCTATTTTACCTGCTGTTGATCCTGCTGATGGCCGCTGCGGGACGTATTCTTAATATCGCTGATGAGAGCCTATGGGTGGATGAGGGCTTTAGCTATTGGGCCATCCGTCACCCGGATATGCTGGGGTTGCTGGTTAATGATGTGCATCCGCCGGTGTATTTTGTGCTGCTGCGGGGGTGGGCAGAGGTCGCCGGGATTACGGAGCTAGCATTACGCTATTTATCGGTGGTGCCCAGCCTATTGAGTGTCGCCGCAGTTGTGCATGTGGCGCGTGAAATCGAGTTGATACGAGGCATCAACAGGGAGACATGGGTGCCGACCTTAGCCGCGCTCATGCTGGCCCTGGCAGATATGGAAAATTACGTCGCGCAGGAAACCCGCATGTATACCTGGCATGTGCTGTGGGTGATTCTGAGTATGTGGGGCTTTCTGCGCTGGGCACGTACTGGCGAACGCCGCGCCTTAATCGGCTGGTTCATGGCATCGCTGCTGCTGGTCTATACCCACTACATCGGCACGGCAGCGTTGGCGGTACAGGGTTTATACGCGCTGTTCTTCCTGAAGGATCGCACCCGCCTTATTGCGGTGGCTACGCTCAGCATTATCGGAGTGTTGTTTGTGCCATGGCTGCTGGCCGTTGTCGCGGATCAAACCGCCAATGTCGGCACAGGTTTTAACGTGCCCTCTACCCTGGCCTCATTATGGGATTGGCGTGACGAATGGTTCACTCAACAATGGGCGTTACTCGGTGGATTGGCGTTGCTCGGTGCGGCTGTGCCTGTTTACAAAGCACACCCGCCAAAACGCTGGCCCACCGCTGGCTTATCGGCATTGCTGCTGGCGTGGGTCGTTGTGCCGGTTGCCGGGGCGTATGTACTGAACTTATCCACACCGATCTTGATGGATTATCGCCTCACGCAGATTACCCCGGCGGTTGCTCTGCTCATCGCGTTTGGCCTGGGTGCTATCCCCCGCAACACGCAGATCTTTCTCGTCGCTGTGATCGTCGTGTATGGCCTCGCCATTGATGACACACCACGTCCGCGCCCGCCGTGGCGTGAGGTCGGCGCGAACGTCGCCCTGTATGCCGCGCCCGGTGATCTGGCATTGGCGCATGTTACCCCCTCCGGGGATTGGCAGGTGATGTATTATTACGAGCGATTTTTGCCCGCAGACGTAGAAACACGCTCCCTGCGGCAGTGGCAGCTAGAGCAGTTCTATGGCAGCCGCTACGAGAACGGCCTACCGGACCTGCTGACCGAATACGATCATGTGTGGTTGATGCACTGGTCAAAGGATACCAGCGCGTTTGATTTCCTCGCCGCTACCGGACATCAAATCACCGCAGTCATCGCTGAGGACTGGCTTGGCAATGATTTAAATGTCTACCGGTTTGATCTACTACCGGAAACACCCGTCACGGCCTATGAAAATGGCCTGATTTTGCATAATACAGCCTTCCATGCGGATGATATGCGCCTGGACCTGTGGTGGGGGGCAGATGCACCCATCAACGCCGATTACACCGTTTCCGCGCAATTGCTGGCCGCTGATGGTCGCCTCATCGCCCAGCATGATAGCGGCCCGTTCAATAATGCCCGGCCTACCAGCAGCATCCAACCGGGTGAAGTGGTTTACGACCCGCATCTGCTAACGCTGGCCGATGGCATCGACACGATAGCACCGGGAGAATACACGCTCAGCGTCAAGGTTTACCAGTGGACGCCCGATACCGGCATCATAGACCAGGTGACCCTGGACGGTGAGACTGTCGTCACGGTGGGCGCGGTAGCGTTCTAACTCACCTGGACGTCATCATCGATGGGTGTGGCTCTCCCCTTGTGAGCTACGGACCCACAAACGTATAATGCGGGTCTTGTCTCATCAGCATACAGTAGCTTATGACCCGACTATCCTTCAAATCAACGCGGTTTTTGCTGTTCGCCCTGGCCCTGCTTTTGCTGGCGTTCGCGTTGCGCATGTGGCACCTCAACACCGAGTCTATATGGCATGATGAAGCGTGGAGCATCCGCGCCATTCACGGGCCATTTACCACACCGGATGACAACACACCGTTTATCTATTATTTCAGCGGGCATCTTTTGTGGCGGCTCGGTGGTGGCGATACGCCGCTGGCCCTGCGCTATATCTCTGTGTTATGGGGTGTGTTGACGGTTGCTGCGGCGTTGCGGGTCGGGCGACGATGGACGGGAACCGGGCCGGGGTTGGCTTTTGGGTTGATCGTTGCGACTTCACCCCTGTTGTGGGAATATGCGCAGGAGGTCCGGGCTTATGTGGTGGTGCCACTGATTGCATTAGCCCTGTTAGCACTCGCGGACCGGATTTTACAGCAGCGGCAAGACCGTGTATCACCGCGCCTGTGGGCGGCGATTTGTGCCGTACAGATCGTCGGTCTGTATACCCATAATCTAACGGTGCCGTTGATTGTCTGGTTGAATGGTGTGCTGGGCTTAGCGTGGCTACTGGGCCATCACTGGCGGCGTATGATCACCTGGGCGGGCCTGCAAATCATGGTGATTATCGCTTATATTCCCTGGTTGTTGACACAGTCCCCATCTGGTACACCACTGAACACCCCGCCAGAACCGGGCCTTACCCTCATTCGGGATGTGTGGTACAGCTATTTTCTACCAGCCTTAACTCAATTTGAGCAAGCGGTGGCCGGTTCAGCAGCGGGCATTGATTTATTACCCGTGCTCAATGGATTGGGTTTAACCGTGATTATTCTGGGGATCATGAGCAGCATTATGCGGTTAGATCAACGGAATTGGTTGTTAATGTCGCATGTAGTCGGGGTGCCGCTGTTCACTACCGCCTTGATGCTTGCCGCTCATATTGATTTCCACCCGCGTTATTACATTGCGTCGGTGCCGGGGACGCTGCTACTCCTAGTCTACAGTCTAGCGCAGATTAGGCCGTTCCCCGTGCAGCGCGTGGCATTGGCAGTGGCAACCATCATATGCCTGGGCATGAGTGGTATCAGCCTGCATCAAATTACAACGACGCGCACCTATCAGCATGATGATTTTGCCAGCCTTGCCGCTTATTATGACAGTCTGCCTGATGACGCCGTGATTTTGATCCCCTTTGATGATGAACCAGCCCTACAATACTATTTTGACCGGGTTCTGGATATTGACGCGCAGATGGTCAATATTCCGCTGTACAGCGACGAAGCCACCGCGATTGAGATGATCAACGCGCTGAACGCCGACCACATCGAACTACTGACGTGGTTTCAACTGCCAGCGGATGCACGCGGGATGTACCCCTGTCTGTTAACGGCGGCATCGACCATGCCCCCCGGTGACCCGCAAACGTATTTCGGCTTGATGACACAACGATTCACCATCGCAGACATCACCCTGACCCCGATTGCAGCCAACCCGGTATATAACGCCCTGACCCTAGAAGGTGCCGCCTTCGCCGCGTCAGCTTATGGGACGTGTGTACGCACTGCATGGACGTTACAGCAAACCACCGCTGAAGCCCTTCAGGTTGCGGCTACGCTGTTAAATCCGTTTGGGGAGCCGATGACCCATAACAACAACGAGATCGTGCGAGATGACAGTGAAATCGCCCGTGATGACAACGCCAGCACAACCGCATGGGGGCTTGATGATGTGGGGGCGGCCTACAATCTGCTTATGCTGCCGGAAGGGGTGCCCATTGATGCCTACGCGCTCACGCTCAACGTGTACAGTGACGGCCAACCCAGCGGTTTTGATCTGTTGGATGCTGCCGGTAATCCAGCAGGGGTTAACTTCACGGTGGCTGATGTGATAGAAACCAGCGGCCCACCCGTAACTGTGGATACAGCACAGATCATCGCGACCAATACAGACACACCACGCAGTGGGGAAACCTTACATATCACGCTGTTGGTGCCCAATGGCCCGGTTCAGGTGACGTTATCCGGTGAGACATGGGCAGTCGAGCAAATGGCAACATCAGGCCGTAATTGGCTACGCTTTGACCTACCAGCCGATGCCAGCGGGTCTGCCAGCCTACAAGTTGATGGTGAAGCAATCGCCAGTTACCCGGTAGAAGCCGTTGAGCGGATCTTACAGCCACCAGAATTTGAGGCCGCCATCAACACCACATTTGATAACGTAGGCAGCTTGGCAGGTGCCTCAATCGCCTCAGCGGAGGTATCACCAGCAGAACCGCCGCAAGTGACGCTGATCTGGCAGGGCGCAGGTGATGCTGATGTGGACTACACCGTGTTTGTGCAACTCATCAGCCCGGATGGGCAGGTCATCGCGCAGAGTGACAGCCCGCCGGTAAACGGGCAACGGCCAACAACAACCTGGGTTGATGGCGAATACATCATTGATACGCATACACTGCGCTTCAACCTGCCGGATTACCGGGGTTCAGCTACGATCATCGCCGGGTTATACAATCCTGACGGGTTCCAACGGGTGCCAACGCTTGATGGCGGCGATCATGCCCGGTTACCATTCACAGTGACCCTTGAAGATGATTAGGACTTACGGGAACGGCGGACATATTCAAACCCGGCACCGATGATAACCATCCCTTGAACGACTACCGCGACGATTAACCATGTCGGTGTGCCATCTTCCACAATGATCATCTCTCGTGGTTCAGTCAGGACTGTTTCCGCGTTTGATGGCGGAATGACATTCTGTTGATCATTATTTGCCATTGCCACGACTGCGGCTGTCTGCGTGGGTGTGACGGTCATCGCAACCCAGGCCTCAGTTGCTGAGGCATTACCCACTGGTGGAATATCCGTTGGTACGGGTTCGGTGACAGTGGGTGACAGTGGGATTGGCGAAGACTCTGCGCTGGGTTCTGGTGATGCAATAATGCCCATATCACCCGTATCAGCAGATTCATCACCGCGATTGGTGTTATCTGCTGCGACTTCCGCAGCAGTTGGCGTAATAGCATCAGATTGTACGACTGTGATACTCGTCGGTGGCTCCGGGGTGATGCCGGTGACGATATTTTCAGGGGCAGCATCTGATTCTGGCTCCGCAGTAGGGGGTGGACCGCCCGGCGTAGGCGTAAACGTTCCCTCATAAGGCGGTATCAGTAGCACCGATCCCACCTCTAAACTGCGGCCTTCAGGTTCGGTCATGTCGTTCAACTGTCGGATGGTTTCCAGATCATCCCAGCCGTAACCGTACATGAACGCGATTTCGCCCAGGGTATGACCGGGTTGAATCTCGTGCATGATATTACCGACGTTATCCACACCGACAATAAATACAGGTGGGGCGGCTGCAACTGCTGGAGCGTCATCAGCACCGGTGTTACGCTGGTTATTTGTGCTGTTCGTATTATTGCGAGGGGCCGCCGGGGCCGCACCCCAGCCATTGGGGTTGCCAAACACCAGCACAAAGGCCGTACCATACTCCCCGCTGGCGGATGCAATACCGACCTCGGTATAGGCTGAATTGGTGATACCCCGGTAGTGTACGGGCGACCCTAACCACCAATTCCAGGCGGTTTCGGCGGTGGCATTGGTCCCCATATAGATGTTCTCGCTCACGGCGGTGGATGGATACCCATAACTGGCCGCTCGACTGCTGGGTGTAGAGCCATCTGGCTGGGTATGGCTGATTCGTGAGGTGGTGCTCATCCAACTGGCATGGTTCTGTGCGGCAGCAGAAAGCGCACTATTCAACGTGTATTGATGCAACCCCAGCGAAGTCCGTAAATTATTGATTCGACCCAGGAGATCACCACTCACATCCTGGGCAGACGAGGCACTCCCCATGAGTAGCATCGCGC